>Ga0116218_1000528_pt1 | contig 26629 bp, 23 predicted proteins | sample Sb_taG_2_FD_88966 | JGI IMG/M metagenome (GOLD analysis project Ga0116218, IMG submission 88966) | Peat soil microbial communities from Weissenstadt, Germany - Sb_50d_5_LS metaG | ecosystem: Environmental > Terrestrial > Soil > Wetlands > Peat | place: Germany: Weissenstadt | collected 2010-09-21 | reverse complement strand
TTTTGCGCCTTGGCGGTGGCCTTGGCGATCTTGTCTGCCAGGCTGGATTTGCCGACGACGACAAGTGCCGCCGTCCCTGCGTCGAGGTTCTCGCCGAGGTCCTTCATGTCCGAGCGCGACATGCCGTGCCAGACGTGGCCGATGACTCCGCCCGCGACACCTCCAGCGGCCGCCATCGGGATAATAGCGGGGGGAAAGAGCACCCCCACGACAGCGCCGACGGCAATCCCTGTCCAGGCACCCTTCTGAGTAGGCTTTTCGTGCTTGCTCACATGCACATTCCCATCAGCGTCCTTTTGCACAACTGCGGCGTCGTAGGTGTCGATCGCCCCATCAATGTACAGCTGCTTCACCGCCGTGTAGTCCATCATTGCATCGTCCACACTGCCATAGCTCGCGATGAATACAAACACATTCTGATTATCTGCCATAACTGACTCCTTTTGCTTGAGCTGATTTCAAGCTCAAATAGTGACTATTCCATACTCACACGTGGCCACTGGATATGGCCACATTCATGTGTGGAGCGCTGATCAACAGGATCTCCACAGAATCAGTGTAGCCGAAGATGCGGTCGAAAGCTATATCCCATCGGGGATAGATGTGGGTATAGATTTCACGCGCGTCTTCGACTACCATTCTTCTTGAGGAACGTGATGCGCACATTGTGCGATGAAACGATCGCCCAGGTTACCTGGTGTAGCGAGCGTTAGAGACCCAATGCGTCACGCGCAGGGGGTTAAGAGGGACTATCTCAACATGAGTGCTGTTTCGAGGAGGGAACAAAAAGCAAGCTGAAGAGTTTCCGAATGATGAAGTAGCTCTTTCAAACATATTCATCACAGGGAGTCTTCAGCAAAATGAGTAAATCGTTTTCCCAAGCAAAGCTAAAGGGAGAGGAGCGTCGAGCGTTTCTCCAAGCCATTGAAATATAAATACAACAGATCATCATCGATGGGGTGGCCCAGATGCTCCTTCTGCCCTAATTTAGAAGAACGCACAGGTTTACACAGATCTATAGTATCCCATTGCGTCGCTGTCGGCGGCGGCGTCCTGCTACTGAAACTGGTGTCAGTGGTCGTCCTATCATAGTATTCTCCTCTTTCCTTAACAAACGCTCTTATTTTTGCTGCTCAACTTCTTCAACAGCAGCGGATACTTTATCCGGGTGAATTCGACCCTCGGCCAATAGCTCACCTCCCACATGGAGCAGAGCCTCCTTTAAAGGTAGAGCCCAGAGCTGTTCTATCACGAGGATGCCAGCTGATGTATCGTTGGGCATTTGAGTACCCAGTTTTTGCACATCGTCTTCTGTTAAAAGGGGCAGGTCACCCTTGTGCCCTAATAACTGCGCAACTTCTTTGAGATCGTCCTCTTGATCCTCGATTTCGGCCCAGTCTACATGACCATCAGCATCTTTGATCACAAACACCAGATCCACAACACGTATCACACCACTCTTAGTGGCGTTGGCGAGTGCTTTCAACACACTCCCATCAAAATTATTTCCCTTAAAAGAGACCGCAATATAATCTATTGGTCCTAGCATACTATCCTCCTTTATTGGAAAGGGGCTGGGAACTCTTGTTGCTCGTAAGCTCCTTTCATTTTATTGAAAGGGTTCAAAGCTCTTCTAACCACTATTTTACGCTTCAAGTAAAACCTATGTCAAGGAACCGTATTCCGTGGTCAGGGCAATCGCACCTCATTTTTGGAACTGGCTCTACAGGCAGCGTCACAACACGTCTGCTTTCAAAACTCTGCTCTGCACTTGCGCTGTACAAGCCACTTGAAAATGGAGAGGCGATTACCGTGCCATTGCCTCTATTGGCCATCCTCAGCCGATGTTTCCGCGGCTTTTTCCGCGAGCACCAACGCCTTGAGGATATTTAAAGTATTCCATGCGAAGACATCACTTCGTCAGAGCGTCAATGCGGGTTACTGGAGCGATTTGGACTCCGCTTCGAGTTCCTTGTCGAAGTCCTTCGCATCGACGTTCAACTGCTTCTCGGCCTTCTTTTGCGCCTTGGCGGTGGCTTTGGCGATCTTGTCTGCCAGGCTGGATTTGCCGACAACGACGAGTGCCGCCGTCCCATCGTCGAGGTACTCGCCGAGGTCCTTCATGTCCGAGCGCGACATGCCATGCCAGATGTGGCCGATTAATCCGCCCGCGACTCCTCCGACGGCCGCACTGGCGATAATAGAAGGTGGAAAGAGAACCCCCACGACGGCGCCGACGGCAATCCCTGTCCAGGCACCCTTCTGCGTAGGCTTTTCGTGCTTGTGCACATGCACATTCCCATCTGCGTCCTTTTCCACAACTGCGGCGTCGTAGGTGTCGATCACCCCATTATGGTACAGATCCTTCACCGCGGCGTAGTCCATCAGTGCATCGTCCACACTGCCATAGCTAGCGATGAATACAAATACCACCTGGTTCTCTTTATCTGCCATAACTGACTCCTTTCGCTTGAGCTCTCCAGCCCAAATAGTGACTATTCTTTACACACACGTGGCCACATCCAGTGGACACACTCGTTTGTGGAGCGCTGATCAGCAGGACCTCCACAGTATGAGTATAGCCGAAGATGCGCGCGAAAGCTATATGCCATAGGGGATAGATGTGGGATAGATTTAGCGTTCTGCAAGTGCAACTTTTGCTATTTTCTCTCTATACCCAGCCCGCTTTTAACACCAGACACATCATACACCCCGCCGCCTTGCTCGTATCCACCGGTGAACGGATCTTCTGCCAGCAGCATTGGAGTATCCAGGTCGATATAGCGAAAACCACCCAGACCCGCCACGAAGTGCGCTGCGGCGCTTGTCGCAAGTCGAGACTCAATCATGGCGCCAATCATGAGTTGCGTGTGTGTTGCCCTACAGACTGCCGCGATATCCAATGCCTCAACAAAACCGCATTTCATAAGTTTGATATTTACCACGTTAACTGAGCCCATCGCGATCAAATGCGCTACGTTGGCAGCGCTATATGCGCTTTCATCGGCGGCAATCGGCACTGTTGTATGTTGCGTAACGTAACGCAAACCTTCGTGATCATCTTTATGCACCGGTTGTTCCAACATGAGCGGGCGAATATCGCGATCATCGAGCGCTTCAAGGCATAGCATTGCTTCATTTGCCGTATATCCCTGGTTTGCATCCAGCGTCAGACCAAGCCCTGGCGCGCCTTCGCGGATAGCTTCAACGCGTGCTACATCCTCCCGAATATCGCCACCAATTTTGATTTTAATGTAGTGTATTCCTCGTGCCACTACATCTCTTGCAAGTTCGTAGCCATGCTCGGGTGTCACCATCGGGATACTCATATCTGTTTCGATTGAGGTACTGGCGCCACCAAAGAAAATAGAGAGGGGGATTCCATACGAGTGTGTTAGCGCATCGAGCAAGGCCATCTCGGTACCTGCAATAGCTGTCATTTGACTGAAATAGACGCTGCGCATCAGTTTTGAAAGGGTTCGCCAGTGAGCCGCATTCTTTCCTTCGATCAACGAAGCGCATCCTAGTGCAGCCGCCAGCGCCGTCTCCTGGGATTCGCCTGTGCTTGGTGGAAAAGGGGCACTTTCGCCATAGCCAATACTGCCATCATCGAGTGTGATGGTAATCAGCACATTGCGTGCTTCAGAAACACTACCCGTGGCAATGGTAAATGGCTCCAGCAAGGGGATATTCAAAGGTTCGACAGAGATGGAACGGATGGTGGTACTGGACATAGCGTAAACTCCTACAAACTCGTTCGATTGCGCTGCCTATCGGCGTGTCTCTCGATCGCCAGTTCGATCAGGCGATCCATCAATTGAGCATATGACAACCCGCTGGCTTCCCATAATTTAGGATACATACTGATGGTGGTAAAACCGGGCATTGTATTGACTTCGTTAATGTAGACCTGTTCAGTCTCTTTCTCAATAAAAAAATCGACACGCGAGAGACCACTGAGGTCTAGCGCAAGGAAGGCTTGCACTGCCTGGCGGCGCACTTCTTCCGCTGTTTCCTGAGCTATATCGGCGGGTATTACAACCTCTGATTTGCCATCAATATACTTGGCGCGATAGTCGTAGAACTCATTGCTGGAGATAACCTCGCCAACAAGCGATGCGATCGGCTCGTCATTGCCAAGTACTGCGCACTCTACTTCACGACAGTTAAGGCCACGCTCAATGATAATCTTACGGTCGTATTCCGCTGCAACATTGATGGCATGCTCCAGCTCGATACGGTCATGCGCCTTGTTAATGCCGACACTTGAGCCCAGGTTGACTGGTTTGACGAAACAGGGAAAGCCTAATTGTTGCTCGACGGCATCCAAAATAAACTCCGGAGATCGTTCCCATTGATTGCGGCGGTAAACCAGATACTCAGCTACAGGCAAACCCACTGCCTGAAATACAAGCTTCGTCTTTTCTTTGTCCATTCCCAGAGCGGACCCCAACACACCGCAGCCGACATATGGCATATTAGCCATTTCTAGCAGTCCTTGCAGCGTGCCATCCTCGCCATAGGTGCCATGTAAGACAGGAAAAATAACGTCAATTGCGCCTTCATTGCCAAGTTCCTCGCCGCTCTCAACAGCTATCAGGCGACGCAGTTGCGGATCGCCTGTTAATGTAACAGCCCTGGTTGTCTTCAGGCCCGTTTCTTGTGTGGCATCCTGATCAGCCGCTCTTAAAATGCCTGGCTCTGTTCCTAATAACCATGATCCTTCCCGTGTGATTCCAATCGGCACGATCTCATATCTGTCACGGTCCAGGTTTGCCATCACTGACTCGGCAGAGGCGAGCGACACCTCATGTTCGCCTGAGCGGCCTCCAAAGATAAGACCTATACGGATCTTCTTTTTCTCCATACTAGCATCCTTTCTTTCGTATAGTCGTATTACAACAAAGGTAGCATGCTTTCCATGCGCATCCCTCGCGAGCCTTTGAGTAGGACGAGGTCTTCACTATGTAACTCGCGCTTCAGCAAGTTTGCGGCGGCCAGTTTAGCAGACTCCAATTCACTCATATTCTCGACGTCTGCGCGAAAATAATGCATATTTTTTTCAAGCATGCCGGCCCGCATTGCTCCCTCGACATAGAAACGGGCCAGGTCACCGATCGCGACCAGGTAATCTATCGTTCCTACCATCTCTTTGCCACAGGCAATGTGTTCCTCGGGCGCGTATTTACCAAGTTCGAAGATGTCACCCAGTACTGCCCATCGTTTCCCTGATGTGGCAAGTTTTGTGCTCCTGATTGTAGCTAGCATGGCGATAATTGATTGGCGGTTGGCGTTATACGTGTCATCGATTAATGTGCTCCCATTTGGCCCTGGTTTTATTTCTCCTCGACCTTTAGCTGGTTGAAGACTCTCCAGTGCATCGCACACTTCATCAATATGCATCTGCGCTGCACACCCAGCGGAAGCGGCGGCAAGAGCTATCATCACACCATGAGATCCAGGGAGATGTAATTGTACTCGCTTCTGTTGACCAGCGTAATGTAATGTGAAGCGAAGTCCCAGCAAGGCTTCACCTTGAATGTCACTTCCGCGTACAGCAGCTTCCTCGCTAAGACCATAATAGAGTTTCCGAGCTTTCGTCTTTGCGCTCATGTTACGTACATGGACGTCATCGTAGTTGAGAATAGCAATGCCTTCTGATGTCAGCGCCTGTACCAACTCGCTTTTAGCTATGATTACGCGCTCTTGACTTCCAAAGTACTCAAGGTGTGCTGCTCCGATGTTTGTGATGATGGACCAGTCAGGTCTTGCTATCGTCTCGCACAGCCAGGTAAGCTCTCCTACCCACTGCGCCCCCATTTCCAGTACAGCATAGCGATGCTCAGGTTCCAGGCGCAGGAGTGTCAGTGGGTAGCCGATTTCGTTGTTATAAGAGGCAAAGGTTTTTAGGGTAGGCGCCAGCTGAAGTAATATTGCTGCTACTGCATCTTTGGTACTTGTTTTACCGTTGCTACCGGTAATGCCAATCAGGAGTGTATTCTGCTGTCGTTGCGTGCGCACGCGTGCAGTATGATGGAGTGCCTGGATAACATCTGGCACGATTATTTGCAGGAAATCGGGTGGAACTTCGTTTGAAGGTTGATTGCAAAGTGCAGCTTTCGCTCCCGACTTCGCTGCTTCAGAGATGTAACGGTGCCCATCAACTTGAGCACCCCTGATGGCAATAAAAAGGTCTCCCCGTCCGATCTGGCGGCTATCATGCTGCGCGGATGGGAAGACCTGGTGTGGATCAGGAATCTCTGAGCTATGCAGGTATACCCTGTTCTCATTGCCTTGCAGTATGTCATTGAGGGTGAACATGTTGTCTCTATCCTCTGCTTCTGTACCGTCGCGGGCGCTGAGCAAATTATACCATGCATTTTACTCTGTTTTTAATCAAGATCGCTTTCTTCGGTGATCGAATACGGCTCAATTGGCACGCGATATCCTCGTACGTGGTCGCCATTTGTACCGGGTTGAGAAGCTCCTTGAGCAGGTGTCATCAGGTCGGCGGTAATAAACCGAACCAGGCGGTCGATTCGATCCCAACGTGCTGGATAGCGATCGGCGAAAAACTTCTCTTCTCCTTGTACGTCGTAGGTATAGAATGTATAGTCTTGATCTCCATAGCGATAAGCTACTTTGGTGTAAGGAATACGCACCAATTCCATTACTTGCAAGCCCGCTCGTGTTTGCGTACCTTGAATACTGTTCGGGCGCGTTCCCGGGTCTTTCTGCTCTTCGCTGGCCTTGTTAGATAATTCTACAGCCAGGTGCCAGACTTCAGTAGGGACTCCCTCGGGTGGTGCATCAGCGTAGAGAGGTTCATTTATCTCGGCATTATAGACCAGATCTCCAGTGGCTTTCGCAAGGCGTTGTTCTGGAATGACGTTGCTACCTACTATTTGCCTTTGTTCTCGAAGATCAAAGCGACGCACGATCTCGTAATGGCGCACCACTTTGCCAGTTCCTCCACAATGCACGCATAACTCAGTTTTCGCTCCCTTGCAATTCGTACAGACGCGCTTGCCTGTCCCACAGGTACATTCCACTTCGCCATTTACACAGTCCGGACATGGAACCGTGCGTCCTTTCGAGGCAGGATCGACATCGATAGGATTAGGTATCGGCATGCCTTTTTCACGAATGCCTTCGAAGACATCTGAGACTTTTGTATTGACTGCATTGGTTAATTCTTCAGCCTGCCTCTGGAAGAAGGGCTTTTTCTTCGCGTCTGACCAGTCTGCGATATATCCTCGACCACGACAGGTGGTGCAGCGAATCTTGGTGCGCCCTTTACAATCCGGGCAAATTACCCAGCCGCGGCCAGTACATGTAGCGCAAAGCAGGCGTCCTGTACTGTTACACGCAATACATGAAAGCTCCTCGTCCAGTCCTTCAACACGAACGCGGCTTTCAGGCGCTCGCAAGCCTGTGACCGGAGGCAGTTCATAATCCCATACAGGTAGTAGCGGTTGCTGTTTTCCCGATGGTCGCCCGGCATAGGGTTCAGATATGATTTCCATATTGCGAGTCTCCCAACGAGTCTGGATAGTGACTTCCCATACCTCGTCTTCGCTCCAGGAGACAACATCCATGTACGTGCCTAGATCGCGCGCAAGTTGCCAGTTTCCAAGGCTCCACAAATTAGCAAGATGGCGAATGCGCTCTTCTTCCACATTCGAAGCGCGGCGAGGTTCAAGTGGGGTATTCGTTTGCTGCCAGTAATCCCCGGCTTTATCTACGACCCGCTTGATGCGCATTTGCGCTTCACTGGTGCCTTCTATTACCTTACGCCGAATTTCTTCGATACGTTTATCTAGATCGTCTTGATAGGGTTGCTCTGGTGGGGGATTCTGTTCCCATTCGTCACCCATAGTATGCTCCTCCCGTCTGCAAGGCGCAATTGAAAAGCGCCTGATCAACAATGTATATTTCAACATCATATACGAGCATAACCAGATAAGGGTTGTAGAAGATTGTTATATCAATGCCACAATTTCTTCCTGAATCGGCGTGCCGGTTACCTCGACATCTCGTTCAAGCACGAGCAGATCGACTTCGCTACGAATACCAAACTCTGGCAGGTAAATTCCAGGCTCCATCGAACAGTATGTGGAAGGCAGCAATATTCGATTGTCCTGGGTCTCATAGTTATCAAGATTGGCGCCATTGCCATGCACTGCAGTGCCAATGCTATGGCCTGTGCGATGCACAAAGTAATCTGCAAACCCTGCATCCGCAATCACTGCACGTGTAGCATCATCGACGTCGCTTCCCTCAACATGTTGTTTAGCTGAAAGTTGTGAGCGTATGAAGGCTATTCCAGTGTCACGCGCTCTTCGTACGATCTCGAACACTTCACGTTGAGCTACTGGAATTTCATCTCGTGTACCTGCAAAGGCCATCCAGGTAAAGTCGGCCATGATAGCGTCTTCTTCGGGAAGATGCGCCCAGAAGTCGAACAAAATTAAATCTCCCCGTCGGATAGGGCTGTGCTTCTGGCTTGTTGGTTCATAATGCGGATTACTCGCGTTCGCGTTGACTGCTACGTGAGGAGGATCGTGAAGAGCCAATCCCGCGCGTTGTATCAGGGTTGAAAAACGCTGTACAACGCTATATTCGTTAAGTGTGACATCTGAACGTAAATCATCACCTAATGCCGCGAAAAGTGCATCTTTCGCTGCGATGAGACGCCGTCCAGCCTCGCGATGACTTTCAATTTGTGCTTCGCTAAGCTGCGCGATAAAACGCTGTGCAATATTTGCGGAGCTGACGACTTCCACATTATAAGAGCGTATCAGTTCCAGTGTGCCTCCATCTACTCGTGACATATAAGGAATGGCGTTCATAGGAGAGTATTCCATCGCGATACGCCTGCCAGCAGGCAAAAGAGCTTCCAGTTGAGATCTCATCTCCTGCCATGTGCGAAATATACGCTGTTCTCCAGGCAGTGAGTTCAATACATGCGATTCAACAGCGCTGACAAGGGCGGTTGGAGTACCAGACGCGGGAACAAAGTAAAACCAGCGGCGTGAAAAGAAACTGTCGAGAGGAATTGATAAGATCTGATACGCGATTGGGTTTGATTTGCGAAAGTCATAAAAGAGCCAGCCATCCAGTCTCTCACTTTGTAGAGCTTCCTGAATTTGCTTAAGATTCATTCCATTCATCCTCCATTATTCTTTCTGCAAGAGGATCCACTCATAATTCTATGTGCGGCCCTGCGGCCCGCAGGATGAGAATGAAGCGAGGGACACCCTCGCACTTCTGGCAGGAGACTTTTGCCCTCTGCACACCCGGTTATGAGTGGATGTCTGCAATATACACTTGAAGATACCTTTGTTACGTAGTATTATACGTTCTGGTAACGTATGTATAATAGTCACCAGGAAGCCTGCTCCAGACAAGTAACCTGGTAAACGAGCATTAAATTGATGCAAAAGCAGCCATTATCGGAGATTCCCCCTGGTAAATTACCGCCCAGCAAACGAACAGCAAGTCGCTACTCGAAAAGGATGCGCACGTTCATTTATATCTTCTTGCTCTTCGCTTTGCTCGTGGGCGGCGCTCTCGCCTATGGCTATTCATACTTCGAAAGCAACATCCAGGCTCCTCTGGTGAGTTTTTTCCATCCTGTTAGTCGCGGCAACAGCGAACCACCACCAGACTATAGCGCAATTACGGGACGACCATGGAATATTCTTCTACTCGGCAGCGACAACGATAATAAGTATACCTTTCCTGCCTTGCTTACACAGGTTATGATGGTTGTGCATGTCGATCCCGATAACAACAGCGTGTATCTGATCTCTATTCCCCGTGATTCGTGGGTATATATGTCCTTGAACGGGCAAATGCATAAAATTGACCAGGCATTTTTATTTGGCGCTGCCCCGCACAATAGCTTTGACGATGGCGTTCGAGCGGCACGACAGACTGTAGAGCAGGATTACGGGATTACGATTGATCGCTACGCCTGGGTAGGCCTGAGTGGCTTTGCAAGCGTTATTGATACTCTTGGCGGGGTTGATATCGATGTCACTCATCCTATTGTCGATGATACCTATCCAGATGATACGGGTGCAAATCCTAATGATCCTTTCGCTGTCAAACGGATCTACCTGGCACCAGGCCCCCAACATTTGAATGGACTGCAAGCGTTAGAATACGTACGCTCTCGCCATGCTGATCTGGTTGGCGATATTGGACGCACAAATCGACAACAAGAGATACTACAAGCGCTTAAAACGAAACTGACTGCGCCAAATATCATCGATCATTTTCAGCAATTGATTACAGATATGGCAGGCAAAGTGTATACAGATATGAGTCCGCAAGAGATTTTGGCGTTTGCCAACTTTGGTCGCACGCTACCCAGTTCTGGCATACAGCACATTACACTTGGTCCTGGCTCTGGCAACCAGGACTACGGTCAACTTGCGCAGGTTAATGATCCTTCAATAAACGCTCAACAGGATGTAGTGCTGCCACAATGCAATAATATTGGTCCTCTATTTGCTAATATCTTTGGGGGATTTGTAAATTGTAATGTCACGGGTGGCTTTTAATGCCTCTTTCTATCCTCTGCCCTACAAGAATCTTGTGCTACAATACTCCTTGATATAACCTATAAAGGAGCAAACTTGATCGAGCAACAGCATGGCAATGCGCGTTATATGCAATTTAGTCACTTTCTCCAGTTTCCAGATCTGATTCATGCCAGCTTTACACGTTTGGGAGGTTACAGCAAGACACCGTATCGGGGATTGAATGTTTCGTATAGTAGCGGTGATGATTTTGATAACGTGATACGCAATCGTTTGCTTGCACTTACAGCGCTTCAAATACAGACGTACCCCTGTGCTACATTGTGGATGGTACACGGCTCGGAGGTTGCTACGTTAGGTGTAGAGACATGGGATGATTGGCGTATCGATTGGCCTCACCGTTCGTATCATATCGATCAGCATGAATTGATCTGGACAACGAAACCCAGGCGCAAAGCTGATGCACTGATCACCAGGCATTGTGGTGTAGCATTGGCCATGTCTTCTGCAGATTGTGTTCCTTTGATGTTCTATGATCCAATGGAGAGCGTAATAGGCCTGGCTCATGCAGGTTGGCGTGGTACTGCTCGTGGTATCGCGGCCATTACTATTCATGCGATGGCTGAGCAGTTTGGCAGCAATCCAAAAAATATTCTGGTTGGAATTGGTCCGTCTATTGGTTCTTGTTGCTACGAAGTCTCCGAGGAAGTGCGGTGTTACTTCATGGGGCAACAAGAATTCGATTCTGGCCCAACTGATGCAAACTATCGCAAACTTATACGTGAATCAGCCGTATTTAATGTGAAGCGCATACGAGGTCATGATAGCTTGCGACTCGATTTATGGGAATCGAATCGTAATCAGTTGCATATGGCAGGAGTATTACCCGATCATATCGAGTCGTCAGAAATATGCACGAGTTGTAAAAAAGAGCTTTTTTTCTCGCATCGAGGTGAGCAAGGGAAAGCGGGGCGCTTTCCGACTATTCTGGCCTTGCGTCATTAGGTGTGGCATTTCGAATGCGTAGAGCCAGAAACTTCACCTTGTTTCAGGTTATGCACTGTGATACTATCGCAACATAGAAATGCGGTTTCGTGACATAAGTACAACGATCATGAACAATGAACAAAGATTAACTCAAGATCATATGGCTGCCAATATTGACCATGTGCGTTCCATGATTGCTGAAGCAGCCGTGCGAGTGAATCGTGCACCAGAAGAGATCACACTTGTGGCTGTTTCAAAAACCATGCCTGTCGAGCTTGTGCAAATGGCGTATAATTTAGGCGTGACTGATTTTGGTGAGAATCGTGTACAGGAAGCTCTTCCAAAAATTGCTGCTTTTCATCCGCAGGGGTTACGCTGGCACATGATCGGCCACCTGCAGAGCAATAAGGCAGGTAAAGTAGTGAACCCGTTTTATTGTGTACATAGTGTGGATAGCTTGCATCTCGCACAGGCGCTGAGCAGGCACGCTGATGAGCAAGGGAAAAATCTTTCAGTGCTACTTCAAGTCAATGTATCTGGTGAAGCAAGCAAAGAAGGCATACCCCTGGCAGAGTCATCAGAATTAGCAAGCCAGATAGTGGCGCTGCCTCACATTCACGTGGATGGCTTGATGACGATAGCGCCTTTAGTCGAAGACCCTGAACAGGTTCGTCCTGTATTTCGTGCGTTGCGTTTACTGCGAGAACAATTGCGTGCAGAATTGCCACAATGTTCATGGCAGCATCTCTCTATGGGTATGACGGGTGATTATAGTATAGCTATTGAAGAAGGCGCAACAATTGTGCGTATCGGACGAGCGATTTTTGGCGAACGTCAAATGAAATAGTAACTTTTTTCGGGATGGTTTTTTGCTTGTGGTATGTTCCGATATACCTTTCATCTGACCTCTCAAACGATAATAACTGATATGGTTGTTTCTGGAAATTCTAGAGGAAATAGAGAACACATGAAAACCGATGATATATTGTTTGGCCGTCGTATTCGGCAAAATCATGCTTTGGAACATGCAACGATCACGATTCTCAGCGGCTATGTTCCTGATTTACGTATAAGCGCTCGCTCAAGTTCTCGTGGTTTTATCATCTTTGGTGATGTGGATCTTGGTCAACTGCGCAGGGCGCTGAACGAAGCGCTGTACCGTTTGCAGGCAGGCGAGTCTCAACTCGCTATCCATCCCAATTGCGGCACGAACCTGGTCGTTGGATTCACACTATTGACCTTTGGTACATTGCTTGGCATGACATCTAGCCGCACGCGTACGCGTGTAGCTTCCACCGCCCTCTCCTCGGTCGCCGGATTAGTGGCAGCTCGTCCACTTGGTGAAATTGTGCAGAAGTATGTTACGACTCTGCCAGACCTCGAGGGAGTGCATGTGACTGATATCTTTCGGCGCAAGATGCTGGGTTTCACAGTTGTCGAGGTTCGAACAGTACAGGAGTAGTGCAATATGTTTTTTGGCATTCCACCCGATCAGGGCATTATCTACGGGATTATACTCTACGGCACAGCCGCAATCATTATTGCAATGTTTGTGCGTGCTATCGCTTCCTGGTTTCGTATCGATGAGAGATATGCTATTATCCGTTTTCTAGCACGTATGACAGATTCTTTCATTGTGCCAATTCGGCGAATTATACGCCCTATTGGGATTTTTGACATAGCCTTTTTCATAGGCTGGTTTATGGTTATTACCATGCAACACTTATTGCTGCAAGCTCTCCCCAAAGGCTGGTAGAACTCGTGCGTATACATGTACGCGTGATTCCTCGTAGTAGCAAAAACTCGATAGAATGGGAAGAGGATGGATTGAAGGTGCATGTTACAGCGCCGCCTGTGGATGGAGCTGCTAATACTGCGCTTGTTGCTTTGCTCGCGCAATGTCTCGCGGTGCCTAAACGAGATATCCAGATTGTTCGCGGCACAACAGGTCGCTCTAAAATCGTGGAAATCGCTGGAATTTCTGCCGAGACCGTGGAAAAAATAATCAAAGGTGAATAGCAACCCATTGTCATCCTGAATAGCAACCCATTGTCATCCTGAGTGAAACGAAGGATCTATCGCGATGCGTAAAGAGATCTTCGCTGTGCTCAGCATGACAAAGGGCCGTCAGGTAAGATCCTCACTACTTAACACTGACCCACCGGGAAGCATGGTTGTATAGAAACTAGCGTGAAGAATCCCCCGTTGATGACTCTGAGAATGACCAACGATTTGTTGATTGGATTACTATCTGAACCAAAAGCAATTTGTCCACTCACACCCTGGAGTGCATTCGCGCCCTTGATTGCTTCTATTCCCAACAGCAAATCATGCGTTGTGATAGTTGTCTTTGATCCCGTAAGAGCATTGTTTGCCGCAGTTAACATTGCGACTGATGCGTCGTAGGAGAGAATGGTATCGCCATCGGCACGTTGGAAGCCATAAGCCCCCGCCGAATGCTGATTTTTGGGATCAAAATAGGTTTTGTAATTATCAAAGAACGAAGGTGTAGAACAGGCAAATGATTGGCCTTGATTACATAGAAATTGCCACTCATCTGGATAGGCAAATGAAGTAAAGTTCAGGCGAGAAGCAGCAGAGTGAAGACTACTATTATAACCACCTAATTCATAAAGGGCATCTCCACCCATGATGGGTGCAGTGGAAAGTGGTCCGGTTGTTGGTAGTTCTTTGAGCAATACGCTGACGTCGTTGGCATATCCGGCAAAGTAGATCAAGTCGGGATTACTCTTCGCAGCATCGGCTATCTGCTGGCTGTAGTTCGTAGTTTTACCTACAGTATATGTTTCGGTTGCTACAATCTGTTTGCCGTCCTTAATAAACTGTGTACTGAACGCATTAGCCAGGCTTTGTGTATAAATATTAGAAGGATCATAGAACAAAGCTGCCCTGGTTGCATGCAATGTCTGTACTGTATAATTTGCGCCTTCAACTCCCTGTCTCTGATTAGCTGGAGCTACTCTGAAAAAGTAAGGCGATATTCCAGTAAGAGCATCGCTTGACGCAGTCTGCGAAATCATTGGAATTTGTGCCGGGCGCAGAACACTAATGGCAATGCTGGTATATCCACTAAATGGCCAGCCCATCACACCCACGAAATGTTTGTCCACCGAGGATAATTGGATGATTTGCTGCGCTACAGTTGTCGTATCTTGAGAATTACTGCCGGCATTTGCTATAAGTAAAAGAATCAGTACGCTATTGTTGAGTTTGGAAGCATCATTGAACGATTTTTGCGCAACATATGCCCCTTGCAAGTCATCGCGACCCACACTTACAGTTGCACCATCACCGGTGAGCATTGTTCCTACAACAATTGTAATATATGGATTGCCTGAAGCCACTACTTGTTGATCTTCGAGGTAAATCAGTGCCTCAGCATCATTCGTCTCTTTCGTAACCGCTTGATTCCATAATGCAACAGCCCCACTCGAGTCACCCGCCTTAAGTTTTTGCGATGCCTGCTGCTTGAGATTTCCATCTTGTCGACCAGCAGTATCAAAAGACCAGGTGCCATCGCTAATGCCAATCATTTCGCCATTTGATGCTTTGATAACACCTATGCCGTTGGAGGAGGGTAATGTTACCGTTGGTGTCGCATTGCCGCTATTGGTGTTTGAACCTGTCCCGCGATTGAGTAAGAAGCCGAATAAAAGGTAAGCAAGCAACCCTAGCAGGATTATAGTGATCACGAATAAAAGAAAATTTCGCCCTACATTGCTCCCGCCTTGCCGTCTGGGTGGTTGCGAATATATGTTCCCTTGCTGGTAGGGTGGTGGAGGCGGGACAGGTGTATAGGGTGGCTGCTGAACCTGAGTCGGTTGATTTGTATACGTGGCCGGGTTTGCATAAGGAATGGTACTTGCTGCCCCGACAGCCGTCATTGGCCCAGATGTGCCCAGTGTGTAGCTGCCAGTATTCCCGGTAACACCGAAGCGTTTCAGTAAAATGGTATCCACGTCATTTTTCATCGCCATTGCACTTTGGTAGCGCTGCGTACTATCGTTATGGACTGCCTTGCTGACCAAACTATCAGTTTCGGGTGAGATCTGTGGGTTCAGCGTGCGCACTGGAGGATACGAAAACGGTGCATAATTGCGTGGGTCGCGATTGGTCAACAAATGGTGCATCGTTGCGCCCAGGGCATACAGGTCTGAGCGAGGATCCGCGTTCCCTTGATATTGTTCAGGAGGCGCATATCCAGGCGTTCCCAAAGCTGACGTTTGTTTGCGCTTGATATTTTTCGCTTCGTCTGCGCGCGCAATCCCAAAGTCTACCAGGTGTGCACGCTTATCCTTAGCGCCGATAATGATATTGGCAGGCTTAATGTCCCGGTGTACGATGGGCGGTGTCTGTTGTGCCAGGTAATCTAGAATATCCAGCATTTCCGAAGCCACACCGAGTATATCACGCTCCTTCATTGGCTGCTGAATGCGATCCATACGCTCTTCGAGATTTTCTCCCTCGATGTACTTCTGCACCATAAAATAACGGGAATCTTCTTCGAAGCTGTCGGTCACATAAGAGATCAAAGGATGATCAAGGTGAGCGAGAGTTGCGACTTCGCGTTTGAAATTGCGCACATCTTCTTGAAATTTAGCAGGATCAGTATTATCAGAGACTAATTCCTTGATAACGACCAGTTTGTTATCTGTTCGTTTGTCGGTTGCAAGCATAGCAGTTCCCATGCCGCCTTCGCCGAGCGTCTTTGTAATGACATAGCGTCCCCCTTGTAAAGAAGTGCCAATGGCTAATGCACGAGATGTGCCACCTATAGTTGTATTGGAAGTGGCGTCGGGACTTAAAGCTCTTCCACAATTACTGCAAAAGCGTACGCCTTCGCGATTTTCATATTTACAGTAGGGACATTCCATTCTTCGTACCTACTTTCTCCAATCCAGGGGTATAATCGGGTGTCTCTAGCACGAGGCTGCGAGAACTATTCTTATGGCAGATTATACTGTGTTTCTGCTCCAGAGTCGAGTGCACAGCAAAAAACCTATTCATAAAGAATATATACGTAATCATAATGTAAAAGTTCAGCAACACCCACTTTTTTGGATATAATAAAAATCCGTCGTCTTAGACGACGGATACAAAAGGAAAGACAACGACGAAACAAAGCTTCCTGGAAATCTATTGTCTCCAATGTGCGCTTTCTTAAGATTGTATCTACAGGGCTTTTAGAGATGTTGGCAGCGAAGGGAGATGATACCGGGCGCAAAATGATTTGCTTTTTGCAAATATTCTTCTTCATTGGCCTCGATCATCAATTTGTGCATCACGACTACATCACCGTCCGGCAAAGGTTCTGCCGGCTGCAGGCAAAGTTCCATGACAGCACAGCCTCTCTCATAGACCTTGACAAGTCCTCCAGAACCAGGAATGCGGTAGATACGATTATCTATTGTTGGACTTGATACCTCCAGGTATCCAAACTTAATAAGTTGCTGGTACTGATTCTCAGACAGCATTTCCCTGAGTAATACCTTGGCTCGGCTTTCTGCCGAGAGGTGCTCACTCATAGACTCGCGGAAACGCCCGACACGACCGTCGGGAGACTGTGAAAGATAGTAGATAGCCAGGAGTAAGAACAGCAACCAGATACCTAGAAATAAACTAAGGGTTTGCAACATTGCTGCTTACTCTCTCCTCAGCCTCCAACTACACGAGGCACCATCACAATCTGTTCTGCTGTGCGGTCAAATTGCTCAATACGCTCTACAGGTTTTCCAGACTCTACTTTAAAAGCGGTTGCGCCTCGAGCGCTTTCCTGGTTGAAGATGCGCTCGGCTTCTCGGATTGCCGCTACGGCCTCGGAATCGTTGGATTCTATCTTCTCATTATCCCAAACAACTCGCTCGTCACCGCGACGGGACATAATCCGCAGCATACCCATGGTCTGTCTCCTTTTCTGTACAAGCTTACACACCAAGTCTGGTCGCTATTTATTCGTCCTCCGTTCGTCTTCCCACAAATTGGGGTATAGTATGAGCATAGCATGATTTCATTGCAAGCGTCAAGGGTAATTATTCACATTTTTGTGAGTTAAAAAGGCATGTTGATCGTGAAAGTGCTCCCTTCGCCGGGTATACTTTCGACAGAAATCCGCCCCCCGTGTAGTTCCACAATAATCTTCACAACGGTCAATCCCAAACCCTGTCCGCCTGCTCTTTCGGAATGAGCAATTGGAATTTGATAGAAGCGTTCAAAAATTCGCTCCTGATATTCAGGTGCAATCCCACACCCGGAATCATGAATGTGAACCTCTACTTGTTGTTTCTCTTCTTTGGCAGCAGAAGAATCTGTGCTTGTAGTTTCTGTTGGAATGTTGTTTGCACGGGCGGAAATGACTACGCTACCCCCTGGTGGTGTAAAGCGAAGTGCATTATTGATGAGGTTACGCATTACGTGTTGCATACGTATTGCATCCGCATAAATTTGGGGAAAATCGCCTGGAACTTCAACTTGCATGGAGATCTCATTATCCATTGCTATGAGTTCAAGTTCTTCAATTGCTTGATCGATAATCTCCGGTAGTCGGATGAAATCACAGTTCAAATGTAACTGGCCTGCATCTGCGCGTGAAATAAGCAATAGGTCCTCAATAAGAGCATAGAGGCGCTCGCTGCTAGCTCGCGCTCGCCGTACAAATTCGCGTTGCTGTTGATTGAGTTCTCCTCCTATGCCTTCCAGGGCAAGGTCAAGATAACCATTAATTGTATTGAGTGGAGAACGGAGTTCGTGTGTAATCATTGAAATAAAATGTGCTTGTAATCGCTCTAAATCATCTCTCTCTGTCATAAACATCCCTTCAACTGATCGGCATTCCACGATAATTTTTTGATATGCTTGGCTTTCTGGTTACATTCTTGAATAGTTTGTAGGAAGTAATATACCATTGTTTCTGTAATGGAAATCAGAAAGATGAGTAAGATTGGCTATAGAAAGCGATCATCTAATGGGGGTTGTTGCATAACTCCAAACTGGCGCTTTGTCAGCTATTGGTAACGAGAATATGAAACGTGCTCCTCCATGTGGCGCATTTTCAGCTCTGATCGTACCGCCATGCGCTTCTACAATTGCCCGTACGATTGTGAGTCCTAGACCACTACCTCCAGTTCTGACCTGGCGGGAGGTATCAACACGATAGAAGCGATCAAATACCCGTGCTAATGCCTCTGGTGGAATACCTTTGCCAGAATCGGTAACGGCAACTTCGAGGAAATTTCCTTGTTGCCTGGCTTCAATGACCACCGTTCCACCCGTTGGAGAATGGCGCAGTGCATTATCGCAGAGATTCGAGAAGACGCGCATCAGCATATCGGGATCGGCCCATGCGGGCGGAAGATCAAAGGCTACATTGTTAAGTGGTTCCACATTTGCCCGCTCGAACTCCGAAGCCAGTACAGCCAGCGCCTCGTCAACTACAGCAGCCAGGCGCAAGACCTTTGGTTGAGGTTGCATCGCTCCCGCCTCTACTTTCGCCATCAGATGCAGGTCTTGAACCAAACGACGCAGTCGCAATGTCTCGCGGACAATGATGCGCCCTGTGGCTTCAAAATCTTCCCGATCCTGATTAACACCGTCGACAAGTGATTCACCTAACCCAGCGATAGCTGTTAATGGGGTTGCAAGATCATGGGTAATATTCATGATAAGCTCGCGACGCCAAAATTCCTGTTTGCGCAGTTCATCTACATCTTTCTCGAGCCGTGTCGCCATTTCGTTGAACGTCGAGGCAAGCTCTCCCAGTTCGCTTTGTGAATTTGTTGTTACTCGTGCGCTGTAGTCTCCAGATGCAAGTACATGCGCCGTGCTGGTTAACCTGGCGAGAGGACGCGTAATGGTACGTGAGAAGAGTATAGCTACCAGGGCAGCCAGAACTGCTATGATGGCTGAGACTATCAAGATAGCGAAGCGTATTGTCATTAAAAATGGAGGAACAGTATTATCTGCTATCGATCGCGGTATGACAAGCAGCACGCCAACAACAGCAGTACCACTTTGACCTCCATCGTAGATTGGCTGCACTACGAAAGGACGAGGAGAAGCACCGGGACTTTTCGTACCAATATCATCTACAGTGGTAACTCCATTACGAGCATTTGTTACAGCATTAATGATCTTGGCGAAGTCTCCACTCTGCACCGATGGATCAGTTATTGCCAGCAGAAGTGCTGCGAAGTTGGCACCTCTACGCGCAACACCAAAACGAGGATAAATGAGTTGTGGAGGTCGACTAGTCGTATTGAAGATGATCAGTAGATAATCTGAATTCTGGGTGTTTTGTGATGGAGTGTTGGGAAGCACAGTATTAACCGCTTTTGGAAGACTGCCATCTTGTGCATAGCTTTCGCCGATACGCTGTGCTGAAGTATCAGCAATAGCTGTTAGTCGTTGGCGTAGATCGATGCCATAATAGTAGTTTATAGCTATTAACATGATCACAGCTAATAATGCTGTCGACAGCAGCGCTATCATGATGGATACCAGTGCAAATCGCCAGCGTATACTCTGCCACCAACGGACTCGCACTTTGGACATTGATAGATTCGGTGGGGTGTACTGGCTAATCATGTTTCTTGCCGTTTCCTGTGAATGAGATTCCCATTGTTTCTACGCGGTGTTCGTAAGTGCTCCAACTTCAAATTTATAACCAACGCGCCACACTGTTTTAATGTAGCGATACTCCGAATTTGCTTCAATTTTCTTGCGCAGGGCGCTAATATGTACGTCAATAATATGCCCATCGCCATAATAATCATAGCCCCAGATTTTGTTCATCAGTATCTCTCGTGTGTATACACGATCAGGCGATTGTGCCATCAGCGCAAGCAGATCAAATTCGGTTGGAGTCAGTGTGACTTCAATGTTATTGACCTCAACACGACGTGCTAACAAGTCAATAGTCAGATCTGGAAATTGTAGTACTGACCTGGATGTACCTGTCTGTGAAGCACTGGAAGTTTGCGACTCGCTTTGACTATCAATTCGTCGTAAAATTGCTCGTACACGACTTACCAACTCGCGAGGGCTAAACGGCTTTACGAGATAGTCGTCAGCCCCCAGATCAAATCCCTGGATACGATCTTCCTCGTCCCCACGCGCTGTCAGCATCAAGATCGGCGTTTTCGACCATGAACGAATCCTACGACATACTTCAAAGCCGTCAAGGGTCGGAAGCATAATATCTAAGATCACGAGATCAGGATGTGTCCGCGCATGCAATGCTAATCCATCTGCACCGTCTTTAGCAACGACGACATCATAACCTGCATCTCTGAGATACAGATTGAGCAAGTGAATGATACCTTCTTCATCTTCGATAATGAGAATCTTCTGAGACATCAACTGTGCTCCAACAATTCTTGAAACCTGTGCTAATAACGCTGCTCTGTTTGTGCTCCAGGAGGGCACGCATTAAGAACAAGTTCGTACAGATGATATAGTATCATACCCATTTAGCGAAATCATTCAACTTATAACTGCTTCAGGTATTATTTCAGAAATCTTGATCAAATCTTGAACTTTAGCTTACACATTATTGATCTTTTAGGAATATGATTGGAATGTCACGCAATTGATGTGGCAATATGACAAAGCGACAAGACTACTTCCGTCTCTCCCCCGTCAAATAGAGAGGGCTGGTATAGCTAAGGCTAACCGGCCTTCTCTATTTTTCAATTACACTTTGAAGTCTTGCTCTTACGAGGTTAAGATTTCTTAACCGTAATACTGAGACATTCTGGCTAATTACTGTATTCCTAAGCACAACCTGAAACAGATCGATATACAATGAGTAAGTATCTTGACATACCAGTATCTGACAAGAACATGTGGGGGTTATTTGAAAGACGCAGAAACGCAGTTCAGATCGTCTATTTTTCCTCGAATTGCTGCAGCTATTTTTGTCTGCTTACTTATCGGCAGTATATCGTTGGCCTGTGTGGGAGCGGTTGCGCTGATTGGCCCTATGTTCTCGCATGGGGACAATGTAGTGCACGCCGACGGTAGAATCGTATCGATTGGGCCTGGTAGGGATTTTGTTTTGCAGACGGCCAGCGGACATAGCTTTGATTTCCAGTGTACAGATCAATGCCGTGCGTCTTTGGGGCATATGCAGCGTCACTTACGCGAACATGCTCACACTGATGTCTACTTTGTCCAGGGCCCGAATGGCAGTTTGATGGCATTGAATGTGGACTGAATACACTGGTTCGAATACTCTTACGCTGCTAATAGCTCAACTTGAAAACATATCGATAGAATGAGTAGTGGAATGACAAGACAAGTCAAAATACAGACTGTTGATGGCGCTGAAATCGTGATTGTCGGCAATGGCATTGCAGGTTTGACCGCTGCAGTTGAGGCTCGCAAACTTGCACCCGACAAGCGAATTGTCATGATTACCGATCAAAATCATCCCACTATCAATACGCCTGCGCTCAAACAATTTGCTATTGGCAAACTCACCCGCGAACAATTGCTGGCATATCCAGCCGGAACTGAGCGCACTCAAAGAATTCATGTTATCAATGCTCGAGTTGAAGAAATACAGGCTCAGAAGAAATACGTCTGTCTTACAGGCGGGCGAGGATTCGGCTATGAGTCACTACTCATCGCGACGGGTAGTGTAGCAACTGGCCTTCCGCAAAACTTGCCTGGACGAGATTTTGATGGTGTGCTTACACTTCATCGTCTCAATGACTACCTGGATATGCGTCGCCGTCTCAGTGAGATTGAGGATGCTGTTGTGGTAGGTGGGGGATCGCATGCCATTGAAACTGTTGTGAGCTTATTATACTGGGGTATTCGTGTCCACTGGCTGATCCGTAGCGATACGTTCATCCCACGTATGCTTGATCGCCCCGCCTCTGACATGGTCCTGGAACGTATAAGACGTGCTGGTGCCAAAGTATATACACAAACCGAAGTTATTGGTGTTGTTGGTAGAGTTGGCTCAGTCAATGGTGTCGTTACCAATCAGCATCAGTTTCTTCCCTGCCAGTTAGTTTTAGTCTGTACAGGTACAACTCCAGTTACTGCTCTGGCAGCACATTGCGATCTTCCGATGAAATCGAAGCATGGCATTCTGGTGGATGATCAACTTCGTACGAGCGTGCGTGATATTTATTCTGCCGGGGATGTTGCTGCGCTGAAGGATCCACAAACTGGTGGGTATGCTCCCCGCGCGCAGTGGTATGCCGCTGTGCTACAGGGACGTATAGCGGCCGCCGCGATGACGGGATCAGTAGCGAGTGAAGAGGGTTTTGGTGTTCCGTGGCATGCAACGCGTCTGGGTGAGCTTTCGATGCTTACCGTAGGCAATCCACTCCAGTTACATGACACAGCCACAACTTTAACAGATAACAGTAAGGGGAGTTATCGGCGGCTATCAATTGTGGATGACAGGCTTGTTGGTTACCTCTCGCTTAGCCCATTGCAACCTGACGGCCTTGCAATCAAAAGATTAATCGATGAGGGACACTCAATAAGCCATATCAAGAAGGCCCTGCTTAAAGGTAATTTCGATGCGCGAAAATATTTTTCGCACCAGCGTACATATGCGGCACACTATATGGTGCATACCGGCACGCTACCTGCACCTGGCGCCCTGGAATCTCCAATCAAGACACAACCACTTGTGCATACATTGCGTGAAACGGGTCCCTTGGGGGTCCCCGAAGAGGCTGTAATGCGTAGCAGTATAAAGAGTGGGGTAAACACTCATTCTTTGTACGATACATCTACTCATGATGATCTTATCCAACAAAAGACGCTTCTATTCTTTGAGCTGAACGAGCCGCTGTTCTTTGAAGAAGGCTTTGCTCCCGATCTGGCAAGGCAACAACAAACGGGAATGCCGTGTGTTATCGAGTCAACGCTCGTTGCCTTGCCATCGAATACATCACGACGCACTTCGGGGAGCCTGTGGTCGTATAGCGATAAATTGCCAGCAGTAAAAGCAAAGCCTGGAAATAGCCAGTTCATCATATTTCCGCGATCTGAAAAAGAAGAAAGAGAGCACTCGCAAGCGAGGGTACATCCTTCAAGCAGTCTATGGTCCTATACCGACAAACACGTTGCAGTCAAGAAAGGGCATTAAATGCTGAAATCAGGTTTCAAGGCAGGGGCTACCAACGTCGTGATGCTACACAAAACGGTACCTCAAGTTGCGCAAGAGCTTCATGCCTGCATTGGTTGTAATGAATGCCTTCTCGCCTGTCCTGCTGTTACTGACTCAATCACAATCGATGTGTTGAATCGTGAAACGCTTTCAGGACCCATCTCTGTTCCCGTGGCTCGATTTGCTCGTTCTTGCTACCAATGTGGCGCATGTGTTGCTCCATGTCCTGTTGGATTGCATCGCGACGCTATGATGATGTGGCTCAAAGTACGGATGTTGCGCTCTGGATGGGGTGAATAAGTGGCTGCAATCAATCAACGAGAACGTAACAACGGCGAAACAGGCTATAACTGGCCTTTCTTTGTAGGAGGAGAAGGATGGTATAAGCGTTCTCTGGTTATATTCCTGGGTATTACAGTTGGTGTAGTTTTTTTTGTATGGTACATCCAGCATAGTAATGACGTTTCTCCCGATAGCATCGCTGGATATACGTACGCCATCATTGGCACGCTCTTCCTGCTTCTGGCTGCCGTTAGCTATAGCTTAAAACGTCGTTCGCATAAGAAGGAAACTGTTGGTCAACTACATAGGTCTCTTAACTGGCATGTTTGTTTCGGAGTACTTGGCCTTGTGTTTCTCTTTCTTCACTCGTTCGGCAACTTTAATCCGCGCACCGGCACCTATGCGCTGTACGGCATGATTGCTCTTGCTCTCAGCGGCATGATTGGACGATTCCTGGATAGACTGGTTCCACGTTTGATGACAGGTGAGGTTCACAAAGCCTTGACGGTAATGGGTGATGATCGTATAGAAACTATTTCGCAGAAGCTCAAGGCCATTGTAGTACATAATACTCAGGATTTACATAGTTTTGCTGTGGTGCCAGGGGAAAAATCACATGATGCCCCTACGTCGATGGTGTCATTATCTGGCCCTGTTTCTAGCGACTTCTCTTTTATACACAAAGATCAGGCTTTACAAACACCGTGGGATTTAGCCTACATTTCACTTGAAGCAACACCTCAGGAACTTAGTCTCGAAGCAAATCACTACCGCTTCGTTCCTGATAAGAAAAGCGGGCTTGTGCATCCAGGAGCCCTCATGCCTGGTGCGCAAGCGCATATATCTGAACTTCAGGAAGTTGAGCAAGCAATGCAGCGAGAGCTATTTTATCGCTATGTCATTCGCTACTGGCGGAAATTCCATATATTGCTAGCTCTGCTGACACTTGCTCTTACCATCTGGCACATTGTGTATGCAGGTCAGTTGCTTTTACCGGTAATCTTACACAGATGAATCATTTACAAGCAGTAAACTTGGTGCCGCTATTGCAGAAGTGTACCTCTTTATCCTGGATATGAACAATCATATCCACTTTGTGATCATTATTGATTTCGCTGAATGTAAGCGTAATCGGTATTTTCTCATCACCTACCGCTATCAACTCAGGCCCAATGTAATCGATCGACTTTGTAGGATCGCCCGCAGGTAATTCGACGATAATGACCTGCCCATGCAGATTGAGGGCGATAAAATGACTTGGATGCGTTGCACTATCATGATTGTGGCCGACAACGGCGTCTGTTTGAAAAATGCGCGGATTGCCATAAATAATATCGTTATATTTTTCAGTTCCCCAGGCCAGTAGAGTTGAAGCGGTTACCCACAGTGCAAGCGCCGCGATCATGCCAACACCTACATATAACAACCAGTGTACCTTTTTCGGTTCCACATTCTGCCTTGGCAAAGGAGGCGGGGCTGATTCAAACACCGTGTTGCGTCTATAACGAGCCTGAACCGGACCAGTTGTTGGGTAATTTAAATCAGTTGTTCGACGCGTTGGGACTGAAATTTGCTGGCGCGTCGTTTCAATAGAAACATCGCGCGATCCTGTGGCTCGTCTCCCTGTGGAGGTAGTGTTCCAACGCAGTGCGCTGGTTGGCTGGCGCGGAGGATTCGAAGCCAGGGGATCGTCCTCGGCGAGTAACTCATCCTCTACCCATTCATCATCACGCCTGCTGCGTGAAGGTGAGAAAATAAGAGGGGGAAAATCACTTTTGTTTGTCTCGTTCAATTTCTTTGATTGAAATTGCCTGTTGTTGCCGGTCATTCACTCTCCCTTTCTAACGGAGCCACATAGAGTACAAAGAGTCCGTATTTTCTCGACTCTCGACTAAAGTTGTCTGAATTGACTGGGCATTCTTCTCGAATAGTAAAATAAATAGCAATCATGACAAAATGGGCGCAACGGCGGCGCCCTTAAAATACCGTTGTCATATCATATCATAACGCGTCAAAATGTATAATTTCGTATTAATATAGGACAATCGGTTACCTTATTCTAATGTTTGCATTTTTCCAATCGATGCGAAATACCAGCTATATCATATGACTCCTAACCCCCGTTCTGCAAGGAGAAAGTGCATTTTTTGCAATCCCAGGCGCATGCGACCTTTCACAGTGCCTAGAGGAATCTGGCATTGCTCTGAAATTTCAGCGTGAGTTAAGCCACCAAAGTAAGCGAGTTCTATAACCATGCGCTGTTCTCCTGGGATTTGTTCCATAGCTTCGCGAATGATTCTATGCTGTTCGCTTTGCCAGACCTGTTCCCATACCTCTGGCTGCTCACTTGGAGGATCTTGCTCATTGTCGGCCTGTAATGGTATCCATTGATAGTCGCGATGGGCGGATGCGCGTATTTTATCAATTGCTCTGTTTCGAACAATTGCTTGAATCCAGCTTTGCACGCTTCCATTTTGCGCCTGATACGAGGATGCTTTGCGCCAGATGGAAAGAAATGCATCTTGCACGATATCTTCCGAGGCTACTTGATCGCGCAAAATGCGGTAGGCCAGAGCATAAGCGTAACGATGATAACGATCGTAGAGCGTTTCAATTGCGGATTCCTTACCCTGGCAAATTGCTGAAATAAGCTGTTCAT
>Ga0116218_1000527_pt1 | contig 26637 bp, 24 predicted proteins | sample Sb_taG_2_FD_88966 | JGI IMG/M metagenome (GOLD analysis project Ga0116218, IMG submission 88966) | Peat soil microbial communities from Weissenstadt, Germany - Sb_50d_5_LS metaG | ecosystem: Environmental > Terrestrial > Soil > Wetlands > Peat | place: Germany: Weissenstadt | collected 2010-09-21 | reverse complement strand
CTTGGGCACGAACCGCAGCGGCTCGAAGCCGCCGGAGCGTTCGTCGTCGTACTCCAGGAAGAACCCGTCCACGTTCAGCTCGGAGAACAGGGCCTCGGCCACGAAGTCGTAGCCGCCGGAGGCCGCCCAGGAGGACCGGTAGTTCCCCCGGCACAGGTGGGTCGTGATCGCCAGGCCGACCGGCTTGTCCTTCACCGCCATATTGATCTGACTGATGTAACGCAGATGCATGTGCTCGGCGTCCTCCCCGCGCCCGCTGATCTCGGCCCGCTGGGCGGGGTCGTTCAGGTAGGCCAGGCTGGTGTCGTCGAACTGCAGGTAGGTGCAGCCCAGCTCGCCGAGGCGCCGCACCTCGTCGGCGTAGGCCGCGGCCAGGTCGGCCCAGAAGCCCTCGATGTCGGGATAGACCTCGGGGTCGAGCATCGCCGGCCCGCCACGGTAATGGACCATGTTCGGCGACGGGATGGTGAGCTTGGGCACGGCCGTGGTGACGTGGTCCTTCAGGAAGGTGAAGTCCTCGCCGAAGATGGTGTGATCCAGCCTGACCCTGCTGCCGACGTGCAGCGCGGCGGGAGTCCACTCGATGGTGCCGGACGGGTTGGTGAACTTCACCGCGATATGGCCCGGCGCCTTGGAGACCCCGCCGAGGGCGTAGATGAAATCCATGTGCCAGGTGGCGCGCCGGAATTCCCCGTCGGTAGCTGACTGCAGGCCCACCTCCTCCTGCATCCGCACTGCCTTGATGATCTCCTCATCCTCGACCGCGCGCAGGTCACCAGCTGTGATCCGGCCCGCGGCGAAGTCATCACGCGCCTGATGCAGCCGGGGCGGGCGCAGCAGGCTACCGACGTGATCGGCGCGGAACGGCGGGCTAGTCCGGCGGGATGTGGATTCCATTACCTGACCTTTCTTCCTCGCGGTCGGTGGTCGGCGGCCGCAGGCTCACCGTGGTCCGCGCCCGCGCCGAGCAGAGCGCGGGTCAGCGCGTGATGCTCACTGTTCATTTCGGCGAGCACTTCGGCGAAGTGGGAGCCGCGCAGCGCCGGCGGGCGTTCCCCGGCACGCAGTGACACCAGTACGGTCCGCCTGATCAGCTCCTTGATGAAGGACGCGGTGACGCCTTCGCTGCCCGCGACCACCTCGCCCAGGTCGGAGTCCAGGGCCAGGTCGCGGGCGTACACCTGGAGCAGGCGCTGGCGGCACCGCGCGTCGGGGCGGGGAATCTCGATCGCCAGGTCGACTCGCCCGGGGCGGTCGGCCAGGGCCGTCTCGAGGATGTCGGCCCGGTTGGTGGTCAGCGCGAAGGTAACGTCCGCGTCCGCGCCGACGCCGTCCATCGCGTCGAGGAGGGAGAACAACAGCGGGTTGCCGTCCTGCGTGAAGTCCCGGTCGACGGCGACGAGATCGACGTCCTCCAGCACCACCATGGATGGCTGCAGGCGACGCGCGAGCGCGGCCGCCTGGTCGATGAAACGGATGGACCGGCCGGTGAGCAAGATGATCGTGCTGCCAGTCAGGCGCCCGGTCAGGTACCGGATGGTATGCGTCTTGCCCGTTCCCGGCGGGCCGTGCAGGAGCAGGCCGCGCTTGAGATGCTGGCCGGCGTCGAGCAGTTCCCGCGACCATTCGGCGACGCCGACGATGTGCCGCTCGATGTTCTCGAGCATGCCGTCGGGCAGCACCACATCCTGCGCCGCGATCGCGGGCCGGGGCAGGAACGTGACGAGTTCGTTGCCGTGGTGCTCGCTGGCGGTGAAGCTGAGTACCTGGCCGCGGAACACGTCGTGCACGCGCATCAGCCGCTCGATCTCGTCGCGGGTTGCGGTGGCCGCGGCCTGGTCAGCGGCGAGAATGTCAAGGTTGCAGAACGGCGAGCCGAACCGGCTTTCGTCGCGGATGCCGATCACGACGGGGGCCCCGCCCGGCGCCGTCGATGTCACCAGGCCGAACGTCACCACCTCGGTGTTCTCCTCAGGCCCCACCGGGGCGGTGCCGTAGCTGGCCGCACCGACCCGGAGGTCGCCGGCGGACCCGGCGCGGACTCCTCCGGCCATGATGCGGACCGGGCCGAACTGAACGGGCATGGTGATCAGTGACAGCATGTCCTCGTGCGGCCGGTGGCCCAGGCCTGCCGCGCCGAACCAGTCCGGGTCAGTGTGCCGCTCCGCCAGGTAGGCGTCGACTCCCCGCTGGACATTCACGTTTTCCCAGACCGGAAACCGCTCGGTCACCGGGACCACCTCGGGCAGTTCGCAGCCGAGATGCGCGGTTACCCGGAGGGCGAGCTCAGAAGGACCTGCGTCCTCGGTCAGCGTCCTGGCCCCGATCTCCACCAGCAGGCGCAGGCCGCGGGCCAATCCACGCAGGTCCTGGAAATCCGGCGGAGGCGGGGATGTGGGGGTGCTCACCGGTCAACAATGCCCCGCTGGCAGTGGTACTGCCAAGGTGGTTTCACACAGCGCGAAGCGCAGTGTGGGCGGAAAAATCACAAACAGCCCGGCCCGTGATGTAGTCGTTGCTTGCGTCGCGCAACCAACAATGGCAATGTTCTGGGAATGATCCCTCTCCTGGCCAGGAAAAGAGCGCCTCTGGTCGCTCTGCTCGCCATAACCTGTACCGCGCTGGCCGCGGGGTGCAGCAGCAGTAGCAGCAGCTCATCGAGTTCAGCCCCGGCTTCGAGTTCGCCGGCCACCTCCGCGTCGAGCAAGCCGACCGGCACGGTGAGCGTCGCCTACGCGTCGTCGCTCCAGTACCTCAACGAGAAGGTCGTCAGCCCGGCTTTCACCGCCGCCACCGGCTACACGTTCTCGGGCCGGGGCGCGGCCTCCGGTGACCTGGAGGCCGACATCGCCTCCGGCGAGATCACCCCGAACGTGTTCCAAAGCGTGGGCGGTGACAACATCACCCCGCTGATGCCCAAGTTCACCAAGTGGTATATCCAGTACGCGGGCACCGCAATGGTGGTGGCCTACAACCCGAACGGCAAGTACGCGAGCCAGTTCAAGGCCATCGCCGACGGCAGCAAGCCGGTATCGGACCTGTTCACCCTGCTCCAGACCCCCGGCCTCAAGCTCGGCCGCACCGATCCCAACATCGACCCGCAGGGCCGGGACTTCATCTACATGCTGCAACTCGCCCAGATGTACTACCACCTGCCGTCCGACACGGTGGCCAAGATCCTGGGCACCACGGACTACGGCACGGCGGACTCGTCGCAGATCTACGCCGAGTCCGCGCTGGACTCCACGCTGCAGTCGGGCCAGCTAGACGCGGCCAGCGCCTTCGTCACCCAGGCGATCGAGCTGCACCTGGCCTATATCCCGCTGCCCGTCCAGATCAATCTGGGCAGTGCCGCGTATGCGGCCCAGTACATGAAGGCGTCCGTTACGCTCAAAAACGGTATGACTAAGCACGGGTCGCCGCAGGTCATCGACATCACCATCATCGGCACGCCTACCCCGGCCGGGATCGCATTCGTCAAGTACACGCTGTCGCCAGCGGGCCTGGCCCTGTACAAGCAAGGCGGGTTCTCGTTGCCGACACCGACGGTGTTCGGGACGGCAAGCGCGGTGCCCTCAGAAATATCGAGTGAGTTGGGCGGCTAGCCCGGCCGCGGCGGCTGGCGGCGCTGACCCCAAGCTCGGCGGGCACGACCCGTCCGGGTCTGGTGGCCAGCGCCGTCCGGCATGGTCGGGGCGGGTCGCTGAGGCTCCGCTCAGGCTCCGTTCGGTGTCGGCGTGGGTGTCCGTCGCCGGGGCGGGCGTGATCTGGCTGGCCCTGCTCGGCCCGGTGATCGCCCTGTTCACGCACCTGTCGGGCAGCGCCATCGCGAGTGCCCTGACCGCTCCGGGCGCGCTGGATCCGCTGGTGACCTCGGTCGAGTCCGGACTGGTGACCCTGGGCGTGCTGTTTGTTTTTTGCACGCCGCTGGCCTGGATGCTGGCCCGCGGGCGGCTGCCGTTTCCGCGGGTGTGGGAAACCGGGGTGCTGTGCAGCTTGCTGTTGCCGCCACTGGTCATCGGACTGCTGCTGGTCTTCCTGGTCGGCCCGTACACGCCGATCGGGCAGGTGCTCGCGTGGCTGCACCAGTCCGCGACCAACACGTTCCTGGCGCTGGTCATTGCCGAGGTCTACGAGTCGGCACCGTACTACGTGCTCGTCGCCCAGGCGGCCTTCGCCAGCGTCGAGCCCCGGCTAGAGCAGCAGGCGGGCCTGCTCGGTGATCGGCCGCGCCGCGTCTTCCGCCGGGTGACCCTGCCGCTGGCCGCGCCGGGCCTGGCCATGGCCTTGTCCATCGCCTGGGCCCGGGCCATGGGGGCGTTCGGGGCGGTCATCATCATCGCCTATCACCCGGCCGGGATACCGTTGCAGATATATACGACGCTGCAGGAGACCGGCCTGGCTTCCGCGCTGCCGTATGCCCTGGTCCTGCTGGTGGTCGCCCTGCCGCTGCCGCTGGCTGCCTACATCTGGAGCGCGCGTGCTGGACGCCGACGTCGAGGTTGACCGCCGGGAGTTCACCGTGCGCGCCGCCTTGCAGGTCGGGCCCGGTGAGCGGCTCGCCTTGTTCGGGCCTTCCGGCGCCGGGAAGACGACCCTGCTCGAGGCCATCGCCGGGCTCGTGCAGCCGCGCCGGGCCCGGATCGAGCTCGGCCGCCGGGTCCTCACCTCGACCGCTCCCCCGGTGTGCGACGTACCGCCCTGGCAGCGCCGGGTCGGGCTGCTGCGCCAGAACCCGGGGCTGTTCCCCCACCTGTCCGTACGGGACAACCTGAGCTACGCGCGCTCGGCATCACGGTCGGAAGCCGAGCTGTCCTCGCTGGCCGCGGTCCTGGGCATCGACGGCCTGCTGTCGGCGATGCCCGCTCGCCTGTCCGGCGGCCAGGCCCACCGGGTGGCCCTCGGCCGGCTGCTCCTGGCCCGCTGTGACACCCTGCTGCTCGACGAGCCCTACACCGGACTGGACGCCAGCCTGCGCCGGAGCCTCACCGACCTGGTGAGCTCGCTGGTGACCGAACGTTCCGTGCCTGCCGTGCTCGTCACTCACGAACTGGCCGACGCCCAGGCCTTCTCCGACCGCCTAGCCGTGATCGACCGTGGCGAAATCCTTCAGATCGGCAGTCCCGACGAGGTCGTCCTGCGCCCGGCGTCGCGGCGGGTGGCCGAACTGATCGGCTACTTGGGCTTTGTACCCGGCGGTGGCAAGGTGGCCGGGATCCATCCCGAACGGGTGGTGGCTGGAGCCCTTCCCGACCAGGGGCTCGTGCTGACAGGTGTCGTCGAGGCCTTCCATCCAGCCGGGGCGGGCTGGGAAGCCGACCTGCGAGTCGGCGAGGCCACGATCACCTGCCGCCTCCTCGACAAGCCACCCGCCCCGGGCGCCGAGTTCACGGTCACAGCCCTAGATCCGCCGTACTTTGAACCTGACCGGAATGCTCCAGCGGTGGGTGGCGTAACCGGACCGGAGCGGGTTCACCAGTAATAAAATAAAGGAGCCTCCGACCTGGTAAGTCAGAGGCCAGCACGGACATTGCGCTCCTGTCAATCCGGCAGGACGAAGTGCACATGGGCGTACGTGCGCACCGGGCTTGCAGGCTGGGACAAAATTTATGAGCCGACGTGCAACACGCCGGCTCATGACTCCGAACGATAATAAATCCTGAACAATTCCGTCAAAATCGCCTTGCTTGACGCCAGCCACAAAGTGGCGCCATTCATCAGCGGTAAATTTACTGATAGGCCCCGCAGGGCTGGCCGTGTTGCCGATCACGACAAATTCTCCGCTGCGGGCAACCATAATGCATGCTCCAGTTTCACAGGTACGTGAAACGCGCCACTCGAGATCCCCTGAAGCGGACACTGATCTCCTCTCGTGTGCTATTTCAGGCCTACAGGCTGGTTAGTCACCTGCTGAGTAGGTCTTCCTTATCTCCGTGATGCGCTGCGTCGAGTCGGCTGGACTCAGCGCGAGGTTACTCAGGTACTCGATGGTCTCGCGGTAGCGATTCACATCGGCGTCACGCTCAAGATACTTGTTACTGCTCAAGCCTTCGATGAAGACGATCGGAGACAGGCCTGAGTCTTCGTCGAACTCCAGCAGTACAAAGTTTCCGTCTGCGCCAGCATATGCACCGATATCGAAGGGTATAATCTGGACGGTCGCCCTACCCCGTCGCTGCGCGTCCAGGGTCCTATCAAGCTGAGCCGCCATGACCGCGGATCCTGCTACGCGGCGGTGCAGTACTGATTCATCCAAAAGAGCGTGGTAGCGCGGCGGATCCTCCTCAAGCAACTGCTGGCGTCGCATTCGCGCTTCTACACGCTGCCGATGTATATCCGGAGCCATCTTGGGTGCAATGGCCTTGATGACGGCTCGAGCATAGTCTGCGGTCTGCAGCAAGCCCGGCACATAGTACACCGAGAAGCAGGTTATGACTGAGGCATCTTGTTCCAGTCCAATGAAAGGGTCCAGGTCAAGGTCTTCGTACTGAGTCCACCAGCCGTGTTCCCGCGCACCTCGGGCGAGGCTCATCAGTGCAGCCGTGGTCGGCTCGTCGACATCGTAGAGCCTGCACAGGTCCCGGACGTCGCGAGGATTCGGACGGCGGGCACCGGTCTCCAGCCTGCTGATCTTGGTGGCAGAACACAGAAGGTTCTCCGCCACCTCTTCGACTGTCATGTTGTGCTGATTGCGAAGTTCTCGCAGCCGTTTGCCGAGTTCGCGCTGACGTACCGTCGGGCTCGTGCCTGCCACGGCTGTGCTCCTCGTGAGGCTTCGCCGCGGGTCCGGCTTCAGGGCTGATCTCCCGAGACCAGGCACCTCGGCGCAGGTTCGATAGCAATGGCCAACGGTTCTGGCCATTGGCATGTGCCAGTCTTACCATGCCAGGTCACACTGCGGTAGGAGGAATGCTCAAAAGGCATGACAGGCTGCGCGGGTAGATCGACCGGCGCTCGGCTATGAGCGCTGGGCCTCGGTTTTGGCCGCGATCTCGTCCAGGAAGCCCAGGGCGGCCGCGGCCGTGGCGCGGCGCCAGGCCAGCAGGATCTCGTCGAAGCCATCTGGCTCGTCGCGCGGGGCCTGGATGGCCCGCGCGATCGGATCGAGGGCGGCTCGCTGGCGCCTGAGCAGCCCGGCGGGATCGCGGCCGGCCCGGTACATGAGAGCGAGCTTGATCAGCAGGTGAGACCGGATATCCCGGACGTGCTCCACCGGCGTACTCAGCCAGCGCTCCGCCTCCTCGCGGCCCTGCGCGGTGGCGTTATAGATGGTGCGCTGGGGGCCGAGGCCCGGCTCCACCGACTCGGGCGCAATGAGCCCAGCGTCGACCAGGCGGCCGATCGCGCGGTAGACGACGGGCCGGGGAATGCGCCAGATCCGGCCCAGCTCACCATCGGACGCGGTGAGCTGGGATACGGCGAAACCATGAGCGGGTCGCTGGCTCAGCAACACGAGAACCGTCCACTCCGGCAACGCCATCGGCACGTCCATGAGCCGAGGTTAGCGCTCCGCGTGCTCACGCCCGCCAGGGGCACGTCGGGCGTCCCGGTGCCGCGGCACCGGCCCGTGTCACATCGACGGGCTCCCATCCGACAGTGCTATGACGGATCTGTGCAAGGGAGTGCCCGTGGACGAAGGTGACTGGCTGGCGGAGCGCTTCGAGGCGCACCGGCCCCGGCTGCACGCGGTGGCCCACCGGATGCTGGGCTCGGCAGCCGAGGCGGACGACGCCGTGCAGGAAGCCTGGCTGCGGCTCAGCCGTTCCGGCGCCGAAGGCGTCGAGAACATGGGCGGCTGGCTGACCACCATCGTGGCCCGGGTGTGCCTGGACCTGCTGCGCTCCCGGCGGTCCCGGCCCGAAGAGCCCGCCGGCGAGCATCTGGCCGAGCCGGCCGGCGACGCCGACCCCGAGCAGCAGGTGCTTATGGCCGACTCAGTCGGCCTGGCCCTGCTCGTGGTTCTCGACACCCTCACCCCGGCCGAACGGCTCGCGTTCGTCCTCCACGACATGTTCGACGTCCCGTTCGACCAGATCGCCCGGGTCATCGAACGCTCCCCCGCCGCCGCGCGCCAGCTCGCCAGCCGTGCCCGGCGCCGGGTCCGGGCCGCGAGCCCGGACCCGCGCCGCGATCCGGCCCGCCAGCGAGAGGTGGTCACCGCTTTCCTGGCCGCCGCGCGCAGCGGTGACTTCGCCGCCCTGGTCGCTCTGCTCGACCCCGAGGTGGCGCTTCGGGCCGACCCCGAAGGCGTACGGCTGGGCGCGCCCGCGGAGATCCTCGGCGCGCACGCCGTGGCCACCGTGTTCGCCGAATACTCAGACGGAGCGCGGCCCGCCCTCGTCGGCGGGCTGGCCGGGGCCGTCTGGGCTCCGGGCGGGCGGACCCGCGTCGCGTACGTCTTCACCGTGGCCGGCGGCACGATCACCGCCATCGACCGGGTCGCCAACCACGAGCGGCTCAGGGCCCTCGAGCCGGTCATCCTCGACGGCTGAGGCTTTCCGTGGTGTGCGGCTGCGTCCCGATCGCGGCCAGCACCGTACGGTCGAAGTCGCCCGGCGACGCCCCGGGTCCCGGGATAGCGGTCACCGAGCGCGCGTCCAGCGGCTCACCGCAGTGCGAGCAGGTCGGCACGGCCGTCGCGATGTGCCCGCAGCCGGCGTGCCTGATCTCAAGCGGCGGGCCGCCGGGTGCCGCCCACCGGTCGCCCCACTGGCGCATGGCCGTCACCACGTGCCACAGGTCGCGGCCCTTCTCGGTGAGCCGGTACTCGGAGCGCGGCGGATGATCCTGGTAGGGGACGCGCCTGAGGATCCCACCCTCGACCAGGCGGTTCAGCCGCTGGGTGAGGATGTTGCGCGAGATGCCCAGGCGCGCCTGAAAATCATCGAACCGGGTCACGCCCAGGAAGGCATCCCTGACGATCAGCAGACTCCACCACTCGCCCACGACGTCGAGGCACTGGGCGACCGAGCACGTGACGTCCTCGAAGCTAGTTCTATGCACCAGCCAAGCATAGAGGGTTGCGTTATAGAACGCACTGACCCTAGAGTGAGTTCGTGGAAAAACTCATGCGACGCCGCGAGGTGAGCTGGGAGGACCCGATGGTCGGCGCCGCCCTGGCGCTCGACCTGAGCGGCCTGGACTACCTGCGGGCCATCGCCGAACGGCGCGTCCCGCCGCCCCCGATCGCCGTCCTGCTCGGGATGGGCATCGTCGATATCCAGCCGGGCCAGGTGACGTTCTCGCTCGAAGTCGGCGAGCATCTGTATAACCCCATCGGATCCGTCCATGGAGGCGTCTTCTGCACCCTGCTCGACTCGGCGATGGGCTGTGCCGTACATTCCACCCTCGGCCGCGGCCAGGCGTACACCACCCTCGAGCTGAAGGTGAACCTGGTCAAGGCGCTGACCGTGAACACGCCGAGCGTGGTGGCCACCGGACAGGTGATCAGCGCCGGCCGCCGGGTGGTCACCGCATCCGGCCAGGTCACCGGGCCGGACGGCACGCTGTACGCGCACGCCACCACCACGTGCCTCGCCTTCGAGCAGCTGCAGAACGGCGGGAACCGCAATGGGGGCTGAGCCCAGCCTCGAAGCCGCCTCGCTGGAGAGCGCCGGCGCCTTCTTGCGCGCGGCGGGCCTCATCTTCGACGAGATAACCGCGACCCGGGTCACCGGCCACCTGGACCTGAGCCCCGACCACCACACCCCGTGGGGCATCGTCCACGGCGGCGTCTACACGACCGCCATCGAGAGCGCGACCAGCGTCGGCGCCAGCACGGCAGTGCGTGACCAGGCCCAGGTCGCGGTCGGGCTGACGAATACGACGCACTTTCTCCGTTCGGTCACCGAAGGCCGGGTGAACGTCGAGGCCACCGCCGTCAGCCAGGGCCGCACCCAGCAGTTGTGGCGCGTCGACATCACCGACAGATCAGGCCGGCTCGTCGCCCACGGCGAGGTCCGGCTGCAGAACGTCGCGGGCAAGTCCTAGCCCGGCCCGTCCTCACCAGCTGGGGAGCGCATGGCGGCGCAGGTCACGCTGCACGTCCTGGCCGAGCCTGCGGGTCTCGCGGCTGTTGAGATAGGCGCCCGCGGCGGCGCCGGTGAGCAGCGGTCCCAGCGAGAACGCGCTCCGGCCGGCCCGGGCGGCCAGCCGCCGACGCAGCAGCCGGGCCAGCGGTGACCCGGTGGCCAGGACCACTCCGCCGGGGATCATGAACACGCCCCGCCGGTGCGCCCACGCCGCCACGTAGGCGCTCATCCGCTCCGCGACGTTCCCCGGGGCGGGCGTGCCGTACGCCTCGTGCAGTTCCGCGACGAGCTTGATCTCGATGCCCACCAGGAGCAGGGTCTCTGCGGCCACTTCGGCCGGGAAGGCGGGCAGGGCGGGCAGCGCCGCCCACACGCCGACGGCTCCCCCAGCCGCAGCCGAGGCGCGAGACGCTCCCTCGATGAGCGCCTCGGCGATCTGGTCGGCGGACCGGCCGGGGAACTGCTGCCGCAAGGCCGTGTGGTTACGTACCCGCAGGCGCGGCGCCATCGTCATTACGTGCGCGGCCAGCCAGTTCGTACCCGAGCCCGCCCCGCGGCGCGCCGCGCCTACCTGACGCTGAACCGCCCGGGTGCCGCGGCCGGCCACGCGCGCGCCCGAGCCCACGGCCCTGGCGAAGGCCGCGGCCAGCCGTTGCCGATCCTGCGGGCGTTCGGCCTCGGTGACGTCGGCGGCCACCTCGGCGGCTCGCAGCGAGATCTCATCCGGCCTGGTTTCCGGTTCAGCCATACCTAAAACCTACCCACCGGTCCGGGCGACCCACCTGACCGGCTGAGATCGCCGGCCCAGTTGGGCCGGCTCAGTTGGGCCGATTCAGTTGGGGCTGTACGGCGTGTACCGCAGGTCCGGGGCGGGCCGGGACGTGGTGGCCCGCAGCACGGCGGTTTCTCGGGCCAGCAGGGCGCGCTCTGAGACCAGCCGGCGCACGGTGTCGGGCTCGTCCAGCAGACCCTGGCGTTCAGGCAGGTCGATAACCATCGTGGCGGCAACGACAAATGACAGCAGGACCGGATCGCTGGGCAGGTCCTCGATCCGGACCGTCGCGCCGCCCCGTTCGGTGAGCGCGTCCAGGTAGGTGCGGAAGGCGGACTGGAGCGCGCGTACGAAGGGCGCCGCGGCCTCCTGGTCGACCGCGTCCTCGGCGAGCAGTTCGATCTCGCCCTGCAGGTAGGGCAGCGTCTGGTCGATGGCGAGGAGCCTGAACCGCTGCGTGCCCACGGTCACCAGGTCGAACCGGCCGTCGTCGAGCTCGTCGACCCGGCGCAAGGTCGCGGTACAGCCGATCTCGTAGAGCGAATGCACTCCGTCGATCCCGGTCTCACGGCCCTTGAGAATCGCGATCACGCCGAACCGCCGGGGTTCCGGGCGCGCGAGCAGGTCCCGGACGAGCTGCCGGTAGCGTTCCTCGAAGATGTGCAGCGGCAAGAGCATGCCGGGATAGAGCACCGCGCCGAGCGGGAACAACGGCAGCATCTCGGGCATGCAACGACACTACGCCCGCGCAGCCGCTTACGGCAGCAGGACGATCTTGCCCAGAATGTGGCCCTCGGCGAGCCGCCGGTAGGCGTCCTGGACCCGGTCCAGCGGGAAGGTCGCGGCTATCGGCACCTCCAGCTCGCCGGCCGCGATCCGGCCCGCCAGCTCGGCGAGGACGCTCGCGCTGGCGCCGGCCGCGTTGCCCTCGGCCTTGACCCCGAACCGCGCGACGGCCTCGAAGTTGGCGATGGTGTCTATTCGGGATGGCTCGACGCCGAGCTCAAGGGCCATCTCCACATACTCCGCGCCGAACGTGTCAATGAACGCATCCACCTGGCCGGCCGCCTGCCGGATCCGGTCGGCCACGCCGTCGCCGTAGGTCACGGGAACGACGCCGTGCCCGGTCAGCCACTGATGGTGAGCCTCGCTGGCCAGCCCGATTACGGTGGCGCCGGCCCGCCGGGCCAGCTGGACGGCGAGCGAGCCTACCCCGCCGGCGGCTCCGGAGACCGCCACCGTGTCGCCCTCGGTCAGGCCCACGGCCCGCACGGCCGCGTACGCGGTGGCCCCGGCCACGAACAGCGCCCCGGCGACCTCCCAGGGCACGGCGGCCGGCTTGGCGGTCAGGTGCTGCTCCTCGACCACGACGTACTCGGCCTGGCTGGCCCGGTTGTCGGTCCAGCCGATGACCTCGTCGCCGGCTGAGAAGCTCGACCCGCCCGGGCCGATCTCGGACACGATCCCGGCCAGGTCGCTGCCCTGGCCGGACGGAAACGTGGCGGGCCATCTGGAGTGCAGGAGGCCCGCGCGGATCTTCGCCTCGCCGGGGTTGATCCCCGCCGCCTTGACCCGGACCAGTATCTGTCCCGCCCCGGGCGCCGGACGCGGCACGTCCACGACCTTCAGGACCTCGGCCCCGCCATACTCATCGAACCGCACTGCCTTCACTGCCGACCTCCGTTATTCCCGGGGGGACGATCCCCCCAGACCCCCCTGGTCTTGGGGGGAAACCTTTCCCCCCAAACCCCCCCGGGGTTCCCTTTATGCCGGCGGCCGGCGCAGCGGGCGGTAAATGTCGGCGGCACGCGTATGGTGCCCCTGTGGCCGAACGCTCACCTCCAGCCGATCCTGCGGCCGCCCAGCGCCGCGCCGGGCAGCGCGAGGCCCGGGTCGCGTCGGGCCTCACCGAACTCGACCGCTGGCTTTGTGACCAGGTCCGTCAGGGGCTGGCGGCCAGCCAGCGGTCCGGTTACCGGCACTGGGATGACATTGCCGCCCGCATGGTCGATGCGCAGGCGCCTGGCCTGGCCGAGCGTCTTCGCGCGCTGGCCGGGGTCCCGTACTCCGGGCCCGACTGGGACGGCAGGCTGCTGGAGGAGTACGCGCTGCTCCGGCTGCTGGCCACCGCTTGCCGCGAACAGGCCAGGCTGCCGCCGTCGCTCCGGGATACCGTACGGTCACGGGTCGGCTTCACCGTCCGCCAGGCCGATGTGCTCGCCAGCGCCGCGCCGGTCCGGGACCAGTGGCACGTGCTGGCCAGGCGGGATCTGGATCAGGACCGGATCCGGACCCGGCGGGTCTGGCTGCGCGGCAGGCGTGCCGGCCGGACCGCGCTGGTCCTCAGCTTCGCCGCGCTCGGCCAGCCGCTGGACGATTCCCTCGCGGTCGGGACCGAGACCGACGCTGACCTGGCCTTCTACCCTGCCGCCGTCCCGCTGCGCGCCGTGGTCGCGACCAGGCGCGACACCGTCCCCAGCGGCCCGCCACCCGGTGTCACCACCGCCGGGCTGCTCGCCGGGTACGCGGCGGCGCTTGGCGCGGACCCCTGGCTGGATACCTGGCCTGCCGTGCTGGAGGCCACCCCGGCCCGCGCCCCGCTCCCCTGCGTGTACGACTCGGCCGGGGAGGCCGTGCCGCTGCACCCGCGCGCGGGTGACTGCTGGCCGCTGTTCGCGCTCTCCGGGGGCCGCCCGCTGACGGTGGCCGGCGAGTGGACGCCGCGCGGCCTGTGGCCGCTGACCGCCTGGGACGAAGGCGGGATGGTTTTGGGGCCGGTACCACTGTGAGCACATGGCAGGACCTGGTCACCGCGAGTCTTATCGGTACGGAACGGGCCGTGGTTCCCGCGGTCGGCATCCCTGGCCCGCTCCCCGCCGAAGACGACGGCGGCGATCCAGCGGCCGTCCTGCTCGACCGGGCCGCGCTGCTGACCGCCGCCCGCCGGGCGGGCCGCCGGCCTGATCGCGCGGAGCCGCTGCCCATCTGCGAGCCAGACCCGCGGCCCGTGGTGAGCCCGGCCGCCAGCCGCCGGCTGGCACGGATGCTCGGCGGCGAGTACCCGGAGCTGCTGACCGAGTGGCTGACCGCGGTCACGACCCGCGGCCTGCGACCTCCGCCCCAATCGCTTCCCGTTCTCCTTGACCGGGCGCGCCGCGTCAGGTCGGCGGATCCCGGGCTGGCGGATCTGGTGGCCGAGGCGGGCGGGCCGCGCGCCAGGTGGCTGGCCGGACTCAATCCGGACTGGGAGTTCGTGGCGGCACCGCCCCCGAGAGCCCTGGCCGGCCAGGATGCGTGGCGGCTCGGCAGCGCCGCCCAGCGGCGCCGCTACCTGGCTTGGTTGCTGGCCAACGACCCGGACGTGGCCCGGGATCTGATCCGTGGCGGCTGGGACGCGGCGGGCCCAGCCGAGCGGGTCATGTTCCTGTCCGTGCTGGCCGACCGGCTCAGCCCGGCGGACGAGCCGCTGCTCGAGGCCGCTGGCGGCGACCGCGCCGAGAACGTACGAAGCCGGGCCGTGGATCTGCTGGCCAGCCTGCCCGGCTCGGCTCTGGGGAAACGGATAGCCGAACGTGCCCTGGGCTTCGTGCGGATCGAGCACGGCGGGCGCGGCCCGCACGTGCTCATCACGCCGCCTCCCGCCGGGCAGAGCCAGCCCAGCCGAGCCCGCATCGTTCTCGAGGTCGTGGCCCGGACCCCGCTGCGGACCTGGACTGAGGAGTTCGGCCTGACCGCTGCGCAGATCGTGGCCGTGCCATCGGGTGACTGGGCCCCGGTGCTGTTCACTGCCTGGTCACGGGCAGCGATCGCACAACGTGACCATGAATGGACCGCGGCCCTGATCGGCCACGCCCTGACGGACCGTCCGCCGCGCACGGCCGGGGAAACCGAGGCGCTCCGGCGACTCGCCTACCGCGCCGACCCTGTGCTGGGCGCGCCCGATGCGCTGTCCGAGCCACAGCCCGAAGTGCCGCGGGCTGCCACCATCACGCTGCGCGTCCTGCGGTTTCGCTACGAGATGCTGAAGGAGCTTGATGGTGACCACGACGACGGTTGAGCCCCAGGCCGTATTGCGGCCGCACGCCGAGCACGAGCACCAGGCCGAACTGGCCGCTCTGGCTGCCGCCGATGACCGGCCGCGGCCGCCGGGCTGGCGGCTGTCTCCCTGGGCCGTGACGACCTACCTGCTGGGCGGCACGGCCGCCGACGGCACCGAGATCACGCCGAAGTACGTCGGCTCCCGGCGCCTGGTCGAGGTCGCCGTGGCCACGCTGGCCACCGACCGCGCCCTGCTGCTGCTCGGCGTGCCGGGCACCGCCAAGACGTGGCTATCCGAACACCTGGCCGCGGCCATCTCCGGCGATTCCACCTTGATGGTGCAAGGCACCGCGGGAACCGCGGAGGAAGCGGTCCGGTACGGCTGGAACTACGCACGGCTGATCGCCGAGGGACCGTCCCGGGACGCCATGGTGCTCAGCCCGGTCATGCGCGCGATGGCCGCCGGCCAGATCGCGCGGATCGAGGAGCTGACCCGGATGCCCTCGGACGTGCAGGACGCGCTGATCACCATCCTGTCCGAGAAGACGCTGCCGATCCCGGAACTGGGCGGCGAACTGCAGGCGGTCCGGGGCTTCAACGTCATCGCCACCGCCAACGACCGGGACCGCGGCGTGAACGAGCTGTCCAGCGCGCTGCGCAGGCGGTTCAACACCGTGGTGCTCCCGGTGCCGTCCTCGGCTGAGCAAGAGGTGGAGATCGTCACCCGGCGGGTCGCCCAGCTCGGCCGCTCGATCGGGCTCCCGGCGACCCCGCCCGGTGCGGAGGAGATCAGGCGCGTGGTCACGGTCTTCCGCGAGCTGCGCCAGGGGGTCACCGAGGACGGCCGGTCCAAGGTCAAGTCGCCCAGCGCCACGCTCTCCCCCGCCGAGGCGATCTCCGTGATCACCAGCGGCCTGGCCCTGGCCACGCACTTCGGCGACGGCGTGCTCCGGCCCGCCGACGTGGCCGGCGGCATCACCGGCGCGGTCGTCCAGGATCCCGTTTCCGACCGCGCGGTGTGGCAGGAATACCTCGAAACCGTCGTGCGCGAGCGAGACGACTGGAGCGACTTCTACCGCGCCTGCCGTGAGGTGGCCGGATGAAGGCGCAGGTACCACGCCCCGTTTGGAGAAATGATCTTGATTGAGCTGTACGGGATCCGGCACCACGGGCCGGGGTCGGCGCGGTCGTTGCGGGAGGCGCTGGCCGAGCTGGGTCCGGATGTGGTGCTGATCGAGGGGCCGCCGGAGGCCGACGGCTTGGTGGGCCTGGCGGGTGACCCGGAGATGGCACCGCCGGTGGCGTTGCTGGGGTACGTGCCCGGGGAACCGAAGACGGCGGCGTTCTGGCCGTTCGCGGTGTTCTCGCCGGAGTGGCAGGCGATCACGTACGCGCTCGCAGCGGGCATACCGGTCCGGTTCTGTGACCTGCCGGCCGCGCATCAGCTGGCCATGGCCGACAGCCGGGCAGGCAAGCCGCGGGCCGACCCGGTCAGCGAGCTGGCCACAGCCGCCGGTTATGACGACCCGGAGCGGTGGTGGGAGGACGTGGTGGAGCACGTGCCTGGTCCGGCGGTCTTCGGCGCCCTGGCCGAAGCCATCGGGTTCCTCCGCGCGGAGGAACCCGAACCCGACCCGCGCGACGCGGTCCGCGAGGCGCACATGCGGAAGGTACTCCGCCGGACGGTCAAGGACGGCTACCAGCGGATCGCGGTCGTCTGCGGCGCCTGGCACGTCCCGGCGCTGCTACCTTTGGCGGCTGCCGCCGCGGGGCTACCTTTGGCGGCTGCCGCCGCGGGGCTACCTTGGGCGGCTGCCGCCGCGGGGCGGGACCTCCCGCCGGCGGCGGCCGACGAGCGGCTGCTGCGTGGTCTGCCGAAGGTGAAGGCCACCCTCACCTGGGTCCCGTGGACGTACGGGCGTCTCGCCTACACCTCCGGTTACGGTGCCGGCATCCGGTCCCCTGGGTGGTACGACCACCTGTTCTCCGCCGGCGGGCAGCCCGTCGAGCGGTGGCTGGCCAAGGCCGCCGCCGTGCTGCGGGACGAAGGCATCCCGGCCTCATCCGCGCACGTCATCGAGTCGGTCCGGCTGGCCGAGGCGCTGGCCGCGCTGCGCGGCCGGCCGCTGGCGGGCCTGGAGGAGGTCACCGAGGCGGCGCGCGCCGTGCTGTGCGAAGGCAGCGACCCGCTCACCGGGCTCATCCAGCGGCGCCTGGTCGTCGGCGAGCGGCTCGGTACGGTGCCCGCCGCCACGCCTATGGTGCCGCTGCAGCGGGACCTGAACGATCGGCAGCGCAGCCTGCGGCTGCGCCCGGAAGCGCAGCCCCGCGACTATGACCTGGACCTGCGCAAGCCGAACGACCTGGCCCGCAGCCACCTGCTGCACCGGCTCACCCTGCTCGGCGTGCGCTGGGGAACGCCGCAGCAGGGCCGGACCCAGAACATCGGGACGTTCCGGGAAAGCTGGCAGCTGACCTGGCGGCCGGAGCTGGATCTGGCCCTGATCGAGGCGAGCATGTGGGGCAGTACGGTCGCGGCCGCCGCCGCACAGCGGGCCCGCGCCTCGGCCGCCGAGGTCACCGCGCTGGAGGAACTGACCGCGCTGGTCGAGCGGTGCCTGCTCGCCGAGCTGGACGACGCCCTGGCCGACGCGCTCGCGGCGGTCAGGGACCGCGCCGCGCTGGAGGGTGACGTGACCCACCTGATGGCGGCCCTGCCCGCCCTGGCCCGGGCGGCCCGGTACGGCGACGTCCGCGGCACCGATCCCGCCCGGCTGGGCGGGGTTGCCGTCGAGATGATCACCCGGATCTGCGCGGGCCTGCCCGCCGCCGTGACATCGCTGGACGAGACGGCCGAACGCGCGATGCGGGACCGCATCGACGCCGTGCATTCGGCTACCGGCCTGCTCGTCGCTGTGCCGGGCGGACAGGGGTGGTCCCCCCGGGCTGACACCGCCGGGAGCCGGGCTCGCTGGCTGGACACGCTGGCCGTGCTGGTCTCGGGGGGATGCTCCCCGCTGATCTCGGGCCGGCTGACCCGGCTGCTGCTCGACGCGGGACGGCTCACCGCGGACGACGTGGCGGCCCGGATGTCGCGCGAGCTGTCCCTGGCCGCTCCGGCCGCGGCCGCGGCGGGCTGGGCCGAGGGGTTCCTGGCCGGCAGCGGCCTGCTCCTGCTGCACGATGACAAGCTGCTCAGCCTGGCCGATGGCTGGCTGGCCGGGCTGAGCACCGATGCGTTCGCCGCCGTCCTGCCCGCGCTGCGGCGAACCTTCGGCGAGTTCGCGCCGCCCGAGCGGCGGGCCATCGCAGACAAGGCGGCCCGCCTGGACGGGACCGGCCGGCCACCGGTCATGGCCGCTTCGGCGGACGACGACCTGAATGAGGACAGGGCGGTGATCGCGGTGCGGGCCGTGGCCGCGATCCTGGGCCTGCGCGCTACCTCGGGGCGAGCGCCATGAGTACCGGTCACGACGAGCGGATGCGGCGCTGGCGGCTGGCGCTGGGCGCCGCCGATTCTGCGGCTTCTGGGGCCGGGACGGGAGTGTCCCTGACCGGCGACGACGCGCGGATCGATGCCGCGCTCGGCGCCTTGTACGACTCCGGCTCCGATACGGGCGGAGGGCCCGAGCCGGCCGGGAGACGACAGGCCGGGCTGGGCGCGTCGGCCCCGCGGGTCGCTCGCTGGCTCGGGGATATCCGCACGTTCTTCCCGGTCAGCGTGGTCCAGGTCATGCAGAAGGACGCGATCGAGCGGCTCGGCCTGACCCGGCTGCTGCTCGAGCCCGAGATGCTCGACGCGGTCCAGCCCGACGTGCACCTGGTCGGGACCCTGCTGTCGCTGAGCCAGGTGCTCCCCGAGCAGGCGCGCGAGTCGGCCCGCACCGTGGTGCGCACCGTGACCAGCGACCTGGAGCGGCGGCTGGCCCAGCGGGCTCGTTCAGCGGTCACCGGCGCGCTGAACCGGGCGAGCCGCACGAGCAGGCCGCGGCGCCCGGCCGACATCGACTGGGACCGCACCATCCGCGCCAACCTGCGGAACTACCTGCCCCAGCACCGGACCGTCGTGCCGGACCGGCTGGTCGGCTACGCCAGGAAGCAGCAGGCCGTGGCGCGTGACGTCATCGTCTGCCTGGACCAGAGCGGCTCGATGGCCTCGTCGGTGGTGTACGGCGGGGTGTTCGGCGCCGTGCTGGCGTCGATCCGGTCCCTGCACACGTCGGTGGTCGCGTTCGGCACGTCGGTCGTCGACCTGACCGAGCAGCTCAGCGACCCGGTGGACGTCCTGTTCGGCATCCAGCTCGGCGGCGGCACCGACATCAACCGTGCCCTGGCCTACTGCCAGCGGCTGATCACCCGTCCGGCCAGTACGATCCTCATCCTGGTCAGCGACCTGTTCGAGGGCGGCAACCGGAACGAGATGCTGCGACGGGTCGCCGACATGACGACCGCGGGCACCCGGGTAATCGCCCTGCTGGCGCTGTCCGACGACGGCGCGCCGAGCTACGACCATGAGCTGGCCGCCGCCCTGGCCGAGCTGGGTGTCCCCGCCTTCGCCTGCACTCCCGACTCGTTCGGCGACCTGATGGCCGCCGCCATCGAGCGCCGCGACATCGCCGAGTGGGCCCACCGCCAGCAGGCACCCGCGTTACGTCGCGCTCAGCCGTTCGATGATCTCGGCCGCCGGCAGCTCGGCCACCGGGGCGTCCGGCAGCTCCATGGCTGGCGCCAGGACCGTGAGGCGGGGGCTGGATAATTTCAGCACTGAGTGCCAAAATGATCCGTCAGGCAGTCTGGCCGGCGAGGGAGAACCGATGGCAAGCACCCGCGAATGGTTCGAGACGGTCGAGGAGGCACGCCGGCGGGCCCGGCGCCACCTGCCCAGGTCGGTGTACCTGTCACTGGTAGCCGGCACGGAGAAGGGCGTCACGCTGCGGGACAACATAGCCGCTTACAGCGAACTCCGGTTCACGCCGCCGCGTATCGCCGATCTGCCCGCGACCAGGCAGCAGGCCACGTCGGTCCTCGGGCAGGAGATCTCACTGCCGGTGATCGCGTCGCCGACCGGAGTACAGGCCGTCCACCCCGAGGGTGAAGTCGGCGTAGCGCGCGGGACGGCCGAGGCGGGCACGGCCATGGGCCTGAGCTCCTTCGCCAGCATGCCGGTGGAGGACGTGGCGGCGGCGAACCCGAAGCTGTTCTTCCAGGTCTACTGGTCGGGGGGCAAGGACACGATCCTGCAGCGGATCGAACGGGCCCGCCGCGCCGGGGCCAAGGCCCTGATCGTCACCCTGGACTGGTCGTTCTCCAGCGGCCGGGACTGGGGCAGCCCGGCGATCCCCGAGAAGATGAACCTGCGGACCATCGTGCGGCTAGCGCCGGAGGGCATGACCCGGCCCGGGTACGTCTATCAATGGCTGCGGGCCGGCGGCCTGCCCGACCTCACCGCGCCCAACATGGCCGCCCCCGGCGAGCCGGCCCCGACGTTTTTCGGCGTCTACGGCGAGTGGATGCAGACCCCGCCGCCCAGCTGGGCCGATCTGGCCTGGCTGCGCGAGCAGTGGGATGGCCCGTTCCTGGTCAAGGGCGTGATGCGGGCCGACGACGCCCACCGGTGCGTGGACATTGGCGCCACCGCCGTCTCGGTGTCCAATCACGGCGGCAACAACCTGGACGGAACTCCCGCCTCCATCCGGGCACTGCCCGCGGTGGCCGACGCGGTCGGCACCCAGGTCGAGGTCCTGCTGGACGGCGGAATCCGGCGCGGCAGCGACGTGGTCAAGGCGCTGGCGCTCGGCGCGCGGGCGGTCATGATCGGCCGCGCCTACCTGTGGGGGCTGGCGGCCAACGGCCCCGCAGGCGTGCGGAACGTCTTCGACGTGCTACGCGGCGGCATCGACTCCACGCTGCTCGCGCTCGGCCGGCCGTCCGTTCACGATCTGTCCGGAGACGACATCATCGTGCCGGACGAGTTCGCCCGCGGGGTGTCCAAATGACGGCTTGCTATCCGGGGCAGCAGCGGCCGGATGGTCCGCCGCGCGGCGCAGCCCTGCCAGACCCCCAGGCTGTACCCCATGTCGTCGAGCAGCCGCGCGGCGACGTACCGCGCCGGGTCGAGAGGCGGCCGGCGGTCCAGCCAGTCCAGCAGCGGCGGCGCAAGGACCAGCGCGGCCAGCGGCCATCGCATCCGTCGCACGGCCATCGCGGCCGGCAGCGCCACCGGCCACCAGGTCCGGGAGATGGCGCTGCCCAGCGGCCTGCCTGCGGCCACCGTACCGCCTCCGGCCAGCCGAGCCGCCAGTGGCCAGGCCGTCCGGGCCGTCGGCCGGAGCCAGTCCTCCCCAGTAACCCGCGCGAGGCGCCGGGCGAGCAGCGCGACGCCGGCCGCGGTGAGGGCGGCGCCCGCCGCCGGGCGGCCCGCGGCGGCGGCCAGCCAGGCCAAGGCCGTCCAGGCTGACACGTAGAGCGGCCGCACCGCCCCTGGATGGCGCAACTCCAGCACCGCGGCCGAGGTGCCGTAGTCCTTCCGGCGGCCGAACCACTCGCGCAGCCGCACCCGATGCCGGTGCCGCATGGTGGCGGCCGGCTCGTAGCGCACCCGCCAGCCGGACGCGGCCAGCCGCCAGACCAGGTCGACGTCCTCTCCGACCCGCATGGTCTCGGTGAAACCGGTCCCCGCCGCGGCCCGCCGCACCACCAGGGCCGCGCCAGGCACGTAAGGGACGCGCGACCCCGGCCGGACGATACTCGCCCGGGCGCCCATATCCAGGGTGGAACTGGCCGCCTCGTACCGCGCCAGCCATGTGCGCCCGGGCTCAGCCGGGACGATGCGCGGCGCGACCGCGCCCACCGCCGGGTCCGCGAAGTGCGGCAGCAGCGCGTCCAGCCAGCCAGGACCCGGAATGCAGTCCGAGTCGAGGAACGCGACCAGCGGTGTGTCCGCCGCGGCCAGGCCGGTGTTCCGGGCCGCCGCGGGACCGCCGTTTACGGAGCGGCGCAGGACGCGGGCTCCCGCGCCGGACACGACCCGCGCTGTCGCGGCCGGATCGATCGAGCAGTCGTCGACCACGACGACCCGCGGCATCTGCGTCTGTGCTGGCCCGGGGGGACGACCCCCCCAAGCCCCCCCGCTCAGGGCTGGCCCGGGGGGACGACCCCCCCAAGCCCCCCCGCTCAGGGCTGGCCCGGGGGGACGACCCCCCCAAGCCCCCCCGCTCAGGCCGGCCAGGCAGCGGGTGAGCTCGGCCTGCCGGTCGCGGACCGGGATCACCACCGTCACGTCTGCCGGGCCCCACGGGGAGCCGCCCGGCACGGGATGCGCGATGCCGGTGTCGAGCAGACGGCGCGCCAGCGCGCGGGCCTTCGGCGCATCCGGTACCGGCGTCCCGGACCACCAGCTGGCCACGTGACGGGCGCCGGACGGCGTGAGCCGCAGCACCCGGACCGGGAAACCGCCGGCCAGCACCATTCCCCCGGCCAGCAGGCGCGAGCCCGGATCCGGACGCAGGCAGAGCCCGGCCGGGGCCAGTCCGTCCTCCGGTCCCGGACCCGGCGCGCCCGCCGGTCCGGCGGTCACCTGCATGCCGGGCTCGCCCGGGCTAGTCGGCCGCGAACCCGGCCAGCGGGTTCTCGTCGCAGGCCCGCTGCGGCGGGCGGCGGCCGATCGTCACCGGGACCCCGCGATGCGAATGGTCGACGGCGGGGCGAGGCAGGCCGCCGCCGCGGTGCTGGGCCGCGGCCAGGGCGGCCTCGCCGTGCCCCCGCACGCATTCCGGGTCGGGCCCGTCCAGCGGCAGGCCGGTGAAGAACTTGGCCGCCATGCACCCGCCCCGGCATGAATCGAAGGACCCGCACGAACGGCAGGCACCGCCGCTCTGCGGCTGGCGCAGGTCGGCGAACAGAGGGGACTCCCGCCACACCGCTTCGAACCCTCCCGGCTGCCGGACGCTGCCGGCCAGGAAGTTCTCGTGGATGGCGAACGGGCAGGCGTACACGTCCCCGACGGGGTCGATCAGGCAGACTACGCGGCCCGCCCCGCACATGTTCAGCCCGGGCAGCGGCTTGCCGTACGGAGACAGGTGGAAGAACGAGTCGCCGGTGAGCACCTGCTCGCCGTGGGCGGCCAGCCAGTCGTAGAGTTCCCGCTGCTGTGCGGCGGTCGGGTGCAACTCGGGCCACACGTCGGCGCCGCGCCCGGACGGGCGCAGCCTGGTCAGCCGCAGGTGCGCGCCGTGATCGTCGGCGATCTTCTTGAACGCGTCGAGCTGCGAGACGTTGTGCCTGGTGACCACCACGGAGATCTTGAAGCCGCGGAAACCGGCGGAGGCGAGGTTGGCCATGGCCCGGATGGCCGTCTCATACGACCCGGTGCCGCGCACCGTGTCGTTAACGTCCGCCGTGGCTCCGTCCAGCGAGATCTGCACGTCGATGTAGTCGCTCGCGGCCAGCCTGCGCGCGGCCGGGGCGTCGAGCCTGATCCCGTTCGTGGAGAACTTGACGCCCACCTGGTGGGCGGTGGCGTAGTCCACCAGTTCCCAGAAGTCCGGACGGACCGTAGGCTCGCCGCCGCCGATGTTGACGTAGAACACCTGCATCCGCTGCAGCGTGTCGATGACCGCCCGGCACTCGGCCGTGGTCAGCTCACGCGGGTCCCGGCGGCCCGAACTGGACAGGCAGTGCACGCACGCCAGGTTGCAGGCGTAGGTCAGCTCCCAGGTCAGGCAGATCGGGGAACTCAAGCCCAGTTCGAAGAGGTCGGTCAGGCGACCGCGCGGATCTGCCCGGCGCCCGGCGGGCGAGGTCGTACACCGCAGCCCGAGGGGATCGCCAGGGATGATCATGTTCGAGCCGACCAGGGTGGAAAGCGCACGCCCGTAGGCGGGCAACTCGGACTCGTCCACGCCAGCCGCGGCGCACGCCGCCCGGGCGGTTGGGTGATCGACGAGGCTTTCCAGCACTCTCAGAAGCGTCGGGCTTTTGAGGAAGGAGAGGTTGCGAGTGCCGAAGTGGTAGAGCATGGCGCCGAACGGCTCGGGGCGGATCGCGGCGCGGTCGTGGAGGCGCCACGGGCGGTCCAGGTCGAAGGCCGTGGTGACCTGGGGCACTAGTTCAGTAGACACCGCACATGCCGTCGATCGAGACCTCCTCGACCAGGAGTTCCTCGGTAGCGAGCGGCTCGGCCTCGTCCTGGTCGGCAACGGGCGGCATGACGGTTACCTGGTCACTCATGAGTATCTCCTGCCTCGTGGCACGAGGTGCCATAGTATCGACACCCGGTGCCACCGATCAAGGCCCTTCCGCGTTACCAGACGTAGGATGGCCCCGGATGGCCGGTCGAGATCAGCGGGGGTGGTGAACGATGTCAGCGGTGCCGGGCGCCTCCCGGGGTGACCATCCGGACGGCGGCCGGCCGCCGGGGCGCCGCCGCGTGACGTCGCACGTCGAACTGGAGCACGTCGCGTTCGAGCTGTTCGAGGCCAACGGCTTCGAGCAGACCACGGTCGAGGACATCGCCGCGGCCGCGGGCATCGGGCGCCGGACGTTCTTCCGTTACTTCCCATCCAAGAACGACGTCCCTTGGGGCATGTTCGAGCTGGAGCTGGAGCACATGCGCGCCCGGCTCAAGGCCTGCCCGCGCGACGTCCAGCTGATGGACGCCATCCGGGTGGCTCTGGTCGACTTCAACAAGGTCGAGCCCGGCCAGGTCCCGTGGCACCGGCGCCGGATGGAGCTCATCCTCCGGGTTCCGGCCCTGCTGGCCCATTCCACCCTGCGGTTCGCCGCCTGGCGCGAGGTGATCGCCGAATTCGTCGGCGAGCGCACCGGCCAGCCGCCGGACGCGCTCGCGCCGCAGGCCATCGCGCACGCCGTCCTCGGGGTCGCAGTCGCGGCCTACGAGCAGTGGCTCGACGACGAGAACGCGGAGCTCGGCGCCCTGCTCGACGCCGCCATGCGCCAGCTCGGCGCCGCCTTCACCGCCCCTGAGCACCCAGTCACCCCGGCAGCCCCGCCAGCCCCAGCGGTCGTACTGGAGCCTTGAGCGTTAACCGCCCTATGTGCCTTCGAGGATGAGATCGGCGGCGATCCAGGCGACCGCCATGGTGGGGGCGGCGGTGTTACCGGCGACCTGGACAGGCAGGACCGAGGCGTCGACGACTCGCAGCCCGGTGACACCGCGGACACGTAGCTGCGGGTCGACGACATCTCCTGCGTCCGGACCCATGGCCGCGGCGCCGACGGCGTGGTAGATGCCCAAGCCGGTGTCGAGGGCGTAGCGCACGACGTCGTCGGGGCTGGAGATAGCTGGCCCGGGGAATTCCTCGTCGAGCACGTAAGTGGCCAGCGGGCCTTTCCCGAATACCTCGCGGGCGATGCCGAGCACCGCCGCGGTGGCCTTGCGGTCGCCTTCGGTTTCGAGGAAACGCGCATTGATGATGGGCGGGTTCTCGGGAAGCCGGCCGCCGAGGTGCACCGAGCTCGTCGTCGTAGGACGTATCTGATAACCCACGAACATGGCGCCGGAGTGCTTGGCCAGCTTCATCTCCGGACTGGTGGCGTCGAGCGCCATCGGCACGAAGATGCCCTGGATGTCCGGGCGGTCGAGGTCGGGTGAGGACTTGAACTGGCAGATGAAGTCGAAACCACCCGTGGCGATGGGGCCGCTGCGGGTGAACAGGTACTTGAATCCCTCCCAACCCTGTCCTAGAAACGTGTTGAGCCGCTGAGTGGGGCCGATATTCCGCTTGAGCCGGACCTGAATGCTCACCATCCGTTGCTCGATGATCCGCTCCCCGACGTTCGGGCTTTCGACACGCACGTCAACGCCGGCCCGCCGCAAGACGTCGGGACGGCCGATGCCAGAGCGCTCGAGCAGCAGCGGCGTCTCGACCGTGCCAGCGCTGAGGATCACCTCCTTGCGGGCGCGGTAGTCCACGGTCTGCCGTCCGTTCGAGGCACGCACCCCCGCCACGTGGGCACCGTCGAACAGCAGGCAGCCGGCTCGGGTCCGGGTGGCCACGGTCAGATTGCGGCGCCTGCGGACCGGCCGGACAAAGGCGCTGTAGGCGCTGACACGCCGTCCGTGGCTGATGGTACAGGGCGAGAACCCGATGCGCTCGCTGTCGTGAGCGTTGATGTCGACGACGTGTTCCCAGCCCATGCCCTGTGCCGAGGCCAGAACAGCCTGGGCGAGCTCGTCGCCGCCTTCGGCGACCGAAACCGTGAGCGGGCCTCCGGCGCCGCGCATGTCCGAGGCGCCGAGACTATGGTCTTCCATCATCCGGTAGGCAGACAGCGCGCGGTCCCAGTCCCAGCCGGGGTTGCCGCGGGCGGCCAGGCCGCCCCAGTCGGCCGGCGCGCCACGGGTCCACATCATGCCGTTGACCGCGGTCGATCCGCCCAGGACCCGGCCGCGGGTCCAGGCCTCGACCTGGCCACCCGGACCAACCGGCTGCGTCGGATAGTGGTAGGTGTAGCGCTTCCCCCGGAGGATGAAATAGAACCCCAGCGGGACGTAGAGCAGGGGGTTCGTATCACGGCCCCCGTACTCCAGCAGCAGCACCTGGTTATCCGGGTCCTGGGACAGGCGACTGGCCAGCACCGAGCCGGCCGCCCCGGCGCCGACGATGACGTAGTCAAAGTCCATGACCTACTGCAGGTTGGCTGGATTGCCGATGGGGTCGCCGACGTACTCGTGCATGGCGTCCAGGTTGTCACGGGCGGGGTAGCGAGCCGCCGCGGGCCCGTCGGCGAACGCGCGGAGCAGGTTGGTGGTCACCTGCTTGACGAAGGCCGGCG
>Ga0116218_1000520_pt1 | contig 26759 bp, 24 predicted proteins | sample Sb_taG_2_FD_88966 | JGI IMG/M metagenome (GOLD analysis project Ga0116218, IMG submission 88966) | Peat soil microbial communities from Weissenstadt, Germany - Sb_50d_5_LS metaG | ecosystem: Environmental > Terrestrial > Soil > Wetlands > Peat | place: Germany: Weissenstadt | collected 2010-09-21 | reverse complement strand
GTTGCGTAACGCCGTGACCGAACCCACGCAGCGCGCGCGATTCTCGGCTGTGCTTTCGATTTTCGCTTTCACCGACGTTATCATCGTCTGGAAATCGATCGAATGGTGGCGCACGCAGCACCCAGGACCCGTGCTCTCCATTCGCACGGGCGGCGGTCGGATGGATCCTGATATGGAATCGGCCATTTACTGGAATCTCGTCGCGCTTCTCCTATTCGCGGTTGTTCTCGTGCTGGTTCGCATCCGGCAGGAAGAGATGCGGCGCGAAATCGATGGGATGCGCCAGGCGGCACACGCCTTCTAAGGATCAACCATGCTTGAAGCACGCAATTTGATGTATATGTTTTATGGATTCCTGGCCGCGTGGGTGATTTTGGTGGGCTACGTGGTCACGTTAGCAGCTCGCGAGCGAAAACTGAAGGACGAGCTAGCGCAGGTACGGAATCTGCTGAAAGAGCGGGAGAGCGCTCGCTAAATGCGCCGGCGAGATCTGCTGCGATCCATTGCGGCAGGCGGCGTTTGCGCCGCTCTCGCGGAACACAACCACCGTGCTGAGGCGCAAGTGACGCCCGGGATGGCTTCGCCTAAGATCCGCGATGTCTCCGTGATTGCCACCGCCCCAGCCGGACTGCGGCTCAGCGTTGTCAAAATCACAACGGATCAGGATGGCCTCTACGGCTACGGATGCGCCACCTTCACGCAGCGCGCCGAATTGGTGAACGCGGCGGTCGAGAAATATCTACGGCCGTTCCTGATCGGTAAGCCGGCCGACCGGATCGAAGACACCTGGCAGGCCTGCTATAACAGCTCGTACTGGCGCAACGGGCCGGTGCTCAATAACGCCATTAGCGGCGTTGACCAGGCGCTATGGGACATCAAAGCCAGGCAAGCCGGGATGCCCGTGTATCAAGTGCTGGGCGGCAAATGCCGAGAAGCCGTGGATTGCTACACGCATGCCGACGGCGCCGAAATTCCGGAGGTCATCGACCACGCACGCAAGTTCATCGAACAGGGCTTCCGTCACGTGCGCGTGCAGGTGGGCGTCCCGGGGATGGCAGGATACGGCTCGCGGCGGAATGAGGTCAGGATCGAGGCGTTGCACTCCGGCCCCGTGTTTGAATCGAGGCCTGCAGCACGCCGAGCATTGCAGTTGTTCGAGGCATCCCGAAAGGAACTCGGCTGGGAGGTCGAGCTGCTCCACGACATGCACGAGCGCTACACGCCGAATCTCGCCGTGCAACTGGTGAAGGACGCCGAACCATTCAAGATGTTCTTCATGGAAGATCCGCTTTCGCCCGAGAACATCGAGTACTTCGGCCAGATTCGGCAGCAGTGCTCCACGCCCGTCGCCATGGGCGAGCTGTTCAACAGCCCGCACGAATGGACGCCGCTTATCCGCGACCGGCTTATCGACTTCATCCGCATTCACGTGTCGCAGGCGGGAGGCATTACGCCTTGCCGGAAGATTGCGGCTTTCGCGGAAATGTTCGGTGTGCGCACGGCGTGGCACGGGCCGGGTGACGTCTCGCCCATCGGACACGCCGCCAACGCCACTCTGGATCTGGTTTGCCCCAATTTCGGCATCCAGGAGTATTCGCCTTTCAACGACCGCTTGCAGGAAGTTTTTCGTGGCTGCCCGGTGATGAAGAACGGCTATCTCTACGTGAATGAAGCCCCCGGCTGGGGCATCGAGATCGACGAGAAGCTCGCCGCGAAATATCCGTATGGCAGCTTTGAAAGCGAAGAGCGCCGGCGCCTCAACGGCGGATGGGGCGAGATTCGCAAACGCGACGGAACCGTAATCAATCAATAGCGGTTGCTATACTGGCAGCAAGACCGCAAACCGGAGAGATGGCCGAGTGGTTGAAGGCGCACGCTTGGAAAGCGTGTATAGGGGAAACTCTATCGAGGGTTCGAATCCCTCTCTCTCCGCCACTCTAGAATCAAGAGCCTGTATGTCTTTCCAAGCTGGCGCTTCAACTCCAGTCTTGTGGCCTCACCCGTTAAACTAGACGGTTATGTCGTTTACGGTCGTTCCGCTCCACAATCTGTCGCTTCCTCTTGGTACGCGCATACCGTTCGGAGCTGATTTCACCCTTCAGGAAATTCCTCCTTGGGTCAAGGATGTTGCGGGTGGCGCGGAAAGTGGTCTGGTATCACCAGCCGGAGCAAACGCTCGCTGATCTGCCCACATTTCTGATCCACTTGATGGTTTATGGCTCCTCCGCGGACGTGGCGATTGTGGAACGAGATGTCCCCGCGGAAGAATTTCGGTCGGTCCTTGAGAAAGCACCCGCCGGAGTAGGTCCCTACTCCGAATTGCAAAAAACCCGAGGAAATTGCTCCTGAATGCCGGCCGACTCCGCTCCGATCCGGCGGATCTCAACTTCAAAACGCCTTTGTCTGAAAGGACACCGGCAGGACGGCGAGGCCCTCTTCTCCTCTAACGAGAAGCGGTCGCAGCCCGGCAGCAGAATGCGAGCCGCGACCCGTCAGGGAGTAGTGGTTGCTTACGCGGACGTCACCATTCCCAGGCTTAGCACGGCATCCCGAATGATGCCTGCCACTGTCTATGTCAGCGACATGAACAACAACCGATCCGGTTTATGTTGTTTTCGCGCGAATAACGCCACGCCATAGAGGTCTTTCTTCTACTTTGAAAGCGATCCGGCGGCGTTGTCCATTAGTGTTGCGAAATCCCCTTGTAATTCACAATCAAGGTGGGTGACCAGCGCCCCGCCGAATAGAGTGCCGATGTCCGCCATTATCGGAAGCCATTTCGTCTCCCTAGCCAAAGATCGGCCCCGATCCTATCGCGCAAGCGCTGTGGAACTGGTGTGGAACAGCGGGCCCCATGCGGTTGTCAAGTCTTCGACTCTGGCCCCGATTCGCCGCTGTTACGGGTAGGGCGGGCGTCTCGGATCTGCCCGCGTCGGACAGGGCGAACGTGCAGTGTTCCTGGCTGTCTCGACCGGAAGGGCGGAGGGCCGTTACTTCGCCATCGCCCGACGGAACGATCTCCTTCCGCCCGTGCCCATATCATGTGGATGGCTCCCTCGGGACAGGCCGAGATGCAGTATTCCTCACTGGTGCAGGCTTCCGCCCGGACCAGAGCACCGGAGCCGTCGAGGAGGTCCAAGCAGCCGTAGGGACAAATCGAGCCGCACAGACCGCACGCATGGCAGCGGTCCTGGCGCACAGAAGGAACCCACTTCTGGGACATTTTCACTCTCATTCCGCGCACCGCAGAGCCCATGATTGCCGGTCGGCCAGTCGCCTCCATCGAAACGATATAACGTTTCGCGACCTGGCACAAGGCACGCATCGGCGAGGTCATCCCGACGGTTCTGGCTGGCTGTAGCTATCGGCGCCGCCGAGCCGTAAGGCACCAGCATCAGATTGGGCGCCAGCTTCTCGATTCGCTCCGCAATCCAGTCCTCGAACGTGTCCGCACAGATTACCAGGCCTATCCGCCCGAACTCCGTTTCCGCTACGCCGATCGACACCGACCTCGACTACAATCGTTAGACGCAGTGGAGCGTAGTGGCAGAAATGCGTTTGAGCATGGTGACCTGCTGCCGAAGGCCACAACCCCCGGGGCGGTATCGGTTCGAGCGCGAGTGGGCGGCGGAACGCAGCGAGGAGAGTAAGAAGGATAAAATGCAGCACGAATTTCACGTCGTAACAATGACCGAAAGGCCATAGCGATGCTCTGGCTTAGCCGCTGGGAATTTTGTCGTAAGCGCCACTGCCGCGATCGTGATAGTGTACGCAGTCTGCGAGATCGCTATTACGCTCGTCAGTGGCTCCAGCAATTTGGAACAGACGTTCACAAAATGCTTGCCATGCGAACCCTGCTGCAGCAGGAAGGCGTTGCATGGCAGCCTTCGGCGATGTCGGACGAAGAGGTCATCGATCACACTGCTGAACTGCTGATCTCCGGCCGGTTACATGTCCATGCCCCGCGCGCGCCGGCTGTCTCAGTCTACAGTTTCGCGCCAAGCGAACCACCAAAGTTTGTGCCTTTTCCCCTAACTGACCGAAGGCCGCGCCCGCAGGCGGGTGCTTCCAATGCGCCGGCGAGCGATCCACCGACTTTTCCCTCCGATATCGACGGCGCTGCGCAGGCGAATGCGTTGGCCGCGGCGGCGGCCGGAGGACAGCCGTTCTGTCCGGAATGACAGAAGAAAAGAGGGGCGCCGGTCGGCGCCTAGTCTCAGTGATGACGAGCCAGTCATTCAGCTGGATTGAAGAGACCTTCTGGCCACGGGGCGAAAGGCGGGATATTTGGATGATCTTGGACGCCGCGCGCGATCGCGCGATCTTCCGGATGCTCCTCGAGTGCCGCCTTGAGTATTCCTGCCTCTACAGCCAATTCCGGAGTCCGGCATTGGAAATCGCGGCCCCATATCTGGTTCAGCTCGAATACCAAGACAGAAATACGCGGCGGCTCCTGGAACGAGCTTGGGGCAACAGCTGGGGCGTCTTCCTCAAGTGCGACCTCCGCCTCGACAAGTTGCGGCGGCACCTGCGTCAATTCCTGGTGGTGCGGGATCCGCAGGGCCGCCGCGTGGTGTTTCGTTACTATGATCCGCGCGTGCTGCGAGTCTACCTGCCCACCTGTTTTGGAGAAGAATTACGGAGCGTGTTCGGTCCCGTTGAGCTCTTTTGGACTGAAGGCCAAATTCCCGATGAGATGCTGGAGTTCCGTTTCCGTAGCGGCAATTTGGAGCGGCGGATGCTTCCCCTAGGCCCCAAAAGGCCTGAACTACGGCCGTTGGGAAGCAGCCAGAACGTGGATGCCGCGCACGGTGTCGAGGCGGCGCGGGCGTACGCCCCTTTTAAAATTCGGCGGGCGCAGCTCGCGGTCTTTTCACAGGTGGAGGTGCAGAAGTTCGAACAATGGGTGCGGGTTCACCTGCAGAGATTCTTTCCGAGGCAGTGCGCGGCCGCGGGCGAACCGGGAGTCCAGGAGTTAGTACAGTATGGAATCCAACGCGCGGCTATACACGGAATTACCGCCAAGCGCGATGTCTGTAAGTACATCGATCTGATGATCGTCTTCGGACGCGATTTCGATAAGGATAAAAGATCCCGATGGGCGGGCCAAATCCTGGGCAACAGGAGACATCCGGGCGCCAGGATGCGGGCATTGCTCCAAGCCGCGAAGGCCCACCTGAAAAACCGGTAGCTCTTTTCAACCATGTCCCCGACCTAACTCCGGCCCCGTCGCAGTCTCAGGCTTTGGACGCCGCCTTTTCCCGGATGGCTTGTTCGGCCAGCGTGCCGAACTGCGAGGCGATCATTCGCATGCGCAGGGTTTTGCAATGGGCTTTGATCGTGGTTCCTGCAACTGTACCATCTGATTGCTCATTGCGCCGCTCCCGTGCTGAGCAGCCGGTCATACTGATGAAACGTTGGCAGAGGCCGCGTGACAATCCTAAGAAAATATCCCCGGTTTTTGAGGTACTGTCCTTACCCTTTGCTCAGGATAAACTTCGACGGGCATTTGCTCGAAGCTTTCCCATCTTCCACGCCAGACACCATCCTTCGCGAGCTCCAAACGGCAAGTAATCTTTGATACTGACCAAATGTCGAGCAACAGTCTGCCGTCAAGTTCATGAAGTTCCCATCTCAGCTCCATCTGATCCCGCCCCTCTCCAATGCTGCCGTCGGGGCTGAATATCATCGACCGGGCGTCGTGACCCACGCGGCAGTATGTGTGCCGAACCCCGATCAACTGCTCAACAGCCTCTCTAACACGGACGGACTCCGGTTCCGCGGCAGATAAGCCTGGACTGGCGAAACCTCCGGGAGGCAGGTCCGCCGGGACCAACAGAACCGGCATGCGCTCGAAGCTCTCCCAACGGCCCTGCCATACCCCCCCCCGAGTTCTGAAAAGACGGCAAGTCAAAGCTTCATCGGAATGGATCTTCAAGCTCCAGACTCCCTCTTCCTGAGTGATGTCCCAGAAAACTTCCATTTTTGCGCCGCCCTCTCCGATTGTGCCGTCCACCTGGAAGAGCATCTGGCGACGGTCATGCCCCACCCGCTCGTAGAGCCAGTGCCGGCCGATCAGTTCCTGGGCCGCTTGAAGCTCATCGAGTGACCCGCCGACCGAAGAATACTTACTGACCGGGGCGATCCGGGTCCAATACGGCACCAACTGTTCGATGAAGCTAAGGCACTCCGGCTCCTGGGAAAAACCAGGGATCTGGGGATTGCCGCGAAGGCTCCATTTGGCCAGGTTGCGATGCTGGAAGATTCTGCGTCCATTGAAATCGTGTTGGCACATGGTGCATGGCAGTGCGTGAATGCCTCTTTCGGGCATTGCATACGGTGCGTCGAGCCTGCGCCAGGCCATGTGAAACGTCTCCTTATCGCCGTGAATATGGCGGTACCAGAAATCGCTGTACTCGTTGAACCACATCGCCAGCGAGAGAGGCCGGAAGCAACGCGCCTTGTCGAGCACGATCTGCCCGGACTCGAATTCGGGCTCGTCACGGAACGGCACGCCAGTCAGTCTCCAGATGCTTCGTGATGGTTCAAGCCTCGGGAAATCCGGCCAGAAGATGGCTCCGGTTTCCTTAAACTGGTCAGTTTCGAAGAGGAAGGCCGGGTCGGCGACGGGCACGTTGTCCGCGTCGAGCAACAAAACCTCCCGGAAGGCGCTGTGGAGAAGGGCGAAAGCCTTGATCTCCCAGCCGTTGAGAATACGGGCCGGGTGCAACTTGCGGATTTGCTGCGCGTTGATACAGGTCACCCCCAGCGGCTCAACCAGGGTTCGCATGGTGTCGTTCATCTCTGCGCCATTCAGATGCCACAGTTCTACGGGGAGCTGGCAACCGTGTTTGCGCAGCATGTTGATGCACACCCAGGCACACAGGAAGTAGCGCACGCCGCCACCGCAGATGACGATTCCGCGGCCTTGCCAGCCGCGGGCCGTTCGAGGCAAATGCGAAATGGCGGAACGAACGTGGTCGGACGCGGTTGTATCGTTGAGCTCCGGCAATATGCCAGATGCATCGGCTGCGGAACGGCGCTCAAAGGAGGACGGACTCTGATATTGTTCATCCAAGAACAGACGAACTTCATCGAAAGTGCTTTTGAAAGAATCTTCTTCACGGGAGATTTCGTCGTTCAGGCAAAGGAATTTCGGCCGGTACTTGGCGGCTCTGGACAGCGCTTGCCGTGTGTGGGCGTCATTTGTAGATATGGGGACGAAGACGTAGGACTTTCCATCCGGTAAAATCACTCTGCGGGCTGCCCAATCCGGCGTGGGCGATTCCAGCAGGTAGTAGGCGTAAAGGATACGCAGCACCACATCACAGCCGCTTCGAAAGCGATTCCCGAAGGTGGACTTCACTTCGGCCTGCCAGAGCTCGCAGATTTTCTCCAGAACATCGACCCTGTAGAGTTGCGGGACGTGGGCCAGCATCTTTCGCGGCCTGGAGCCGTAGGCCCGATCGAGGAGTTGCAGCGTGAACTCGTACGCCCTGTCATGTGCCTGCTCAGTCTTGCCGCGGGGGATTTCCCAGTCCGTGAAAAAGATGGACTGGACGCCATCGGCCGACAGGAAGTCGCCCGAATCAACCGGTTGGCCTAGGAAGAAGTCGTCATTAAAGTAAAGGAAGGCCGGGCCTAGGCCGGGAATGCGGTGCAGATTGAGTTCGATGGCGTGCGAATTGAAGGTGGGGAGGGCGCTGGAATCCTCAAATATCTCGGCATGGTTAACCAGGCGAAGTTTGGGACAGTTCACATTGAGCCACGGGGGAGTTTTCCCGTCAGTCACCAGAAAGACCCGCCGAACCCAGGGCGCGTAAGTGTGAAGCGATCGAAGAGAGTACTGCAACTCGCCGATCGAACGAAACCGGTTGTCGGTCGCCGCGCCCTTGAGAACTGGCGCGGACTCCTGGTTCAGCAGCGCGCGCAGGGCAGGAGCGGAGGCATCGCCGTCCACCCACGTATAGACCACGTCGATCTCGCCATTCGGCGGCACGGCGGGAGGCTGCGGGTAAACCTCCACCGGCATCCGCTCGAATCGCTCCCAACGGCCGCGCCAGATGCCGCCCTCTTCAAGTTTCAAACAGCAGGTCGACTCTGCCGCGGACCGGATGTCAAGGTATACGCCGCCGTGGAGCTGGTGGATCCGCCATTCGGACTCTAATTGGGCGCTGCCCGCACCGATGCGGCCATTGGGCAGGAATTCCATCGGACGCGCGTCATAGCCGACCCGCCGGTAAAGATGGCGTGTCGCGATCAGGCGATCGACCGCCTCGACCATACGACTGGAGGCCGCTGCTTCCGTATGACCGTTGTTCGGGCCGGGACAAAAATCGGGGACAGTCGCCGAACTACTGTCCGGAGGAGGAGCGACCGGGGGCAGTCCGACGCGCATCCGATCCAGTATACATAAAGGGAGGCGATTTCCGGGCTATGCTCGATTGCGAGATTGCGACGCGCCGACTTCCGCCAGTCTGGACACGGTCGCCTTGCCTGAGAACCGCGGTACGAGTTCTATGGAAACCGGCTCTTGCTCATGGCTAGATTCATGTAGCCGAAAAAAGTTTGCCACGATTGGTATCAAGACTGAAGTCCCCGCGGCGACCACAAGCCACTGGTGCCGGATATATTGCGTCAGGGTAGACATCACCTTGAGATTCTGATTGAAGCCGGCCGAGGTAGCGATGGGAGAAATCAGTTTTGACCGACTGTTTCCGACGGCAGGTGACCCTCCATATTGAGACCGCCATTCCCGTCTTTGCCATTACAGAATACGCGAGAAGCCAGCAGCGGATGCGCAACTCCACGTCTTCCATTCCATAACTGCACATCGGCTCGAAACCGCCGGCCGCTTCGAAAAACTCGCGTGTCATCACCATGCACGCGTAGCCCGCCAGGGGGACCGGGTAGGGCTGATCCCCCTGCCGGTGCAGACATTCGACGCCCAATTCACGATCGCGAATGGTCGGGCCGAAGGTAGTGGCTGACGGGCATTCGATGCTGCGGATCTGCGGAGCTACGACGCCAACGCCAGGTTTGTGCAGTTCCTCTAGAAGCTTGTTCAGCCATCCTCTGCGAAGAATGCAGGGGCATCCATGGCGACCAGGACTGGCGCACTGGCTTAAGCACCCCAAAGGTTTCGAGCGTGCGCTACGCCCTGATGCTTCGGAATGTCCACCAGAATGAGGTTCTCGAAAGGCGGCGGGTCGGCACGAAGAGAATCGCAGCAGGCGTCGGTAGACGCGTCATTGACGACGACCTGGTAGCTGACATTGACACTGTCGCGGATAGCCGCCAACGTCTGGCACATCCTGGTGCCCTCGTTGTAGGCCGGCAGAGCGATGGAAACTGCGGGCACCGCAGCTCACCGCGACGGCCGGCCCTCGTAGCGTGCCCAGGCCTGCCCGTCAAACCAGTGATGGCTATTCAGCAGGATGACCCTGCCATCGCCCGACCGACGCTTCTTGAAGCACATGAAGTAGAGATGTCCGCCGCGTATACCCCCGTCCACCCGCGATGTCCAGGAGGGCATGAGGTGCGGGTCCTGGGATGCTCCCGTCGAAAATCGTGAGCCCTCCCCAATCGGCCCCTCAAACACAAACGCCCATGTTGGTGCCGCCACGGGAACGGGACCGGGCGGCGCGGGTTTATTCAATAACGTCGCGGCGATGCTTGCGATCCCCTCGGGACGCTTATCCTGGCTCAGATTCAACAGCTCGATCTCCGCCTTTTCTACGCGCAGCAGAGCGAAAACCGCTGTCTCGTACAGGCGCAGTCGCATGTTTCCCCGAGCGTAGTCGTAACGAATGATATCGGCCGTGTCGGGTGTGGCGCGGTGGATTTCAACGGCTGGCATGACGGTCGCGCCGTGCGGGTCCGCTCCAGGCTTGAAGAAAAGCGCGCACCACCTTTCAGAATCGAGCTGCACACGTTGGCCGTCGGGTAGAAGTTTCAGGTCCGGCATGGTGACCCAGCCACCTCCGGCGCGGTCGATCATGTCCAGCCAAGCACCGATCAGGTCATCGGTCTCCTCGACTGCCTCGTTGCCATTCACGCTATCCCCCCCGTGCTTCGCGGATTGGCCCGAAGCACCCATGCAAAGCCCGCCGAAAACGGCCGGCCATATCCATAGAGTTGTCGCGAGTCTCACGCGCACATAGCTAGTACCTTTTCACGATCTGCTCAATCCGCACCTTCTGGTTACCGTTTTTCAAGTTTACGATACTAATCCAGCACAGCGCCTGAAAACAGGTGATCACTTGCTCCTTAGTGGGGTAATCACCGGCTCCGCCGCCATAATACATGGTCGTCCCGCCGTAGGTCAGTTTCAAGCAGGCCTCGTAGTTGTTCAACCCGAGGTCGTCGGGATCGAAGAGTTGTCCGACTTTGACCGGACTGGTGTTGTCAGCCAGAGTTGCGCTCCAAGTTTTCCCTTTGACCACCTTGGTGACCCCGTCCAGTCCCCCCGAGCCGGCGTCCCAATCCCCCTCCATAACTGTGGCGTTATTATTCGGGTCGGCCCACACAACCACGATGGACATGTCTCCGGGGCACCCCACCTGCAGCATGACCGCCCTGGTGAATCGGATGATGGCCTGACATTCTGCTTCCTGACTGAAATAGTCGGCGGCTGGCCAGGCGCCGCAGCCTGATTCTGACTCCCCCTGCATGGCCATATACCAGGGGTGGTGAAACTGGGCTGGGACAGCCGGGTCTGGCTTCAGGGTGTAGCCCGGAAACTGCCCTGTGATGTACTTGGCGATGGCCTGAGGATCGGCCGAGCCAGCCGCTCCCACCAACGCAACGGACCTGTCCATGCGCTTGAGTGTAATGCCGGCCTCACGAGTCGGCGCGTTGACGGGGGTGCCCATGGTCAGATAGATCGTGTGGCTCAAGGAGGAGCCAGCTTCAAACGGCCCATCTTCAGTCGTACTCACCGACCATCTAATGTCATCCGTGAGCTTCTCGACCTGGTTGGGAAGAGGTGCGGTCATTTGGACGCTAACGGATACGGGGCCACCTTGGAATTTCACTGGCGGGAAAATCGGTTTGAACTGGCCCGCACTGAACGTCCCGGTGAGGTCGCCATCGGTCACTTCCGCATTTGGCGGACTAACTTGAAGATCTACCTGCACAGCGGCTTTCTTGTTCTGCTCGTGGCTAATCGGGTTACTGGGGTTTCCGGATGTCCAATCGGGCTTTGCAAACGTTGAACCGGAGTTCGTCCAATCGGAGTTATTGGTGGTCATCAGGTTATGATCCGTCTTAAACGTAACCCGGAGCACCGTGATGCTCGTGATTCTTTTTCTAAAGCTGAGGAACTTCATGATACCCGCACGTGATAGGCCGGGCAGGAACCCGGTCGACGTAGGTAAATTCGAATCAGGAGAGTCCGGATTGCTCATGGCTGCGGCCCCGGCGTCGGTGCCGGCGCACCGTTATCTTGCGTAGCCTGCGAAGTGTCTTGCAGGTCCTGGAATGCAGTGTTCTGGTCGATCATCGTTTCGGTTCCATCGGCGCCGATGTAAGTAAAATTATAGCGGTCTGTTGTCGGGACGTTGTCAAAATGCACATCAACGGTGCCGTCGGACGCTCGGTTTTCATAATACTTGGAAATAGGAATTGTTTTATCATACCCGCCCGTCGTGCTGTGCAGCCGCAAGCTTCCAGTCTCGTTGGCGGCCTCCTCTGGCGTTAAGTCGAGGCGGACCCAGAGCGAGGCCGTAGGCGAGGAACTACTGCTCGACCGGGACGAGGAACCGCTGCTGGACGTGGACGAGGAACCACCCCTGGACGCAGACGAGGGACTACTGCTAGGCGAACTGCACGACGAGGGACTCGAGGAGGGAAACGAGCTTGACGCTGGCGCCGAAGCTCCCCCGCACGGCGCCACCGGATCTCCTACGTTCCCCTCCCCGGCATTAGCGTCAGCGTCGCTTGCCGCGGCGTCCAAAGCCTGTGACGAAGAAGTTGGGTCGGGAGTCATAAACGCGAGGCTATCCCTTGCCCAGGCGGAGTTTCGCCGCCCGCAGCAGGCTCTCCATCTTTGCGTCTGGTTTGCCGCGCTGTTTCAAAATCTCGCGCGCCCACCGATGGCGCTTATCCGTGTCGAAATCTCGTCCGAAGACAGTCATCAGATCGATATATTTGCAGACATCGCGTCTGGACTTAATTCCGTACACGCCAGCACGCTCGATTCCGTGCCGCGCCATCTCCCGAACGCCCTCATCGCCGGCCGCGGCACACTGCGCGGGGAAGAATTTCCTTAGATGCACAAGCATCCAGTCCTCGAACTCTCGCAATTCCACCTGCGAAAATACCGCGAGCTGTTGCCGGCGGGTCGTCAACATCGGTCCACGCGGAATCCCTCGGACTTGCAAAGAATAGCGAAGCGTTTGCCCGAGTGCTATCGCGCCGGGCCACACAACACCATCCAATGCAGCGGACTCCTCCGGGGTGAGATAGTCTACCGCCCCGCCGATAAAGTACGACTCGATTCGCCGGATGGCTTCGTCCGCCGTCACCATGTCCATGCAGCGTGGCAAGGCGCCAACCACGTCCACGCATAGGCTGCCGGGATCATCCTTCGGGTCGCCGTCGCCGAGCGGAATTGTCCTGGATTTCCAGCAGCCCCCATTGTCGCAGCAACGAAGCGCGCCCACAGTGTGAATAAATTGGTGATGCGGATATGCCTCCCAGTTAGGAGGCTCCCGGCCCCCGGCGATCACAACGCATGGCCGATTTTTGGGCATTCCCGCCCTGGTTTCGATCGCGGCGGCCAAGTGCATCGGCAAGCTCACCGGTCCCAGAACTCCTTGCGCATGGTACACCAGGCGGATGAGCTGGCGGAGATCTGTCTTTCCCCGAAGATCGATTACTCCGCGAAGCGGAGGATGATAGTGCCCTTGCTCGCCGATTTGAACGAAAAGAATCCTCCTGCGGAAATGGTCCACGACTTTCTGATAGCGCGCAGTTTCCCACCACTTGATGGTGTAATCGAACTTACCTCCGGCGTTGACGATCCAGAACGGGATCGGATCGCCAGTCATCTCCTGCACCTGTGACATCCAAGACTTTTCGGACGCGGAGATATGGATATCGCCCCTAAAATCCGTGAGCGCAATTTGCAAGCCCAGGCGGCGGTTCAGAAAGTCGAGAAATCCGTGCAGGAAATGCCAAGGCTCGTGGTTGCTACGATCAATCAGCGGGTATTGGCAGTCGACGGTTTCCACCCCTTGCTCGCTTGCATCGAGCGCCGTTATGTACGGGTTATTCTCCCAGAGATGGGCGCAGGGCGTGCGGACATCGGTCAGGAAGTCGCCAGGATACGTTCGGTGCAAATCGCGCACGGCGGCCGTCAGCATGACGATGTCACCGGGGGACTGGTAATTACTCAAGATGAGTTTGCGCATCCCGGGTTTCGAAGCATCTGCTAGAGGCGAGGAACTCCAGTTGGCCCTGAATGGCCTGCCGCCATGGCTTCCAGAGCGCCTCGCTGCGAGCTCGTGGCGGAGAATCGTTGCAATGGGAAAGCCGCGATAGCGCAAGGAGTTTCCTTTCTCAACCGATTGTAACGGGTGTAGCGCCAATCGGGTACAGGTGGTTAGGGACCGCCAATGTTTCGGAGCGCCTGGAGTTCGTCAGACCAACTTGGCTGCTGAGGTAGTTCACTCGCAGTTGCTGGATGATCCCCTCGGAAACTGTGCCAATGGCCGGAAAACCCGGGTTATCGAAAACCGCCCCGCAACGGAATCGTGGAAGCTGCGCCTGTCTTCTCTCCTGGGGCTGCCATAACTGTTGCTAAGGGCCCCATGCCATCCGCTTTCTGACAAGGCCACCGGTCAGGCACGCAAGGCAGAGGACGCGGAATCTTTGGCGTGCCGTCATCAGCGGACTATCGCGGCTCCTCGATCGTCATATAGCGACCCACGGCCACTTGACTCAGCGTTTGCACCGCCCCGCTCGGCCACTTGATAATCGCACGCACCGGTTTCGAGCAGGGACCCAGCCCAAAATGCACGCGTGGATCATTGCGCGAGAGATAGCTGCCGCCGTTGCGCACAGTCTCGAACTGCGTTTGTCCGCACGCGGTGACCTCGGCGCTCGCGCCAATTCCATCGCGATTGCTGCGTGTACCACGAAGCAGAAAACCAACCCAGGCGTTCCCGTTCGCCGTCTTGTTCTGAAACAGCAAAGGCTGCCCCGCGATCGGCAGCACCGCTACGTCGATGCGCCCATCGTTATCGAAATCTCCCGCACAGCCGCCGCGGTAGCTGTTGTCGGGGGCCGCGGGATATCGAAAAACCGTTGCAAATTTTCCACCCTGATTTTGCATTACCACGAATGGTTGAAAATAATGCGGCGACTTTGGGTACACATGGCCGTTGGCGAGCCACAGATCCCGCCGGCCATCGTTGGCGAAGTCCGCAAACCCGCAGGCCCAGCCGAGGTATGGCTTGGTGGCCGGCGCGATTCCAGCTTCCAGCGCCTGATCGTCGAAGTAACCGGATTTGTCCTGCCGAAAGAGCGGAAAGTAATCATCGAAAAACGTCGTGATCAGAACCGCGAGCCGTCCCTGGTTGTCGAGATCGGCGATGGCCACTCCCATGTTCGATTGTGTGGTGCCGTTGCCGTTCACTGCCACACCGCGTTCCATGGCGGATTCCTTGAACGTGCCGTTCCCCTGATTCAAGAAGAGAAAGTTCGGATCGGAATCGTTGGCCACAAAGAGATCGGCCTTCCCGTCTTGATTGAAATCGTCGAACACCGCCGCGAAACCATGTGAGATTCCCGCGGCCGCGATACCAGCCTTCGTTGTCACATCGGTGAACGTCCCGTCACCGTTGTTGTGGTATAGAATTCCATGCCCGCCCTTCATGCCGATCGGCCCGCAAAAACCTGAAATTCCCATGTAAGAACACACGGGAGCGGGCTCTTTGAGGGAAATCGAGTGAATATCGATATAACTGGCTATGTAAAGATCCAGGTACCCGTCTCCGTCGAAGTCGCCGAACGCACTCCCTGTGTGCCATTCCACATTGCGGCTCAATCCCGCTGCTCTTCCGACCTCCGTGAACGTTCCGTTGCCATTGTTCTTGTAAAGCAAGTCGACACCTATGGTGGTGATCAGAATGTCTGTGTAGCCGTCATTGTTGTAGTCGGCGGCATTGGCGCCCGTTCCCCAGTAGGCATTCGCGAGTCCCGCGCGCTCGGTCACATCTTCAAACTTCCCATTTCCCAGATTGTGGAACAGATAAACGCCGTTCTTAGCCGGCGCGGGCGCTTGTCCCGCTACCACCCGGCGCAGCTCATCCATGCCGGAGCCGTTCACAATGAGCAAATCCATCAGTCCGTCGTTGTCGTAGTCGAGCCACGCTGCGCCGCTTCCGTTCGCCTCGGGTATCCAGTGTTTCTCCGCGCCGCCGCATCGCATTTCAGCGTGAAGTCCGGCGGCCGTAGCCACTTCGGTGAACTCGATGGGCGCCAAACTACCGGCCAAAGATAGAATCGCGAAAACGGGAGGAGCCACGAGAGCAGTCACAACAGCCGCGTGGCGCAGTTTCATCTTTACCGTACCAGTGTATAGCAACGATAATCGAAGAGTGACCCTTCGCCTGTTCACTATCTTGCTTCCGGTGCTTGCTTTGTCGGGTCCCGCAAGGCTTCCGGCGCAGTCGGAACCCGCCGGCAAAGACGCCCGCGTGCAGGCGCTCTACAGTGAGGCGAAAGCTGCCCAGTCTCAGGGCGACATTGCCGGCGCCATCGCCAAATATGAGGAAATGCTGCGCCTGGAACGGGGTCTCGCGGCCGCCTACAACAATCTTGGCGCGCTCTATTTTCGCCAGCGCGACTACCAAAAAGCCGCCGCGACGCTCGAGCAAGGCCTCAAGGTGAATGCCAACATGCCGTCGGCCTCGGCCCTTCTCGGCATTTCGCTTTATGAGATGGCGGATTACGCCAAGGCGCGCCCGCGGCTCGAAGCGGCCGTCCGCGCCAATCCCAATGACGCAAACGCGCAGCTTTTTCTCGCCAAGGATCTGAGCATGCTGGGCGATTACGAAGCCGCTGCCACGCATTTGCGCCAGCTCGCCGGCCAGCAGCCCAAGAACCAGGAGGCCTGGTACCTGCTCGCCAAAATTTACATGAAGCTGTCGGAGCAGTCGCTGGCGAAAATGAATGCGATCGACCCCGATTCTGCCCTCTCACACGAACTCTCCGCCGAAGTCATGGAAAGCATGAACAATTACGACGGGGCCGTGGTGGAGCTGAAGAAAGCCGTGGAGATGGCGCCGCAGCGCGCCGGCACGCATTACAAGCTCGGTGATGCCTATTTCAGCCTCTCGCAGTGGGACTCGGCTGCAGACCAGTTTCAGGCCGAACTTACCGTCGATAACGCCAATTGCCGGGCGCACTGGAAAATGGGCAGCGCGGTTCTGCAAAAGAACGGCGATCCCCAGCAGGCCCTGGACGAAATCAACAAGGGACTCACCCAGTGTCCCAACCTCACCGACGCTCGCGTTGACCGCGCCCGCGTCTTGATCAAACTCAACCGCAACCGCGAAGCCGCGGCCGATCTCGAAGCCGCGGTGAAAGCCGCGCCCGCCGAGCCCGGCCCGCATTTCTTACTCTCCAAAGTGTATCGCGCTCTGGGCCGCACGCAGGATGCACAAGCCGAAATGCAAATCTTCAGCAAACTGGAAGAGAGCGCCCGCGCCGCTACCGCCGAGCGCGTTCATGAAGTGATCCAGAACAAGGAAGCCGCGCATTAGGGCGGCAGGCCGCCTATTTCCCCGCCGCAATCTCCGGATCGATCTGCTTCGCTAGAGCCTTCGCGCGCTCCGCACCAGGAGTGTCGCCATGCTCCGCCAGCATCATGCTCAGGTTGAAGTACAGTTTCGCAGATAGCGGATCGATTGTCAGTCCCTCTCTACACGCATCAAGAGCGCCTTGCCAATCCCCAGAGCCATATAACGCTGCTCCCAAGTTCTCGTACACAGCAACGTTATCCGGGTCTAAAGCGATGGCACGGCGAAAAGCCCCAATCTGCCCAGGGTGATTCCCAAGACCACCCAGAGTCAGCCCGAGATCGAACTGCGTCGTCGAATCCTTCGGATAAATGCGTGCCGCGAGATCCAGTACCTCGGAACCTCGTTGCACGCTGCCAGTCTCACCCAACGTCACGCCCATGAAGATGAGAGCCCGCAGAAAAAAAGGATAGATCTTGAGCGCCTCCTGGTCTTCTTCCAGAGCGCCCTTGACATCGCCGCGTGCCTTCAGCGCGGTTGCTTGCTCAAACAGTCGCTCGGCGTCCAACTTGAAATCGCGCGGCATCCGTTGCAGTATGATCCAGCGATCTCCCATATCGACCGTGCCGCTCGTTTCACCATGCCTCAGCTTTGCCGACGCTGCTGCCAATCTTGGGTCCATCTGCGCCAGCCAGCTCTCTCCGATGTAACCGCCGCCCGGCGCCGTCGCATCCATCGAAACATCGTGCGCCACCTCAAAAAACGCGTCGCCCTTCGCGAGCCGCTCCATCGCGAGGTCTGCCTTTGTCTGGTTGTCCGTGACGATGATGCGCAGAAACTCCCGCAATGGACGGACCTGCGATCGCAGACTCTCATCCTGCCTCGTTGCGGTCCCGCCTTGCACCGGATGCACCCGTATCCAGTGGTCCGTCAGCCGGAACACACCCGCATCCGTCACTGGCATGTGACACTCGATGCAGCCTGTATTCGCGTTCACCGGACAAATGCCTGCGTGCTGCTGGACTTGGCTCGAATGGCAGCCCAGGCACGCTCGCATCGAAGCCTTGATCACCTCTGCACGCGGCGCGTCCCGATGCGGATTGTGGCACGCCGCGCATCCGAACCCCTTGCCGCTTTGGATGAAGCACTCGGAGCTGCGCAGCGCCGGTACCTGGCTCGAAACCAGCAACTCCTTCGGCAAAGGATCGGAGTGAAACGAAAATCCGACATGGCATTGGGCGCAGATCTCCAGACTCTCGTCTGCCGGGAGCTTTCTCGGATTCACGATGCCCGTTGTCTTGCCTTGGCTGATCGCCTGCACATGCTCCGCGCCTGGTCCGTGGCAGCTCTCGCAATGCACGCCGCCTTGCTTTCCCGCCCCCAGCGTTTCCGGCTCGCCGTGGCACGTGAGGCACTTCTTCTCGAATGTCGGGCTGATCGTGCGGCCAAATGCGGTTTCGTAAGATCGCGGGGTTTCCGTGGGAAAACCCGGTGAAAGCGCCAAAGCGTGATGCGGCGTGTTGTAGACGTATCGGGCTTCGATCAGCGCCCGGCGCTCCAGTGGAATGCCGCCGAGTTTTTCGATGGAAACAAGAAAGCTCAGCCCATGCCGCTCTCCGCCCATGATCACCTGAACAGGCAGCGTCACTTTGGGAGCAGGCGGCACTAGCGTCGAGTACACGAATTGATCGCCGTCGCGCCGGATCTCGTATACCAGAGTGCCTTCCGCCACACGGCCCGCATAGTCTCGTGGTAATAACGACGTCACAGACCCGTGCCACGTCTTGGCCATCGCCGTGTTGGCTTGACTAGCTCCAATTTCTTTGTGACAGGAGATGCAGACTTGCGCACCGGCGTAGTGGGATGCCCCGGCATCACCTGCAACGCACACGATCGTGGCAATCGCCAGCAGGGCCCAAATCTGGAAAATCTTGCCAGCCAGAACCGGTCCGCCTATTCCACCACCGCCAGCATCAATTGCAGTCCGGACTTCAGCTCCAGCGCCTTATCGGCCGAAACAAACTTCGAGGCGTGCTGCGGTCCTTCATCCACCTCCAGGTTGACCCCCGGCATGCCGATCACGGAAGCGGTCTGCCCTACCGAGCTGCTTGGTGCCCTCCCGGCAGAAAAGCTGGCCTGCTCCGGCATCATAGCCCCCCGAATCGACAGCTTCACGGGCGTCGTGTTCCCCTTGATTTCCACCTGGTCAAATGAAATCGCGAGCGATTTCTCATCTACAACACGGACCTCGCCCACCAGCGTCGAGCCCTCCGAAATCGTGACACCGCCGGGCATAATGACCGCCTGAACGGCGCGCGCTTTGACCGCATCTCCCACCTTGGCCTTCTTCGCTTTGATCGTTTTGAGTAATTCGGCCTGGATAAAATGCTTGGATCCTTGCGCGGATGCGATTTGCGATGCGCCAAGAATCGCCACGATACTAAACAAACAACTCCGCATGATAACCTCCCAAACCTCACCCGGGCTGAGGCCGCCATTCTGAGCCGCGCCCGAAGGAAGCGGTCCCCTAATTCACCGGCGTCGATTTCGTCCCCGTCAGCGCGGCATACCGGTCGCTCTCCGTCTTCGCCTTCTCCAGCAAACCCTGCCGCCGGTACACCTGCGAGAGCATAAAATGCACCGGTGCGTTTTCGGGCGCCAGCTCCGCCGCCTGTTCCAGCTCCGTTCGCGCCTTTTCGAGCTGGTTGAGATGCGCGTAGGCTTTGCCGAGTTGTCTGTGTACTTTATAATCCTCCGGAGCAAGGCGCTCAGCTTCCATCAACAACGGCAAACCTTCCTCCGAATGGTCTGTGTCCACCAGGAGCCCGCCCAAATCCAGGAACGGCCCTGAATTCTTTACCGCTGCGTCCTTCTGCCAATCAATTGCCGTGCGGTAAGTGGCAATGGCTTCCTCGTACCGATTCAGACCCTCGTAGGAAAGTCCGAGATTGTCTTCCGCTTTGACGTTCCGCGGTTCCAGCTTCAAGCACTGCTCGAAGGCCGCAATGGCTTCCTCGAACCGGTTCTCGTTGTATTTAGTGCGGCCCAGGTAATACCAGCCCAGCGCGTCTTTGGGATTCCATTCCACCGCTTTGCTGAACCACTTGTCGGCATCCGGATAATCCTTCAACAGCACGTAGTCGCTAGCTACCACTTCCAGATCGACCGCGCTTGGCTTGCGATACTTCGCGCCTTCCGTGTACTCCGCAAGGGAGGACTTGGCGTTTCCTTCCTTGAATAAAATGTATCCGAACAGAAAGTGCGCGTCCGCGGAACTCTTGTGCACTTCCAGATACTCACGCATGATCTTCTCCGCTTCGGGCAATTTACCCTGTTCCAGCAGAGACCGCGCCTCCTGCAACGGAGTCTCTGGCGACGAATGCGCCCCCGTCAGCGCTGTGAAGCGCTCGGTTTCGATGCGAGCCTGGTCCTCCATGCCGCGCTTGCGAAAAACTTTTGCCAGCAGAAAATGGGTCGGACCGTTTTCAGGCGCCAGTTGCACTGCCTTTTCCAGCTCAGTTTGTGCCTCCGGCAAACGATTGAGCTCCAGGTAAGCCTTGCCCAGTTCGCGATGCGCTCCCGCGTCGCCCGGCTTAATCCGCACCGCTTGCACCAGATTCAGCAGCGCGTCTTGCGTCTTCCCGTTCTCCAACAACAGAGAGCCTAGATCGAAATATGGCTTTGCGTCCGCGCCATTGGCCGCGGCGATGGCAGCCTTGTACGCTTCGATCGCCTCGTCTATCTTGCCCAGCCCCTCGTACGCCAGCCCCAGGTTATCCGCGGCTCCGACATACTTCGGATCCAGCCGCAAGCACTCCCTGAATGCGCTGACGGCTTCATCGAAATGCTTCTCGTTGTATTTGGACCGTCCCAGGAAATACTGCGTGATCGCATCCCGCGGATTCATCTTGGCCGAATGGGTGAGCCATTTATCGGCGTTGTCGTAATCTTCCAGCAAAAAGTAATCACAGCCGATTAACTTCAGATCGAGTGCACCCGGCGCGCGATACCGCGCACCTGTGGTGTATTCCTCGATCGACTCCTTGGGCTTTTGCTCTTTGAACAGGATATAACCGAGCAGATAGTGCGCGTCCGCGGAATCTCGATCCGTGTCCAGATACCGGCGCACCGCGCTCTCGGCATCAGCCAACTTCCCCTGGTTCAGGAGCGCCTGAGCCTCAACCAGCGGGGTCGCCTGCACGAATAGAGCGCCGAAGAAAACAACCGCGTACATCTACCTGAGTGTAAACCAGCAAGGGCGGCTAATCCTCAGACCTCAGGTCATCGCAATGCGGTTCGTAGGTTATCATGAACTGCAAGTGGAGAGCGTTACGCCGCCGCGATCAAGGTATCGCCCGCTCCTTCCACGTTCTCCACGAGAATGGCAATGATACCCACCTCCCACAATGCTCATGTAGACGCCGCAGCGCCGACCGTCGCCAGTTTGCTGCACTGGATCCCAGGAGAGGCGCATTCCGATGTCCGGAGGGATGGTCCCGGACTCCTGCAGCGGCTCGAGGCCAAAGCTCGTCGGGAGATAGACCCGCACGCGCCCCAGCCATTTGTCAGGGGTGTTGGGGTAAGCATGGATTCTCTCTTTGAGGCCATTCTAGGAAACAGCCGGGCAAGCCGCTTCGTTTTCATTGTGGAAGCCGGCATGCAGGAAGCCGCCGCGCACTGGCAGGCCGGCGCTCCCCTGGTTCTGAATGGCCGTCCTGCTGAGATAGTCTCCGGGCGACAGGTTGTCGAGGGGGGACTCCGCCGTCTCGAACCGGACATCTGGTTTGACGCGCGTGGCGAGATGCCGACTGTCGGGCGTATACGAGAGCGCTTCTCGTCTCGAGTGTATCCAATTGCCAGCGTGCAGCACGGTTTTAGTATTCATTCTCTTCTATGGGACCAATTCACCCGTTTGCTGCTCACCCGTCTATATCCGTGTGACTCTCTCGTCTGCACAACCAAAACAAAGCCAGCGTGCAATGCAGCATCTGCTGGCGCATTTAGCTGAAACGTTTAACTCCGACTTCAACACCAACCTCGCTTTTCCGCAGCGCACTGACGTCATACCGCTCTGCGTCAACACTGACGCGCTCGTCCCACGCGAGAAGGCCCCACTCCGCAAAAAGCTGGGACTGCCGAAGGACGCTATCGTGTTGCTTTACCTAGGTTACGTCTCGGCAATGAAGGCCGACCTGATTCCACTTTTGTCAATTCTCCGAAACCTCGTCGCGGACAACTCCAAGGCCTCAGTCCTGTTGGTGATTGCCGGTACGGGACGCGAATTGTCATTCAAAGCGCTAATCGACAGGTCCCGCGCGCTTGGCGTGCAGAAGAACGTCGTTATCAGGCGAGGAATTACAGACGAAAACAAGACGCTGCTGTTGGCGGCCGCAGACATTTTCGTGTCGCCGAGCGACAGTATTCAGGAGAGTTTCGGCCTCACACCCATTGAGGCGATGTCCTGCGGAGTGCCACAGATCGTCTCCGACTGGGATGGGTATCGAGACACCGTGGTCGATGGCGAGACGGGGTTCCTCGTTCCGACTATCTGGGCAGACTGCAAAGCGGAGTACGAGGGCACAGGTGATGTTCTGGGATGGGAATTTGACCATATCTCATTGGGTCAGTCAATTGCGATGGATCCTGGGGCCATGAGAGACCGGCTTCACGAACTGATCCGAAACCCGGAGCTACGAGCACTGATGAGCCGGCAATCGAGAATGCGTGCCGTGGAACATTTTGGTTATAAGGCAGTCGCCGGACAGTATGACGCGCTGTTTGCAGAACTCATGGCAATCGCAAACACTATACCTTGCCCCGCAACCCCCCGCCGCTTCGATCAGCCGGCCTATTTCAGGATTTACGGGCATTATGCCACTCGAGGGCTCGGCAATGAAGATCACATCGCCGTTGCGGAAAGCACGCCGCGCGACGCCACCCCGACCATTCCCATGTGGTCGGCTGACCTTGACGATGGCCTGCGGGTCTTAGACAGCGCCCTGGCAGCCGCACTTGTCGAAACTGCACGAAAGCACTCTTCCGGTCAGCCGCCGGCCTTGCGTGTTGGACACCTTATTGAGCTGGCGACACGGAACGGACATCACCCGATACAGTGCTGAGGCACATTCTCTGGCTGCTGAAGTACGGCTGCATTCGGCTTACGCGCTGAGAACAGGGGCAGCTTTGTCGGTATGCGACCGCTGCGTCGTCAGACGACTAGGTCTGTGACCGTATGAAAGAGTTCCTTTTGTAGCCGAACTTCCGACGGGCAGCTTTGCGGTCGAGCTGTTCAAAAAGGAGTCTTGGACTGTAGGGACTTTTGTAGGGACACCCCCCTCACAATTGGTCACAATTCTGCACAATTTTGCCTTTTCGGTCGCTCGCACCGCCGCACATTCGCCTCTGTCTCCATTTCCATATGCGAGCGCAACTCGTTCGCGAGATCGCGATCGAGCCGGCCACTGCCAAACGCCGAGCGCAAGCTGGAAGTGAATAACGCGAGTCCAGGTCATGGGATGGCCCTCTCCTCTTGGCTGTCTACAGAAACAGTATGCATACATCTCTGTAGAACGTCAAGAGGAGTAGGAAACCGAGCCAGCCCATCCGCAAGGAACTCTCAATTCTTTGTTAACGACTTCTTCATGCCCGCCGTTATATGCTGCTATTGGCATCTGATTCCCTTTTAGTCCACGAACGTCCGGCTTATGCCCTGGATCGCTCTCTTCCAGTTGATTGTCTTCCTCGCCGTCTTGCTGGCGATCACCAGAGTGCTTGGCGCGTACATGGCCAATGTTTTCGAAGGAAAACGGCACCTGCTTTCGCGCGCCCTCGGCCCCTTGGAGCGTCTCATCTACCGTGTTTGCGGAGTGAACCCGGCCATCGAGCAATCCTGGACCGCGTACGCCGGCTCGTGTCTCACCTTCGGACTCGCCAACTTCCTCCTGTTTTACGCGTTACTGCGCCTCGAAGGCGTCCTGCCGTTTAATCCGCTCCGATTCGGCACAACCCTCGCTCCCCGCGGCAGCATCCCACTCACGCCTGATCTGGCGTTCAACACCGCAGTCAGCTTCATGACGAACACCAGTTGGCAGTCGTACGCGGGAGAAACCACCCTGAGTTACCTGTCCCAGATGCTGGGAGTCGCCGTGCAAAGCTTCACTTCAGCAGGCGCCGGCATGGCTGTTGCCGTTGCTCTGATTCGCGGTTTCATCCGCCAGAGTACCGGGAGATTGGGTAACTTCTGGGTGGATGTGACCCGCAGCGTCCTGTACATCTTGCTTCCCCTTTCCTTGATCGGCGCGCTGTTTCTGGCCTCTCAGGGCGTCATTCAGAACTTCCGGCCATACCCGGCCGCCACAACCTTGGAGGGTGCCACCCAGAAAATTGCGCTCGGGCCGGTCGCCTCACAGGAGCCGATCAAGCTCCTCAGTGGCGACGGCGGCGGATTCTTCAACGCCAATTCAGCTCATCCATTCGAGAACCCAACACCCCTGGCTAATTTCGTCGAGATGCTTCTCATCCTTGCCATCCCCGCGGCTCTGACCTACACATTCGGCCGGATGGTCAATGACCAGGGGCAAGGCTGGGCGCTGTTTATCGCCATGGCCATCTTCTTTGTCTGTGGATGTTGTATCGCGGCCTGGAACGAACAGTCAGGAAATCCGGCGCTCCATCAAGCTGGCATTCCAGGAGCAAACATGGAAGGCAAGGAGGTCCGGTTCGGCGCCGCGGCATCCGCCCTGTTTTCGGTTGTCAGCACAGCCTCCGCGGATGGAGCCATGAACAGCGCGCACGATAGCTTCATGCCGCTCTCCGGACTGGTGCAGATGCTCAATCTCAAAAGCGGCGAGGTGGTCTTCGGAGGCACAGGCACTGGCCTGGTTTCCATGATTCTGATGGTCCTGATGGCGGTCTTCATCGCAGGTCTGATGGTGGGCCGCACGCCCGAATACCTGGGCAAAAAAATCGAGGCCAGGGAGATGAAGATGGTCATGATTTCATTTGTGGCCACCGCCGCCGCCATCGTGTTGTTCTCCAGCGCCAGTGTCATCGCTCAGTTCTCCCACGCCAGCTACTGGAATCCCGCGGGCCCGCCCATATCCAATCTGACTAACACCGGCCCTCATGGACTGAGCGAGATTCTCTACGCAAACGCCAGCGCCGTCGCCACCAATGGCAGTTCCTTCGCGGGGCTGAACACCAATACGCCGTGGTTCAATCTGACGCTCGGACTGGAAATGCTGATCGGCCGCTTCCTGGTCATCATTCCCGCGCTGGCCGTAGCCGGCAGCCTGGCACGCAAGCGGCGCCTAGTGGCCACCAGCGGCACCATGCCCACCAAAGGTCCTCTCTTCGTCGGCCTGCTTCTGGGAACCATCGTCCTGGTCACCGCCCTGACCTTCTTCCCGTCCCTGACACTCGGCCCCATCGTCGAGCAATTCCTGATGAACGCGGGGGCTCTGTTTCGGTAACGGTGACTTTGCGTTCAAGTACAATGTTGGTCGGCTGACGGTATGCCCAAGCACAAGCATTTCATTGCAAAATTCACTGTCGGCGGTGGGCCATCACCACTCCTGGAGTTGGAGAGGATTTTGGATCTCGCCGACGGCTCTCAGACCGCGAAGCATGGTTCGGCACGCACAAGCCTGGCGCGGATTGGGACGGCCCTGGCATCTGCATCCTGCTTGCGGCAGAGACAGCGGAGGCGATCATCGCCGAAGTGATTGATCGAACTACGAAGGCACCCGACGAACCTGCAACCAGGGAGCTATACCGAGATCGCGGGGAATTTGTTGCATGGTGGCATATCCGCAACCCGATCCAGGTTAGGTTCGAGTCGCTTAACAAGATTCCCGGCTGTAACTGGAAAAGCAAACTCGGGGCGGCCAACGTTTTCAAGGGGCAGGTGTCGTTCACATATTGGGACTTCGGTGCTGAGTCTTTTGAGGACCTCGCCTGCGCTGGTGTCGTGGACCTACATGTTTCACACTCTGCAGTGCCGCTGGTAGCTGCGCCGGACGAAACGTCATCGCCCATGGATCCTAGCTGTGAAGGCTGGCCCCCACCGGAGTGCCCGGTCTATGGCGTGGATTTCAGCGGCGGCGAGGAGGGTCGGTGTGGCAACAGGAAGATCTGGGTCGCAACATGGTTGCCCGGCAAGAACGTCGGACTTCGGTGTGGCTGGACCGAAAACACTGCGGACAAAATATGCCGACGCGATCTTCCAGGGTTGATTAACCGAGGCCCGGGCTGGTGGTCGCTCGACTTCCCGTTCGGCATCGCCAAAGAGACTGCGTGTGCGTTGAAACTAAATAGCTGGCAGGAATGGCTCGGATGGTGCGGTCGTGAAGGCGACCCAACGATGCTTCGCGACGAGGCAAGGGAACTGACAAAACGAGCAGGAGTGCCTTGGGGACAACGGCGCCAGGTGGACAAGGATAACCAAACCACCTGGTTCCCACTATTTGAGCAACTCTACCGGCAAACCATCTACGGCGCGCGGGAAGTGCTTCTCCCACTTTCCAAAGAAGGACCTTGCATCTTGCCATGGGGATGGATGGCGCTCCAGAAGCCCACCGTTCTTGTCGAAGGCTTCCCTGGCGCGACGGTTCGGGATCACCTTCTGAGACGGCGCGTCTCATACAAGGGAGACACAGGTGCGCATAGGACCGCGAGGAAGGCCATCCTCAAAGCCTTGAAATCCTCGCCGTTCGTGATGCCGATCCCAGACGACGTCGCCACTAAAGCTATCGAGGACCAGGAGGGTGACGCGCTTGATGCGCTCGTTCTGCTACTCGGGAGTTGGATCTCCCTGCGGCTCCCTGTGGATAGGTGGAAGCAACAACTCGCTAGGCTCGATGGCTGCGATTCAACAGTTGAGGGCTGGTTTCTGCGCTTGTCCCCTCGGCTGACACAAACAGTTAAGACACACCTCGCCGTTCGATGAAAATTCCTCGACCAGCAAACCGACTGTAGCGCATACTCGGTACCGGTTGGCGAAGCGGAGGCGGG
>Ga0116218_1000517_pt1 | contig 26790 bp, 13 predicted proteins | sample Sb_taG_2_FD_88966 | JGI IMG/M metagenome (GOLD analysis project Ga0116218, IMG submission 88966) | Peat soil microbial communities from Weissenstadt, Germany - Sb_50d_5_LS metaG | ecosystem: Environmental > Terrestrial > Soil > Wetlands > Peat | place: Germany: Weissenstadt | collected 2010-09-21 | reverse complement strand
GCAAGTGCGTATGCCACGGTTGTGCCATGGAATAACGTCTCCCAGCCGCATAGCTTGGTCATGAGAAGATCAGCCCTCGCGAAAGTAGGGTTGATATGTCCTAAGTAGTCCTACCACTTGCACGTTCTTGCAAGGGACCATAAGGTTAGGCAACCAAGTAACTTCCCCCCTAGTAGTTTGAAATCCTTTTCCCCCGAAGGCGTGACGTGTCTCCCGTGCGATCAAGGTGGTTCCAGTTCAATGGGACCCAGAGGGCGAAGCTATGAGCAGTGCCAATCAGAGCTATGAAGTGGACAGCGGGCTGAGCCAATTGGTATCGCAGCATGCCCCACGCTGGTACGCGCTGCACACCCGAGCGCGCCACGAAAAAGCGATCGAACGGCGATTACGCGATCAAGGCATGGAAACGTTTGTGCCGACCACGATCCAGGTGCATCGCTGGAGCGATCGCAAGAAAGAAGTGGAAGTGCCGCTGTTCAGTTGCTATGTGTTTCTCCGCAGCTCCTTGAGCGCGGAAGACCGGACGCGCGTGTACCAGGTGGAAAGTGTCCACGGTTTCGTGGGGACGCGGGGTTCGAGCCTGCCGATTCCCGATGATCAGATCGAAAGCATTCAGAAAGTCCTGGCGCAGACTGCGCCCTGGCGTTCGTACCCCTTTCTCAAGGTTGGGCAGCGGGTCCGGGTGCGCGGTGGAGCGATGGACGGCGTCGAAGGCGTGTTCTTGTCGGAGAACGGGGATAACAGCCTGATTATCTCCATCGATGCGATTCAAAGGTCGATGGCCGTGCGCATTGATGGATACGACGTCGAGCCCATCTGAAAAGCTGTTGGCAGTCCGCAAATCAACCAAACTCCGGTAAGAGATCCCAGATTTTCCTTATAACCTTGCAGCTGTAACTCTCAAACATGTATCAAGCAGAAATCGAGCGAATCAGCGAAGAGCTGTATTTCGTTGCGGCCAGCCCCGTCACACGCCGGCTGCGAACGCAGGCGGAATTACTCTCGCAGACCGACGTGCCGGTGCTGATTACCGGAGAGGCAGGGAGCGGAAAGACGACCGCTGCCCAGCTGATCCATTCGCTGTCGATTCGATCGAGCTTCCCGTTCATGCGCGTCAAGTGCGCGGTACTCACCTCAGATCTGCTGGAGAATGAACTCTTTGGCTACGAACACGCTTCGGCCGGCGGGCGCCCGGAATCGACGCCCGGGAAGTTTGAACAGTGCGCCAAGGGAACGATCTTGCTGGACGAATTCGACGCCATGCCGGGTGCGGTGCAATGTCGGTTACTGAAACTGCTGGAGACGGGAGAATTTGTCCGGTGCGGCGGCAAGACGCCGATCCGGGCCGACGTGCGTATCATCGCGGCCACGGGCAGCGACCTGGAGTTGGCGGCCGCGGAGAAGAGAGTTCAGGAAGAACTGTTCTACCGTTTGAGCGTTTTCGAATTGTGCGTGCCACCGCTGCGGGAACGGCACGAGGAAATCCCGATGCTGCTGGGGCACCTGATGAACCGGTTGGCGCGGCGCTATGGCGTGCCCGCCCCCCGCTTTTCCAGCGCATTGTTGGATGCGTGTCAGCAGTATGCGTGGCCCGGCAACCTGCGCGAACTTGAGACCTTTGCCAAACGCTTCCTGGCGCACGGAGATGAGAACGCGGCGTTGCAAGAATTGCATTCCCGTCCCGATTACCGGATCGCAATGAAGGGTGAGAACGCGAACGGAAACGGTCACGCGAAAGCCGGCGCTTACCCTGCGGACGGTTACCCTTCGAACCCGCACCCAGCGGAAGAAAGATCATCTTTGAAGTTGCTGGTAAGAAACGCAAAAGGGGAAGCCGAGCGGGGGGCGATTGCCCAAGCGCTCGAACAGACGCACTGGAACCGCAAGGCGGCGGCTCGTTTGTTGAATGTGAGCTATCGCGCGCTCCTTTACAAGATCCAGGAGCATGGCTTGGTGCCGCCGGCCGCCTCTGCGCGACTCTTTGCTATGCGGCAACCGAAGTAGTTATTTTCTTGAAAGCTGTTGCCATTGGACCGGGTGGCAGTGAACAGCTACGATTACCAGCTAAGTCAAACCCAGGGAAAGGCTGAGCAGCATTTGGCTATGACGCATCCCATAACGACCCATCGAATCATACCAGTCCTGACGCTTCTGGCGCTGGTGTCTACTGGAACGTTCGCGCAATCCAGTTCCCCGTCGCAGCCTCCGCCTCCCGCAGCCGATAAGCAGACGAGCGCGAAGCCAGGGCAAGGAGCGCAGGCTGCACATTCGGACAGTTCTTACGTGATAGGGGCCAACGATGTGCTGGCAATCAATGTCTGGAAAGAACCGGATATCTCGCGTTCGGTTCCGGTTCGTTCCGATGGAAAGATTTCTTTGCCTCTGGTTGGCGAACTGACGGCAAGCGGTCAAACCCCGCTGCAACTTGAGCAAGAGATTACCAAGCGCTTGCAGAACTATATTTCCGAGCCCGAAGTTACCGTCATCGTGAGCGATAGCAAGAGTCAGAAGGTGAACATCTTGGGCATGGTGGTTCGACCTGGCGCTTATTTGTTGACCAGTTCGACCACGGTGCTTGATGCGATTGCGATGGCTGGCGGTTTCAAGGACTTTGCAAAGCAGAAGTCGATCTATGTTCTTCGACAAGCTCCGGACGGAACACAGAAAAAAATCCCGTTTAACTACAAAGAAGTGATCAAAGGCCAAAATGCAGAGCAAAACATTCGACTGCAAGCCGGCGATACACTGGTGATTCCGTAGTAGTGGCGATGAGTATGCAACGCTGTTTGATACTCGTAGGGTTGGCGGCCGCGTTGCAGATTCTCTCGGCAGGGCAGAACCCACCTCCGGAGAACACCCCTCCGCAGGACCAGTCGGCCCAAAGTTCCGGCGACAACAGCGCCAGAACGGCCCCCGCAGCCGCACTCTCGGCCATTGCAGGGATGCAGGGCGATGGCAGCACAGAGGACACAACTGACGACGTGCCGCAGATACCGGCAATGCTCGGAGGGAGGGGGACTTCATCGGCCTTCCTTTCCAAGTTAGAAAGATCGAATTTCCTGCGAGGCGGGGTGAATGTGAGTGCCGCCTATGATGACAACCCACTGCTGGCTTCAAGCGGGGCGCAAAGCAATACGAGCGTGTCGATATTCCCCAACATTAGCATTGAGGAATCATCGTCTCGAATTCGCTGGAGTCTCGGGTACGCTGGAGGCCTGACTTTAAATCAGAACCTCACAAGCCAGGACCAGGATTCCCAAAACCTGAATTTCGATTCGCAATACCGGCTGAGCCCGCACGTGAATCTGCGGGTAGCCGAAAACTTTTCGCTGACGACTGGATTCTTTGACGGGGGCAATGGCCTCGGAGTCGTCAACTCGGGTGGGCCGAACGCAAGTCTGATAACGCCATTGGCCACGCAAAGATCCAGCTTGACCACGGTAGAGACAAACTATCACTTTGCCTTGAATGATCTGATTGGGGCCAGCGGGTCATTCTATGATTTAAATTTCAGCAACGTTTCCGCGGGAAGCCTGACTGATTCGCAGACAGCGTCAGGGTCAGCATTCTGGCTGCACCGTATTTTTCGAGGAGACTGGGGCGGCGTAAGCTACCGGTTCGATCGGATCACCTTCGATCCGAATGGGGAAACCCGGGTCAATACCATCACGGTCGTGAACACGCTGAGCCTTTCGAAACGATTTACCCTGACGGCCTTCGTCGGTCCGCAATACTCGCAGAACCAGGGTTTGATCCCCGGCGCGACGCAGCCAACCCAATCGAATGATTGGTCGGCTGCCTTCGGAGCGGAAGGTGGCTGGGCAAACCAGCAAACCAGCGTTTCCGCCGGATACGCCCGAAGCATTAGCGATGGCGGCGGGGTTTTGGGTGCGGTCCGCTTGCAGACGGTTCATGGCAACTTCCGCCGCCAACTGGCTCCGGGTTGGGCGGTTGCTCTGACCGGCAGTTACGGAACAAATCAGTCGGTTACCGTGCCCTTCGTGATCAGCGCAAGTTCAATTAATGTAACCTCAGCAGGAGTTTCCCTGGAGCGAAACGTTGGAAAGAATCTCGGCTTCCGGTTGGGCTATACCCACGATTTCCAAGAGCAGGTTGGATTGAATGGAACGCCCCCAACGCTGGATGCGAACCGGAATCGAGTTTTTGCGACGATTTCGTATCAGTGGGCCAAGCCTCTAGGAATGTAGCCATGGAAGAAGAACTGCAAGAATCAAGCCAGCCCATAGAGTTCTCCCAGATCAAGGGAATTGTCCGCCGCCGGCGGTGGCAATTCCTTGTGCCTTTTTTCTGCGGCTGGGTGTTGGTGTGGGGAGTGAGTTGGGTGATCCCTTCGACCTACCGGTCGGGCACGCTCATTCTCGTCGAGCAACCTTCCGTGCCAGAGAAATACGTTGTCTCAAATATTGACAGCGATATTCAGCATCAGCTGGACAGTATCACCCAGCAAATCCTGAGCCGCACCCGCCTTCTTCGCATCATTGACTCGCTTGGTCTCTACCCCCAAGAGCGGAAGCACAGGGGCCCCGACGAGCTGGTGGAGATGATGCGCAAGGACATCGAAATCGAACTATCGCACGGCGATGACAGGAAGCTCTCCGCCTTCAATATCTATTACGCGAGTCGTGATCCGAAAATGGCGCAGGCGGCGACCAGCGAGCTTGCGAACTTGTTCATTACGGAAAACCTGGAGCAGCGGCAGGAGCGTTCAGAGAACACTACCAGGTTCCTCCAGGATCAGCTCGATCAGGCGCGTGCAAAACTGGCTGCACAAGAAGCGAAATTGCGTGTGTTCAAAGATCAGCATCTGGGCGAGCTACCAAACCAAACTCAGAGCAATCTGCAGATCCTCGCAGGTCTTCAGAGTCAGGTGCAAGCGAACCAAGACTCGCTGAACCGGGCCAAACAGCAAAATACTTATTTGGAATCGCTGATCAACCAATATCGCGCCATGGATCACGGCTCGAAGTCGGGCGAAGCGGGCCCGGTGGGACTGGCTGAGATTGACAAAGAGCTGGACAAACTGAAGGCGCAGCTGGCGGACCTGACTTCTCACTATACCGACAAACACCCCGACGTCCGCAAGACCAAAGAGCAGATTGCCCGGAGGGAGCAGATGCGAGAGCGGATCGTCGCCGACATGAATAATCGAGCGAATGACCCCAATCCGCAGCCGGCCACTACCACGCAGCTCGATCCGAAAAGTGCGCCCATCCTGGAGCTGGAAAGTCAGCTGAAGGCGAATCGCCTCGAAATCGCGAACCGCGAGGCGGAAATCAAAGAGGAACAGAACAAGATCAACCAGTATCAGGGCCGGCTGAATATGGCTCCGGTAATGGAACAGCAATTTGCGGATATCACGCGCGACTATGATCAGTCGAAGACCGATTACGAAGCGCTGCTGGCCAAGAAGAACCAATCGGAAATGTCGACCGACCTGGAGAAAACCCAACAGGGCGAGCATTTTCGCATGTTGGATCCACCGAATCTTCCGATCAGACCTTACAAGCCGAATCGTCTGATGTTGTGCGGCGCGGGATTAGCGGTAGGCCTTGTTCTTGGCGGGGGCTTCGCCTTCGGCCTGGAGAAGCTGAGCGGCAAGATCTACACTGAGCGGGAAATCAAGAAGCTCGTGCCCTACGATGTGATCGCTGAAATTCCCACGATCGAAAGCCTGGAAGAACAATCGTCCCACCGCCGCGGTGTCTGGATCGCGGGCGCGGCGGCAGTGGTGATCGTGGGTTTCATACTGTTAGGATCAGCCGTAACGTATTTGTACGGATAGAAATCATGTACAAGAGCTTCTACAACCTGCAGCGCAACCCCTTCGAGATCACGCCGGATCCGTCTTTTTTGTTTCCCACAACGCGGCACAACGAAGCGCTCGCTTCGTTGTACTACGGCGTGACGGCGCACCGCGGTTTCGTGGTGCTTACGGGCGAGGTGGGCACGGGGAAGACGCTCATCTTGCGCTCGCTGCTGGGATTGCTGCAGCGCCGTGATGTGGCCTTCGCTCTCGTCTTCAATCCGACGCTTTCGCCGGTGGAATTCATGCGCTATATCGCGCGTGATTTTGGTTTGCCGGTCGGAGACAAGGCCAAAGACGAGCTGATTCATGTCCTCAACGGCTTCGTGCTGCAAAGACATCAGAGGGGATTGACGACGCTTTTAGTGGTGGACGAGGCTCATCACCTTTCGCCGGAAATCCTGGAAGAGATCCGGCTTTTGACCAACTTGGAAACGTCGCAGCGAAAATTGCTGCAGATCGTGTTGGCCGGCCAGCCGGAACTCGATCAGAAACTCGATTCCCACGAACTTCGGCAACTAAAACAGAGGATCGCGCTGCGCTGCCATCTCGAGCCGCTGAATCTGAACGAAAACAGGGAGTACATGCGCCGCCGTCTTCGGATTGCGGGGGCGCCGGCGGCCACTGAGGTTTTTTCCGGGCCTGCCATCGAAGCTGTGTTCCGCCACTCGCGCGGAATTCCGAGGCTGATCAACACCATCTGCGAGAACGCGCTGCTCTCGGACTACGCCAGACATGCGGCCACCGTCACATCCGAAATCGTTGACGACGTCGCGCGAGATTTGCGGCTCGGCATGGTGGCCGTGGCACCCAAAAGCAATGCTGGAACTCACCCGTCGGATGAAATGGAGCAACGCGAGCTCCTGCTGGCGGTGAAGACGCTGCTCGAGGTGCGTGAACGCATGCAGGGATCGGGGACGAAGGGCCGGCTGCAGTAGGCAAGGTTTCTTCTACATGAGCTATATATTTGAGGCGTTGCAGCGAGCGGAGGCGGAGCGGTCGGGCGGAAGCCTGCCAACAAACGCTGACTCGGTTGCGGATCTGCTGCAAAAAGTTGAACAGGAAATCGATCGCAAGCAAGCTCTTTCCGAATTGCCGCCAGCGACGAGACCAGAGCCTGCAGAGGCAAGTCCATTTAACGCGTCGAAAGTACTATTGCTGGCACCGGCTGCAGATTCCCGCCTGGTGTGTTTGACCGACCAAGGCAGCCTGGCGGCGGAAAAGTTTCGCGTGCTGGGACTGAAGCTGAGACACCTGCGCGAGCGGCGCAAGCTCAAGCGCATCGTGATTACCAGCAGCATTCCGGAAGAAGGGAAGAGTTTGATCTCCGCAAATCTGGCGCTCAATCAAGCCCGGAGCAAGATCCTCAACACCGTGCTTGTCGACGGCGACCTGAGGCGACCCGAGTTGGCACGCCGTCTCGGCTTTAGTCGCAACTTGCCGGGACTCAGCGAGGTGCTTCGCGGAGAGCGCGAGCTGTCTGAAGTTGTTTATAAGCTTGAGGGTTCCGGGCTCAGGTTCGTTCCTGCAGGCTTGACCCCCGAAAATCCCATTGAGCTCATGCAATCGGGGCGGCTCCAGCAGTTGCTCGAACAACTCGAGACGTTTTTCGATTGGATTATCATCGACACCCCTCCGATCCGTCCTCTTGCGGACACCCCCGTCTGGATGAAGCTGGCCGACGGAGTGCTGCTTGTGACTCGTGAGGGTGTGTGCGACAAGAAGCAACTGGAGCGAGCGATGGAAGTCATCGACCGTTCCACGATGCTGGGAGTAGTTGTAAACAGTTGTAGCAGCAATGAGCAGAAGTATTACTACGCACGATACAGCTCAACGGCAGACGGCGAGGAGTCGCCCTCGCCCGCAGCCGAAAGCTGAAAGTTAGGTTTACCTCATCCCGTAAGCTTAGACTTCCCCGACCAAACTCAATCTAGACAGTAAAGCTACGGTGGTCCTGTTGCTACCCGTAGCGCGCGAGGAGATGTATCCGTGTCGTCCACATCAGCAAAACCGCGATCTGGTAATGGCGTATCGCAACCGCAGAACTGGTTAGGCTCGAACGAAGTTCTTGCCGAAGACGTTTTCCGTCGGATGATTTCGCTGGAACGGAAGCGCAGCGAGCGTACGCAGCGTCCCTTTGTCCTGTTGCTCATGGACACGGGGCGCGAGCAGCCGACGGAAGAGAATGGCCGGATTCTGCTCGACATTCTTTCCGCGCTAGAAACCGCCACGCGCGAAACTGACGTCATGGGTTGGTACGAGCAGAACTCTGCAGTGGGAGTCATGTTCACGGAGATCACCCTCGAAAATAATCTGATCCTCAGCACTATCCTTGCCCGGATCAGCGACGTCCTTCGCCACCGGCTTACCAGCGAACAGTTCAGCCAGATCAAGTTCTCGTTTCATCTGTTCCCAGAGGAGTGGGATCCGAACAATCCAGACCGTCAGAGCAACCCGACGCTTTACCCTGATCTGCATGAGCGCGACGCGGCAAACCGGCTAGGCCGAACGATGAAGCGAGGCATGGACATTCTGGGAAGCCTGCTATTGCTGGCTCTTTTGTCCCCGGTTTTCTTGGTGATTGCGGTAGCGATTAAGCTGACTTCCCGCGGGCCGATTCTATTTCGCCAACGGCGGATCGGGGAACACGGGACTCCATTCACTTTCCTGAAGTTCCGGTCGATGTATGTAAACAACGATGCCAGTCAACACAAGGAATATGTTCGCCAGCTCATTGCTGGCCAAGCTGCCAAACAACCGACCAGCGGCTCAGGCGAAGGCATTTTCAAGCTCACCAATGATCCCCGCATCACCCCCGTGGGGAATTTCCTTCGGCGCACGAGCCTGGATGAATTACCGCAATTCCTCAATGTGTTGCGAGGTGAAATGTCGTTGGTCGGTCCGCGCCCGCCGGTACCTTACGAGGTGGAGGCTTACGCCACCTGGCATCGCCGTCGCTTGCTCGAAGCCAAGCCGGGAATTACCGGGCTTTGGCAAGTTCAGGGACGGAGTCGCGTCGGATTTGACGACATGGTTCGGCTCGATCTGCGCTACGCGCGTCATTGTTCCCCCTGGCTCGATTTGAAAATTCTGGTGCGAACTCCAAAGGCAGTGATCGCCGGAGATGGCGCCTGGTAGCCTCCCCAAACCTTTCTCGGCTCTTTCCCCCGCTGAGTTTGTCGTCCGTATGAGAGCAGTTTTCTTTTCTTCTTGGTTCAACCCAGATACTCGTCAGGTGGATTTTCATGCTTAAGTTCGGTGTCATCGGCTACGGTTATTGGGGGCCCAATATCGTGCGGAATCTGCGCGCTCTGGAAGGCTGCCAGGTCGTTGGAATCTGCGATCAGAGTCCTGCGGCCCGCAAGCGCATACAGGCTGCTCATCCCGGGATCCCCGTCCATAGCGACTTCCACGAACTGGTAAGGTCGCCCGACGTCGATGCTATAGCGGTCATCACCCCGGTGTGGACCCACTATGAACTGGCTAAGGCCGCGCTTGAAAACGGCAAGCATGTATTCGTGGAGAAGCCGTTTACCAGCAACGCAGTGCAAGCGGAAGAACTGATCAACCTGGCGGAGCAGAAGAAACTCCAGATCATGGTTGACCACACATTCTTGTTTACCGGCGCTGTCCGAAAGATACAAAAACTGCTCAAGGAGGGGACGCTCGGCAAGCTCTACTACTACGATTCGACTCGAGTGAACCTGGGGCTCTTTCAGCACGATTGCAATGTGATTTGGGATCTTGCGCCGCACGACCTCTCAATCATGAACCACCTGCTGCACAAAGAAGCGGAAGCTATCTCGGCCACCGGACAAGCTCACCTCAACGGGCACGAAGATATCGCATTCATCACAGCGTACTTTCCCGACAACGTAATTGCGCACATCAATGTGAACTGGATTTCACCGGTCAAAATTCGAACTACGCTGATCGGCGGCGAAAAGAAAATGCTGGTCTGGAACGACCTCGAAGCCGACGAGAAGCTCAAGATCTACGACAAAGGCGTGGATGTAAAAAGCCAGGAAGGTGTGTACAACCTTCTGGTCAGCTACCGCTCCGGAGACATGTGGGCGCCGCAGGTCGAACAAGTGGAAGCGCTCAAACTGGAACTAGGATATTTCGTCGAATGTATCAACAAGAACGAAACGCCCTTTAACGACGGGCGTGCAGGAATGAAGGTGGTTCGAATGCTCGAAGCCGCCAACAAATCTCTCGCCAAGCGCGGAGCGCTCGTTCACCTGTAAATTCCCCAGTTCTCTTGAGGCTAATTGTGTCAGAAGACTTTTATTTGCGTCCCAACGTCGTGGTGGAACCACTCGTGCACCATTGGTATGCCTGGTCGCACTTGATTCCGCCCGCGACGGCGGCACGCAATGAGACGGAGCGGCACCTGCGGATTATGGATTCCTTCATCCAGTCGCCGGAGGCGCATGCGGCGGCCGTGAAGGATCCAAAGCTCCTGGGCGGCCCGTTCATGGACCTGCCACAAGACCACCGGGATCTTGTGAAGCAACTGGCGGACGAAACCCGCAACGGCACTCTCGCGATCTTATCTCAGTCCATTTGCCAGCTCGACGCTATGCTCCGGGCGAACGCGAAGGGATACTCGCTCGAACCACTGTACGCGATGGTGCCCGAGCCGCTTCAGGGATACGTGGAACTCGTTTATGACTTGCACAATAATGCGTCGTTCCGATTGTTGGAACCTCTCTTATATAAGAGCGTCTTCTACAATCCAAAGCTGCAGAGCATTATGCTCTCGCTCATCACCGGTGATGAGCGGCCGTTCGTGCTGAGTACGCCTCGCTTCAAGGAGAAGGACAGCATCCATCTCCCAATTCCTTTTGCCAGCGAACAAATCGATTTCCTTTTCGGATTGAAGAACCGGCCGGCGAAGTTTGCGGCAATCAAAGGCCGACTCGGCTTGAGGGATGAGGATGACGAGGTGTTTTCAACGTTCCTGAGTACGACACCAACCCGGAAATACCAACCCTACGACGGAAAAACTGCCCGATGGAGATACTTTGGCCATGCCTGCATTCTGCTCGAGGCCGGCGGCGCCAGCATTCTTACCGATCCCGTCCTTAGCTACACCTACGAGAACAAGATCTCCCGCTACACCTACGAAGACCTGCCCGATGTGATCGATTGTGTTCTGATTACGCACAACCACCAGGACCACCTGCTATTTGAAACCTTGCTGCAGCTTCGGTCGAGGATCCGGACGATCGTCGTGCCCAGGAACGCCGGTGGATCTCTGCAGGACCCATCCATGAAGATGATTCTTCGGCAGTGCGGATTCAACAACGTCGTCGAAATGGAGGAGATGGAAGACGCACAGTTTGGGCCCCTGCACATAAAAACGCTGCCCTTTCTGGGGGAGCACGGCGATCTGGATATTCGAACCAAGCTGGCATACTTCGTTAGCGTGAATGGGCATTCTCTGTTGTTCGCGGCCGATTCCTGCAACATCAGTCCGGAGATGTACCGGCACGTGCATGCCGAGTTAGGCGATGTCGATGTCGTGTTTCTGGGAATGGAATGCTCCGGCGCGCCGATGTCGTGGCTCTATGGGCCGCTGCTCACCGAAAGAATGGAGCGCGCGCAGGACCAGTCCCGACGCCTGGCGGGGTCGAATTTTGGACGCGGCAACGCAATCATCGAGCAGTTTCGTTCCAAGGAAGTCTACGTTTATGCCATGGGACAGGAGCCGTGGTTGAACTACGTCATGAGTGTGAAGTACACCCCGGAATCGCATCCCATCGTGCAGTCGGACCTGTTGATTGAGGCCTGTAGAGCCAAGGGCATCATCGCAGAACGCCTTTTCGGCGAAAAAGAGATCCTCCTAGCGTAATCGGCCCTTCCCACCCTGGATTCAATCATGCTAAAAACTCCTACCCACGCGGACACCATCAGCCCTGAAGATCGGTACAAATTGCTAGAGCGCTGGAACGACACCGTCTCGGACTATCCTCGCAATCTGTGCATTCATCAGTTATTCGAGCAGGAAGCCGCGCGACGCCCAGACGCAGTGGCGGTTCGCTTCGCCAGTGAGCAGTTGACCTACCGCCAACTCAATGAACGTGCGAACCAGATTGCTCACCGGCTGCGCAAACTTGGAGTTGGTCCGGAAATCATGGTCGGCACATTGCTCGATCGATCGCTGGACCTCGTCATCGGGTTGTTGGGAATTCTAAAAGCTGGCGGCGCTTTTGTCCCTCTGGATCCGAGCTATCCGATGCAACGGCTGGAGTTTATGGCAGCTGATATAGCGGCACCGGTGATGCTCGTAGATGACTCGGTTGTTCAGCGTGTATCCAACCCCGGCTGGCTGCGGGGGAAGAGTCTTTCGTTGGAGCAGAATCGCGCCGACATCGCCCTGGAAAGTATCGAGAATCCGACCAACCAAACTACGGCGGAAAACCTGGCTTATGTGATGTACACGTCCGGCTCGACCGGCCGGCCCAAGGGGGTGATGGTAAGCCACCGCGCCGTGGTTCGCCTGGTAAAGAACACGAATTACATCGAGTTCAGTGAACAAGAAGTATTTCTCCAGTTCTCGCCTGTTTCCTTTGATGCCTCGACCCTGGAAATCTGGGGACCACTGCTGAACGGGGGATGCCTTGCGATGATGCCTCCTGAATTGCAGGCGCTGAGCGAATTGGGGATGGCGATTCGTCAATACGGAGTGACCACACTCTGGCTGACCGCCGGCCTGTTCAATGTGATGGTGGAGCAGCGCCTTGAGGACCTGAGGCCTCTGAAACAGTTGGTGGCAGGAGGAGATGCGCTCTCTCCGTCACATGTTCGGAAAGCGCTCGAAACCTTGCAGGGATGCAGGCTGATCAACGGATACGGCCCTACCGAAGGCACAACCTTTACTTGTTGCCACACTATCTGTTCCGAGGATGCGCAGGGCAGTTCGATTCCGATCGGTCGGCCCATCTCCAACACCCAGGTCTTTCTGCTGGACCCAGAGAACGAACTCGTTTGCCCCGGCGAGGTGGGCGAGCTTTGCATCGGCGGAGATGGGCTGGCGCGTGGCTATTTGAACCAGCCCGAACTTACGGCTGCGAAGTTCGTGCGCCATCCGTTCCGCGATGACCAAGAAGCTCGTATCTACAAAACCGGCGACCTTGCCCGTTATCGTCCCGATGGCAGTATCGAGTTCCTCGGACGCACGGATAACCAAGTCAAGATCAGCGGTTATCGCATCGAGCTCGGCGAGATCGAGGCTGTAGTGATGCAGCATCCGTCGGTGCGTTCCACGGTCGTGGTTCCCAGGCAGGACACGCCGGGAGAAAAGAAGCTCATTGCTTATGTCGTTCCGGGTGAGCAGGGATGCTCGACTGCCGAACTCCGCGCTTACCTCCAGGAGAAGCTGCCCTCTTACATGTTGCCGGCCGGGTTTGTATGGATGGATTCGCTGCCCCTTTCGCCAAATGGAAAAGTGGACCGAGCCTTGTTGCCAGCGCCGCAAGCCACTTCCGGAGAGCTTCCTCAGGCGAGGACGGCACAGAGCGAGATGGAGCGGGAAATCGAATCCGCCTGGTTGAAGGTGCTCAGTTTGCAGCAGGTTGGCCCGGACGAGAATTTCTTCGATGTTGGCGGGGACTCGTTGCAGTTGCTCATGGTGCATGCTGAGATACAAAAGAAAATCGAATCGGAATTCCCCTTAACCGACCTATTCGAGTATTCCACGATCCGTACTCTGGCACGGCATCTTGCGGGCACAAGCGGACATCGTGCGGCCTTGGCCGAAGCGCTGACCAGAGCTCGCCAGCAGAAGATGGTTTGGGCCGCGCAGACGCGATCAAGGGAGAGCCAAGTTCATGAGTAATACCGAACAGAACCTAAATGCGGGTTCGGTTGCCATCATTGGTTTAGCCGGCCGCTTTCCGGGTGCGAAAGATGTCCACCAATTCTGGAGCAATCTGGCCAACGGGGTGGAATCGATCACTCGCCTGAAAGACGAAGAGCTGGAGGCGGGGGATGCATCCCTATGGAGCCAGCCAAACTTCGTGAACGCGCGCGGCATTCTGGAAGACGTTGATCTGTTCGACGCGAACTTCTGGGGCATGCTTCCGCGAGAAGCCGAAACCACCGACCCTCAGCATCGGGTTTTTATGGAATGTGCTTGGCAGGCGGTGGAGGACGCGGGCTACGATTCAGCGACCTACAAAGGCGCGGTCGGCGTGTTTGCCGGTTGCAGCATGAACACTTATTTCTTGCTGAATCTTTGCAGCGACCGGGCGTTCGTGGACGAGTTTACCCGCACCTATCAGGTGGGCTCCTATCCGACGCTGGTCGGGAACCATATTGATTTTCTCTCGACCAAAGTGGCATACAAACTGAACTTGCGCGGGCCCGCATACACAATGCAATGCGGCTGCTCCACGTCGCTGGTTGCAGTGTGCCAGGCCTGCCAGAGCTTGCTGACTTACCAGTCTGACATGGCGCTGGCCGGCGGCGTATCTGCCAGTTTCCCGCAAAAGCGCGGCTACTTGTACCAGCCCGACGGCATGGCTTCGCCCGACGGACACTGTCGGACGTTCGACGCTCAGGCGCAAGGAACAGTATTCGGAAGTGGCGCGGCCGTGGTGCTGCTGAAACGACTGGACGACGCGATAGCCGACGGCGACCACATCTACGCCGTGATCAAGGGGTTCGCCCTGAATAACGACGGCTCAGCGAAGGTGGGCTTCGCAGCACCGGGCGTGGAGGGCCAAGCCGGCGTAATTGCGATGGCTCAGGCCGCTGCCGGGGTCTCCCCGGAATCCATCAGCTACATCGAGGCCCACGGAACCGGCACGCCTCTGGGCGACCCGATCGAAGTCGCTGCCGCCACAAAGGTTTTTCGGGCAAGCACCAAGGCCAAGGGCTTCTGCGCCATCGGTACCGCTAAGACCAACGTCGGACATCTGGATATCGCGGCCGGAGCAACTGGGCTGATCAAGACGGTGCTCTCTCTAAAGCACGGGCAGTTGCCTCCCACGCTGCACTTTGAGCGACCAAATTCTAAGCTCGATCTTGAGAACAGTCCTTTCTATGTCAATACCAAGCTCGCGGAATGGAAGCGAAGTAATGGGCAGCCTCGCCGTGCCGGCGTCAGTGCCTTCGGAGTCGGCGGGACCAACGCTCACGTGATTGTGGAGGAGGCGCCGGTCCCCGAGGAAAGCCAATCTGCGCGCGAACTTCAGTTGCTTGTGCTCTCCGCCAAAACGTCCACAGCCTTGGACACGGCCACCGCCAACCTGGCGGGACACTTAAAAACGCATAACGACCTAAAACTGGCGGATGTTGCCTACACCCTTCAGGTTGGACGCCGCCCGTTTGAGCATCGCAGATTCGTGGTTGCCCGTGACACCGCGGACGCGATCCAGAAGCTGGAAATTTCGGCCAACGAGCGGGTTCATTCTGGCGTGCAGAAACCGCGGCGTTCGTCGGTCGTATTCATGTTCCCCGGGCAGGGAGCGCAGTACTGCCAGATGGGAGCGCAGCTTTATGGCTCCGAACCCGAGTTCCGCAAGTGGGTGGACGAGTGCGCCGACATACTGAAGACTCTTCTTCCGAAGGATCTGCGCGAGGTGATGCACCCAAAGGACGCCGGTGCGGAGGAGGCGCAGCGTCTACTGACTTCAACATCCTTCGCTCAGCCGGCTCTGTTCACCATAGAGTTCGCGCTCGCCAAATTGTGGATGAGTTGGGGCATCCAGCCGGACGCGATGATCGGCCACAGCATCGGCGAGTTCGTGGCCGCATGCCTAGGCGGAGTGTTCTCTCTCACGGATGCTTTGCGCCTGGTTGTCACCCGCGGACGGATGATGCAGGATCTGCCGGCCGGTTCGATGATGGCCGTCCGCTTGCCAGAGGCTGAGCTTCGTTCCTGCCTGGACGCGGAAGTCTCAATCGCTGCCATCAATAGTGCGGCCTTGTGCGTCGTATCCGGGCCAACTCCCTCCATCGAGAAACTGGAAAAGTCGCTGAACGAACGTGAAGTGATGGCCCGGCGGCTGCACACCTCCCACGCTTTCCACTCCTCCATGATGGACCCGGCGATTGATCCGTTCACGGAAGTGGTCAAGCAGATTAGCCTGAGGCCGACCTCAATTCCCTATGTCTCTGGAGTCAGCGGCGAATGGGTTACGGAAGAACAGACGATCAGCCCGCGGTATTGGGCGACTCATCTGCGCGAGCCGGTAAGATTCGCCGACGGCCTTACCAGCTTGTCAGTGCTCGAGAACGCGGTCATGCTGGAAGTTGGACCGGGAACTACGCTGAATACGTTGGCTCTTCAGCATCCGGCAATGAAGGCGGGCCAGACGGTAGTGAATTCCTTGCCCGATGTTTCAAGGAATACGAGTGACACAGAGGCCTTGCTGACTGCCTTGGGCCGAATCTGGCTAGCGGGAGTGCAGCCCAACTGGAAGTCTTTCCACAAAGGTGAGCGCTTGCACCGCGTGCCGCTGCCGACCTATCCGTTCGAACGGAAACGCTATTGGATCGGTCCGAAAAAGTCTGATGCGGTGACGGGAGTTGCAAGTCAGCGAGCGGAATCGCCGCTGGTCCCAGTCCCCTCTGATCCGCAGCCCTCGATGAATCCCCCAATGCCAAGCCCGCAAGATGCGAGTGAAGTTACGGTGCAATCTGAGGTGAGCATGAGTCGTGCGAATGAACGTCAGGAGAAAGTCCAACAGACCTTGCTGTCCATGTTTCAGGAGCTCTCCGGGATCAACGGCGCGGATCTCGATCCCTCCGCCAGCTTTATGGAACTCGGCTTCGATTCACTGTTTCTGACGCAAGTCGCGCAGGAATTGCAGAACAAGTTCGGCTTGAAGATCACGTTCCGTCAACTGCTGGACACAGAGTCGACGGTACAGGCCCTGGCAGCATACATTCACGCCAAATTGCCGCCCGAAGCCGCCGCGCCTGCTGCCGGTCCCGTAACGCAAGTTACCCCTGCGCCACAATCTGTGTCGTCGGCGCCGGTTCCAGCCGTCTCTACTCCGGCTACAAATTCCGGAACATCGAGCCAGGAGGTTGCCATGGCTGCCCCTCCCTCTAGCCTGATCGAGTCCTTGATGAAAGAACAACTGCGGACGATGTCGGACTTAATGTCACGACAACTCGAGACATTGCGCAGCGGAGGGGCCGTGACGATGCAGGTACCGGCCGGGGCGCAGGTCCAATTAACACAGCCCGCTCCCGTGCCATCTGTGATTGCGCCACAACCCGAACTCAAGTCTGCGCCAGTTGCAGCCGTGGGAGCCACGAAGGAGGAGCCCAAAGCATTTGGCCCCTACAAGCCCCTTTCGAAGGGACAGCAGGGCGCGCTCACACCACAGCAGCAAGAGCACATTGCTGCTTTGATTGACCGCTATACCAAGAAAACAGCTGAGTCAAAGCGGCTCACGCAGAAGTACCGCCGCGTGATGGCGGATCCGCGCGTCGTCTCCGGCTTTCGGTCGCAGTGGAAGGAAATCGTCTATCCCATCGTCACCAACCGCTCGGAGGGTTCGAAGCTGTATGACGTGGATGGTAACGAGTACATCGACATTTTGAATGGCTACGGTCCCACGGTATTCGGGCACAAGCCGAAGTTCGTAACCGATGCCGTGCAACAGCAACTTGAGCTCGGCTTCGAGATCGGCCCCATGTCGCCATTGGCGGGCAAAGTGGCGGAGCTGATTTCGGAATTCACCGGGATGGAGCGGGTGGCTTTCAGCAATACCGGTTCGGAAGCAGTCCTGTGCGCGATGCGCATAGCCCGCACGGCGACCGGCCGGAACAAGATTGTAATGTTCACCGGTGACTATCACGGGATGTTTGACGAAGTTCTAGTGCGCGGGGTCAACCGGCCGGGTCAGCCTGCGCGCTCGCTGCCCGTAGCGCCGGGAATTCCACCGCAGGCGGCGGAGAACATCGTGGTCCTTGACTACGGCACGCCGGCGTCGCTCGACTATATTCGGACCCACGCCAGCGAATTCGCGGCGGTGATGGTGGAGCCGGTCCAGAGCCGTCATCCCAACCTGCAGCCCCGGGAATTTCTGCATGAACTTAGAAAAATCACCGCCGATTCAGGCGCCGCGCTGATCTTTGACGAAGTCGTGACCGGTTTCCGAACTCACCCCGGTGGCGCCCAGGCAATCTTTGGCATCCAGGCTGACATCGCGACCTATGGCAAGGTCATCGGAGGCGGCCTGCCCATCGGCATCATCGCCGGGAAGCCGCGATTCCTGGACACCCTCGATGGCGGCAGTTGGCAATACGGTGACGATTCATTCCCCGAGGTTGGAGTTACGTTCTTCGCCGGAACATTTGTCCGGCACCCGTTGGCGCTGGCGGCAACCTACTCGGTCCTACAGCACCTGAAAGAACAAGGCCCGCAGTTGCAAGAGCGGCTGAACGAAAAAACCGCGAAGCTGGTCAGCCGGCTGAATGCGTTCCTGAGAGAACGGAAGCTTCCGCTCGAGATCCAGAACTTTGCCAGCATCTTCTTTTTCAGTTTTCCCACCGAGATGCGCTTCGGCAGCCTGTTCTACTTCCACATGCGAGAGAAGGGAATTCACATTCAGGAAGGCTTCCCCTGTTTCCTAACGACCGCTCACAGCGAAGGTGACATCGATCGTATCGTGGCCGCCTTCGAGCAGAGCATCACCGAGATGCAGGCCGACGGAATGTTGCCAGGCGTTTCCGTTTCCGACCTGGACAGCAGAAAATCCGAGATCTTGCAGCCATCGATCGCGGTGACCGTGGCGGTTCCCGGCGCGGAGAGAGAGGCGCCTGTAACTGAGGCGCAAAGGGAAATATGGCTCTCTGACCAGATCGGAGAGGATGCCTCCTGTTCCTACAATGAGTCCTTTTCGCTGCGCCTGAAGGGCTCGCTAAATGAAAACGCGTTGAGGGAAGCAATTTACGAAGTGATTCGCCGTCATGAAGCTCTCCGCGCAACCTTCACCGAGGACGGCGAGAGCGTGAGAGTCGCTCCTCAGTTCGGCGGCGAAATTCCTTTGGTTGATCTCTCGAATCTTGCGCCCGCCGAACGCGAACAAAGCTGTGCAAAGATCGTCGGCGATGACGCCCGCACACCGTTCGAAGTGGCACTGGGCCCACTCCTGAGAGTCAAGGTTCTGCGGCTTGAACCCGAAAACCACGTCGTCGTGTTTACGAGCCATCACATCGTCTGCGACGGATGGTCCACAAACGTCATTCTGGATGAGCTCGCTCAGATATATTCTGCCAAGGTCGAAGGACGTGTTTCCAGTCTTCCGGCCCCGAAGTCGTTCCTGGAATATGCTCGGGAGCAAAGCCAGCAGAAGAACTCTCCGGCGATGAAGCAGGTTGAAAACTACTGGCTGAAGCAATTTGAAAAGCCTGCTCCGGTTCTGGAGTTGCCGACCGACCGTCCGAGATCGGCCATGAAGAGTTTCGCCGGCGCGACCTATCGCGCCACGATAACAGAAAACGTATACCGCAGCATCAAGAAGGCTGGGGCTCAGAGCGGATGCACCTTGTTTGTCACGCTGCTTGCTGCCTATGAGCTACTCATGTGCCGGCTTGCCAACCAGGATGATGTCGTGGTCGGAATTCCGGCGGCTGGGCAGTCGCTGCTCGACGGCGCTTCGCTGGTTGGACATTGCGTGAACTTCCTGGCCTTACGCTCCCAGATTCACAAAGACCTCACGTTCGCTGGCTTTGTGAAGCAGGTAAAGAAAAGTGTTTTGGATGCCTACGAGCACCAGAACTATACCTATGGCACGTTAGTCAGGAAGCTCGGAATTCCACGCGATCCAAGCCGCCTGCCTCTGATTGAAGTGCAGTTCAATCTCGAACGCATCGGATCGGCAATGAAGCTTCCGGGATTGCGAGCAGAGGTTGACCCGAATCCCAAGGCGTTCGTTAATTTCGACCTGTTTCTGAACGTGGTCGAAAGCGATCAGGGCCTGACTCTGGATTGCGATTACAACTCAGACCTTTTTGACGAGAGCACGATTGCCCGATGGATCTCGCATTTCAAAACCCTGCTACAGGAGTTCGTGACCGATGCGAGCCGCAGCGTAAAGCGCGTGCCCCTGTTGACCCAGGCCGAACGCAATCACCTGCTTAGTGACTGGAATGCGACGCAGTCGGAGTATCCCTCCCACAAGAAGGTTCATGAGCTCTTTGAAGAGCAGGCAGCTCAGACACCGGACCGCGTGGCGCTGGTGTTCGGCAAACAACAGCTGACTTATCGGGAACTGGACGAACGAGCCAATCAATTAGCGCATTACCTGCAGGCCTTTGGGGCAAGTCCGGACAAGAAGGTCGGTCTTTTTGTCGAGCGATCTCTGCAAATGATCGTTGGGTTGCTGGGCATTCTGAAATCGGGTGCATGTTATGTGCCGCTCGATCCGTCTCACCCCAAGCCGAGAATCGACTACATTCTTGGCGAAGCAGACAGTCCCATTCTGGTGACCCAAGAAGGTTTGGCGGACGGTTTAACCAATAACGCTCGGGTGCTGTTCCTCGATTCAGACTGGCCAAAGATTGAGTCACAGCCGACGTCGAAACCGAAAGAGCAAGCCTCTCCCAGCAATATCTCGTATGTGCTGTTCACGTCAGGCTCAACCGGTAAACCCAAGGGAGTCGAAGTTACGCACCAATCGCTGGTGAATCTAATCTGCGCGGTGCGGAAGCAGCCCGCCATGAATGCCGACGACAGGGTGCTGGCGGTAACCACGATCTCGTTCGACGTGGCGACAGGTGAGTTACTGGTACCGCTGTCTGTCGGAGCGCGCGTTATCATCGCCAGCGCGGACGACGTCACGGACGGCTCGCGGCTGCGCGAGCAGATGGAGACGCACAACGTTACCGCCATCACAGCAACGCCGGGCACGTTCCGGCTTCTAGGTGAGGCTGGATGGAGGAGTCGTCCTGGTTTGAAAATCTGGTCTACCGGCGAGGCATTGCCTCGCGAGTTGGCCAACACACTGCTCGAGGGCGGAGCGGAACTCTGGGATTTGTATGGTCCCACGGAGACGGCAATTTGGTCGGTGCTCGATCGGATCGAGTCGACTTCCGGGCCGGTTCCGATCGGACGTCCACTCGATAATACCCAGGTCTACGTAGTCGACGATTTCGGAGAACCCGTTCCGATCGGTGTGGCCGGCGAACTCTGGATTGGTGGCGACGGCGTGGCGCGTGGCTATCTGAATGATCCCAAGCTTACTTCCGAGCGCTTCATCCCTGATCCCTTTGGTGAGGGCCGCGGGCGCATTTATCGGACCGGCGATTTGGTCCGCTACCGTGCCGATGGCACGCTCGAGTACATGGGCCGCATTGATCGCCAAGTCAAGGTTAGGGGATTCCGGATCGAATTGGGTGAAATCGAATCGGTGCTGAATCAAGCAACTGGCATACGCGAGTCAGCAGTGATCGTCCGTGAGGACGCTCCAGGAGACCGTCGATTGATCGCCTACTATGCGGCGGCGGACGGGCATGTGCCATCCGTTACGGATTTGCGAACGCATTTGGGACAAACTCTACCCGACTACATGGTCCCTTCCGCCTTCGTGAAAATGGATGCGCTTCCGCGAACCCCTAATGGCAAATTGGACAAGCGAGGTTTGCCTGAGCCTGACTTGACCGTGGCGAAGTCCAGCAAGAGTGCGGAGCCGCGCAATGCCGAAGAACAAAAGATGTCGGACATCTGGGCTGAGGTGCTGCGATTAAAGGCCGTCGGAATTGATGACAATCTTTTTGAACTCGGCGCGGATTCGCTACACGTTTTTCAGATTGTAGCCCGAGCCAACAAAGCTGGAATGAAAGTAACGCCGAAACTTGTCCTACAGCAAAGAACCATCCGCGCGATCCTCGAGCAGGCGAAGGACACGGCGGGGAATGGCAATGGCAACGGCCATGGCAATGGCGCCGTAGCGGTTACTTCGTCTCCTATCGCGCCAGTTTCGCGAGAGAGGTATCGCGTCACCAAGACCTAGGGTATGACGTCGGCCAATTCTCAACTTACTGCGGAATCCCGCAAACACCCGGACATGTCAACCGAAGCTGTAGCCGGCGTGTTTTCGGGCGATGTGTTTGCCATGCCTGCTTCTCCCGCGCAGGAGAGATTTCTGGCTTTTGAAGATGCCTATCCTGGCACGCGCGTGTGGAACGTCGCCTGCCGCTGGTCTTTGCGGGGACCGCTGAACGTCGAACTTCTTCGTCAAGCTCTCAACGCTGTGTGTGCCCGCCATGAGGCCTTGCGGACATGTTTTGAATTGCGGGCCGGCGAACTCATGCAAAAAGCTGCCTCGGAACTCGAGCTCTTCTTGCCGGTCCATGACTTGCGGGATTTGCCTGAATCGGAAAAAGAAGCTGAGGCGGAACAAATCACCGTGGCTGAGGCCACGCGTCCGTTTTCGCTCACTGACGGCCCTCTCCTCCGCACCCGGCTTATCACGCTGGAAAACGAACACCATGTCTTGCTGGTGACCGTTCATCACGCCATTTGCGACGGCTGGTCGGTCGGTATCATTAGCCGCGATTTGGGCGCCTATTACCAGGCCTTTGTGACTCATGTTCCGGCAAATCTCACCGATCTCCCAATTCAGTTTGCGGACTACGTGGTTTGGCAAAAGGAAGCCTTCGAGAAAGGCTCTTTCCAATCCCAGACGGCCTTCTGGAAAAAACAGCTTCGAAGCTTGCAGCCATTGGCAATTGCCGGGGATCTGCCCCAAATTCCGGACCCCACATGGAGCGGGAAAATTGTCTCTGGACTTTTGCTCCGGTCGATGACGGATGCCCTGGCGCAGGTCAGCCAGCGCAATGGAACCACCATGTTCAGCACCGCGTTAAGCGCGTTATGCGTTTTGATGAACGGACTGTCGGGAAGGGAAGACATTGCGATCGGTACCCAGGTCGCGGGCCGCAACCGGGTTGAGGTGGAGAATGCGATTGGCCTGTTTAATAACGCTTTAGTTCTCAGGACGCGCGTGCCGCGATCGAGCAAATTCTCTGAGGTGCTGGCGCGGGTGAGCGACACCGTAATTCAGGCGACCGCCAACCAGGATCTGGCGCATGAGCGTGTGCTTCAGGCTTTGGGAAACAACGATCTCGGAAGAGACCGTATCTACTACGTGAATTTTATTTACCAGCGGTCGTTCATCGAAAACATCAAGTTCGCCGACATTCAGTTGATCGACCTGCCGTCGCGCACTCCGGGCGCGCCGTACGATCTTAATTTCTTCATGGTTGAGCGCCCCGAAGGTTGGCGTTTGTCACTGGAATACAACACCGATCTTTATTCGGCTACGACTGCCGAGCGGGTTCTTGGCAGTTCCGGCAGTTGATGGAAGAAGTGATCGCGGACCCAGAGCAGCTGGTCAGCCGATTCCAGACGATACGCTCGATCCAGCCGACCCCGTTTATCGCGGATCAGAGATATTCCAGGTCAAAGCCGTCCAGCGCCCCGTCGGCCTCTTCTTCGAGGCCCAAGGTCGACATAATCGTGCCGGCCTCTTTGGCACAGCAAAGGTTCTGGCTATTGGAGCAACTGGGCCAGGGCAGCGGCGCCTTCAATATCCCGATTCGTTGGCTCCTCAAAGGGCAGATCAAGCCCGAACTCATGGAGCGCGCATTCAACGAGTTGATCCGGCGACACGATATCCTGCGGACCACCCTGATCCAGGTGGAAGGTCAGCCCATGCAGCGCATCGCCCCCTCCCTGACCATCAAGGTGCCGATGACGGATCTGACAGGCTTGCCGGGAGACAAACGGGGCCAGGAAGCGGATCGTCTCTGCCGGGAACACGGTGAGCGGCCCTTCGAATTGTCCGCGCTTCCGCTGCTGCGCGCTGCTCTCATCCGCACCCAAGAGGACGAGTGTATTCTTCACGTCACGGCACACCATATTGTCGCGGACGGATGGGCCGTCGGGTTACTCGCGAAGGAGATTGGCGACATCTATGACGCCTACGTGAGGGGATTGCCCTCTCCTTTGCCCGATCCAGAGATGCAGTACGCCGATTATGCGGCGTGGCAGCGAGAATTGCTGCAGAGCGAAGCCATCCAGACCCAGAACCAGTACTGGCGGGAACGGTTCCGCAATCATACCCCGTTTGAGGTGATGCCCGACAAGCCGCGTCCCGCCTCGCAGACCACCAATGGAGACGTAGTTTCCATTCAGCTGCCGCGCAGTGTTACCGACGCAGTTCAAGAAGTGAGTCGCAAGCACGGCAATACATTTTTCATCACGGCCTGCGCGGCATTCCTTACTCTTCTCTATCGCTATACCGGGCAAGAGGACATCACCATCGGCACCCAGGTATCGGGCAGAAATCAGGTCGAGCACGAGCAGATTATCGGCTTGTTTCTGAATACGCTGCCCTTACGCAATGATCTTTCAGGCGATCCCCGTTTCACTGAGCTCCTGGAAAGGTTGCAGGAAGTGGTGATGCAGGCGCTGGCCCACCAGGACACGCCGTTCGAACAACTGGTGGAGATGATCAATCCGAAGCGGGACCTGAGCCGCAACCCGTTATTCCAGGTCAACTTCATGCTGCAGCGGTCGCTGGTGACCAGCCGCGACTACGAATCGTTTTCGCTGATTGACGTTCCATCCCGCTTGGCTGGGGCCATGTACGACCTGAACTGCTTGATGGTGGAACGGCCGGATGGTTGGAGAGCGTCCATCCAATTCAATACGGACCTGTTCGAGCCGCAAACTGCCGCACGCATGCTCGGTCATTTCCAGCGTTTGCTGGAGGAAATTGGCAAGAACCCCGACCATCCTATCTCCAAATACCAGATGTTGACCGAGTCGGAAACGGCGCTTCTGGAGACGTGGAACCAAACCGAGTTCGCCCTGCCGGAACTGAAGACCGTCCATGAGCTCTTGCAGGCCCAGGCGACTCGTACTCCCAAAGATGTTGCCGTGATCTGCGGCCGGGAGGAGTACACCTACAGCGAATTAGACCGCCGAGCCAATCAGTTCGCGCGTTACCTGGTACGCAACGGGATTCAGCCAGGAATGAAGGTCGGTCTGTGCGTTGAGCGGTCCCTCAGCATGATGGTCGGCCTGCTGGGGATACTCAAAGCAGGAGCGAGTTACATTCCCTTGGACCCAGCTTTTCCCAGCGCCCGGCTCGCCTACATGATTGAGGACTCCCAAGCTCCGGTCCTGGTGACCCAGGACAAACTGCGTTTGTTGCTGCCCGCCAACACTGCACGAACCATTTGTCTGGACTCAGCGTCATCCCAGATTTCGCGCGAGTCCGCCGAGCGGCTCAACATCGACATTCCAGGAGAAAGTCTCGCCTATGTGATCTACACCTCGGGCTCGACCGGAAAGCCGAAGGGAGTGCAGGTCCCACACCGTGCCGTGGTAAATCTGTTGCTTTCGATGCAGCGGGAGCCCGGTATTGACCGCAACGATGTTCTGGTGGCAGTAACCACGCTCTCATTCGATATCGCCGCTCTCGAATTATTCCTGCCGCTCATGGCGGGAGCGCGACTGGTTATCGCGACGCGCGAGCAGGTGTCGGACGGTTCGGAGCTTCTTGAAGTCCTGCGACGCGAACAGGCGACCGTTATGCAAGCGACACCGTCCACCTGGCAAATGCTTTTGGACGCCGGTTGGCGGGGAAATCCAAGACTCAAGATGCTCTGTGGCGGCGAGGCTCTGGGCCGCGGACTGGCCAGCCAGTTACTCGCGGTGCAAGGCGAACTGTGGAATATGTACGGCCCCACCGAGACCACAATTTGGTCTTCAACGGGAAAAGTGGCACCCGGCAAAGGATCGGTGCCGATTGGGCCACCCATAGCCAATACCCAGTTCCACGTGCTCGATACGCATCGCCAACTTGTGCCCCTCGGCGCGCCCGGCGAACTTTACATAGGCGGAACCGGAGTGGCGTGTGGTTATCTCAATCAGCCTGAACTCACAGCCGGCAAGTTCATCCCTGATCCGTATACCAATCGCCCGGATGCGCTCCTGTATCGAACCGGTGACCTGGTTCGCCGGAGGATGAATGGGGAACTCGAGTTCCTGGGACGTACCGATCATCAGGTCAAAGTTCGCGGCTTCCGCATTGAAACCGGTGAAATCGAATCGACCATCGCAAAGCATCCGGCAGTGAAGGAAGCGGTCGTGGTTGCGCGCGAGGATGTGAAAGGCAGCAAGTATCTGGTCGCATATGTGGTACCCAACACTTTGACAGCTGCTCAGCCCCCGGTTCTGCCGCCGGACCTGCGCGCCCACTTGCAGAAAACTCTTCCTGAATACATGCAGCCCTCCGCGTTTGTCTGTCTCGAAGCGCTGCCTCGAACTCCGAATGAAAAGATAGACCGCAATGCCCTTCCCGCGCCGAATCTGGCCGAAATTGCCAAAACCGGCTACGTGGCGCCGGCCAATGAAGCCGAACAACGCATGGCTAGCATTTGGGAAAAGACTCTCGGTCTTTCAAGAATTAGCGCCACTGCAAACTTCTTCGACATTGGCGGCCATTCACTTTTGGCGGCCCAGTTATCTGCGCGCGTCGAACAGTCGTTTGGCCAAAAAATTCCGCTGGCGAAGTTCTTCGAGGCTCCCACCATCCAACAGCTCTCCGCCCTGCTCGTGGGGAAAACTGTTCCGCAGGGCATTCCTGGTTTGGTAGCGCTTCAGCCCAAGGGATCGCGCCCTCCCATCTTTTGCCTGCATGGCGTGCCCAGCATGCGGCTTTTGGCCGCAGAACTCGGCGAGGATCAGCCATTTTTCGTGGTCAACCTGCCCGAAGATGCGACCCTGACGGCGCCGTATTGTGTGGAAGACATGGCTGCGATTCACCTGAAAACGATTCAAAAGATCCAACCTGAGGGCCCCTATTTCCTTGCCGGTTGGTGCCGCGACGCCCTGCTCGCGTATGAAATCGCGCAAAGGCTGAAAGCTCAGGGACAAGATGTCGGCTTGGTGATGATGTTCGATACCTGGGTTCCCGGATTTCTCT
>Ga0116218_1000513_pt1 | contig 26915 bp, 25 predicted proteins | sample Sb_taG_2_FD_88966 | JGI IMG/M metagenome (GOLD analysis project Ga0116218, IMG submission 88966) | Peat soil microbial communities from Weissenstadt, Germany - Sb_50d_5_LS metaG | ecosystem: Environmental > Terrestrial > Soil > Wetlands > Peat | place: Germany: Weissenstadt | collected 2010-09-21 | reverse complement strand
CGCGGGTCCATGAGCGCAGACTTCGCTTCGCGGTAGCCCACGATGAGCCAGGCCTTGTGGCCGTCGACGAGAGTGACTTCGTGGACCGGTCCCCGTTCGCGGGCCGCGGCGAACACGGGGAACGGGTTGTCGTTGTCGTACCCACCCCAGGATGCGAGTGCGGCGGCGAGCGCCTCATCGGACGCGACGTGGCGTCGGATATGGTCGCGCGTCACGAGGGCACGGCGATCGGGCTGGGCACGAACGGCGAGCTGTGGTGAGGATGGGCTTTCGCCAGTCGGGTCAGGTTGGTCATCGATTCCCCCATGTTCTCGAGCAATCGTGTGATCGCTGATTGCATGCGCGGGTCCGCACCGTAGTCGTGCATTCCTCTTGCCGCATTGAGCCGCGAACGAGCCTTCCACTCCTCGATGTCGGGGACCGAGAGCCACGACGCCTCGGCGGCCTGCGCGATGAGTTGGACCGTGATCCAGTCGGTCGCGGTGCTCGGATATGGGTTGGGCGGGCACAGGGCGTTCTTCGTGTCGTCGTTGTCGCGGGTCGCTTCGACGTAGGCGATGAGCGCCGTGTTGAACATCGGCTGGCACATGCGCATGCACTGCACCGTGATCCGGTCCGGCTCGAACATGGGACGCGGTGGCGGAGCCGGAAGGCCGGTTGCCGTGCAATCGACGTGCACTTGGCGCGGATCAGTCTTGATCGATCCCTCGTCGAGCGTGATCTGCGATGTGCCGATGTGGGTGACGTGACCCAGTCGAACGACGTTCTCGATGGCGCGCAACGCATCGAGCTCGGCGGTGCTGATCGTCGCACACCGGTACATGGTCGGTTCGACGGATGGGTCGATGCGAAGGAGCTGGCTGCTGTCTTCGAGGCGCCGGAACAAGTCTTGGAGGCTGTCGGCTTCGGCTGCGGCAGCCTGTTGGAGCGAAACGCCCTCGATCAGCCACGGCACGAGGCTGAGCGGCTGCTGGTACTTGCGGTTAAGAAGCCACGAGTCGCGGGGTCGGATCCAACGGATCGCGTCCGCCGGGAGGCCGATGTCGAGCAACCACGAGCAAGCGTCCATGGCGGTCTTGCCCGCACCAATGATCGTGTAGCCGGATGCAGCGTCGCTCAGCTCGGTCAACCCGTTAACAGGGATGAGCCGAGCATCGGGATCGACCTGGAACGACGGTCGGTGACGCGATGGCACCGACGCTTCGAGGAACGTCGCGTCGACGAGCTTCTTCCGGATCTTCACCGTGCACTGCTCGCCGGTCACGATCGATTCGACCCGGTGGTCGGCGCCGTGGCGACCGAGGTAGTCGGTCATCGCCAAGAAGCGCACCCGGCCCGACGGCACGAACCGATCGTTCATCACGCGATCGAAGTAGGCGACGATCTCGGGGCCGGTCGCCCGCTCGTACATCCCGGCGTTGATGCCGAATGTGTCGATCCTGTCCTCGCCGAGCGTGACCGAGTTGACGCCGTAATAGGCCGACGGTTGGTGCAGCCGAACGAACGGGTAGGCGTCGTTCCAGTGCCCGCCCGGACGATGCCGACGGTCCACGATCACGATGTCTGCATCCGAGTCGGTCAGCAGGGAGTCGGTGAAGGCCATCCCCGCGGCCCCCGCCCCGACCACGAGGTAGTCGGTCTCGATGAGGTTGTCGGTCATGGGTACCTCCGCTCGGGGCGCGTTCGTCCGGCTTGGCGGTTCGTGGGTTCACCGTGTCAGCCCGGGGCGCACAAGTCGTCAAGGCGACCTGAAGGTTGTCTGCAGAGTTCGTGTAGATCGATGTTCTGATACCATTCAAGGCGGTGAAGCAGTCGATTTCGCAGGTGTCGACCGCCACGGGCGAGCGGATCGCCTATGCAGAGGTCGGCGACGGCCCGCCGCTCGTGCTAGCGGCGTGGTGGACGAGCCATCTGGAACGCGATTGGGACGATCCCGAATTCCGTTCCTTCATCGAGTCGCTCGCCGCCAGGCACCGGGTCGTGCGCTACGACCGAGTCGGCGTAGGGCTGAGTAGTCGCACTCGACGACCGCTCGATCTCGAGACCGAGGTCGGATTCCTGTCGACGGTGATCGGCACGATCGCTGACGACCCGATCGACCTCGTCGGCATCTCCTGCGGGGCACCCACCTCGATCCGCTACACGGCCGCCTTCCCAGCACGAGTGCGCAAGCTCGTGCTGATCGCCAGCTACCTCGACGGCGCGGACATCACCGACGAAGCGACTCGTCACGCCATCATCGAGCTCGTTCGCGCGAACTGGGGCCTCGGATCGCGCACACTGACCAGCGTCTTCAGACCCGGCGCGTCAGCCGCCGCCGCGCGGTACTACACCGAGTCCCAACGGCACACGGCGACCGCCGACACCGCCGCCGATCTGCTCGGGCTCACCTTCGATTTGGACGCCACCCCGTATGTCGATGATCTCGACCTCCCCGTGCTGGTCGTGCACCGCCGGGGCGACCACGTCGTCGAGACCCACCTCGGAGAAGAGGTGGCCCGCAGGGTCAAAGGAGCCGAATTCCACCGGCTCGACGGCGACGCGCACATCCCCTGGGGCGAGGACTCCGGCTCGATGCTGAAGCTCATCAACCGGTTCCTCGACGGTGGCCCCACAACCGTCGAGGCACAACGGCACCTCGCAGCAATCAGCTGGCTGACCTTCGACGGAACCCAAACAAGCGGTGGCGGTGACAGCTCCGCCCACCGAGCCCTCAAAGAAGTGACGGCCGCGATACGCCACGAAGTCGACAGCGAGGGCGGCAAGCTGATCGAGGTCGACGATCGCCAGCTCATTGCCTGCTTCGGCTTGCCGGGGCCCGCGCTTGAGGTAGCGATCCACGCCCGGCGGCTCGCAACCCAAGCAGGGCTCACTCCACGATGCGGGATCCACGTCGGCGAGATCGAGCTGTCCGGGGTCGGGATCTCCGGACCGGCCGTAGCCGTAGCCGCCGCCGTGGCGACCGCAGCGGCCCCGAGCCAGATCATCGTCACGAGCACAGTCGCCGACCTCGGGCCGCGCAACGAAGCCCGCTTCGTCCCGATCGGCAACTGCAACGTGGCTGCGCTCGGCGAAACCTGGTCGATATCGAAGGTGTCAACTCAACGCGAACCGACCGCATCTGACGTCCACACGATCGTTGCCGAGACCCCGAACAGACCGCGGTACGCCTTTGCCGACATCGTGCTCGACGCCGACGCGTTCGAGCTACGCCGCGGTGACCAGCTCGTCTCAATCGAGCCGCAAGTGTTCGACGTACTCAAGCTTCTCGTCTCTGAGTGCGGGCGGCTCGTCACCAAACAACGGCTGCTTGACGAGATCTGGGGCAGCCGTTACGTCAGCGAATCCGTACTCAGCAGCCGCATCCGATCCGCACGAGCGGCGATTGGCGACGACGGTCGCCGCCAGGAGATGATCCAGACCGTCCACGGCCGCGGCTACCGCTTCATCGCAAAACTGTTCTAACCCAACGATCGACGATGACTCGCGTTCGCGCGCCGCATCGATAGCGTCGGCCTCGTGCCAGGACAGCTGCAGCTCGCTTCCAGCGCCGAGGCCGCGTTTGACCAGGACCACCCACATGCCCTTCCCTTCGATCAAAGATCGCCATTCGTCCTCCTCGCTCTCGACGTGGGCACTGTCCGCTGGACCTTCGATAGAGATCGCCGGCTCGACGTACGCCCGATCAGCGGTCTCTCAGAGTTGCTCGGGCTGGAGGCGCACCAGCCGATATCGTGGGCGTTCGGGGTTCGTCAGGTCACTAATGCCGGGGTGCGGCGTGTTGGCACCGCCGGCATTGGTTGTTCGCACGCCTAAGCCTGCCTGGGTCTCCTGATTCGTGCGGTTTCTTCAGGTGCGGGTGAGTGCGCTGTGGCGGTCGGGGTAGCCTCGGATGTCGACGATTTGCGCGCCGTCGACGGTGAAGACCTGGTAGAGCTGCTGTGGTGGCGCGGGTCGGGCGCCTTCGGCTTGGCGGGTGAGGGTGAGCCGGAGCACCACGGCGTCGCGGTCGACTTCTACGCTTTGCACGGTGGGCATGGTTCCGTCGGCGAGGACGCCGCGATACCAGTCGATGACCTGCGCGCTGTTGCTGCAGACTCCAGTCCAGCGGACCTGGGGGTGCAGGAGCGACCCGATCAGGTCGAGGTCGAGGTCGCGATAGGCGGTTTCGAGGTGTCGGGCGATGTCGGCCATGACACCGGTGCCGACCGCGCCGGGCAGCTCGGTCTGGTCGTCTGGTTGTTGCTCGGCTGGTTCGTCGGGGTTGATGCCGTAGCGCTGTAGGAGGTCTATGACCTCCTCGCTGGGTGGTTTCTCTGAGATCCACACATCCTGTCGGGAGGCGCCGGCGTCTATGAGCAGTCTCACGGTCTCGATCCAGTCGCCCGGTGTGCCGGCCCGCTCGCCACTGCCGACGGTAGCGAAGGCCAACGGGGTGCCGTCGAACCTGGCGTCGCGGGCGTCGACGTCGGCCCCGGCGTCGAGTAGCAGCCGGACCACCGCTGCGTTCCCGTGGTAGGCGGCGGTGTGCAGGGGCTGCTCGCCGGAGCCGTCGCGAGCATGGGGGGAGAAGCCGAATTCGAGCATGAGGGCGACCGTCTCGGCCGGGCGGGAGGCGGCGGCGTCGAAGATCACGGCCCGGTCCTGATCGGTCAGCCGGTCTTGCAGGTCAGGGTGGTCGGCGAGAAGCTGCTCGGCCGCATGGCGGCCGGCGTTGAGGCAGGCGCCGACGAACCGATCGACGTCGGTGCCGTCATCGGCGGCGCCGAGGGCTTTCAACCGTGCCGCGGTGTCGTCCTTTCCGGCCCGGACTGCGTGGCGTAGCGCCGAGACGCCGTCTGAGTCCGTGGCCTGCGGGTCCGCTCCGGCGTCGAGGAGGGCGACGACGACGGGCAGAGAGGCGTCGGCGGCGGCGTCCGGCAACGCTTCGGTCGCTTTGTCCGCCGCCCCGGCCCCCGCCCGCTTCGAGGGCGTCGAGGAGCATCGACATCGCAACGGGATCGTCGGCGTAGATGGCGGCGCCGATGGCCCAGGTTCCGGCCACCCGTGCGCCGTGGGCGAGCAGCAGCTGGAGGCATCGGAGGTCGCGATGTCCGGCGGCCTCAGCGATGGGCTGGCCAGGGTCGGGGTTGGCGCCGGCGTCGAGCAGCACCCGGGTGATGTCGGGATTGTTGACTTCCACCGATCCCCTCAGGGCCGACCGGTACCGGGGGCGGCCGCCGTCGTTGGTGTTCGGGCTGGCACTGGCGTCGAGCAGGATGCGGGCCACCTCGGCCATCCCGGGCGCCCGGTTGGGGTCGATCTGATGCCACCGGGAGTAGCAGGCGTACAGCAGCGGCGGCCAGCCGCGCTCGTCGTCGACGGCCACCGCGGCAGCGGGGTCGGCGGCGAGCATCTCACGTACCGCCTCGGCGTCGCCGAGCACCGCCGCGGTGAGCAGGCTGCGGCTCGCGATGCTCGGATCGGCACGGAAGATGTCGCTGGCCCGCCGCAAACGGCCCTCTACCGAGGCGGTCACGAACGCGGACACCTCTCGGCGGGAGACCGCGCCGGCGTCGATGGCGGCTTTGAGCCTGGGCCAGCTCGAGAAGCCCAGCTCGCGAGCGATGACCAGCTGGGCGGCAGCCAAACTGACCGCGTCTTGGCGTGCCGATGGATGATGGCGGGCGAACCGCTCCCAAGCTGCGGCATCCCCCCGTCGGGCTGCGTCGCGCAGTTCCTTGGCCCGGCGGCGCAGCTGGTCGAGATCAGGGCGCTCAGGAAGTGAATCGGACATGGCGTCTCCCTCCTTCGCCTGCGGTCCGCTGCTCAGGCCGAGGAAGAGGCCACAGCCACACGTGCATGCTCATTCGGAGGTGGACTTAGTCCTTCCCGCGGACCCGGCGGCATCCTCCCGGCGCCACCTGCGATCCCACCGCAGCGCCCAGAACCTTGGACATGGCAATTGAAGGAACGTTTTCGTGGTGCCGGAGAGCTTCTACCGTCGTCTGGGGCCACCAAGTTCAGGAACTCGTCAAATTCACGCACGGGCTGAGGTATCTCATCCGAGCCTTGGCCGCTGACTGCCCCCCGCCGGCCTCCGACCATAACAGAATGCCTCAATATAGCCCGGTGCAAGTTGATAATACATCGCAACTAGCACTAACAGCCAGAGTGGGTAATCCACCGGCAATTGCGTAATATCGGACGCGTCCCGCATGAGATGCGCCTCCTGATGCCAGCCCGCCAATGACCCTGGCTGCCGTTAGCCGCGCAGCGGGATGAGCTCGGCTGAGAAGTTGATGTCCTGGCCGCTGCCGGTGAAGCGGAACGGCCGGGCCGTGAGGGTGGCGGCGGTAACCAGGTAGTCGCGGCTGGCCTGGACGATAAGCCAGGTGCCGTGGGGCAGCCATCGCACCCAGGCGGCGTCCTCGCCGACTGTCATGCGAACCGTGGGGACGAGGCGGGCCGTACCGGTGGCCGTGCTGACGATAGCCAGTTCCGCTGTCTGGCCGCCCGGCTGCGGACTGATGCTGGCAAAGACGGCAAGCTGGCGGCCGTCCGGCGAGAACGCGCCGCCGAGCACGAAGCCGTACCCCAATGGGCTGCGCAGCGTGCGGCTAGACAGCGTGGCGGTGTTGGTGATCGTGATGGGGCAGGACGGGAACCGGCAGCTGGCCGGGATCCAGGCCAGGAGGCTGTAGCCCGCTCGCGGCGGCGTATAGGCACCGATGAGGTTGCCGACGGCGTTGCCGATGGCGCGGCCGATCACCGTCAGGGCCCCGGTCTGCGGGTTCCACACGGCCAGGTCCGCCGGGTGCGTGAGCGCCCGGGTGTCGTTGGACTGCACCACGATCCCGTTCGCCACCGCGACGCTGAACCCGCCGGGCAGGTACCAGCCTGCCGGCAAGGCCAGCTGGGTCGGCTGGCCCAGGGCGCCCGCTGGCAACTCTGCCAGCGTGGTGTCGGTCTGCGAGAGGTACAGGCGCCGCCCGTCGGCAGACGGGAAGATGAACTCGCCGGGGCCGATGTCGGTGCTCTTGCCCGTCGCAGGATTCAGTTCCTCGATCGTCCGCGGCCAGAACGCCCCGTCCACCTGGCCTCCGCTTTGCTTGACCCAGTAAATATGCCCGCCGAACGGGACGAGTGGCGCGGAAGGGTCGGCGTCGGCCTCGGCCACCACACGCTTGGTGGATGTGGCCAGGTTCCCCAGGACCACGCGGCCGCTGGCGTCCACCCAGACCAGCAGCGGCAGCCCGGTGGCGTGCGCCGTGCCGGAGCTGCCCGCAGGCGCGGCGGCGCCGTCGCGGCTGTGCGGGAGCGGCGGCCATGCCAGGCCAAGCGCCACCGCAACGACGGCCACCGCGACAACGGCGACGCCGGCCGCCAGCCTGATCCGCAGCCGCCTGCGCCTGGCCTCGGCGAAGAGCACCCGGACCTGACCGTCATCAGCCGCCGAGGGCCCTGACCGGCTGGCCGCACGGGCGACTCCGCCGCTGCCTATGGGAGGGGCCAGCCTGCGGCCAGTGTCATGGCTGGGCGGGGCGATCACCGGACTCACCTCCAGGTCCGAAGGCGGCGCGGCCCTTTGGCCCCGCGCACCACGATAGAACTACTATGACTAGGACCATGTCCGATGTCAAACTCGACCGCGCCACCACGGCGGCATGCACGATCGGCGGCCATCTCGCGTTCGACCGCGAACGCGCGGGTCTGGTCCGGGTGGATCCGGTCGGGGAAGCCTCCCGGGTGCCGGTGACTGCGTGGCCATGCCCGCCTCCAGCTGACTCACTCCGGGTTCTCCAACCAGGCAGACGCTGACCGGCATCTGCGCGGCTGGCCCGCAGTGCTCGGGCAACTCGATGCACAGCTCGCCGGGGCCCTATGAGAACAGCGCGCTGGCGACGCACCACCGGGCCTGCGGATGCTGGCCGATTTACTCGGCAGCAGGCCGCCGCACGATCGAGGCCGGGTCCAGTTCAGCGGGCCTGCTGCCCGGTGACGCCGGATGCCTCTCGCGGGCGGGGCTGCCCGGCTCGGCCTCACGACCTGGTCGGCGCCCTGGCTATGCCCAGAGCCAGGCATTGCTGGCCGGGTCATCGTGAAGCTCCCACACTTCGCTGACGCGTACGAGCCCGGCGTCGACCGGCTGATCGCTGAGGCCGAGGTGATCGCCTTCGGGCGGGGCTGGAGTCCGCCCCTGGCGGGCTGATTTGACAGCCTCCAGGACGCACGGCTGTGGTACTTGACCGGTGTCGGGCGGTGGATGTCACCGGCGGATCATGAAGCTATGACCGATACTGGCATGGTGCAGGAAGGCGCTGGCGGCGTCACCAATGTCGCATCCCCGCCTGATCCTGAGGCGTACATGCGCCAGGCCGCATCCGGCACTCGCTATGCCGAGTTCGATGTTCCGGAGGACTCGCCGTCCCCAGGTGGAAAGGCCGGCCGGGCAACCATCAGGGGGCCGAACTCATTCTGGCTCGGGCTTGCCTCGCGCTTCCGGAGATGCCGTCAGCACTGAGTATCGAGTGGCTGCTGACCACTCGACTTTCGCCTTTTTGCGGATGCGGTTGGCCAGGCATCCCGTGCCGGCGGCAGCGCCGCGGCGACGAGCGCAGGGGTGCCGGGGCTGCCGCGAGTCAGGGCAGCGGCGACACGCGGCGTGAGCTGCTGCAGCACTTATATTGATCGCCTTACCGGGTGAAGAAGGGAGCATCGGCGGTGCTTATGAGACCGCCTTGTGAACGGAATCCCGCCGATGCTCCCGGATGTGACCCTACCTGCTTCGCTGCCGGCGCTGCTGGCCGTCTTCGCGCCGTGCTTCACCGCGCCGTCATTCCGCACGTTCTGCGCGCTGGCCTGCGGGTTCCGGGCTCAGACGGGGCGGCGGACGGTGTGCGGGATGCTGACCGGGGCGGGACTGTCGCGGACATGGGCGCATCACCGCGCGCACTATTTCTTCGCCCGTGCCCGGTGGAGCCCTGATGATCTCGGCCTCGCTCTCGCCCGCCTGGCTGTGTCCCTGCTGGCCGGCGCGGGGGACCCGGTGACGGTGGCGATCGATGACACGCTGTTCCGGCGCTGCGGGAAGAAGGTGGGCAGCCTCGTGGTTCCACGACGGGTCAGCGAAGGGACCGCGCAAGACCGGGTACGGCAATAACTGGGTGATCGCCGGGATCGTCATGACGCTGCCGTTCTGCTCCCGGCCGGTGTGCCTGCCGGTCATGTTCCGGCTGGTCGTCAAGGGCACCAATTCCGCCTCCCGGCTGTGGCTGGCCCGCCGCATGACCGAAGCCCTCCTTCACGCTGATCTGCCAGACCCTGGCGATCATCTGGTACGCCACAGCCGGGTATCACCCCGGTGACGTCACCGCCCGCCGCCTCGACGCCCCCTGGTACCGGACCAAGACCGAGCCCTCCACCGCCGACATGATCGCCAAGCTCAGGCACGTCCTGATCGCCGCACGATTTCAGCAGCCTCGCCCTGACCAGCCCACACCCTCAGAAATCCATGCCATGCGCCTGGCCTGGGAGACCAACGCAGAGAAGCTCCAGGTCAGCGAATGGTCCTCGCCGATCTTGTGTACGCGGAGACGTTTCGGCCATGGTGCCTCGCCGCGGTGTGCCCCGGCTGCCAGCGCTGGGATCAGGTGAGTGCGGACGGCGTCGACGAACATCTTGCGGTGTTCTCGGGGGAGCTTGGCTAGTGCGGTGTCGAATCCTGCGGTGGTCTGGCACCTCACCCGTCTGGCTCATTGTCGAGGGCTTCCAGGTGCCCGAGGAACTCGTCGTCGTCGGCGAACCGTACGCCGACGGCCGCCAGCATCCCGACCGCCAGCGGAGGTGTCCAGGCGGATGACCTCCCCGGTGCGATGCTCAGCGAACCGATCGCCCGCAAGCCTCGTTCCGGCCCACGGCTCGATGGCGTGGCATCGCTGTGCTGGCCGTCGGGGTGCTGTCTGGCAGTTGTGTGCGGATGTGCTTTCCCGCGATGGTGATGAGGGGCATCGTTGCTATCACGGGTTCCGGGCGGCGGGGGCAGTCCCAATGGTCTCTGATGCGGCGGTCGGAGGGGCCCGGGGAGTTGCGGTCGAGCGTGTCCGGGGAGCCGGCGTTGTGTTGCTGGCCGGGAATGCGGGAGTGCTCGCCTGGCCGCGCACAGGCAGGCGATGGTGGGCCAGTGGCAGCGACTCGCAGGGCTATCGCTGTCCGTGATCGGCTCTTGACGTTGTCGCTGCGGTGTTCGCGACGCACGGGATGTGCGAGCAACGGGCCTGGGTCATCTGGGGGGTGGAGATGGGTGTCAACCTGGACTCCCACCCGTGGGCTGACGCTGGGGATGGGTGGTGGGCGGCACTGTGACGGCATGAGCATAAACATGTATGTGATCAACGCAATCCTCGTCCTGATGGTCGTCCGCCAGATCCGTGAGCACCAGCTGGATCTGCGTGCCCTGGCTGTCCCGGTGCTGGCCGTGGCCGCGGCGGCTGTGTTCTTCCTGCACTCGGTGCCTGGCGGCGGCAACGACATCGCGCTCGAGCTGGCCGGGGTGTCGGCTGGCGCTGCGATGGGCGCGGTAGGCGGCCTGGCGACCCATGTGCGCCGCGGTGCTGATGGCCGGGCGCTGGGCCGCGCGGGCGCCGTGGCGGCCGGCATGTGGATCGGCGGCGTGGGTGCCCGGATGGCGTTTGCGTTCGCGGCCACCCACGGCGCCGGGCCGGCGATTGGGCGGTTCAGCGTCGCGCACCAGATCACCGGCTCCGATGCCTGGGTGGCGGCGCTGGTGATGATGGCGCTGGCCGACGTGCTCACCCGGCTGGCCGTGGTCTACCTGCGCGGCCGGCTGGCCGCGGCCCCGGCTGCTGCCCGGGCGCCCGTCCCGGCCCGCGCTCGTGCCTGAACTTCCGTCCCGGCCCGCCGCGAGCCAGACTGTGTCCATGAGGACACGGCTGGGCGCGGCGGGCCTTGTTCCTTCCGCGCCGCGGCCCGCGCCGCCTGCTCCTGCTGCCGGGGGTGGCGGGCCTGCGTCGGAACGGGTGGCCCGGGCGCGATCTGACGCCCGCGAGCGCGGTGACCGCCAGCGGCAGGCGCTGCGGCCGCTGGGCTGGGTATTCATCGCGATCGTGGTGACGGGGAGCGCGCAGGCCAATCCCGCGCCGGGCCTGGCCGGTGCCCGGTTGGGCGTCTCACTCGCCCTGGCGGTCTACGCCGCGGCGGTCGCGACCGCGATCACTGTCCGCTGGGCGCGGCGCGGCCTGGCCGCGCAGGCCGTCGTGATCGGGCTGATCGGCGGGGCCGGGGTAGCGCTGGCCGTGTTGCAGCCGCATGGGCCGGTTGACCTGGCGGCGCCGATGGGAGTCTGGATCGCCGCGGTCCGACTACCACCCGCCCAGGCTGCCACCACCGCGGGAGCGATCACTGCCGCCCTCGCCGTGACGACCGGCCTGACCGAGCACCCCGCGGCCCAGTCGGCCATCACCGCGATACTCGTGTGCCTGCTGCTCGCGGTCACCGGCCAGTTCATCCGCCGCGGCCGGGAGGACCAGGACCGCACCGAGATGCTCCTGGCCCAGCTCCAGGACGCCCGCGACGCGCAGGCGGCGGCGGCCGCTCTCGCCGAACGCAGCCGCATCGCCGGCGAGCTGCATGACGTGCTGGCCCACTCGCTGTCCGCACTGGCGATCCAGCTTCAGGGCGCGCGCAAGCTCGCCGGGCGAGAACCGGTCAACGCTGACCTGCGCGCCGTGATCGAGCGGTCAGCCGAACTGGCCAGAGCCGGGCTCGCTGACGCACGGCAAGCCGTCGGGGCGCTACGCGGTGACCGGCTGCCCACCCTGGACCAGCTGGACGCTCTGGTCGAGGATTTCCGCCGCGATACCGGGACCGGCGCGACCCTGCGGATCGACGGCACGCGCCGGCCGCTGCCCGCCGACGCGAGCCTGGCGCTGTTCCGCGGCGCCCAGGAAGCGCTGACCAATATCGCCCGTTACGCGCCCGGTGCGGCCACCGCCGTCACTGTCAGCTACCAGGCGCACCGCATCCTGCTCACCGTCGAAGACCGCGCCTGCCGCCCCGGGGCCGGTACCAGCCCGGCCGCTGCGCCCCCCGCCGTGCTCGCCGATGCCGGCGGCGGGCACGGCCTGGCGGCGATGCGCGAGCGAGCCGAGCGGGCCGGCGGCACCGCGCGGGCCGGGCCGACCGTCGGCGGGTGGCTGGTCGAGCTGGAGGTGCCTGCATGACAGCCCCACCGAGGCCGGGCCCGATCCGGGTCCTGATCGCCGACGACCAGCGGGTCGTCCGCGACGGGCTGAGCCTACTGGCCGGGCTCATCGACGGCGTCGACGTCGTCGGCACCGCCTGCGACGGAGCCGAGGCCGTGCAGCTGGCCCAGGCTCACCACCCCGACGTGATCCTGATGGACCTGCGGATGCCGGGCACCGACGGCATCGCCGCGACCGCCGAACTAAGCCGCACGCTGCCTGCCGCCCGGGTGCTGGTACTGACCACCTACGCCGAAGAGGACGCGATAATCCCCGCGCTGCGGGCAGGCGCACGGGGCTACCTCACCAAGGACGCCAGCGCCGAGCAGATCGAGACCGCGATCCGCGCGGTCCACGCCGGCCAGACCCATCTCGACCCCGCCGTCCAGGAACGGCTCGTGGCCGCGGTCATCAGCCAGCCCGCCACCGCAGACCCAGCCGGCCCAGGCCGCACACCGCCCGACGGGCTCACCGCGCGCGAAGCCGAAGTGCTCACCCTCCTGGCCTCCGGCCTGAGCAACACCGACATCGCCCAGCGCCTCTACCTCAGCCACGCCACCGTCAAAACCCATATCAACCGGATCTTCGCCAAAACCGGCGCCCGCGACCGCGCCCAGGCCGTCCGCTACGCCTACCAGCACAACCTGGCAACCCCCACCCAGTAACCGCCGGGCTGCCACCCGGCACCGCAGCAGGCAACCCCGCGATGTCCTCACACTCGATGCCCAACACCCGACCCGGCCAGGAGCACCCCCGCCGACATCAATCCCGAACGGGACAACCCAGAGCGGATCCCGGCTCACGAGCAGCTCGTCGCGGCTGGTGAGCGGGTGGTGGACATCCAGCCCAAGCTCGGCGCCCGGGCGCGGCTGCTGGCGACCGGGGCGAGTAACAAGAATGACCCGAAGGATGCCCTGTCAGTGGCGGTCGCGGCGCTGCGCTCGCCGGCCCGCCGCCCGGTGAGCGCTGATGACCACGCAGCGGTGCTGCGGGTGTGGTCCCGGCGGCACCGGGATCTGGGCCGGGCCAAGAACCAGATCGGGTGCCGGCTCGACGCGGTGCTGTGCGAGCTGGTCCCTGGCGGCGTGCCTGAGGAGATTACCTTGCCCTGATCCGCTCTCTGCCGCAGGTCAACGCCCAAATGGTGCCTGCCGTACTAGGAGCCTCTTTCGCCTGCCGATTCGGCGCGGTGTATTGCCCGCATGGCACCCAGGAACAGCCGCTGCTGACTAAACGCCAGGCGCGCGGCCCGAAGCCCAGCGGTCGCCGCCATGTCGCTCAGCGGACCGCTCGGCCTGCCATACATCTGCCGCGCCCAGCGCGGCAGGGTTGAGAACGCCAGGGCGCTAACCGGCGGCAGCCCTAGCTTCAGCACGCGGTTGCCGTCGGGCACCGGAGGATGGAAGGTCAGCCGGAGCGCTTGTCTCGCCTCGTCGCACGCGTACAACCTCGGCCTGATCTCCTCGTAGTAGGCGGCGAGCTCGGCCATGGAAGCGGGCGCCGCCGCGCGGTCGACGCCTATCAGCTCCGCGCTTGCGCGCTGCTCGTCCACGAAGGCATCGAGATCCGCGGCGGAGAACGGCAGTCGGCTGCGCCGGGCAACGTCGGCGCAGGAGGCGACCTCGCCGCAATGCACCCACAGCAGCAACTCGGGCTCGTCCACCCGGTACCGTGTGCCGTCGGGGTCGGTTCCGGTGAGCGACTCGTGAATCTTGCGCACGCGGCGTCCCGCACGTTCTGCCTCGGCCATCGTCCCGAAAGTGCGCGTTTCGATGAACTTCCTGGTCCGCCTCAGCCTGGCCCAGGCGTCCACTGGCTGTGTGATGGTGGCGGCGTTCTGCAACGTGCCGCGTATCACCCGCGGATGTAATGCCTGCAGGTACAGTGCGCGGACAATCGCAACCCACATGATCCGGCTGTTCATAACACGCCAGGTCACCGACCCGGGGCCGAACAAGCCCTCATCTTCCCTGGCGGGATCATCCGGACTCGTATAGGTGTAGGGCGTGTAGGGCATCGTGTTCCCCTGCGTCAGTCCGGACAGCCGCAATCAGAGTTCAAGCGCGCCTATCACCCACGCCAGCATATCGCGCACGTCCTGCCCGCCCGGCCACGCCTGCCAGTGGCTGGACTAGCACCGCCGCCACCAGGCCCGCCCACACTGGTACCACGAGCGCACACGGCTGGCCAGAGACGCCGAGATCACCCTGGTCAGCTCGCGAATGGCAGCCCGTACCGGCACTCCGCACGCTGCTCGTTGCCGGCGAGGTCAGGGCGTTTGCTCATGCGTCAGGAGACCACTTTGCGCATCACGCACTGGCTCTTGCCCTTGGGCCGCACGTAGCTGAATCCTGCCTGCTCGAAAAGGCTCCGGGTGCCGTTGTAGAGGGACGATGCCGATATCTTCTGGCCGCCGGCTCGTGAGGATGACGAGCCGCTGGGTCGCCCGGGTCATGGCGACGTAGCGGTCGACCGTTCCTTCGGTGCCCGTGCCGAATGCCTCTGGGTCGATGAGGACGACCAGGTCGAACTCGAGTCCCTTCGACAGTTCCGGGGTCAGCGACCGGACGCGGGACGTCGCCCGGAATGCGGGGTCGCCGATGACGCAGGCGATCCCGTCGGCATGCGTGGCGAGCCAGGTGTCGAGGATCGAGCCTAGATCCGAGGCAGATCCGTGGACGACGGGGACGCCGCTGCTGCGGATGGAGGTCGGCACGTTGGCGTCCGGGAGCACGGCCCGGATGACGGGCTCGGCTTCGGTCATGACCTCTTCCGGTGTCCGGTAGTTGATGCTCAGGGATGCCAGGCTGATCTGGTCGAGCCCGATCCGCTCGAGCCGTTCCTGCCACGACTCCGTGAACCCGTGCCTGGCCTGGGTCCGGTCCCCGACGATGGTGAAGCTCCGGGACGGGCAGCGGAGCAGCAGCATCTGCCATTCTGCGTCGGTCAGTTCCTGAGCCTCGTCCACGACGATGTGCGCGAACGGGCCGGCGAGCAGGTCCGGGTCGGTGCTGGGCATTGCGGCCTCATTGACCAGAGCGTCCTGGAAGTCCTCGCCGCGCAGCATCGTCACCAGACCTACGCCGTATTCGTCGTCCGCGGCCTCGAGCAGGTCGTCGACGACCCTGGCCATGTGCTCGCGTTCGGTGGCGACAGCCGCGTTATGCCGACGCTTACGTCGTGACGCCTCCGGGTCGCCGAGCCGCTGCCGTGCTGCGTCCAGGAGCGGCAGATCGGACACCGTCCAGGCCTGGGCGTCCTCGCGCTGCAGCTGCTGAACGTCATCGGGGTTGAGCCAGGGAGCGCACAACCGCAGGTAGGCGGGTACCGACCACAGGTCTCCGACGAGGTCAGCCGCCCAGAGCAGCGGCCACGCCCGGTTAAGGGCCGTGATCAGCTCCCTGTTCTGCTGCAGCGACCGGCGGAGCAGGTGCGCCGGGACGTCGCTGTCGTGCTTGTCCGTCAGGATCGTGAGCAGCTCCTCCCAGATCTGGTCGCGCGCCTCGTTGTGCGGAGTACCGGGTTCTGGTGCTTCGTACGCCTCGGCCCAGTCGGCGGCGCTGAGCCAGATGTCGGACCAGGGGGTCTCGACCGTCATCCCCGTGGCGGGCGGCTTCTCGTAGAACCTCACGGCCGTCTCGATCGCCTTCACCAGGTCCGCGGACGACTTCAGGCGGGCCACGTCCGGGTCGGCCTCGATCGCTGCCGTGGCGCCCTCAGCGACGAGATCCCGCAGCGTGCAGGTCTGCACGCCCTCCTCGCCGAGGTTGGGGAGCACGTCGGCGACGTAGGCCAGGTAGGGCTGGTGCGGACCGACGAACAGCACGCCGCCCCGGCGGTGACCGACCCGGGGGTCGGCGTAGAGGAGGTAGGCGGAGCGGTGCAGAGCGACGACGGTCTTCCCCGTACCCGGACCGCCGTCGACGACGAGAGCGCCGCGGGATCCCGCGCGGATGATGGCGTCCTGGTCGGCCTGGATGGTGCCGAGCACGTCTCGCATCCGTGCCGACCGGCTGCCGCCCAGGCTGGCGATGAAGGCGGACTGGTCGTCGAGCGCGGCGTGCCCTTCCAACCCGTCGGCGGTGAACACCTCGTCCCAGTAATCGCTGATCCGGCCGCGGGTCCAGCGATACCTGCGGCGGCTGGCCAGACCCATCGGATTGGCGTGGGTCGCTCCGAAGAACGGCTCAGCCGCGGGCGAACGCCAGTCGAGCAGCAGCCGGCGACCCGCGCTGTCGGTGAGGCCCAGCCGTCCGACGTACACGGGCTCGGGGTTGTCTGCGCTGACCATGTGTCCGAGGCACAGGTCCAGACCGAAGCGGCGCAGGGCGCGCAGGCGAGCGGTCAGCCGGTGGATCTCCATGTCCCGGTCCATCGCTTCCTGGCCTATGCCGCCTGGTGCCTTGCGCTCGGCATCGAGGCGGTCGGACAGGTCGGCGATCGACTGCTCGAGGCTCTCCGCGATGGCCGCGAAGTGCTGCTCGTCGCCGGCGGTCAGCGCCGGGTCGGCCTTGGCGGCGAGGTGGTCGGGAAGGTCAAACGCGCTGGCAGTCAGAGAATTCACGTCATCAGCTCCGATCGGAGGCGGGCTTGCAACCGCTGCGCGCAGCAGGGCGCCTGGACCGGCGTGACGAACCTGGTGGCCATGACGAGCAACACTGCGCCTGACGTGCCCCCCGTGGCCGTTGCCGGTTCAGGTCGTCCAGGTCTGCAGGTTCTCGTGCTCTCGGTCCTGGCCCGGCGATCACGCGTGGTTCACGCGGGCACTGGCGGCCTTTCCCGGCTGACCGCGTCGGCCAGCAGCGTCCGCGGCGACCGTGTCGAACTGCGCGGCGGCCAACTCGGCCGCGCGCCGGGGCAGGCCCGCCGCCGCCCGCCGCGTCGCCCCCGTCACCACCGCGCGCACCGGCACCGCCGCACCTCCGCGCCGAGTGCCGCAACCGCACGGCGAGTCCGACCAGCGGTTCAACGTGCCCGCGTGATCCGTACGTCGACAACAACACACGCATTCGCGTCCCCCTTCTCCGTAGGTTCCGGGCCCGGCCAGCGATTATGCGGCACGACCCGGGTCTTGCGGCAAGCCCCCCGCTGCGCTGTATGCTGAAAATGGAAAGGAGTGGGTACTCTCCTTCCTCTTGATCGTCCGCCCGGACGGACAACCTCCCTCGCGAAGCGGCGCCGCGCATGGCGGCACCTTCGGCCCAGGAGGATCTCCCACCGGCCCACGGCTGCAGCCACGGAACGAGAAGCTCTCACCCTAATCAGCAAGGCCGGCTCGAACGCCGTCGAGAGCGCCGCCATTCTCGTCGAGTTCGTCACCGCGCCGCACGAGCGCTGGGCGGAGCTTGCTAAACGCATGCACGAGCGAGTGCTGACTACCCAGTGTGATCAGGCGAGCTAGCTGCATGTGCATTGAGTGCACTATGTGTAGCGAAGCAGCGGATCGACTCGTTCCACGCCATGGCCGCCGGAACCACTCCCGGGCTGAGAAAGGCCAGGTCAGGACGGGTGCGCCGCCAGGGACTTGAACCCCGAACCCGCGGATTAAGAGAGGACCGTCCGGCCGCCCCGGGCGCACTGCCTGCACAGATGCCGCCGCGCGGACGCCCGGAACGCACCCAGTGCAGCGTGATCCCGCGACGCTCGTTCCACGACTCGTTCCACGGCAGTCGTGCGGCGCCCGGATAAGTCGGTCACTGAGCGTAGTACAAGTCGGCTTGGCGGGTCGCGGCCGGCAGGCCGGCCGACGCTCGCCGGGGCGGCAAGTCGCCGTCCCGGCGAATGTCGGGGTCCTGGGGGCGGGGTGAACATGGAGTGGTTCCGATCGGCCGCCAGATGACGTGGGCTTTCCCGGCGATGCGTTCTTCGCCGTAGCTGAAGGTCGCACGGCCGTCAGGCGCCCAGGTCATCTCGGATACGCCCGGGTGCGCGGTGACGCCTGTGACTCGCAGGCCAGGCCGGAACGGCTGATCCGGGGTGTCCAGGTCGGGGATGAAAGCCTCCCGGACCGTCTTACGGAAGGCATTCCCTTGCTGCGCCGTGAGCTTGCGCCAGTCCCGCTCGAATCTGGGTGTCAGCTCGAAGGCGGGCATCAGGCTTCGTCTTCGCCGCCGGCCAGGGCGTCCAGGTGCGCGAGCATCTCATCGGCCGAGTGGAAGACCTGCCCGCCGCCGGACGCGATCTGCTCGTCGGCTTCCCGCTCGCCCGCGAGCCAGTCGGGGGTGAAGAACCATGCCTGGTCGGTGGGGACGGAGATGAATCCGCGTACGGTGACGGTGCCGTCGTCATGCACGGCGAACTCGGCCTCGTCGCCCTCGCCGATGCGGAGCGCCCGCCGGATTTCCTCGGGAAGAGTGAGCTGCGCCCTGGGCTTCACCTTGACGCGAGCGGTTACCTGCGGCTCTGGCTCTGGCTCAGGCTTGGCGGCGAGAGTCATCACACCTCCGCACGTTACGACTTTCCCGCTCTCCCGCTGTGGCACCGCCGGGGTGCGCTGCATGCCATCCGCATCCCGGCCAGACCGCCTGCCGGCAGCACCCGGCATCAGCCACCGCCCAGCGCCGGCAGACCTGGCAACCCCGCCAGCCGCAGGGAACCCCCCGCCCGCCGCCCGCTCCGGCCCGGCCCGCGTGTCGGCGAAGCCCTCCACGCGTCGAGCCGGCGGCCAGGCCAGGCTGGCTGACGAACACCACCCCGGGAAAATGCCCTTCACCGGCAGTAGACGTCCTTCATTTGCCATATCCAAAGGACCGGCATCGACCGACACTGGGCGGTTACCGTGCGGCCCTGCGGAACACCACGAGGCGCACAGATTGTTCGGCTATGATCTTGTTACGGACCATCGCTGGCGCAGCGAATTGCCAGCCACTGTTTGCTGGCGATAAGGGGAATAGTCCGATCTCCTCAGCGAATGGAGAGTCACAATCTCGGGTCACGGGGACTCGGTTCGCTGGGAGTCCGAGTTAGTCGGCCGGAGTGGTCTCGCATCCAGCCGTTGGGGACTCGGGTCTCGTCGGGGAAATATGCGTCTTGGAGGTTCGCGTCAGCAAGGTTCGCCCGGGTGAGGTTCGCGCGGGTGAGGTTGGCCCCACTGAGGTCGGCGCCGCCGAGATACGACTCGCCGAGGCTGGCGCCGACCAGGCTGGCGCGCACGAGTTTCGCGTGTCCAAGGAACACCCCGCCCAGGCTCGCGCTGATCAGGGTTGCGCTCGCGAGATTCGCCGCCATGAGGTTCGCGCCTGTCAGGTTCGCGCGGCTGAGGTCCGCGCCCTGGAGGTTCGCGCGGGTGAGGTCCGCGCCGTCTAGATTGGCGCCAGTCATGAGAGCGCCGGTCAGGTTCGCGCCGGTCAGGTTCGCGCTCGTGAGGTCCACGTTGCTGAGATCCGCGCGGGCGAAGTCCGCGCTGCCGCCGCGGCCGGAGAGGTTAGCGCCGGCAAGGTATGCGCCGGCCAAGTCGATCCGCCCCCTGTCGTATGAGGAGTTGCGGCGCCCGATCACCGTCAGGGCGGCTTGGATGTCTGGGCGTATCACGGGTTCAGCCGCAGGCCCGCGACTAGCTTGAGCGCCGGGTGCGAGCTGGGCTTGCGGTTCGCGGGCGCGTTCGCGTACGAAGGCCGTCAGGACCTCCATCACGATCGGGTGATCTCTTGCGGAGTCGAGAGCGAGGCGTTCTAGGGCATAGATACCGCCGATCCGGACGTCGACCTTGTCACTGCCGAGCTGGTCAATCGCCTTGGTGTACCGGTCGGTGATCTGTGCCTGCCGGTCTGTCTCTTGCCGTTCGCGGTCAATCTGCTGGCGGTCACGGTCGATCTGCTGACCGGCCAGGGTCGACTTCGCTGCCCGCCACGTGTATCGGGCTGTAATCGCCGCTGCAGCCACGACCGCCAGTGCGGCTAGTACCGATGTCCGCGCGTCGTTTTCAGCCTTCAGCCGGGCCGCGGGAGTAAGTCCTGCGGATGGATGACGCGTCAGCAGCAGCGGGAGTAGCCAGATGGCGAAGGCTATAATCGCAAGCGATAATGCGCCCGCTAGCGTCCACAGCAGCACTACGCGGCGACGGCCATCCGGCTGGCTCCGCTGACTGGACTGCACGGCCACGACTCTAGATGTGCGGGCATTAGCACGACGGCATTTCACCGAATACCGCGTGCACAGTGAAGTGAACCGGGCAGCTTCCATTCGCAGGCCTCCAACAGCATCGGTCCGGCCGTTCAAGCGCCGCGCGGCTTACGGTCAAGCCAGCGGTGTCCGGAGCGCTCATATTGATCGCCAATCTCAGACCTGGGCCGGCGGCGATGCGCCGAGCCCTTCGAGAAGCCTGCCGATCCGGGAGGCTCACAACAGCGACGGCGGACCACCCAAACCCGGGCCCGAGATCGACGGCCTGTTCATGGCGGCACGATGACGAGAGTCCTGCCTGCAGGATCGGCCTGGGAGAGATGCGGTCGGTCAAGGGCCATCGCTCGGCTTGCGAGCTGATGGGCCGGATCTGGTGTGGGAAGGCGCCGGGCAGCCAGGCGGACTGATCCGTTCGGCAGCCGGGTCAGCCGCGTTCCCAGCTCCTCCCTGAACATGTCCGCCAGCGCGCCCTGGACGAGCCCGGCCGCGACCACGACGGCCGCGAGACCGCCGATGCCCACCGCTTCTACGCCAGGCCCACTCCGGCCGCGCGGGCCTGCGGGCTGGTCGTGCAGGCCGCGCGGATTCTTCACCGGCATCGAGCAGGTGCACCTCGTGCTGATCAGTTACGCGAAAGGCGAGCCTGTCGAGTCCAGGGGCGACATCAGCACCGGCATGCCGGCCAGCACGCTGGTCTGGGTCGTCGAGGTCTATGCCAGGGCGGTCCACGCGGGCTACAGCGGGCCGGCCGGATCCCAGCTGCCCGCGGCTCACGACACCGACTTCTCGGCCGTGATGAACGCCCGGACGGGCTTGGTCACCGACAGCGGCGTATGCGACTGCTGGCCACTGCCGTTGCAGCAACTCGGCGCCGTCGTGAGCCTGCCGCCCGATTGCTGAGCACCGGCTCCGGCAGGCAGCCGCTGACCGCTGCCCGTTAGCATCGCCCCACGGGGCTCCCACCGCGACCAAGGGGCTGATCGAATGCCGGCACAGATACCAGCCACGGCGCTGCAACTGCAGTCGCTGGTCAGGGCTGATCAGGTCGTTGAGCTGTTCCTGGCGACCGTCGAGGTACCCGAGCCCGGCCCGGACGAGGTGATCATCAGGGTCGGGGCAGCGCCGATCAACCCGTCAGACCTCGGTCTGCTGCTGGCGGGCGCCGACCTGGACGCGGCGGTCTTTGCCGGTTCTGCCGACCGGCCCGTGGTCACGGCGCCGCTGCCGGAAGCGGCGATGCGGGCCATGCAGGGGCGAGTAGGCGTGCCGATGCCGGTCGGCAACGAGGGCGCGGGGACAGTCGTGGCGGCTGGCTCCGCTGCCGCCGCAAGCGCCCTGCTCGGCAAGACGGTGGCGGCGGCCGGGGGCGGCATGTACTCCGAATACCGCTGCGTGCCTGCGTCGCTGTGCCTGGAACTACCCGACGGCACCTCGGAGTTCGACGGGGCCTCATCGTTCGTGAACCCGTTGACGGCGCTTGGCATGGTGGAGACCATGCGGCTGGAAAGGCACGTGGCCCTGGTGCATACGGCCGCCGCGTCCAACCTGGGCCAGATGCTGAACCGGCTGTGCATCGCCGAGCAGGTCCCGCTGGTCAACATCGTCCGCAGGCAGGAGCAGGACGAGCTGCTCAGATCGGCAGGTGCCAGCTACGTCTGCAACTCGACGTCCGCGGCCTTCATGGACGAGCTGACCGACGCCCTGACCGCGACATCGGCCACGCTCGCCTTCGACGCCACCGGCGGTGGCAGGCTCGCCAGCCAGATCCTGACCTGTATGGAGGCTGCGGCCACCGCGGCCGCAGGCAGCTACAGCAGGTACGGATCCGCGGTACACAAGCAGGTCTACATCTACGGCTCGCTCGACCGCGGGCCGACCGAGTTGACCCGCAACTTCGGCATGGCCTGGGGCGTGGGCGGCTGGCTGCTCACGCCGTTCCTGCAGCGGATCGGCCCCGACGGTATCGAGCGGCTGCGCCGCCGGGTGGCCGCCGAGCTGACGACCACCTTCGCGAGCAGCTACACCGACCAGGTATCGCTGGCAGGCGCGCTCCAGCCAGGCGCCGTCGCCGGCTACGCCAGGCAGGCCACCGGCTCGAAATACCTCATCGTTCCCAGCGGCTAGGAACGACGGATCAGATCGGCTGCCTTTTCCGCGATCATGATGGTCGGCGCGTTGGTATTTCCCCTGACCACCGTCGGCATGACCGAGGCGTCCACCACCCGCAGCGCCTCCAGGCCGAGTACTCGCAGCTTCGGGTCGACCACCGAGCCGATCGCGCAGGTGCTGGTCGGGTGGTACAGCGTCTGGCACTCGCGCTTGATGAACTCCCAGACGTCGGCGTCGCTGTCCGACTCAGGGACGCGCATGTCTGCCCGGCGGTGCGGTGCCAGCGCGGGCTGGGCGCCGATCTCGGCCAGGATCCGCAGCGCCCGGATCATCGCGGCCCGGTCGGCCGGGTCGGTGAAGTAGCCGTGCACGATGTGCGGCTTGGCGCTGGGTAGCAGCGACCGCAAGAACACCTTGCCCCGGCTGGCCGGGGTGAGCAGCGCGGCGCCGAAGCCGAAACCGTGGTCGGTCGGCAGCCCGAGGCCTTCGTCGACGAACATGACAGGCGCGGCGTGGATCTGGAAGTCAGGCGCGGCCAGCTGACCGGTGCTGCGGAAGAAACCGCCAGCCTCGCCGATGTTGGAGGTCAGCGGACCGCGGCCGGAACTTTGCAGCAGCGCGATGTTCGCCTCGTTCTCGGCGGTCAGCAGCGTCTCGGTATCGGTCAGATAGCCGATCGCGACATGGACGTGATCTTGCAGGTTCTCGCCGACCGGCAGGTCAGCTCGTGGTTCGATGCCGTAGGCCTGCAGCTCGGCCGCGATTCCGATGCCGGACAGCATCAGCAACTGCGGCGAGTTGTAAGCGCCGGCGCAGAGGATCACCTCCCGGTCGGCGGTCAGCCGGGAGAGTTCGTTACCCTTCTCAAATTCGATCCCGATCGCGCGGCTGCCCTCGAACAAGATCTGAGTGCACAACGCGTCGGTGATCACCTCAAGGTTGGCGAACGCGACGACCGCCCCCTCATCGGTGCCGACCCCGAACAGCCGGCCCACGGCCAGCTCGCACGCGGCCTCGGCAACCGCAGGCTCGTCCTCATTCCAGCCAGGCTTTTCGCCGTTCAGCCGCTTGCTGAGCCGCATCCGGGAATCACGATCACCGAACACCCCCGCACGCAGCCACAAGCCCGCGGTGGTGCGCGGCTGCCTCCACGATGAAGCTCGTCCGCGCCGATCCTGCATCGCGCCCTCCCGAGTGCGTGCACCCTGGCACGACAGCCTCGGCTTCCCCGCCCCCCGGCGCCTCACACCGACATTGAGTGCCGCAGTCTGATCGAGGCGAGCAGCCATGATCGATTCCAAGGCACACGGAAGAGAAAACCCGGCTCCACTAGGGAAACCGGGTGGTATATGCCGCGATCTCGCACATTTCGGCTAGGTACTCGGCGCGGACCTGGGGCTTTCGTCTCTGGCGCGGCTTCACCTCGGTCGTAGCTCTTTCAAGTTATGCAGCCGGAGCTTGGCGGTCCGCTGTTCAGAGAACGGACGCCGGGACAGGAACTGGAACGACAGTAACGACCGATTCGAGCCCGCGGAAATCCGCGGGATTGGTGGTGAACAGAGGAAGCTTGTTCGCTGCCGCGATGCTCGCGATCATCAGGTCAGCAACGCGGCCGCGGGGCCTGCGGCCCATGGCGATCACCTCGGCGGCGATAATCCCGTACTGCCGGGCGGCCTCAACATCGAATGGCAGCGGGCTGAAGGTCGCCTCCACTCGCTGCACACGAAGGACCCGCCGGGCGCGTTCACTGGCATCCACGGCCGAATGCACCCCTGCCGACAGCTCGGCGAGGCTGACCGTGCTGGTGAGGAGCTCGGCGGGCAGCTGATCGACCGCCAGCCGTTCCAGGTAGATCAGGATATTCGTGTCGCCGAGCCCGCGCAGGTAGCGGGAGGTCACTCGCCGTCCTCAGGCTCGTGGATGCGTTCGTAGGCGTCGAAGTATGCCTCAGCGTCGGCGTAGCGATCCTGACCGGCGCGGAACGCCTCCGCGCTCATCGGAGGCAGGTCCTGGAACACCGTCATGAGCTCCGTGACCGGAACCGACTGGCGGCGCGCGGGGGTTGCCTGGTGAACGTAGGCATCGATGGCGGCCAGCGCGACATGCTGCATGGAACGATGTTCGGCCTCCGCCTTCCGCCGGAGCGCCTCCGTCTGTTCATCGCTGAGCCTGAGCGTCATAGCCATAGCCATATGATACCGCGTGGTATCAGCAATGCCCGGCGCTGGCCCCGGGCCTTTCCCGCACCGGCCCGGCCGCGGCCCGTGGCGCCACCCCGCCGGGGCGGTGGCGTTGATCCGGATACGTCGAACCCGGAGCGTACGCGCTCTGCCTGTAACCCGGTAACCCCCGCCCGCCGATCAAGCACCGGGATTCCATTCTGCCGCTAGCCACTCCAGATCCGCTTGGTCCCTGGCCCGCGCCTCTTGCTCGCGGGCGAAGAGCGTGTCGGTCTTCTTCAGGGCGAGCGCATAGGGGCGGCCTTGCCGCCTGGTCACGTGGCTGACCGGCAGTTCGGCGGCGTCAATCCGGGAGTGGACGTGCTGCCTGCGTTGCTGGGCGAGCGGCCACTCGAATGCGCGCCGGTTCGGGTCTTCCAGGAACATGCGGAGGGTGTCGCACAGGTCGCATGTGCAGCCGCCTGCGGGCAGTTCGATCGACCAGTCGCCGGACGCGCGCCGCGGGCGGGCGAGCCGGGCGCGGAGTCGTGCCGCGCAGTCGGCGGCCAGTTCGCCGAAGCCAGCGTCGTCGCGTGTGCCGTCCCGGGGCAGCTCCGCGGCGGCCCGCAGCGCGGACATCTCCAGCGCGGTCACCGCATCCTCCTGCTGCCGGATATATCGGGATACTATATCCCGTGTGCTAGCTGCTCCAATCGCGGCGGTGGCCGTCAGCACCGAGGCGAGCGGTTTACCCAGGTCGCTGAGTTTCTTGTCGCGGTAGCTGGGCGACGACGACGCGAGTCCCGTGCCGATGTCCTTGCCGGTCCACTCCCATGCCAGGTCAAGCAGCTGCTGCGCGGCCACCGTGCCGGAGCCGTGCGCAGCGTCTAGCCCCGCGCACAGGCCGGGAAGCCAGTCCGCCACCCACTGCGGCCGTTCCTGTCCGCCGCCGTATGCCCACGTCGGCTCCCCACCGAACCACGTCCGCAGTAGTTCCGCCGTCCACTGCTGGCCGTAGCTGCTGACGACCTTTCCGAACGAGTCGACGTAGGCACCTGTCAGGTTCTCAACGCGGAACGGACGCAGCAGCGTCGCTGCGGTCGCCGCGTCAGTCACGGCGTTCGCCGCCCGCAGCGCTTTGCCGAACAGCCCGGAGATCCTGCCCCTATCCTCCGGCGTCCGTGCGCGCAGAGCGCTGTCCCAGAACGGCGCGAGAGTCGCTGTGGCGGCCCGGGCGCCCGGCACGTCGCCTGATGACGCCATCGCGGCGAGCTCATCAAGAGCCCAGGCTGGCGAGGTTTCGGCACGATTCGCGAAGGCCTGCTCGCGGGGCCACACGACGACCGCCGCCCGGCGGTACCAGCGGTCCAGCGTGTTGCCCCAGTTGCCCATGTAGCCCTCGTACTCTGAGGAGTAGGGCTTGAGGTCGCCAGCCTCGGTGGACGCGCACACCTCATCACCGTCCACGGACAGCGAGGTCTCTTCGAGCCGGGTGCCCTCCGGTCCAGTCCAGTGCGTGAGCGTGATGTCGGAGTCGATCAGCTCCTGAATGTCGTACTCGCGTTCGCTGCCGCTGGAGCCGCCGGAGTACTCGTCATCGTCGTACCAGTCCCGGCGTCGTCGGTATCCGTAGCCTTCATCTGCCGGAAACGCGCTGTGCGTCGTCTTGATATCGGCGAGCGCGAGGACGGCTTCGCACCCTACCCGCTCGGCCGCGATCCGCAACAGGGACACGCGGCTGGCGTCGGCGCCCTTCAGCCGGGTCCAGCTCAGCGCACGCGGGGTGTACTCGTGGTCGAGGAGGTAGACGAGCCTGTTCGGCGGGTCGGTCGCAGGTCCGCCGTAATAGCTGGACCCCGGCGTGCTGAAGTGCTCACGGAGGAGGCCCGCCAGTTCGGTGACAGTTCCCTCATCGCCCTCCGGACGGCTGGTGTCCCCATGCAGCAGCAGGTTATAAGTAAGCGTGATCCGGTACCCCGACTGCACCTTGAGAACCTCGTGCCGACAGTCAGCGTAGAAGGCAACCAGCGACAGCGCCGTCTTCGACCCCTGGTAGGCCTTCCACTCCTCGTTATGCCCCACCATCAGCTCGCCGCCGTTGTAACTGGACGGCAGCGTCACCACCAAGGTGCCGATCATCGAGTCGTCTTTCTCGGAGTCTTGGTGGGCGAGGAAGAACTGGTTCGGCTCGTAGACCAGGAGGGAATGAAGGTCGGCCGTTAGTTCGGCAGCGTTCGGTAGTCCTAGCTCTTCTTTTACCGTCGCGAGGATGACCTCCAGCATG
>Ga0116218_1000512_pt1 | contig 26918 bp, 16 predicted proteins | sample Sb_taG_2_FD_88966 | JGI IMG/M metagenome (GOLD analysis project Ga0116218, IMG submission 88966) | Peat soil microbial communities from Weissenstadt, Germany - Sb_50d_5_LS metaG | ecosystem: Environmental > Terrestrial > Soil > Wetlands > Peat | place: Germany: Weissenstadt | collected 2010-09-21 | reverse complement strand
TGGTTTGATGGTCAGGACGGTTACGCCGCTTTTGGAGAGACGGCTGCGCAGGCCTTGCAGGAAGATGGTGACTGCTCCTTTGGAGGTCCCGTAGACGTAGTTGCTGGGACGGCCGCGATCGCCAGCTACGGATGTGACGACGGCTATGCAGCCGTGGCGCTGTTGTTCGAAGTAGTTGGCGAGGATGGTCAGGAGCGAGATAACGCTTGTGAAGTTGGTGGTGAGTTCTTCGATGGTTTTGGTGACGCTCTGCTGGCAGAGTTGTTGGTCTCCGAGGGTGCCGTGGGAGATGAGGACGATGTCGAGACCGCCGAGGGTTTCGATGGCTGATTGTATGAGTTCCTGGTGCTGGTCGAGGTTGTTGAGGTCGAGTTGGTGGGTTTCTACGCGTGTGGCGCCTCGTACTTCGAGGTCGTTTTTGATGGTCTGGAGTTTTTCGGGGTTGCGGGCGACGAGGTAGAGGTGGGCGTGGTTTTTGGCGAAGTGTTTGGCTGTTTCGTGGGCGATGGAGGAGGTGGCTCCTATGATCAGTATTTTTTTGGTTTTCATGGTTGCGTCCTATCGTTTCTTTATATTAATAGTGTTTCATTTCTACCTTGTTTGATTGGCCTCCTGCGGCGGCCAGATATATTTAAAAGAAATTATCTGGGGACCCGCTATGCATCCCCCAGATGCGCGGCCCCAGACCCCGGCAAAGGACTTCGTCCTCTGCACTCCTGATTGGTTTTCGTTGAGGTTGTGACGCGCCGCCAGAAGCTGGAGGAGAAGTGAGGGTCGATGTATTGGGCAAATTGTTTCCATTGAGCGTAGAAGGTTTGGAAGCTTTGAGCGCTCATGCGGGGGTCTTTGGCTGGGTAAAGCGTTCCCCCGGTTTGCAAGACGCTTTTATCGAGGTCATTTAGTAATTGCAAGGTTTTCGGGCCACCGTAGGCGAAGTCGAGAGCGAGGGTCAGGCCGGGCCGCGGGAATGAGAGCATGCCAGGCGATGGGATATCGCCAAATTTTTTTAGGACTGTAAGGAATGAACCTTCGCCTGCCTTTCGGATGCGTCCGAGGATCTCACACATGGCTTCGCGCGCGTGGTCAAAGGGGATGACGAACTGGTATTGCAGGAAGCCGCGCTTGCCATACATGCGGTACCAGTCGTGGATGGAGTCGAGAGGGTAGAAGAATGGGTCGTATGGGATTGTTTTGTGGACTCTTTTGCGCGCCTGGGCGTGGTAGTAGAGTTCGTTAAAAGCTTTTACGGTAAGGGTGTTGAGCGTGAACGTGGGGAGGTTGAATGGTAAAGCAAGCGGCAAGCGTTTTTTGGTTGTTTTGGAGGCGAGCGCCTGTGACTGGTTATGGTTGCCGCGCATGAAGATGCCCCGACAGAGGTTCTGGCCCCCGATGAAGAGATCAACCCAGGACATAGTGTATTCAAAGTCCTGGTCTGACTCGGCTGAGATTTCGAAGAATTCGTCGAGCGAGGAGAAGCGAATATGATCCATGTCAATGTAGGGATTGATAATGGGTTTGAGGCGAAATTCAGCCCAGAGGATGATGCCTGTGAGACCTAAGCCGCCGATGGTGGCGCGGAAAAGTTCGCTATTCTGGTCTGGCGAGCAGGTGAGGCACTGGCCGTTCGAGCGCAGGAGTTCGAAGCAGGTCACGTGGCAGCCGAATGTGCCGCTGCGGTGGTGGTTTTTGCCGTGTATGTCGTTGGCGATGGCGCCGCCGACGGATACGAATTTGGTGCCGGGTGTGACCGGTAGAAACCAGCCGCGCGGTACGAAAATGTCAAGGATTTCCGCCAGGGAGACGCCCGCTTCGCAGCGCAAGAGGCCTGTTTCCTGGTCGAAGGAGATGAAGCGTTGGAGGTGTGTGAGGTCGAGTGAGATGCCGTTTTCGTTGAGGCAGCTGTCGCCGTAGCTGCGGCCGTAGGCGTAGGGGAGTATGGGCTGCTCGTATGTTGTGAGTTCGGGCAGTTCGTTTTGCCAGTAGATGGTTTGTATCTGGCTGTTTTGTATTTTTGGGTATCGGCCCCATGATTGGGGCTGGTTGTTTTTGATTTTATTGTACCTCGTTCGATTATTTTTCGTAATGGAAACGGGATTCGGAATTCTGTAGGGGCGAGGGCGGTTGGGTGGTTGGGCATTCATGGTCGCCCGTGGGGTGGGGCGGGGCAAGTCGTTCAGCTACATCCAATGCCTTCTGGTAACCGACGACGGGCGACCATAATGTTATTGTTGGACCCTCGTTGGATCGTCGATGAACAGTTTGCCCCACCCCTCCCCGCGGGCGTCCATAAAGGCCCTCCCAACCACTCCTCGCCCCGCTCGCCCCTACATATTATAACGTAATTTGCGGGGTCAGGGCTACGGTTTAGGACAAAGCTACTTTTTTCGCTTGATATTGAAGAATTGGAGCACAAATGCGAGAGCTGTGCCAGCTAGAACCTCAATAAGAATGAGTACATTTGAAGTCCCTGGGGAAGAGGAATTGTGCTTGTCCTTCTGTGTATGCTGTTGTGTGTGATTCGATGAGGCAGGTTGAGCATGTTTCTCTTCTTGTGAAAGTTCAGCCTCAGACGCTTGATTTTCCAGCTTACTTGCCTCGCTTTGCTTGAGGATGTCCTTTGGCTCTTGATTTCTATGTGACGGGGGAGCCTGCTCCTGTCTTGCCTTTATTGAAGTCGGTAAATGACTGGTATATTGATGCACTATAGTAGTGAGAGGTTCAGGGGTTGCATGCACGCCCTCCGCAAAAAAGGCATTGATTTCCGCTCCCATGAGTAGGATGACAGCGAAGTAGTAGAAGAAAAATAAGAGGATAACCACGAAGCCTATCTGGCCCTTATCGTTGCCTAAAAAGTGGGTCACGTAGAGAGGAAAGAGATTGAGATAAATTGTCAGGGCGACTGCGGCTAACACCGCTCCAAGCCAGCTATGACGGAAACTGATGCGCTGGTTGGGCACAACGATGTAAATAGCTTCAAACAGGATCCATGCAAAGAGAAAAGCCAGAAATATGGCAATCAAGGAGGAAGTTACGTCATTGCCAGGAAAATTGAGCATAGATTGGATAATTTCCGGGATGGAGGAGACAAATACCATGAGAGGTACCAGAATCACAAATAATAGAAGCATTAAGAGAGCCATAACATTCTGCTTGATGAAGGTTCGCTGGCGTGTATGGTAAATGATAGCGAAATAGCCTTCGATCGTGATGAAGAGGCGCGAGCCACCGAAGATAGCGAAAATGACGGCGAAGATCAAGAGAAAGTTGGCATTCTTGCTGAGCGTAGTGAGTGCAGGGCCAAGGATATTACTCTGATTTAGCGGTGGCGGAAACGCATTTTCTATGCTGGTAATAAGGTGTGCCTGGAATGAAGAATCAAAGCTATTGAAGATAAATCCAGCAATTGCGATGATGGCTATGACGATGGGAAAGATAGCTGTGATGAGGTTGAATGCGAGTCCTGTCGCAAAGGTCATGACCCAGTCGTTATTAAATTTGGTCCAAAAGGCTGGGAGGATTTTGATATTCTTTTCGGAAGCTTGTCTGGCTTCTGGAGTATTTTTAGGCTCAGATTGCATAGGTGATGCTTTTGTTTGGGTTGACATGATCTTCACCTCTTATCATTAGGACACGGTTGATTTCGTCTTTGCGCTTCATTTATGTTCTTTTTTGGGTCTATGGCGTAAGTGTTGCGGAACATCGGCAACGACAATGCCAGGACGGAAGAGCAACGCTGCTTTTAACCGAAAGGCAGTCTGGTTATGCAAGATATACTCCCACCAGTGGGCAACCAGAAATTCTGGCAGAACCAGAGTGAGCGTGTCCCCAGGATGACGTTCACGTATGGTGTCCATGTAGGCCAGCATTGGACGGATCAAGGAACGATACGGTGACTCGATGATGAGAAGTTGGATATCCTCTTCTTCTGGTACCTGCTGCTGCCACTTATCCCAGACCGCTTGCATTTGATTGATCTCGTCTTCGTTTACAGCGATATGCACGGCAGTCACATGCGGGGATAGGGAGCGAGCGTAAGCTAAACTTTGGATTGAAGCGCGATCCAACTCGGCAATTGGCACAATGAATCGATGATGGATGTCCCTCGGATGAATAGGAATGTCCGCGACGCGTTCGCGCTCAACTCGCTGATAGTGGCGATGGATAGCCAGGAACATCATTACAAGTATGGGAATCAATACAATGACAATCCAGGCTCCTTCCAGAAACTTCGAGAAAGAGATAACCAGGGCTACTATTGCAGTAGTCAGAGCGCCAACGCCGTTGATTACCATACTGCGTTGCCAACCACTATGTTCTCCGCGCAGACGCCACCAGTGAAGCACCATCCCCGCCTGTGAGAGGGTAAAGGACATAAACACACCGACAGCAAAGAGGTTAATGAGCGCGTTTGTACTACCTCCAAATATGATGAGCAGCATAATGGCGATGGCTGATAGAAACACAATGCCTACTGAAAACGCCAGGCGATCACCTCGAAAGCCGAACAGACTGGGTAGGAACTGATCGCGAGCCAGTAGTGAAGCCAAACGTGGGAAGTCAGAGTAGCTTGTCTCGGCTGACAGGGTCAGAATCCCCAGAGTAGCAATTTGGAAGACAGGGAATAAGAAAGCCAGTGGTCCGGTGAACACCAGTTTGGCAATCTGAGCAATGACTGTGGGATTGCCTGCCGGGTTGGCCTCAACCGCGTAAGTAGTGGCCAGTAGAGTAATGCCCAGGAAGAGCGTGCCAAGGATGACTGCCATCCAGGTTAGTGTAATTGACGCATTGCGTGTTTCCGGCTTTTGAAAGGCAGGAACGCCATTGGAAATAGCCTCTACTCCTGTCATCGCTGAACAGCCTGTGGCAAACGCTCGGAGGATCAAGAAAATCGAAAGAGGTTCAATGGCCGGTACATAAGCGTACGTCCCGATAATGGGTTGATGATGGATGACCAGGGCTTTGAAGAGACCAACGATAATGAGCAATAAGGCGCTACCGATAAAGAAATAGGTGGGCAGTGCGAAGATCGACCCCGATTCGCGCACGCCTCGCAAATTAAGAATCATCATGAGCAAGACCAGCGCGATATCAAGAAACACGATATAGTGTGACAAAAACGTGAAGAGAGACGCGAGGTTCAGCACTCCAGCCGCTACGCTCACCGCGACGTTGAGGACATAATCAATCATGAGAGCGGCAGCAGCAACCAGCCCTGGCAGTGTTCCCAGGTTCGCTTTGGCCACAATATAGGAACCACCACCACCAGGGTAAGCAGGAATCGTCTGGCGGTAGGAGATGGTGACGATGCATAGCAGACCAATAATAACCAGGCTGATAGGTAAAGTTAGACCAAGATGAGCCGAACCGGCGGCAACCAGGTTGATCAAAATAGCTTCTGTGGCATAAGCCACTGAGGAGATAGCGTCCGAAGAGAGAACAGCCAATGCTTTGAATTTGGTCAAGCGTTCGTGTTCTGCCTGCATTGTGGCAAGCGGAACTCCAATCAGAACTCTCTTCGAGACCGAAATGGCTTGCTCCAGGGGAGTGCGAGGTTTATATGTTTCTTTTGTTGCTTCAAGTACACCCTGTTTAACACGTCGAAAGGTGGGATGTTGGGGAAGCTCGATGCGCACGCGCGTATCCCCTAATCGACTGCCCCTTCGTTCTTCAGGTTGACCTTGCAGTAGAAAATCATCGTCGCTTGCATCTCTGTGTTGAGGAGTATCTTTGACAGATTCTTGATCATGAGGGGGTTGTGAGAATTGATCGTCTGCCTGATCCATCGTTTTTGCATCCTTCCTGGCCTGATTCTCTACTTGTTATAAGGTAAGTAGATCCTCCTCCTCATTGGGTGCAATGCGTCTTTCTCTACCAAAAGACTACATCACATGAGAAGGAGACGAGCTATTAAAGATGTTCCTTGATTGTGACACCGCCCCATTCTATTCCAGATTTGGATAAACGTCGAGTGGTCTGAAAACCACCAAGAGCGATACTCGAACCTATTCGCCTTGCCAACGACGCTAGCGCCCTGTCACTACGAGACCGGGAACCTCTTCCGCACCGATTATTGTTGTTTGTATCTCTTTACAAGTATCTTGTTACCAGGTAAAGTGAGATTCTGAGGCTTGCGAGAATGCGGTTAGAATGGAGAACACCCGCTTGTCATCCTGAGCGCCAGCGAAGGATCTCGTAGCCCATCGTGCAAGATCCTTCGCTGGCGCTCAGGATGACAAAATAAGGCATTCAGCAGAATATGTAGGGGTGTTTAGCATGATAAGTTTTGTTCAAGAAGAAACGTAGAGTCGTTCTGCATAATAAAATAGAGGGTAAAGTTCTGTAGAATTTAGATGGTTTTTGAAAGATTGAGAAAATGCATGTTGTTATTTTCGCGGGTGGAGCATTACGGCCAGGAAAGGCTTTTTATAGTGCGATAGGCAGCGCGGATATGTGTATCGCGGCAGATAGTGGGGCTGCCACGGCGCTACAGTATGGTTGTATTCCGCGGATTGTTGTTGGGGATTTTGACTCACTTGATGCATCGCTTTTGGATGATTTGATCAAGCGAGGGAGCGAGATACGACGAGCTGCTGTTGAGAAGGATGAGACGGATACAGAACTGGCGGTGCAGATAGCAATTGATGAGGGGGCGAAGAGGATTACTCTGGTTGGCGCTCTTGGAGGCGCGCGATTCGATCATACCATGGCAAATATTTTGTTGCTCGCTGGCTTTGAAGATGTACCGATAACGCTTGTTGATGGGCCTTCGATATGCTGGCTTGTACGTGGGCCTGGTAGTACTGCAATCGATGGCGAGGTGGGAGACCTGGTTTCGCTGCTGCCTTTGACAGGTAATGCCAGAGGTATACGCACGAAGGGGTTGTATTACGCATTGAAAGGGGAGATGCTTTCCTTTGGTAAACCTCGTGGGGTGAGCAATGTGCTGATCGAGGAACACGCTGTGGTGTCTGTTGAGGATGGGACATTACTTGTGATCCATACACATGTGGAGGAGCTTAAAGAGCAATAATACGATTTGAATGGGTAGGGGCTGATTGAAACATTAACCTAATTGAGCTTTTCTTAATCGATTCTTAACAAGATCGCGACTGAAAACACATACGCTTCTCTTATATTCGAGGATGGCTGAATATCATTTTTAACCATCCATCAGTTCCTTCAGGTAACAATTCAGGTCTTCTTTCTCTTTCGCCGCCTCTGGGGCGAGGTGGTTAGAGAAAGGCGCGAACATCCCAACCAGGGGTCCTTGCAGATCCCCTCGACTCCTGAAGGGTTACTACTCCAGGAACCTCAATCATCTCTAAGGAGAAGCAAGTATGTCTAGGCCTACCTTTTCGCGTATACAATTGCGGACTGCGGTCCCTATCATTCTCTTACTCCTGGCTCTTCTTCTTTCCACGGTATTTTCTATTGGCTCACGTTTCTCAGCATTTGCATTATCACCTGCAAGTGTTGCAACTGATGGTCCAGGAGCACTCTCTCATTTTGACCTATCACGGAAGGATTGCCTCGGCACCGCGCGCAATACGACCTCCAAAGTCTGGTTTACGATTGCAAACGGTGTTCTCAGCGATGTCTATTATCCGACAGTGGATAATACGAACGTCGAGACCATGCAGTATATCGTCACCGATGGCAGCACTTTCACCGATCTACAGACACGCGATACTACCTATACGGTGAAATTGCTCAGCAATAACTCACAGGCCCTTGACTGCGAGGTAACGACAACTGCCAAGAGCGGGAAGTACAGCATCATTACTGACTACCTGACTGATACTAATCAGAATACGCTGGTGATGAAAGTGCAATTTATCCCGCTTGTTGGTAATCTATCCAACTATAAGTTCTATGTGCGCTACGATCCCAGCATCAATGGCAACGGAGGCGGTGGCAGTGGGAACGGGGGTGGAGACACCGGCACTATCGATACCTCCACTGGTCACAATGTGCCGATTGCTTTCGACACTGTCACGAAGAGCAACGCAGTTAATCGGACCTACGCTGTGCCGGTCTACAGCGCCCTGGATGCTTCAACGTCCTTTACCCAGGTGAGCAACGGCTTCGTAGGTCAACCAAGTGATGGACTGGTACAACTCGATACCTCTCACCACCTCACTGCAATTTATAGCGAAGCTGACAATGGCAACCTGGTGCAAACGTCCCAGGCGAATATCTCCAGGGGTGGTATGTTCACGCTGGCACTTGGCTTTGGTACAAGCCAGGCGGCTTCCGTGAGCGCAGCAGAAGCATCACTCGCCACCAACTTCAGCCAGCTCAAGAAGAGCTACGAGTCAGGGTGGAATGCTTACGATAGTGGGCTGAACACCCCACCACCCAATTTCAAGGGTGTGCCGGGTAATCAGTGGCACCAACTTGTAGCCGAATACTACCTGAGCGCGAATGTAGTGAAAGCTTCAGAAGATAAGACCTTCCCTGGCGCAATAGTGGCGAGCCTGTCCTCGCCGTGGGGACAGGCAATCTCGGCGGGAGATCCCAACAATCTCTTTTTCGGCTCGTACCGCGAAGTCTTCGCGCGCGACCTCTATGAAGCATGGACTGGCCTCCTGCTTGACGGCGACCTCGCGACAGCGCGCGATGCAGTGAACTTCTTGTTCAATGACCAGCAACAGGCTGACGGCTCGATGCCCCGCAATAGCCTGCTCAACGGGATGCCTGCACCCGATTCTTCCAATACGCAGCTCGACGAGTGCAGCTACCCCATTATTATGGCTTACCAACTGGGGATGACAGATAGCAAACTCTATCCGAACATCAAGAAAGCGGCGAACTTTGTCATAAGCCATGGGCCATCATTTGGCCCCGAGCGCTGGGAAGAACAGGGTGGCTACTCGCCATCCACCATCTCGGCCGAGGTTGCTGGCCTGGTGGCGGCCGCTGATATCGCCAAGGCCAATGGCGATACGCAAAGCCAACAGGTCTGGCTGGGCGTAGCCGACGACTGGCAGCGTTCCCTAGAGGGATGGACTGTAACTTCTAATGGTCCTAAAGCAACACATCCCTACTTTATTCGTCTCTCGAAAACGGGTGACCCGAATGCAGCGATCAGCTACAACGTTGGTAATGGTGGTCCGACGCTCGATCAACGCTCTGTCATCGATGCGGGTTTCCTGGAACTGGTGCGTCTTGGTCTCAAGCCGTTCAATGATACGGCGGTGACTGAGTCACTACCAATCGTCGATGCTACTATCGGGACGAACATGGCGAGTGGACAAGGCTGGCACCGCTACAACGGAGACGGCTATGGTGATGGTGCAACTGATGGCCATCCATGGGCACCTTCTGGACAAGGTACCGGGCATCTCTGGCCGGTACTTACAGAGGAACGAGGCGAGTACGATGTGGATTCCGGTCAAACGTCCACAGCGGTCACACTGCTCTCCACGATGCAAAACTTTGCCTCGGGCGTAGGGCTGATCCCTGAACAAGATTGGGAACTACCTAACCTTGCTCCCTCGCCATACGGAACAGATCCGACTGTAGCATCGATTGGTTTCCAGAACGGCCAACCTGCTGGCTCTGCGGCGCCTCTTACCTGGTCGGCAGGCGTGTATGTACGCCTCCTCGTTGACCTCACTAAAAACAGCGTGCTAGAGCGGCCGGCCGATACCTACAACCGCTATGTTACACATCAGCAGGGGCAAACAAGCCTGACTGTGACTGCACCATCGAACCAATCGGCAGTCAACGGCCCTTCTGTGACTGTTACCGGGACTTCAGTAGCAGGCAATACGATCTACGTAGCGGCAACAAATACTGACAACAATAGTCAGACCACCGTGACAAGCACTCCGACCAATCCTGATGGTTCGTTCAGTGTGACGCTGCCGGTCACGGGCGGAACCACCGTGTTGAATACTGTAGCCGTCAGTCCAACGGGTGCTACCGCCCACGACCAGCGCAGTATTGTTTTCGATTTCACACCTGGCACTGTGCTCCTTGACGTGACCGATCCTACCAACGATGACAATGGTCCAGGAAACTATGCTTACCCGACAGCCGCCGACTTCCACCCGGGTGCTTTTGACATCACAGAATTCAAGGTCATCCTCAGCCCTGATGGCTCGACTGTCACTTTCAAGTTGCAGACACGCGACCTGTCGCCGACCTTCGGTAGCCCTCTAGGGGCGCAACTGGCGGATGTGTACGTCCATGATCCGAACGCGGCAACCACATCGACGGATGCCTCCTTCCCGCAGCGTAACTACTCCATCGATCCAGCCTCGGCGTGGAGCAGGCTCCTGGAGGTGCAAGGGTTCGGGCAGCGCTACATCGACGCGAAAGGCAATACTTTGGGCACGATTGCAATTAGTGCCAATGCTATCTCGCGCTACATCACCTTCAGTGTGCCAACATCGAGCCTGGGTGGAACACCCGGAAAAGGTTGGGGCTTCACGGTCGTGTTGACGGGCCAGGATGGCTTCAGTGCTGACCAGGCGCGTTCCTTCGCCGCGACGCCTCAACCGTACAATTTTGGTGTGTGTGCGACTGCGAGTAGCGACCCGCATTGCACAGTGGATCCGAGTACGGTACCGAAGGCGATGGATGTATTAACTCCGCCAGGAGTCCTACAGTCTGATGAACTTGATTACACAAAACATAACCCTGTAGTGATACAAGGTGTGTTTATTCCATAGAAGTTGGTAATAAGATGAACGGCAGGTGATGGCTGGAGCCATCACCTGCCGTTCATCTTATTCAAATCAATCTGTATAGCAGGCATGCAACAAAAGATGTTTCGTCCTGTTCTGGATACAGTATCATGCAGTCTCTTGCAAGATCCTTCGCTGGCGCTCAGGATGACACCTTTGCATCCAGGATGACATCCACAGTAGGGATGACAACTTTGTGCTCAGGACGGTACCCATGCGCTCAAACATTAGGGCAGGAACTGATTAGTATAGAGAGCATCGAGGTTCATGCTGTGTACTGGTTTGTTGTTAGCGTCGAGGACTCCTCCTGTATCCATGATGAATTGTGGATAGGCGTGCCAGGCTGCTGCATCTTGCAAACCCCATTTGCGACCAGGATCGGCGTATCGAGGGCTGAGATAGGCCTGGCTGGCGAGGACTAATCCCGGGTCAGGAAACGTGCCAGCCGGTACTTCTGGTGAATCCAGGAGCATCTGGGCAGCCTGTTGGGGATGGGTACGCGCGTATTCATAGCCACACGAAGTTGCCAGCATAAATTTGCGAAGTAATTCTGGTTTCTGCTTGATTTCAGTGGGGCTGGCGATGAGATTGGGCGTGTAGTAGTCCGGGATGCCGTAGCTTGTGATGGGAAAGATATTGAGTTTTATGCCCTGGCGCTGCGCCTGTATGACTTCCCAGCCCTCATAGACCCAGACGAAGTCGATGCGATGCGACTCCAGGGCTTGCATTGCGTCGACGCTCAGCGTGATATTGCGAAACTGGCCTGTGCCTCCGTCATCCTTGATGACTTGTCCCACTACGGCTGATTCGTAGGGTGAACCGAAACCTCCGTATGTTTTGCCGTCAAGGTCGCGTGGGCGTGTGAGGCCAGAGTCTGCGAGAGTGACGAGCGCTGAGGTGTTATGCTGGATGATTGCAGCAATTGAGACTACAGGCTGCCCTACGGCGGCGTCTGCTACGATGCCTTCTGTAAAGCTCACTCCAACATCGGCTTTGCCTGTGCTTACCAAAACGTCTGGCGATACGCTGGCAGAATAGGGCAACAGGTGCAGGTCGATGCCTTCGGCGCGGTACCAGTTTTGGGCCAGTGCAACATAGATGCCGGTGTGGTTTGTGTTGGGTGTCCAATCCAGGGCAAGGTTCATTGTTGTCAATTGTTTCGGAGTTGATTTGCTCAATGTGGCGCATTGCGATATGGGAGTTACTATGGGATGTTGGGTAGTTGGTGGTGCTGAGCTGATTGCGTGTTGCTGCCATAGGAATGCTCCAATGACGATTATGATGAGGAGCATGGGTATACCGATACTTAGCCAGAGACGTGTTCGAGATTTCATGGGTTCCTCCGATTGGTTTTGACTGGCCGCCAGGGCGGCATGCAAATTTTTGGGGATCTGGGACACCTCAGACCCTGGCAAAGGACTGCGTCCTCTGCACTCCTGCTTTTTACCATTGTGTTTTTGAGCCGTGATACCATGGCAAGGCTATGCGTTCGATGAGCGAGACAAAGCCGAATAGTAGCAGGCTGAGTAGGGTTGTGACGAGTATTGCTGCAAAGACATCGATAGTTGCAAATGAGTTTGCCGCTTTTTGCATATAAATGCCAAGCCCTTTCTCCGCACCTACGTATTCGCCAAAGATGGCCCCGATGACGCTGTAGGCGGCAGCAATTCGCAGACCTGAGAAAAACGCGGGCATAGCACCGGGCAAACGAACAAGGCGTAGTATCTGCCAGCGTGTTGCTCGCATGCTGTGTAAGAGTTTGATCAGTTCTGGTTCGGCTGATGCCAGGCCATCAACGGTGGCTACTGCTATAGGGAAGAAACAATAGAGCGTGACGACAATCAGTTTTGGACGAATGTCGTAACCAATCCAGATCAGTAGTAGCGGAGCAAGCGCAATGATTGGAATGGTCTGTGATGTGATGAGCAAGGGATAGACAGCTCGCCGCACCCAACTCGAGATATCCAGTGTGATTGCTAAAAGTAGACCTAAGAGCGCTGCTAAAGTCAGGCCAAGCACTGTCTCCAGCAAGGTTTGGAGTGTGTTGTCGTAGATGATACTCCAGTTATTGAATAAAGCCTGGACAATTGCTATTGGCGATGGTAATACCTGCACACTTACATGGCTTGCGCGTACAAAGAGTTCCCATAGCGCCAATAGAGCCAGTGTGAGCACAAGGGCTGGACCATAGCCAGCCAATCTACGTAGTATCATTTATTTTGCTCCTTCATGAGAATTGACATTAATGCTTGTTCAAGTTGTACGGATTGAGGAAATGCGAGATGCTCCGGTTGGCGTGGTCGCGGTAGATCGATGTCAACTATACGCAAGACTCGCGCTGGTCTGGCACTCAGCACGTAGATACGGTCAGATAAAAGGATTGCTTCTCGTACATCATGCGTGATAAAGAGAATGCTCGAGTGAAACTCGTGCCAGAGATTTAACAGCCACATCTGGCATACAAGGCGCGTGAGGGCGTCAAGCGCGCCAAACGGCTCGTCCAGGAGGAGAAAGGATTTGTTGAAGAGGACGGTGCGCAAGAGCGCTATACGTTGTCGCATGCCTCCCGAGAGGGTCGATGGATAATGTTGGGCAAATTCTGCAAGTCCAAAGTGTTTGAGCAGTTCATTTGCTTCACGCCTGGCTTTTTCTCGTGAAATGCGTTTGACATCCAGGCCAAGCATGACATTTTCTTCAACGGTTCTCCATGGTAGTAGTAGTGGTTGCTGTGGCATGTAGCCAGTTTTGCCAGCACGAATGATGTCCGGCTCTCCATCGATGGCAATTGTACCGGATGTTGGCTCCTCAACGCCTGCAATGATGTTAAACAGGGTGCTTTTTCCACAGCCGCTAGGTCCGATGACCGAGACAAACTCTCCTGTTGCAACTGCCAGGTCAATAGTTGCAAGTGTTTCCAGGCTTTGGCTTCCCGAACCAAAGGTTTTAGTAACATTTTGCACAAGCAATTTTGGCGTATCCATGCTCTGCTCTCTTTTTGAGCATGTAAAAGGCCGCAACCTTGACGTTGAGGGTTGCGGCCTTAATCGCTTGTGTATTTTTGGCTCGCTTTGCCGCTTCCCTCCGCTGGTATTATCCAGATCAGGTTCCCGCAATATCGAATATCTCATTGAGTATTCGGATAAAAGCGGCGTACATTTTCCATCCTCTGCTTAAACGGTAGGGCGGCCAGTCGCTTCCTCTGGCATGCCAGAGCAACAAAAAGGGGTGCTAACACATGCCAGCACCCCTTGAGATAAAGACTTCTTCAACATGATGTTGCTGTCCGTCCCTGCGCTGGCATTATCCAGTTCAGGTTCAACCGGTCGGTGGCGATAGAATAGGCCACCCTCTCAGCCTGGCTTTCCCAAGCTCCCCTGGCGAACGAGATAAACGCTACGTAATGATGATTAAAGTATCCCTACGGATATTATGAAATATACCACACAACATGGCTCTTTAGCAAAACGGTCTTAGATGATCCAGCAAGGCAACCGGCATTGGCTAGAAGCATCAGGGGGTATCGCTACAATGGAACGTTTCACCAAATCCCTGTTTGTACTGTTTTATCCAATCATTAGATCGTTCCGATCTGCAAAAGCGATTTGATCGCTCGTCGTTCAACCATGGCATCATAAGCTTCCTTGAAACCATTCAGATCTGTTACGAAGTCAAAGACGAGTCCTGGATTGATGCGTCCTTCTAACACATCACCAAGCAATTCTGGGATATATTTTCGTACTGGGGATACGCCACCGCGAAGTCCAATGTTGCGAAAGATAACCGTATCAATCGGTACCACAACATCGTGCGGGGCGCCAATAGCGCCTACAATGGAGCCGACACGTGCGACGCTAAACGCCGTTGTCATGGATTGACCTGTGCCTACACATTCAAGAGCGGCATCAACACCTATCCCGTTGGTCATTTCCAAAATTTTCTGTGTTGCTTCATCGCCTCGTTCGGCGAGAATATCCGTTGCGCCAAATGTTCGAGCTAGCTTTTGACGGGCTGGATTTCGGCTCAACGCAAGAATGCGGTCTGCCCCTAATCGTCTGGCAGCAATGATGGCACACAGACCCACAGCACCATCACCAACAACAGCAACGACATCACCTTTCTTCACGCCGCCACTTACCGCCGCATGATGACCGGTACACATAACGTCCGAGAGCGCGAGCAAGGAGCGCATGATTTCATCCGAATACCCAGAGCCGGGGACTTTCACCAGTGTGGTATCAGCGAAGGGTGAGCGCACAGCCTCCCCCTGGCCTCCATCAATTCCATGGTTTCCAAACGAGCCTCCGTGCAGACAATTGGACGGCCATCCCGCACGACAGTTTGCACACGTGCCATCGCAATAGGTAAAGGGAGCGATCACAAAGTCGCCTTTTTTGATGTCATGGACATCTGACCCGACTTCTTCAACAACACCAATGAACTCATGTCCGATTGGGCCAAGTGTATGAGGAGATAATCCTCGGTAGTACCAAAGATCGGAACCGCAAACACATCCTAGTACGACGCGAACGATAGCATCAGTCGGCTACTGGATCTTCGGATCTGGCCGCTCACCAAGCTCAATCTTACCTGGTCCATTAAAAATGACTGCTTTCATACTTCTTTCACCACCTCTTTAGCTAATGCTTTGGGGAGTTTCAACTCTTGTGCGATAGCATACGTTCGCTCTCTGGTTACTTCTATCTGTTGTGTATCGCCTGATGCCACAGCCTTCCAATAGGCAATTTTGATGTCAACATAGTGTTGCCGCAACTCAAGATAATGCGCTTCATCAGCAAGACGCTGCTTTTGATTTTCGAGTAATGCCACTTGTTCGTTTGCTGCCTGTACCCCCAGGCTTCGGTTTTTGAGGTATGTTCGCATATCCTCAATAGGCATGCCTGTCGCATTGAGGCAAGCAATAGCTATAGCAAAGTCAACATCATGCTCGTTGTATACACGGTGCTTGCTACTCCAATCGCGAGTAATTGGATGGATTAAACCGATTGTTTCGTAGTAGCGTAGTGTGCTTTCTGGAAGGCCACTTAACCTGGCAACTTCTCGAATCGTATAAAGCTGGGCTTTATCTGTATGCGTATTCATACTGCTAGAGTAACAACTTAAAGTACTTTAAGTCAAGGCTTATTGCCTTCCAGCAGTGCCGAATTGGATAAAATATCTGGAAATGGAGTGGCTTAAGAAGAATAGCAATCCTTACAGTAAGGAGCGAGGATAGAAGGCGTTTTAGAGGATTTTCCCTCTCTGAAAACATATCCAGATCAGGTTCATAGGGTCGGTATGCCGCCCGTTGCGGTTACCTCTCAGCCGAATGGCTCCCCTGGCAGCTAGATCATGCTGTTATGTAGTTGGGTGAATGTGCTTTTTATGTACTTTTAAGGTTTTAATTTGGCTTTTCTTTTTAGGAGAATACGGTGATAGACGTAGGCGTCGAGCATGGCGCGGAGCATACCTATTATTGCTAGTAGCGCGAGGGTAATGAGGAAGGCAAGCATAGGTGGTCTAAAATGCGCGTAGAATGGGATGTAGCTGGATGGCAATAAGCTCCATAAAGCAACGAGCAGGTACGCGCCAACAAACATGAACATGCCCGCAATAGCACTACTACGCAGGAGTACAGGAAAGGTCATCTTCTCCGAGAGCCATACTGCCATCATCGCTCCGGGCGTTGGCGCTCCGATGAGCACAATAACCAGGACAAAAAACATGCGCAGCAGCAGTGAGGTACCAAATGCAATCGAAAGAGGTGTTGCAATAAGAATGAGAAGAATGATCGTTGAAGGAAGTAGTCCGGTTAAGGCCCCTACGAGTGATGATCGCCACAAAATGGGCGCTCTTTCGAACTGTTCGTTGGCAACATCCACCCGGCTTAGTTGACGAATGGTGTAGATGTTGCTGAGTAAAAGTATGAGGAAGGTAACTAGTGGTAAGTATAGATCGCTGTTGTGATCAATGGCGCCAAAACTGATGAAAAAACTGCCTGCCACAGGCGCTATAATGGCAACAATCAGGCAGCGATAGAAGTTCTTGCGTATTGGGCGACTACGGGTCACAGCAACAAAGCCAATAGCAGCCAATGCCAGTAGATTGATGCCAGTAGCAAGAAGGACACCCAAGATAGCAGGCGGTGCGGTTCCTGGTTTAGCAGGAGTGTTGAGCAGAACCAGTATCAGCAATTGTATTGGTACAGTAATGAAGACTAATCCATAGAAGAATAGTCTACGTCCCTGGTGGTATGTTGTAGTGGCTGCAACGGGCTGTGGCTCAGGTTGAGCGGGCGCAATCATTTGTGCTCCTGCGGCCTGGGAAGGCCATTGCCAGGGACCTCCGTCCTGCTGCCATGGCATAGCTACTGGAGGGGACGCAGCCAGTCCAGCCGGACTAGTTGGAGGCAATGCCCCACCTGTATACCCCGCAGGGGCTATTGCTGCTTGAGCTACAGGCGCCTGCCAGGATCGGTCCGAGACTGTCAGGTCATCGTGATTGGCATCACCTGGCAAGCGCATTCCTGCAGCCACGGCAAGAGCCGGAATTATCGCTGCATTCAGATCGTCAGCCATTTCAATCGCGTTTTGATAGCGGTCTTTAGGATTCTTCGCGAGCGCCTTTTTTACAACAAATTCGATGGAAGGTGAGAGGTCGGAACGAATATTTTTGATAGAGGGTACTGGCTCGCTGAGTTGCTTCGACATAACGGCAAAGGGATTTGGGCCGCTAAAGGGGACATTGAGTGTCAGAAGTTCAAAGAGAATAATACCAAGTGAATAGATATCAGAACGCGCATCGAGTTCACCAGCGCTGACCTGTTCTGGTGAGGCATACTCCGCGGTGCCTAGAAAACTTCCCGCAGTGGTCAGGGAGGGCATTGCAATCAAACGAACGATGCCAAAATCACTCAAGAGCAGGCGACCGTCCTGGTGAAAGAGTAGATTGCCCGGTTTGATGTCACGATGAATGACGCCCAGGCTGTGAGCATAGCTAAGGGCGTTCGCGATTTGACTGATATAACTGGCAATGGTGCTGAGATCGAATTGGCGTCCCAAGCGTTTATATTCTTCTATACGTTCGCGCAGTGTACCGCCCCGTAGGTATGGCATGACAAGGTAGGCGAGGCGCTGGCCATCCACGAGCGCTTCTTCGTATTCGTAGATTGGTAGTATGTTGTTGTGTTCGAGTTTGGCGACGGTGTTAGCTTCACGGCGAAAACGTTCCAAAAAGATGCGCTGCTGATCGGGGTCTAAGCCTGATATGGGGATCAAGACTTTTACTGCGACTGTGCGTGTTGGACGAGATTGCTGCGCGAGGTAAACCGCACCCATGCCGCCCTGTCCTATAATGCTTTCGATTGTACAGTTCCCGAGTGTTGTGCCTAAGAGTTCTTTTGCGTTCATATTTTTTATTATTCCATTTAAGTGATCTGATTAATGTTGATTGTATTGGCTCACCGCCTGCGGCGACGAGAGGAATAAATAGGTTTTGGTGGGGACCCGCTATTGCATCCCCCAGATGCGCGGCCCCACACCCCGGCAAGGGACTTCGTCCTCTGCACCCCTATCAGCTCCATAAATCTGCTTGATTCGACTCCCGTATAATACGCTTTTTTGCGATTGTCTTTTGAGCTCGTACTGATTTCTTAGGTGGAGGTTCCACTTGTAGCAGTGATGTTTCGTCTCCATCTAAAAGTGAAATAGTTGCTTCGAAAATTGAGATGTGGCTGATATGCACTTCTGGCCACAGGCTGATTACTGCCTCTATGGTAGCATCTTCACAGGTAGCCAGAATGGGCCAGCGTGATCTGCTTTCATTCAATACCCATCCCAGGGGTAAGGATTTCGTGGACTTTTTCTCCAAATCCCCTGCTGCACTCCTCCCATCTACTCCCAAAGATTGCGCTAACCATTCTACGAATGAACTTCTTAGTTGTTCTAACGAATCAATCTGATAAAAACCAATTCCGGGGGTAAATGCGATACCCTCGCCGATAATGCGTTCAGAAGCCTGTATTAGTTCTGAGCGTCGATAACAGTGTAGAAGCGTGTAGCAGGCACGTTCAGGGAGCAGAATTTCATTTTGTATATGCTTGCGTACATTTTCTAAATCAATTAAGGACAGCCGCGTGCTTATATCATCATAGTGAGACCGCAAGACATTCAGTAGCTCTGTTGCTGATAATTGGTTACGATAGATGACTATGGGAAAATCTTTTGTTATGCTGGCAAAAGCTTCGCTCGCTTCTCTGGGAATGGCTAATACCAGATCGTTACGGTCTTTGAGCATGTGTAATTTTGCGATTTTGCGTTCACGATACGCAGGCGTCCAGTAGCCGAGTATTTCTACATAAATTCGTTGATCGTCACGAGTAAACGCGAAGTCAGGTATAAAAATGCCAAATGATAGCGTTGCTGCTGCAGTTTCCATTGAAGGGTGGGCTAATAAAAGCGGCTCTGGCTCGCGCTCCAGTTGCCATCCATCGGCTCCGTTGCTTCTGGCAAGTGATTGGAAAGCTTCTGCAAAAGATTGTTCAATGCTACTGTCATATATGGATGAAGTCACGTTGTAGGCTTGCGACACTTCGCGTACTTGCTGGTTATGGGTTTGATCGCCGGATGATGTGGAAGAAAGGGTCGCGGAAACAGGTGCTTCGATTGAGCTGGTTTCAGATGGTGAGGGAAGGAGACTGAGTAACGTCGCATCAATGATGAAACGGTAAGCGCGTTGGAGAAAATGTATGGTTGCCTCGGCCTTGAGGATAGCAGAAGCTGGCAGGGTTGTTGGAGAAGCAGGTCTGTGCCTGCGCGATTGAGCAGGAGTTGAGTAGCCAAGGAGTATGCGACAAAGTCTTGCGAGACGCAAGCCATATTGTTGAGGAGCGCCTGTCATCTCTTGCGGGCCATATAATGTGAGATGCAGTATTGAAGGCGATGTTTGGTTCTCATTTGAGTCGGAATCATAAGCAAGGTCATAGTACACACCGAGATTACGGGATAGATAGTAAAGTCGTTTGATAACCGCTCCAATTCCTGCCTTAGTTGTGTTGGTGGCACCATCCTGCATCTTGATAAATGCGGCGCAATCTATTGCGAAGTGTACTTCTGAGGCATTGAATAATGCTGCCTCAAAGACCCACTGATTATAAAGAGATGCAACCTCTTCTGCACCTGGAGCCTGTGTAGTATTACGTACGAGCACAGCTTCTTCATCACTGTCGAGGGTCAGCAAATACTCAAGATCCTGGACGGCAAGAGCAGATACGCCTTGCTGATCCGTTCCACAATAGATGCCAGTGAATTCTTCTAACGCTGTGCTGCGCACTTGTGCATCCAGAAAGCCGTCAAAGCGCTCATTGACGAAATTGAAGAGCGCCAGTCGTAATTGCACGGGAGATGCTATATTTGCCTCCTGGAAATGCTCAAGAATGCCATTTCCTAACTGTTTTACGACCATCAACCAATCTCGCTGTTGCCAGTTATACCAGGCACTAAGCGTAGTGATGAGACAGTGCGCAAGACGATAATCGCCAATGCACGCATGGGCATCTTCAACAGAGAAATCGCGTTGAGGATGGCCAAGGAATTGTTCATGGTAGGATACAAGACGCTTTATCTCTTCACGTAGTTCGCCAGAGCGTAAGAAATGTAGGGATACTGAGAGTATATTATCGCGTCGTTGTACTTGTTTCTTTATATCTTGCAGGCCAAAACGCACAGGTATTTGCTCCTTATGAGACTGACAACAGCATGTATTATACAGGACATGAGGGTTCATCGCATAGGATATAGTACGGTATTATTTCATATTCTTTCTGTGAAATTGAGCATTGGTAGTTAGATTTCACTAAAGCGACCGATGTACTGGAATGCCAGTGCCACCCAGGGTGGCAGTGATGTGATTGGCTATATTGGCGGCTAGTGCATGACATCGCTATTTTCTGCGTTTTGCTATCTCTTCTTCGGTTGTGCCGGTGGTGATCAACTCGTATAATAAAGCCTGGCCAGATTTAGGTCGCAAAATACGGCCAAGGCGTTGGATATACTCGCGTTTAGTGCTATTGCCACTAACAATAATAGCAACACGACAGTCTGGCACATCGACGCCCTCGTTGAGTACGCGACCTGTCACCAGTTTGGTGTACTGCCCGGCACGGAAACGTTCAAGAATGGAGCGCCGTTCTTCAGTCGGAGTTTTATAGGTGATGCTAGGCAGGCAGAAGCGACGGCTGATCTCGTCAACAACCTGGTTATACTCAGAGAAGAGAATTACCTGGTCACCTGAATGCGTGCGTAATAAACGCTCAATCTCGACATATTTAGCAGGAGTATTCATGGCTATGTTACGCGCTTCGCGCCAGGCAAGCATAGCTTTACGGGCTTCAGCATCCCGCGCACTGAGGAAGATGATCTTTTGCTGAAATTCTTCAGGTGAGCGTATAACAATACGCCTACGTTGCAAGAACGAGCGGTAAATGCGCCTTTGCTCGATATACCGGATCTCATCTTCGCTGGAGAGAGCAATATCAATGGGTATTTCCTGGTATTGCGCCAGGAATTGCCCTTCCGTTAATTCGGCAGGTGAACGCCTGTAAACCTCTGGTCCAATCAGTATTTCCAGATCTGTATGTGCCATGTCGCTACGCTCTGGTGTTGCACTGAGGCCAAGACGGAGTGGTGTGAAGGAACTCTCCGCAATCGAACGATAACCTGGCGCGGGCAAATGGTGGCATTCATCAAAAATAAGCAGGCCAAAACGTCTCAACTCGCGAGGATAAAGGACTGCAGAGTCGTAGGTAATGATGGTGATGGACTTTAACTCTTTTTCTCCACCGCCAAAGACACCTATCTCTTCCACGTTAATCGACAGAGAAGAGGCTAGAGCGGAACGCCATTGTTGCAGGAGATCTAGCGTCGGTACGACCGCTAATGTCCAGAGATGCGTTTCGTGAATAGCCATAGCTGCTACAAAGGTTTTTCCTGCACCGGTGGGCAGAACTACGACTCCAGCGCTACCGGCTGCAAGCCAGCATGTTAGCGCTTCATTTTGATATGGACGTGGTTCGATACTCAAAGCGGTCTCGGAAGGTAAGGGGGGATGTTCTTCAAATGCGACAGTAAAGGGTGTTTGTTGTTTGCGTAAGGCGCTTTTGACACTGGTAAAGTGTATAGGCTGAGTGCGCAAAAAATGGTGACGCTTGTCTCGACCAATGCTGGCTCGTATTGTGGATGGGAGATGTGATCCGAAGAGCACCTGAAGCAACTCTGGAGTTGAGAGTTGCAACGATTCTTCGGTGGGAATGATGATGAGATCACGACCTCGAAGATCAAGAGTAGTCATATCAATTCTATTATTCACCAGTGAGCACGAATAGTGTTAGTTGATCTGGCCGTGAAGGCTCATCATCCTTTTCCTGGCGCAAAACGGCGCTTTTCTGTATAAGAGGAGTCAGGACATCTGCCAATTGCTCAGTTGGCCAAGGTAAAGGATGTCCACCCAGTTCAATCAACGCTTTATTCCCTGGTAGGGTTGAAGAAGAAGATGCTGTATCGCGTACATATAAAGGCCGATTCTGGCGTAAAGCACCAGTCGCGCCTGCCCATGTTCCACCCTCGGTATTCGACTCGGCAACGATGAGGATTTGTGCCAATCCCATCACTACCTTATTGCGTTCCACGACACGGCTGACTACCCACTGAGCATTTGGATGAAACTGGCTTAATAAGAGCACCTTACCAGCTTCAATTTTTTCCAGTAATGCTCGCCATTGCACGCCACTGAGTTTACGAATGCCATGTGGCAATACTACAGTCGTGCATCCTTGTGTACTAGTCGCCCCTTCATAGGCGGTACGATCGACACCACGTGCGTTGCCACTTATGATGTTTGCGCCTTGCTCTGCTAAATAGGAAGAAACGGCACGGGTGAATGCAAGACTCTCCTCTCCAGCTTTACGTGAACCAATGATAGCGAATGTCTGGCGTTCAAGAATACGCAGGTCACCGGCATAGAAAAGAACAGGCGGAGTTTGATCATGTTTGAGAAGGTGCGGATAGTCGTCATCGAGCAACGTCAGCAGGTGAATGTGATCATGCGACAATTGTTCAACGAGAAATGCCAGCCCGACTAGTTTCTCTTTAGTCTGTTCAAGTTTCTTTACGTTCTCTGCACCGAGTTGGCAGGTATCGATCCACTCTTGCTGACTGGCAGCAAAGAATTCCTGTAAGGAACGCTTACCCTGGTAGCACCAGGCTACTATAATCTCACTGATGATGCGGGTAGTAAGGACACTCTCATACGTGAGTAGTAGCCAGCATGCCTGTTCTTGTACATTTTCTGACATCGTTTTCTCCTAATATCACTCTGGTTTCAGTCGTATGAGCATGACGCCGAACCAGAGTACCCAGACGGAAAAAAGAAGAATAGCAAGAGTAGTGACGAACGACTGACCTGTGACTGGAGCAAAAGCAACTTCGGCTGCACTTACACTGAAGAGAACGGCAAGCGCCATGGCCATGTAAGCGAATGCAACCCATATGCCCGGCCAGAGCTTTAGTCCACTTCGTGCTATAACAGCGCCGAAAAATAAGCACGATAAGGCCAAGAATCCACCGCCAACAGTATAGGTAAGGATGGCAAAGAGGCCAGTCAAAGGCGCAGCGTTTTCAAGGCTGGTAGCTATCGAAGAAAGAGAAGTTGCACTATAGATGAGGTAAACAGTACTCGCCAGAGTACCTAGAGCAAAGCAAAGAAGACCAAAGAGACCACCCCATGCCGCCAGTACCGCAATACCTTTGCCACGCCAGGCAAATGCAGGCAAGCCGTCTTCTACATGGTTGTCAGAAGGATCTTTGTCTTCTTCTTGTACTCTTTCCTCTTGCTCATCTTTCTCTTGTTCGTCTGCATCACGTCCGAGTATTTCTTGAGCTACTATGATGCGGAACAAAGTAAAAGGCATACTAATTATGAAAGCAAAACCCGCGAACAGTAAGGCTCGATAGCCGAGAAATAGGAGACTATGGGTGTTTATCCAACGTAAAGCTGAACTCTGAGTTGTAAGGGCATTGCTATAACCAGATGGTATGAGAATAATGAGCTGGTAGAGCGGTACGCCTACTAATAATAGGAATGCACCGATGGTACAGTAGAGGGCTTTTTTTTGTAGCTTTGCTAAGAATGTTCTTTTCACAACGATATTATCCATTTAGTATGCTTATTGATAGAGTATCATAGACCGCAATAGATGCATGTGATCGTCAAAAAAGATCCCTCAGCACTGCTCATAGTTGCTGAGGGATCTTAGTCACAGAAAGGAAATACTGTACAAGATGGTTTACTCGTGCAACCTTTGCCAGCCGGCTTCACTACTGGCGAGCATGGCTCCAACGAGGCCAACAACGATGCAGACGGCAGTGATACCACCGACCACTAGTATCCAGATGTTATTTGGGATTAACGACGGAATCAAGCTAAAGAACAGGGCACCTATGATGCTTATGACACAAGTAGCAGTGCCAAATACGATACTTATCCATAGAATCGGCATTGGAAAGATGAGCTGTTTGCGGAACGCTCGTCGATCATTGAAGAAGAACTTCGCAAGGTTTATGGGGAGGAAAGCTGTTGAGATTGCCCAGACGAGTGTTGACGCTGAAATCACGACGTTGTAGACTTCCGAGTTGAGCGCTGCTGCATTGGATTCGCCTCCAAAAAGAGGGATCACAATAAAGAGGATCACGGCAAAGCCCACTGCCACGACTGTTTGGAAGATGATCGCATTAGCAGGGACACGGTTCTTGTTGAGGCGAGCCACTCTCATAGGTAAACGTTGGTCAATACCACCAGCAAAGAGAAGACGTGCATAGGAATAGCTGTAGACGGCAGGTGTTACAACAAAATTGCACATGATGAGGATTGCTAGAATATTACCGGCAACCGGTCCAAGCGCGATTTTTACAGCCAGGACCATAGCGAAAGGGTTTCCACTAGGCGCTGTTCCGACGACTGTCAATAGACCAAAGGTAGTCACCATGTAACCGACAAGCACAAGAATGGTTCCCCAAAACAAATGGCGAGTAACTGGTTTGCGCCCGGTCATCTCCCCACCCATGTTGAGCGGGACTTCGATACCGAGAAAGGACTGTACAATGAAAGCAAACAGCGCCAATGTGTAGTACCCATTCGGGTTCCAGGCAAAACCCCAATCTGTGGGAGTTTTAAAACTGGTAGCAACATGATGACCTTTGAGGAGCCAGACCACGCCTGCTAATCCTGTGATGAAGACTGCTAGAAATGCGATACCAAGGACAACTTTGACCAAATTCAGTGTAGTTGCAAAACGCTGCGTGGCTATAAAGCCAGAGAAGGCAACGATCAGTATAAGCACAAGCCCTTGTTGCCAGGGTGCAATAAGCCAATTCGAGTTTAGTCCTTGCAGGTAACCAACAACGCCGTCGGCTGCAACGATCATCAAGAGGATACATGGGAACCAGGCACAGAAGGCAACAAAGAAACTCCAATATCCTCCAAATGCTCTGTGTGTCCAGTTGTAGAGCGAGCCTTCGTGAGGAAACATATGACCAAGCTGGGCAGTACAGATGGCGCAGGGAATAAAAAAAGTGAGGCCACCGACAATCCAGAAGGTAAACGTCCCTGCGCCTGCCGAAATAGCCGAGGGCGTATTAGTAATGAAAAAGATGATCAATACGTATGTGGCTATCAAGCCAAGTGGTCCTGCAACCTTTGGCATAGCTTTGGCGCTATACTCTTCTGAAGGTAACTCACCAAATGCATCAGGTATTATTTCTGGTTGAACTTGTGCAGGTTTGTCATATAAAGTTGCCATTGTTTCCCCCGCTTAGTTTTCGAACGTTTCGCTTTAAGGGTATTTTAACTTTTATATATTAATCGATAATGTGTAAATTACAAGTTAAATCACATTCCAATAGCAAAATATACCTACATGGCGGATAATAACAATCATGCAGATCAATCTTGTTGCTCCTCAAGGAAATTACCGATCAACTTGAGGGTGATGCCAAGAGCAAGGATGACAGCAGCGTTGATACCCAATTCAATCATCACACGAATGAAATCTTGTTGAGTGATGCCAACCTCAACAGAAAGCCGAGCACCAATTGAAAGAATGCCTCGAGTGGCGGAGACAATGCCAATAAAAATGAAAGGGCGTAAGGAAGTTGCATGGGCTTTGAGGTAAGGAATAGTTCTATTGCGGAATTGTTAAGACGTGATATCCCTCATGACCGCGTTTTACATATTGAGAAACGAAGACTTCCACTGCAAAAGGCTTTTTGTAAAGAGGCTGGCGTTGCGAATCCAGGAAAGATATGAGCAAACGTTCTCGCATCCCGTCAGGCAATTTAGAAAAAGGCTGTATCGGAATTGTTACCTCAGCAACATATCCTGCGGCTGGAATAGTGGCCATTGCCTGCTGCACAACAAATGTAAAATTCTGGTTGAGTTCAGCGCGTACTTCTATGCAGAATGTATCTCCGTTCATCAATCTGCTCAGTCCTGATGATAGATTCGTTTCATTAACATTCAGTGGAGATATTGGTTCATCTCTGCCCATAATATGGAAACGGAGCATAAAGATCTGATCCGGTTGCACACTGACTGGCGATTCAATAGTAGCCACTGCGAACATTACATGCTGCTGTTGGCCAAGAACGAAACGTTGTAATCGCTTAAACCAGGTGATTGATGTCTCGTTTTGCGAAGCTGTGATTGGAGTTTCTACAATGTCTGTAGAGGATTGCTTAGAGACAATTCCATTTTCAGAGTTAGTGTCAACAGAAGCAGCAGCAATTATGAGAGACTTTTCGAGAGGCGCGACTGGTTGTTGCCATTCAGATTGAATCTTTTTAGTTTCTTCAGACCCGGCTATAGGGGGGGATGCAAGTGGTCGATGGGGTATCTGGCTTGATGAAGAAGCTTGTGGACGAGAAGTTCGCCCACCATCCAGGTTCTCCTGAGAAAGTGGAACAATACGTATTGTCTCAGCCTCGTCATCAGGAAGAACTGGAGGAGGAGTAACTGCGATAGCACGACGATTTAGCTTGATGGTTCTTAAACGGGTATATCGTGGATTTGATAGAGCTTCCGACATCTCCAGTGCACTTTGAAAACGTTTCGATGGCACGGTGTCAAGCGCTTGCATCACACAATCGCTCACATGCAGGCTAATACGACTATTGAGTT
>Ga0116218_1000500_pt1 | contig 27265 bp, 21 predicted proteins | sample Sb_taG_2_FD_88966 | JGI IMG/M metagenome (GOLD analysis project Ga0116218, IMG submission 88966) | Peat soil microbial communities from Weissenstadt, Germany - Sb_50d_5_LS metaG | ecosystem: Environmental > Terrestrial > Soil > Wetlands > Peat | place: Germany: Weissenstadt | collected 2010-09-21 | reverse complement strand
CATCTTCGGCCTGGACAACGGCCAGGTGTTCCCCGCGACCACCGGCTATGACATGTCCACGGGACTCGGGTCGCCGCAGCTGACAAGCAAGAGCGGCAAGGCCGGGCTCGCGTTCTACCTGTGCAGCATGGCGGGTCAGGCTAGCCGTCCGACCGTAACCGGGCTGAGCCCGGCGCTGCTCCCGGCCGCCGGCGGCACGGTCACGATCACCGGCACCGGATTCAAGCCCGGCGGTTCCGCAGCCGTGGCCGGGATCCAGGTCGGCACCTGGCGGGTCCGCCGAGCAAGTTCACGGTCAACAGCGACACGTCGATCACGGTGATGTTCCCGCCGGCGAAGAACACGCTGCCGCCCGGGTCGCCGGCTGCGCTGGACGGCGCGGGCCGGGCCAACGTGTTCGTGACGCTGAAAAGCGGGCTGTCCAGCATCCCGAACCCGGCGAGCACGATGGAATACGTGGACGAGTCGGCTACCAACCCCATCCCGTCGGTCACCGGCGTCAGCCCGTACGGCGGCGACGAAACCACCCCTGGCCCGGTGACGATCCTCGGATCGGGATTCACCGGCGCGACGGCAGTCAAGTTCGGCGGTGTCGCGGCCGCGAGCTTCAAGGTGCTCAGCCCGTTCGAGATCCGCGCCACGCCGACCCCGTACTCGGGATCGGTCACCTGCGCGCCCAGCGTGACCGGCGAGACCCCGACGACCGACATATGCCAGGCCCAGGTCACGGTCACCAACGCCAAGGGGAGCAGCGCGACCGGGACCATCCTGCCTCCGCTCGAGGGCTCGCTACCGCCGCTCACGCCGATGGCCGTGTTCGGCCCGCCGACCGGCTGCGGTTGCGAGGTCGAGCCGGCGCCGACCGAGTTCGACTACGTCCCGACGCCGGCCGTCACCTCGGTCTCGACCTCGCCAGCCAACCCAGGCTCGCTGGCCAGCGAGTTCGGCGGCTCGGTGATCACGGTCAACGGCAGAGGGTTCAACTTCCTGACAATGGACTGGGGCAGCTTCGGTAACCCCGGCCTGGAGTCCTCGCTGGACGCCTCGTTCATCTTCCTGAGCGGCACCCAGATGCAGATCATCGCGCCGTCCGAGCCGATCACCACCGAGTCGCTCAGCGTCCCGTTCTCGGTGACCACCCTGGTCGGCCGGTCCAACAGATCCCCGGTTACCTTCGCCGGCATTCCCGCAGTCACCGAGGCGGTGAATACCGTCACCAAGAAGAACGGCGGTCCGGACACCGGAGGATCCCCGATCGTGATCACCGGCCACGGGTTCAACCAAGCCGTCGGACCGCTCCAGTTCGCCGACACTACCCCGTTCTCCCTCGGCACCCAGTTCACCTACACCGTCCACAGTGACAGCAGCATCAGCGCGCAGACCGTGCAGCAGAACCCGGCCCTAGTCGATGTCGAGGTATGCAGCGCCACGGCCTGCTCGCTGAACCGGCCGGCCGACGAGTTCTTCCTCTTCCCGCCGGGCAACCCGGTGGTCACCACGATAAGGCCGGCCTCCGGGCCGGCCGCCGGCGGCAACAAGGTCACGATCACCGGCCAGAACCTCGGCTGCGTGACCGGCGTCTTCTTCGGCAAGAAGGCCGCTAAGAAGATCAGCAACGGAGCCGCGATCCTCGACTGCGGATCGACCACCGTCGTGTACGCCACCGAGCCACCTGGCAAGGTCGGCACGAAGGTAAAGGTGACCATCACCACGGTCGAGAGCGACCTCACCGGATCAGGCCCGAGCAAATCGACCGTATTCTTCACCTACCGTCGCCGTTGAGGCCAGATTCTGGTCGATCTTCGTCAGGCCGTGTTCCGCTTGATCTGTCGGCCGCAGGAGGGCTGGTTGCTGCCTGTCGGCCCTTGGCGACACCATCTGCACCGTGGACCTCAGGCGTACCGACTAACGATCATCGCGTTGGTTACGTCTGTTACTTATTGACGGTAGGACGCGTCAGGTGTAATTTCTCGGACACTCCGCGCGGGCAGTGCGGCGAGGCATGTGACGAGGTGCTCGGTGACGCGGACTGATGACTTCTCGGACTCCGGCGATTCGGGTCAGGTCGGCCGGGAAGTTGCCATCGGCCCGGTGGTGCTGAGCGCGGAGCAGCGGGCCGAGCTGGTCTGGCGGGCAGCCGCAGTGACCGAGCGGCTCGCTGCCCAGGGCGTCACCATGGTGGCGCTGTGCTGGGTCGACAACGCGGGGATCACCCGGGTCAAGACCGTCCCCCTCGGCCGACTGGAGCGGGCCGCGGGCTGGGGCATCGGCATGTCGCCGGTGTTCGACGTGTTCGTGGTCGATGACAGCATCACCACGAGCAAGTACATCGGCGGCCCGGACGGGGATCTGCGGCTGGTGCCCGAACTGGAACGGGTCACCGCGCTGCACGGTCAGCCTGGCTGGGCCTGGGCACCGGTCGATCGTTACACACAGGAGGGGCGCCGTTACGCCGGATGCCAGCGCTCGTTCGCCCGCGCCATGGTCGGCAAGGCGCTGGAGCAGGGGCTGACCGCCCGGGTCAGCTTCGAGGTGGAGTGGGCACTGGGCACCGACGACGAGCGGTTCGTACCAGCGTGCACTGGACCGGCCTACGGCATGACCAGGGTGATCGAGCTGTCCGACTACGCACGTGAGCTGGTCGGGGCGGTAGAGCGCCAGGGCATCGTGGTCGAGCAGTTCCATCCGGAGTACGCGGCCGGCCAGCTTGAGATATCGGTCGGGGCCAGCGACCCGGTCAGCGCGGCCGACGACAGCGTGCTGCTTCGCCAGACGATCCGGGCGGTATCCGCGCGGTTCGGTTACCAGGCCTCGTTCGCCCCCTCGGTGATCGCCGGGTCCGTCGGCAACGGCGGGCACGTCCACCTCAGCATCTGGCGCGACGGGAAGAACCTGCTGGCCGGCGGGCCCGGCAGGCACGGCATCAGCAGCGAGGGCGAGGCGTTCGCGGCCGGGATCCTGGCCGCGCTGCCTGAACTCACGGCAGTGGGCGCGCCCAGCGTCGCCAGCTACCTGCGGCTGGTTCCCTCGCACTGGGCCGGTGCCTACCAGTGCTGGGGGAGGGAGAACAGGGAGGCGGCACTCCGCCTGGTCACCGGCTCATCCGGCGAGCATGACGTCCGGGCCAATCTCGAGGTCAAGTGTTTTGACCTGGCCGCCAACCCCTACCTCGTAGTGGGCTCGCTGATCGCCGCCGGGCTGGCCGGGATCGGCACCGGTGCCGTGCTCCCGCCGGAGATCTCAGGTGACCCGGCCGGCCAGGAGCCCGCAGACCTGGCCAGCTGGGGCGTCCGGCGGCTGCCGCAATCGCTGGCCGAATCGGCCGGCCAGCTTGAGCGCAGCGCTGTGCTGCGCCAGGCGATGGGCGATCCGCTGTTCGAGGCGTTCCTGGCGGTTCGCCGGGCCGAGGTCGAGATGTTCGCCGATGTCAGTGCGGACGATGTCGTCGCGCGGACCCGCTGGCGCTGGTGACGGCTGTGCCCAGGCCCGAGCCGACGGTGACCGTCGCCGAGCGGCTGCAACTGCAGCTCGGGATGCTCACGCCGGCCGAGCGAAAGGTCGCCCGCACGCTGATGGCCGACTACCCGGTCGGCGGCCTGGTACCCATCGCCAAGCTGTCCGCAGCCTCCGGGGTCAGCGCGCCCACGGTGGTGCGGCTGGTCAGCAAGCTGGCGTTCGACAGCTATGCCGACTTCCAGCAGTCGCTGAAATCGGAGGTTTCCGCCAGGCTGTCCTCGCCGCTGCAGATGCACGCCGACCGCCAGGATCCCGGCCGCGAGGACGCGCTGAGCCGGACCGAGGCCTTGCTCACCGCCGGGATCCGGGCCAGCTTCGCCCGGCTGCCGCCGGCCGAGTTCGAGCAGGCAGTCCGGCTGCTCGCCGAGCCGCGCCGGAACGTGGCGCTGGTCGGCGGCAGGTTCAGCTCGATGCTGGCCGAGTACCTGGCCGCGCACCTGCGGATCCTGCGGCCGCGGGTGCACCTGATCCCGGCGGCCGGGGCCGACCGGATCAGCTCGATCCTGGACCTGGGCCGCAAGGACGTCCTAGTGGCCTTTGACTACCGCCGGTACCAGCACGACACCGTGCGGCTGACCGCGGCGGCCAGGGAGCAGGGGGCAACGGTGATCGCCTTCACCGACCCTTACCTGTCGCCGCTGTCGGCATACGCGGACGTCATTTTGACCTCAAGCGTGCAGTCGCCGTCTCCGTTCGACGCGCTCACCCCGGCGGTGGCGCTGGTCGAGGCCATCATCGCGGCGGTGATCGACCGGCTGGGTGACCTGCCGAGAGCGCGGATGGCCCGCTACGACGCGCTGTACGCAGGGACTGTCGACGGACCACGGGAGGATTTGTGACGACCACTGAGCAACTGACCGCGGGGCCACTGACCGCGGGGCCGCTGAGCGCTAAGCAGCCGGCGCTGATCGACCATCATGTCCATGGCGTCGTCACCGCCGAGCTCGACGGCTCAGGGTTCGAGGCGCTGCTCACCGAGGCGCAAGGACCGCCGGGCCCAGGTACCTCCAGGTTCGACAGCCAACTCGGCTTCGCGGTACGGCGCTGGTGCTCGCCGGTACTCGACTTGCCGCCGTCTGCGCCGGCCGAGGATTACATCGAGCGCCGCGCGCAGCTTGGCAGCGCCGAGGTGAACCGTCGCTTGCTCCGAGCCGCGCAGGTCCAGGCCTGGCTCGTCGACACCGGCTACCGGGCAGATCAGATCACCACCAGGGAGCAGCTCGCAGCGGCGAGCGGCACGCCGGCGCATGAGATCGTCCGGCTTGAGCTGGTCGCCGAGCAGGTCGCCAGGGCTGGCACTAGCGCGGCCGACTTCGCCGCGTCGTTCGCCGCGGCTCTGGCGACCGCGTCGGCGGGTGCCGTCGGATACAAGTCGATCGTCGCGTACCGCCTGGGGCTTGACTTCGACCCTGCCCGGCCGAGCGCCGCCGAGGTCACGGCGGCGGCCGGGCGGCTGCTGCGCGGCTTCGCCGCCGACCCGGCGGCGCGGCTTGATGATGAGGTCCTGCTCAGGCACCTGATCTGGACGGCGGTCGACACCGGCCTGCCGGTGCAGTTCCACGTCGGCTTCGGCGATCCTGACGTGCGCCTGCACCGGGCCAATCCGTCGCTGATGCATGATTTCCTGCTGGCCACCGAGCCGATCGGCACCCCGATCATGCTGCTGCACTGTTACCCGTACCACCGGCAAGCCGGTTACCTCGCCAACGTCTTCCCGCATGTGTATATGGACCTCGGCGCGATACTCAACCATGTCGGCGCACGCTCGGCAGCCGTGCTCGCCGAGGCGCTTGAACTCACCCCGTTCCACAAGATGCTGTACTCATCCGACGCGTTCGGCCTGCCAGAGCTGCACTTCCTGGCCGCGCTCGGGTTCCGCCGCGACTTGGCCCGGGTAACCGGCGAGTTTGTCGCCGACGGCGCCTGGTCGGCTGCTGACGTCGGCCGGGTCGCTGCGCTGATCGGCTCGGCCAACGCCATTCGGGTGTACCGGCTGGCGCAGTCGTGACTAGCGCAGGCCTGGCCGCGGAGTTGAGCGCTCTGCTCGATCGCGAGCTAGCTGCCGCGGTCGCGCTGCGGCACGAGTTGCACGCCGACGCCGAGCTGGGCGGATCGGAGCACCGCACGGCAGCGCGAGTGGCGGCCGCGCTCGGCGGAGATGACAGTCCGCCGATCGCAGGCACCGGCCGGATCGTGCGGATCGGCCCAGCTGATGGCCCGTGCATCGCGATCAGGGCTGAGCTCGACGCCCTGCCGGTGCAGGAGCAGACCGGCGCGCCGTGGGCGTCGCAGACCGGCGCGATGCACGCCTGCGGCCATGACGTGCACCTGGCCGCGCTCGCCGCGCTCGGCCGAGCGGCCAGGAGCGCGGATCAGGCTGGCGCGCTGCCGTCGGCGCTGCTCGCCGTGCTCCAGCCGCGCGAGGAGACCATCCCGTCCGGAGCCAAGGACATCGTCACCTCGGGCGCGCTGCAGGCGCAGCGGCCCAGTGCCATCATCGCCGTGCACCTGCAGCACCAGGTCGCCGCTGGCATGATCGCCGCATGCGTTGGCACGGTGAATGCGTCGTCCGACGAATTCGAGATCAGGGTGGAGGGCTCGGGCGGGCATGCCGGGTATCCGCACCTGACCGCTGACCCGGTCCCCGCGCTCTGCCAGACTGTCCTCGCGCTGCAGCAGATCGTCAGCCGGCGCACCGATCCCACCCACGCCGTGGTGGTCTCAGTCGGCACGCTTGAAGCTGGCCAGGCCCCGAATGTGATCCATCCGGCCGCCATCGCCCGCGGCACGCTCCGGGCGCTTGACCAGGCCGACCGGCCGGGACTGCACAAGGCGCTGCGCGAGATCGTGACGCATACCTGCCAGGCGCATGGCTGCCAAGGCGTGGTGACGATCCACGACGGGGAGCCAGCGCTGGTCAACGACGAGGCGCTGACTACCGCGAGCTGGCCCTGGCTGCGCGAGGCCGGTCTGGAGATCGACAGGTCGTTCCGTTCCTGCGGCGCCGACGACTTCTCCTACTACGCCGATATCGCCCCAACCCTGATGCTCTTCCTTGGCACCGGCGGTCCGGTCAGCCTGCACCATCCGGCGTTCCTGCCGGACGACGCCATGGTCGGCCAGGTAGCCAGGGCCATGCTGGCCGGTTACCTCGGTGCCCAGAGCCTGCTCTGACCGGGCAGTCGCCCGCTGCGAACGGCGTTGCGTTGTGCGAACCGGTCATCGCAAGGGTCAGCCCATCTTCTCAGTCCAGAGTGTCCTCGCTTCGTCGGGCCAGGCCGCAGAGCCACGGCTTACCTGGTCAATTCCGCTCAGGACCCGGTGACCTTGGTGTCCGCCTCACTCATCGCGATCCAGGGACACCCGGCCGGCCGACTTGTTCTGCTCAAATTTCGGCCAGAGGGGACGGGACCGTCGGGCGTGGGTGGACGGTACCCGGCCTCTTGGCCGGGCCGTTCCGCGGCGCACGGGTGCACCACGGCGAAAGCTCTGTCATCTTCGGCTTCGCGGGCACCCGGGCCGGCGAGGACTACATGACCGCCGGCCTGCGCATCATCTACCGGTATCACGGCCAGCTCTACACGGTGCTCGCCTGGTCAGCCGCCGTGGCCTGCGTGTCCTCGAACTGCCGAACCGGCAACCTCGCCGCATCCGGCCGGGCGGAGGATGTCGTCCGCCATGCCACCGGGCACCCGGCTCGGGGCCCGGTGCTGGATCTGGGGGTGGGCGCGGGCCGGGTGGCGTTGTACCTGCAGGAGCGCGGCCTGCGGGTGACTGCCGTGGACGCCTCGCCTGGTGCTGCCGAGGTGTGCCGGCGCCGGGGCGTGGCTGACGTCCGCCTCGGTGACGTGAACGACCCGCCGGCTGACCAGCCCTGGGCTGCGGTGCTGCTGCTGTGCGGGAACCTTGGCCTGGGTGGCTCGTGGGAGGGTAGCCGGCGGTTGCTGGCACGGCTGGCGGAGCTGGCCGCGCCGGGCGCGGTCCTGGTGGGCGATTCTGTTACTCCGGCTGGCTCACCGCAGGTGGACCTGCGGATCCGCTACCAGGACCTGGTCACGCCATGGTGGCCGCAGTACAACATTCCCGCTCCGCAGATGGCCGCTCTGGTCGAGGGCACTGGCTGGAGGATGCAAAGGCACCTGGAGGACGGCGACGATCATGCTGTCCTGCTGCGACGCACCTAGTGTCGCCTGAACCCGCTGCCCGGGCAGTCGGGATGATCAGGAGGAAGCATTTCGCGCCGGACGCCGCCTACTTCGGCGGCACGGCCGATCTGGTGAACCAGCTGACCCGGGCCTACGATGCCCGCATGGCCGCACGAACCATCCGCTACACCGTAGGCAACGAGAATAATCCTGCCGATCCGTGGGGTCGCAGCGAACTTGTCATCCATGCCGACGGCAGCGCGCGACTCGACCATCACTTCTCCAGGCGCAAAAACGCTGGAACGTGGACCGGTCAGGTGGATGTCGCGGCACTCGACGCGCTGTGGGCCGCCCTCGATCAGGCCGGCTTCCCGAAGGGGCCGGCCAGGCCGGTCGTCGCCCCCGATGGCACCGTGCGCTACCTCACCGTCGAGGCTGACGGTGCCGCCCACCAAGCACTCGTCGGCTGGCACCAGACACCCTCGCTGCAGGGCTATGCCGAGGCGTTCGACATCATCGACGGCGTGATCAGGCAGCTGAGCGGAGCCGAGGTCAGCTATCCGACCAGGCAAGCCACGATCGTCAGCGACATCACAGGCGGCCTGATCGCATAGCAGCCCGTCGGCATGGCGCGGTTACGCCTTGGACTATCAATTTGCATGTGCTGAACAAAAGCAGCATTCCGAGCCCGTCACGGTCGGTGCCGCCTTGTCCGGCCGGTACCTCACGACTTGCGGGCTACGCCGCCGAGGAAGGTAGCTGTGCGCGGCGTCAGGTCCGGTGCCGGGCGATCGCCGTACCAGCCCCGGACCGGAACCACTCCTGGGGGCACGAGGTCAAGGCCGTCGAAGAAACTCAGGATCGCCTGCAGCGAGTGGATGTAGAGCGGTGCGGCGGTGTACGCGGAAGTGAAGTTCTCCTGCTCAGAAGAACTGCCGGAGCCGACGGAAATGATCAGGTAGCTGCCGGGGACGATCGCCTGGATGAATGCGGCGGCCATGTTGCGGGCGGTGGGGGCATCGGCGAAATGCAAGACCGCGGACAAGATCACGCATACGGGCGCGGCCATGTCGATCAGCTCCACCAGCTCAGCGTCGGCGAGAATTCGCGCGGGGTCGCGCATGTCGCCGGGCACCGCGATCACCCCGGGGCTGGTGGCGAGCAGGCTGCGGGCATGTGAGATCACGATCGGATCGTTGTCCACGTATGCCACAAGCGCCTGCGGGTCGACGTGCCGGGCGATGTCATGCGTGTTCACCGCGGTCGGCAGGCCAGCGCCGATGTCGATGAACTGCCGCACACCGCGGGCCGTCACATAGCTGACCGCACGGCCGAGGAACTTCCTGTTCTCCCTGGCCATCTGCGCGGAGACCGGGTGAACCGCCAGCATCGTCTGCGCGAGCTCGCGGTCAGCCGCGAAGTTCTCCTTCCCCCCCAGCCAGTAGTCCCAGACCCTGGCGATGTTCGGCTTGGACGGGTCGAATGGCTCCACCGCTGTCTCTCCCCTCTGCAACCATCCCATCATCCACCGCGCAGCGTAGCGAACAGCCTTGAAATCCCAGACCAGCTCATCCAGCATGCACAGCGCAGAAGGCCTGAGGTGGGCAGCGCGAACGTGCGGCCAAGGATCACCTGACGATCTACCCGCGCGGAGCCGTGCTTCTCGCTCACTTGAACGTGCCAGTACCAGGCGGAGTGATCCAGCTGCGAGATGACCTGCCGCCCGGTCAGGGTTAGTCACTGCGCGTCACTCCGGGTGACCTGCAGTGCGACCTTCGCTGAACTGACACGACAAGCATAAGTTGGCCTTCAGATCCTCAGGTCTTGTCGGGTCGAGCGCGTATCTCGGCGGGCCGAGGAGCTGACTTGGCCGGGCGGCATGTGGCGTTCAAACCAGCAGATCGTTCTGGTCAGGAAGTCGGTCATCGCCGGGTAGCAGCGGACGCCATGGCCCTCCTGCGGATAGATCACCAGGACCGACTCGACCCCGTGGCTCAACAGCGCCTGGTGAAACTCGCGTGCCTGACCTGGCGGGGTGCACCGGTCCTTCGCACCGGCCACATTCAGGCACGGTGTGCGGACCTTGCTGGCCCGCAGCACTGGGCTCCTGGTGTGCACCTTGCTGCCTGGCTGTTCCGGGTCTGCCTCAAGGAATGCGTTGCCCCAGCCGCCGATGTTGGAGGTGAACGCCTGGCTGTACCAGTCGGTGACCGGTGAGATCGGCACGGCGGCGGCGAACCGCTGATCCTGGGTCACCAGCCAGGAGGACATGAACCCGCCGTAGCTGGCCCCGATCAGGCCGACTCTGGCCGGGTCGATGATGCCCAGGTCGGCCAGCGAGTCGACGCCGGACAGGTAGTCGGCGGTGTCCGCGCCGCCCATGTCGCCGACGACTAGCCGAGCGAAGGCCTGGCCGCGCCCGCCGCTGCCCCGCGGGTTGGGATGCAGCACCGCGTAGCCGCGCGACACCAGCAGCGGCACTACCGGATTCTGCATCGACCATCTGCTGCGGTAGGCCGCGACCGGACCGCCATGGATTCTGACCACCAGCGGGAACGGCCCCTCGCCCGGCGGGGTGCAGAGCACGCCCTCGATCCGCAGACCGTCGGGTGCCGACCAGGACACGGCGCGGGCGGTGCCGGCCACCGACCGCAGGTAGTCGGTACCGGCATGGGCCAGCGCCGCCAGTACCTGCTCGGAGTCCGGGCCGGTCAGGGTCACCTGCGGCGGCAGGTGATAGCCGTCCTGCGCGGTCACGACCTGCCCGGCGGCGGTGAACGATCCCTCTGGATACTGGCCGCCGCAGGACAGCGCGGTGCTGAACAGCTCGGTCACCGCACCGGTGGTCACGTCCACCAGGCCGGCCACCGAGTCCAGGTGACGCTGCCCGAGGTAGCCAAGCCGGTCGTCATCGATCCACTGCACGCAGGTGACGTCGGTGCCCGCAGTCGCGATCGTGCGGCGCGTACCTGAGGCCAGCTCGATCAGAATCAGGTCACCGGCCACGATCCAGCGGTCACTGCAAATGGCCTGCACGACGCTGACCCTGGCTCCGTCCGGTGATCCGCCAGGCAGGCCGAGCTGAACCTCGCTGCGCAGCAGCTCACGGCAGCGGCCGGTGTCGATGTCCAGCAGGGTGAGCACCGCGGTGTACCAGTCGTCCTCACCGGGCCCGGCGCTGGTGACCGCCACCACCTGGCCAGGGCCGCACCAGTCGGCCTCCCAGCAGTTCAGCCCCTCGGGCGACAGGCGGGACAGCTGACCGGTCCGGATCTCATGCAGCCACAGGCTGCGCCAGGTGCTGTCCGACACGGCCGCTTCGACCAGGGGGTGCCAGGATGGCAGGTCATCGGCCGCGGTCGTGCTTGTCCCGGACCCCTGCCCGCCGGCCAGATCAGCGCCCAGCCCGGCGACGCCGAGCAGGATCTGGCTTCCATCCGGTGACCAGCGCGCGTATTCGATCGTTCCCGGCACCTTCGGCGCGGCGGCCGCCTCGCCGAACTGGCCGGCCGACAGCAGATAGAGCTGGAACTGACCGGCAGCGGCGCGGTCGGACAGAAAGGCAAGCAGCTCGCCATCGGGGGAGAACCGTCCCGACCTGGACGAGCCCGGGCCCGCCGTCACGAACCGCAGCGCGCCATCGTGCACCGTGAACACCGACGTGCGCGGGAGTCCCGCGAGGTCGTCGAAGACTGAGCCGGTGACCAGCACCCGGGTTCCGTCGGCGGTGATGTGCGGCTCAGCGGCCTCGTGCGGCTGGCCGAAGGCCGGCTCGTGCAGTCGCCGCAGATGCTCGGCCACCGACGCGTACTCAGCGCTCTCCCGCAGATCATTCGACACGATTGATGGTCCTCTCACTCATCGCGACCAACCTGGCTGCTGGCGGACGCGGGGCGCGGCACGGCGTTATCCGGCGTTGCGCTGTCCGGCGCTGCGCTGTCCGGCGTGGCGGATCGCCGCGCGGCAAGAGTCGGACGCGCGCTGGTCATGGCCACGAAGCCGAGCAGGGCGGCCGGGTAGATGAAGTAACCCCAGCGGCTGCCGGGAGCCAGGGTGAACAGCAAGGCGAGCCCGAGCGCGAGCCGCCAGGCCGCGGCCCGCAGGTCGGCTGGCGGCCGGATCACCAGTGATGCCGCTATCGCCAGGCCAGCCGCGCACAGCAGGCCGATCGCGACCCAGCGGCCGGCTGATCCGGTGGTGGCCAGCAGGTGCCCGGGCAGCGGGCTGGCCGCCAGCGTCTGATACCTGGCCAGCCCGAGCGGGAAGAGCACCGTGTTCTGGAACAGCGCCGCCGGTGCCAGCACCGAGGCTGGCGTGGTAGCCACAATCAGCGCAGCCGTGGTGCCGACCGTCGTGACCGCGAACCGGCCGGCCGTGCGTACCCCGTCCCGCGCTGCCAGCATCGCGGCCACGACCGGGAGCGCGGGCCAGGCGATGGCCTTGATGGCGCACGCCGCGCCAAGTGCAAGGCCCGCGGTCAGCCAGGCGCGCTGAAGCTGTCGGCCAGGATCGGCGCAAGCGAGCGTCAGGCAGAGCAGCGCCAGCACCGGCAGATCGGTCTGCCCGGTCGTCAGCGGCATCGCAACGACCGGCGAGCCGACGGCGAACACGGTGCAGGACAGTGCGCTGCCCGGGCGTTCGAGTGCAAAGGCCACCGCGAGTATCGCCACGCCGGTCAGGCTCAGCCAGAGCCTGGGGTTGCCGGCTGCACCGGCCAGCCCCCAGGCCCTCGGCAGGCCGAAGATCGCCATGGCCGGCTCATACGGGTCGTAGGCGAGGACGTGCGATACCTGCACCGTCGGCAGATACGGGGTGCCGTGCCGCAGCAGCAGAACCGCGGACCTGGCCACCACCTGAAGCGGGCCCTCACCGACCTTGGACATCCGGCTTCCGAACGTTACCTGCCAGGTCAGCGGAGCAGCCACCGCGCCAGCGAGCGCGATGATCAGAGCCGCCTGGCGGCCGCGCCGCCGCCACAACCCCGCGGTGAGCGCCGCGATCGAATAACCGCCGGCGGCGAAGGCGGCCCAGGTCCACTGCACCGGCTGGCCCGAGCCGAGGAAGACCAGTCCAGCGAACGCCGCGAACCCGGCATACCAGGCCACAATCTGCCGGTCGCGCGGGTCGGCCGTGACGGGCGGGCCGGCGGCCGGGTCGGGCGCTGGTGCCGAAGCCGGTGCTGTGGCGCTGGACTCCATATCCGGGATGCGGCCCTTCGGGTGGTGACTGGGGACCCGCTGGGTGACGGACGCGAGTGATCGCGGCGACCTGCCCCACATTACTTTCGGACTCCGGTCAGGCGCAGGAGCGTTCGGCTCGGCGGCGCTCGGATAGCATCGGCCCGGGCCTCCCGGCGACTGCTCGTTGCGGCGCGTGCACGCGATCGGAGACGGAACGGTGATGGCAGAGGAGCCAGGCTCAGGCACAGCGACCACTGGCGCGGTGACCTTGCCCCTGGCCAGCCGGCCGGCCGTTCCGAACCCGCCGGGCCGCGCTGTCGGCTGGAGCGCGACGGCGGCGATCGCCGCGTCGATCTTGCTGATGTTCGCCGTCTCGGCTGCCGGGCCCAGCGCGGTGGTGCCCGCCCTGCCGCAGACCTGGCCAGCGCCGCCCTGGTGGTTGCCGCTGCACCTGTCCAGCAGATCCGCCGAGGCGGCAACCGTCGCGGCGATCATCCTCGGCGCCCTCGGGGTTGGCTGCGGGCTGGTCGCGGTCCGGCGCGGTGCCCGGCCGCCGGCCCGGCTGCTGCTGGCCGCCGGACTCACCGCGATCGCTGTCTTCACCGTGCTGCCTCCGGCCGGGTCAAGCGACAGCCTGAGCTACGCGGCCTACGGCAGGATCGCCGTCATCGGACGCAGTCCGTACCTGATGACCCCAGCCCAGCTGCGGGCCAGCGGTGACGCGATCGGCAGGCAGACCACGCGCAACTGGCAGGACAGCCCGTCGCTCTACGGCCCGCTGGCGACCGGTACCGAGTGGGTCGCCGCCAAGCTCGGCGGCACCTCGATCGACTTGATCATCTTCTGGCTCAAGGTCTGGCTCGCGCTGGCGTTTGGCGCCGTGGCGGTCGCGCTTGACCGGCTGCTGCGGGCCGAGCCGGCTGCCAGGGCTCGCGCGCACCTGCTGTGGACGCTCAATCCGCTGATGCTGTGGGCGGTCATGGCCGGAGCCCACGTGGACGGTCTGGCCGCCGGGCTCGGGTTCCTCGGCCTGATCGTCGCCCGGCAGCAGCTCAAAACGCTCCGGGCGCTTGCCGCTGGCTTGCTGATCGGCCTGGCCGCCGCGGTTAAGCTCCCCTTCGCGCTGTTCGGAATCGGGTTCGCCTGGGCGGCGCGGCGCTCGGTCCCGGCGCTGGTCGCCGCCGCAGCCGGTGCGGGCTTGGTCCTGGTCGTCGGCTACCTGATCACCGGGCCGGCCGCGCTCAGCGACCTGCGGGCCGACGGCAGCCGGGTAGCCCTGGACAGCCTGTGGCGAGTGTTCTACGGCTTCGGCAGTCGGCCCGGCTGGGTCATCCCGGCCGCCGCACTGGCCTGGGTTCTCCTGGCCGCGCTGCTGGCCTGGAGGCTGCCGCCTGGATCAGCGGGACGGCCGGCGATCCGGCCCGCGCTCGCGGTTTCCGTAGCCTGGCTGCTGATCTGGCCGATGCAGCGGGCCTGGTACGACGCCATGGCGTTCTGCCTGCTTGCCGCGTTTCCGGCCTCCCGGCTTGACTGGCTGCTGCTTGCCCGGTCGGTCCCGGCCACGCTGGACATGATCACGGCGGCCACCTGGCGCCCGGCGGCGCACCGAGCGCACGCGGCACTGCATGGCGCGGGGCGAGCGCATCCGCGGGCGTCGTCCTGGCCGCACGCGGTAGCGGTGCAGATCGGCAGATTGCTGATCCCCGAGGCCCGGCTCGCGGCCGTGATCGCCGCCGTCGCGCTCTGCCTGACCGGGGCCTGGGGTCTTTGGCAGCCGCCGCCAGCCGAGCGGATCGGCCCGGTCCGACCGTCCCGAGCTGCCCCGCCGGGCCGATGCCCGGAACGTGGCATTGACCACAACGGCTTGAAACAGGACGGGGTGCCGTAGAAAGCTCAGCTTGTCAGCAGGCGGATCGCCGGCTGCCCGCCGACCGGCAGCTCGCCGACCGGCAGTCGGCCGGCGGCCGGGCCCTGCTGTGCTGAAACGGCGCCGCGACGCGAGTGAGGTGCGAATGCCAGACTTCCTGACCAGCTACGCCGAGATCCAGCCGAATAAGCAAGCCGTCATCGACGACCGGAGCGGCGCCGACCTGGTCTGCTGGACGTACGCCGAGCTTGAGGCACAGGCCAACCGCCTGGCCAATGCACTGCTATCGCTGGATGTCACGCCGGGGGAGAAGGTCATCTGGTGCGGTCCGAACTCCGCGCCGGTGGTGGCCCTGGTCAACGCCGCGAGGAAGATCGGCACCGTCGCCGTTCCGCTCAACTACCGGCTGACCCCCGAGGAGGCGCTGTACGTCATAGACAACTCGGACGCCTCGATCGCCTACGTGGACGCCGAGCACGCTCCGATGTTCGCCGCGCTGCGCGACCGGCTGGCAAAACTGCGGCACATCGTGGTCTTCGGCGGCCCGGCGGCAGCCGGGATGCTCGGCGAGGACTTCGTGGTTGGCGCGCCGTCGAATCCGCCCGAGGTCGAGACTGGCGATGGTCCGGGAGCCACCATGATCTATACCTCGGGGACCACGGGCAAGCCCAAGGGCGCGGTCCGGCGCGGCCGCCCGAACGATGCCTCGATCATCGCGCTGCTCGGGCTGATCGGCTATACGCCGGACGACATCTACATCACGTCAGGACCGCTGTACCACAGCGGCCCCGGCAGCTTCATGGCCGGTGCCCTGGCCCTGGGGCAGACGGTCGTGCTGCAGCGTAAGTTCGACCCGGAGGATTGGTTGCGCCTGGTGCACACGTACCGGGTCAGCTCCACGTTCTCCGCGCCAGCGCCGATTCGGATGGTGTGCGGCCTTCCGGCGGAGGTGAAGGCACGCTATGACCGGTCGTGCATGAAGCGGATGATCGCCAATGCCGCGCCGTGGACCTTCGCGCTGAAGCAGCAGTATCTGGCCGTCTTCCCGGCCGATTCGCTGTGGGAGGTCTACGGCTCGACCGAACTGGGAGTGGACTGCGTCCTGGAACCGAAGGACCAGCTGCGCAAGCCAGGCTCGTGCGGCAAGCCGGCTCCCGGGGTTGAAATCCGGCTGCTCGACGAGGCGGGCGACGAGGTGACCGGCACCGGCCCTGATCATCCCGGCGAGCTCTACGTGCGGTCGACAGTGGTCTTCGACGAGTACTACAAGCAGCAGCAGAGCTATGACTCGGCCCGGCGCGGTGACTTCCACACGGTCGGGGACATCGCCTATCGCGACGAGGAGGGCTACATCTACATCTGCGACCGCAAGACGGACATGATCATCACGGGCGGGATGAACGTGTACCCGGCCGAGATCGAGGCTGCGCTCGAGCAGCACCCGGGTGTCTATGAGGCCGCGGTGTTCGGGATTCCGTCGGAAGACTGGGGTGAGACCGTCCACGCCACCGTTGTGCGTCGCCCCGGCGCGTCGTTGTCGGCGCAGGACGTGATGTCATTCGGCAAAGAGCACCTGGCCGGCTACAAGCGGCCCAGATCGGTGTCGTTCATCGACGAGCTGCCAAGAACGGGCTCCGGCAAGGTACTCAAGAGAGAGCTGAGGGCCCCGTTCTGGGCCGGTTCCCGCTCCGCGGTATGACCAGCCCGGCTTAGCTACCCAGATGTCACGCACAGTTCCACCTGGCGTCACGGCCTAGGGCCCTTTCCTGGCAGGCGCGTCCCGCATGGTGAGAGCGTGCGAATCGCGTACGTCACCGAGTCCTTCCCGCCGGATGTCAACGGCGTCGCACACACCGCCGCACGCGTCGCTGAGCATCTGGTCCAGCGCGGGCACCAGCCGCTGGTCATCGCACCCGAGCCGGCCAGCGGGGTGCCGCGGCCTGACGGCACGCTTGATTACCCGGTGGTGCGGGTGCCGTCGCTCGCCGTACCCGCCTACCCGGGATTCCGGGTCGGCCTGCCCGGACCGCGTCTGCACGCTGCGGTGGCCGGCCACCATGCCGACCTGGTGCATCTGGCCGGCCCGTTCGTCCTGGGCGCGGGCGGCTGCGCAGCCGCCCGGCGGCTGCGGCTGCCGATCATCGCTGTGTACGCGACGGACCTGCCCGGGTACGCCCGCGCCTACCGCGCGGGCGTGGCCGGTCAGGCGATCGCCTGGCGGCGACTGCGCCGGATCCACAACGCGGCGGACCGGACACTCGCCCCGTGCACGGCCACGGCGGCCGAGCTGCACGCGCATGGCGTCGAACGGGTCTGGCTGTGGGCCAGGGGCGTCGACAGCATCCGGTTCGATCCGGCAAAGCGGAGCGCAGGGCTGCGCGCCGAGTTGGCGCCCGGCGGCGAGCTGCTGGTCGGCTATGTCGGGCGGCTGGCCGTGGAGAAGCGGGTCGACCTGCTAGCTCAGGTGGCGGCGCTGCCTGGAGTGCGCGTGGTGATCATCGGCAGTGGTCCGGCCGAGCTGGCGGTGCGCCGGGCCGTTCCCGCCGCGCTGTTCCTTGGCCAGCGTGGCGGAGAGGATCTGGCCAGGATCTACGCCAGCCTCGATGTGTTCGTGCACAGCGGGCCGCATGACACGTTCGGCCACACCTTGCAGGAGGCAGCCACGAGTGGCCTGCCGGTGGTCGCGCCCGCCGCAGGCGGGCCGCTCGACCTTGTGCGCGATGGCGTCACCGGATTCCTGGTCACTCCAAGTGATCCATCGGCACTGGCAGCAGCGGTGGCCAGGCTGGCAGCCGACCCGGCGCTGCGCGCTGCGCAGGGCCGGGCGGGCAGGCAGCTGGTGCTCGGCCGTAGCTGGCCGGTCTTGTGCGACCAGCTGATCAGCCACTACCGGGCGATTCTCGATGCCGCGGACGCGCCGTGGAAGAAGGTGCCGGCGTGACGCGCTTTGTCGCGCTTGGCGACTCGATTACCCTCGGCGTCGGTGACCCGGTCGGCTCGGCCCGCCCTGCGGGCCGAGTGGAACCTGCAGATCCCGCGGACGCAGCAGGTCCGGCACGTCCGGCAGGTCAGTCGGAACGCCGTGGCTGGCGCGGCTGGGCCGTGCTGCTCGCCGAATGCTTGCCCGAGCCGAGATTGCACATCCTGGCGGTCAACGGAGCTTGTGTCGCTGACGTGGAGCGCGACCAGCTGCCGCAGGCCCTGGAATTGCGGCCGGACATCGCCAGCGTGGTGGTCGGGGTCAACGACACATTGCGGTCGAACTTCGATCCGGACCGGATCGCGGTGGCCGCGGCGAACACGGTCGGCGCGCTGCGCGCTGCTGGCGCCGAGGTGCTCACCATGCGGCTGCCTGATCCGGGCCGGATGCTCGGCATACCTGCCGTGCTAGCCAGGCCGCTGGCCCGGCGAGCGCACCAGATCAACCAGGTCATGGACACCGTTGCCGAGCGCTTCGGAACCGTGCACTTCGATGCAGCCGGGGACGCCGAGACCTATGACCACCGGATGTGGGCCGTGGACCGGCTGCATCCCAGCGAGCGCGGCCACCGGCATATCGCCCGCCGGTTCCACGGCATGCTGGCCGCGACCGGTCACCAGGTCGGGCCGCCGCCCGATCCCGAGCCAGCCAACCTGCCGCCAACTCGGCTGGCTGAACTGAGCTGGCTGGCGACCAAGGGCACGGCCTGGGTACTGCGCCGGTCCACGGACCTGGTTCCCAGCCTGCTTGGCCTTGCCTTCACCGAATGGCGGTCGGGCCTCGGTCGTGATCTGGCCTGCCCGCCGGACCGCGAGGTATCTCGGCTGCTGGCAGCAGGATCCGGTCAAGCAGCCATGCCGCGGCGACCATCAGCAGGATTAGGTCCAGGTAGTGGCAGGCCATGGCACCGAGGTAGGTCGGACCGCCCCAGGCGTTGACCGTATAGTTCGGATCCAGGCCGCCGGTGACCTGGCGACCGGCTCGGTAGCTCCCGTATAGGAAGAGCATGGCGGGCGGCAGCGCGAGCAGCGCGCGGCCAAACCCGGATGGTCCGCGGAGCGATCCGAGTCCGGTCCTGGCGACTCGCCGGGCGGCAGCTGCGCCGAGCGGAGCGAGCAGCCACAGGCGATCGCAGTCGCGGCCGAACTTGCGCCGATGCCGCCACCGGCCGTAGCCGAACGCCACGCAGGCGACGACTGCCACGGCGAGCTGCTGCCACCAGGCTGACAGGCCTGGCACGTATTTCTGCCGGACCGGCGACCGGCCAAGGTAGCTGAACCAGCCGGAGATCACCCCTACCGTGAAGCATGCGGCGGACAGGAACGTCAGGGTTACGGACAGCTGCCGGACGATGCGGTGAATCTTGGTTCTCATGACTCCACGCTGACCGCGCGGCAGGCTCGGCGTCGTCGGCCCACCGGCTGGATGTGGCGTCATCCGCCGGGAGGGATTCCTTGCCGCGTCGATCCCGGGGATGATGCCTGATTCCACCTGGCGGCTGACCACCGGAACCGGGATGCCGCGTTACGGTCAGAGCATGGCAATCCTCCGGGTCACCGGCCCGTCGGCCAAAGCGGCCTCCCCGCCGGCCGAAGCGGCCTCCCCGCCGTGGTTTGCCAGGCTCCCCGGCTGGCTCAGCAGCCGGGCGGTCCCTGATGCCATCGACTACGCGGTCGCCGCAGGCTGCTTTGTTGGCTGCACGGTGCCCGTCCTGGCCGGCGCGGTACCCCGGATCGGGTCGCCGCTGGCCGTTACGGTGTTCGGCATCCTCGCCGCCGTGCCGCTGATCGTTCGGCGCAGGTGGCCAATCGCCGCGGTCGTCGCCATCGCCGTCGTCTACCTGGCCGCGACCCTTGCGGGCGTGCGGTTCACGCCGTTCGTCAGCAACGCCGGCCCCAACTTCGCGATCGCAGTCTTCACCGCTGCTGACCGCTGCGACCGGCGGTCATCGCTGACCGCGACGATCATTGCCGGCCTGGCCCTCTGGGCCGTGCTCCCGCTCGGCGGTCATCTTCATCCCGGCCAGGACCAGGACGCCGTTCAGACCGTCGCGGCGCTCCCGGCCTGGCTGCTCGGCGACGCGGTGCGCGCCCGACGGACCTACCGGCAGCGCCTGGAGCAGGAAACTCGCCGCAAGGCCGCCGAACAGGAAGGGCGGGTGCGAGCCGAAGAACGGCTTGCGCTGTCCAGGGATGTCCATGACGTGGTGTCGCACAGTCTCGCCATGATTGCCGTCCGGTCCGGTGTAGCGCGGCTGCTGCTCGATCAGCAGCCTGAGGAAGCCCGGGTCGCGCTCGCCACCATCGAGACGGCCAGCCGGTCTGCCCTGGACGAGCTACGGCGGCTGCTGCGGCAGATCCGAGATCCCGCGGTCGAGCACGAGGACGCCACGCCAGCTCTGGGTGATCTTCCGGCGCTGGTGGACCGGCTGCGCGAGAGCGGCCTCAACCTCAGTTACCAGTGCACCGGGCAGCCAGGTCGCTACGGCATGGGGCTGGAACTCTCCGCCTACCGCATCGCTCAGGAGGCGCTGACCAATGTCGTTAAGCACGCTCCTGCCGCCCGCGCCTGGCTTGAGGTGACTCACGGCCCGTCCGAGCTCACCATCGCCGTGACCGACGACGGACCTGGCGCGCGGCACCCCGCTCCCGGAACCCAGGGGCTCGGGATAGCCGGAATGCGGGAACGAGTCGCGATGCTCCATGGCCAGCTCAGCGCGGGAGACCGGCCTGACGGCGGCTTCGCCGTCGTGGCCACGCTGCCGGTGGAGAACCGCCAGTGAGTGCCATCAGCGACCACCCGGGTGGCCAGCGCAGGGGTCCCGGCCGGCGGATCGCAGTGCTGATCGCGGACGACGAAGCCCTGGTCCGGGCCGGGTTCAGGATGCTCGTCGATTCTGCTTCCGATCTCCAGGTCGTGGGGGAGGCCGCCGATGGCGTCCAGGCGGTTCGTCAGGTGCGGGCACTTCGGCCAGACGTCGTGCTGATGGACATCCGGATGCCGCTCATGCACGGGCTGGAAGCCACCAAGGTCATCCTCGACGGCGACCAGGCCCCGGTCACCCGGATCCTGATCGTGACCACCTTCGATGAAGACGAGCATGTCTTCGAGGCACTCCGGAGCGGAGCCAGCGGGTTCGTGCTCAAAGACACCCCGCCGGAACAGTTGCTCGACGCCATCAGGGTGGTCGCGGCCGGCGACGCGCTGCTGACCCCGAGCATCACCCGCCGCCTGATCACCGAGTTCGCCCGCAGGCCACCGGACCTCCCAGCAGCCGACGATGCACTCGCGCAGCTCACCGGCCGGGAACGCGAGGTGCTCGCGCAGCTGGCAGCCGGTCTGTCCAACGCCGAGACCGCGGCGAACCTGCACCTCAGCGTCGCCACCGTCAAGACTCATGTCAGCAGGCTGCTGACCAAGCTGAACGCTCGCGACCGCGCTCAGCTGGTCGTGATCGCCTACGAGACCGGTGTCGCCACCGCCGGAACGCACGGCTGGTGAAGCTGCTGTAGTCGGCCCGCGGCACGGGCCCACGACCCCCGCGGGCGCCGGTCAGCCGCCGAGCATGAGGCTCGCGCAGTGCTCGCCGATCATCATCGCCGGGGCATTGGTGTTCCCGCCGGTGATGGTCGGCATGATCGACGCGTCGGCGACTCGGAGTCCTTCGATTCCCCTGACGTGCAGCAGTGGGTCGACTACGGCCTGCTCGTCGGTGCCCATTCGGCAGGTGCCGACCGGGTGGTAGACCGTCGTCGCCCGGTTCGGGAGCTCCTTCGCCAGCGCGGGCCGGTCCGGGTAGTCGGATCCTGGCGACAGCTCCAGCGTGATGTCGCCTGCGATGATCTTGTTCGCCATCACCTCGCGAATGAGGTCCATCCCCTCAAGCAGCAGCTCGCTGTCATCGGGATCGGTGAGGTAGGCCGGGTCGATCACGGGCGCGGCGGTCGGGTCAGCGGAGCTGAGCCTTACGGTGCCGCGGCTCTTCGGGTAGATCAGCGTGGGCATGATCGTCAGGGCCGGGCGCTTATCGACCTTGTGCCTGGTGGGCGCGTCCTGGTTGGGGAACGGATACGACCACGGCAGCGCATGGATCTGGATGTCCGGGATGTCGTCGGCCCGAGAGCTGCGGACGAAGCCGACTGCCTCGAAGACGCTGCGGCCCATCCAGGTGTCGCCGCGGATCGTCTCCTTGATCAGGCCGCTGGCAAAGTACGGCGTGGTGCCACGGTTGCGAGCCGACTTCATGACATAGGTCATCGGCACGAACATGTGATCGTGCAGGTTGTCACCGACCGGGAGGTCGGCGATCACGTCGATGCCGTGCTGGCGAAGGTGCGCCGCCGGGCCGACGCCAGACAGCATCAGGATCTGCGGCGAGCCGAACACCCCGGCGGCCAGGACCACCTCCCTGGAGGCCGCGATGGTGCGGCGGCCCTCCTTCGTGATCACCTCGACGCCGGTGGCGCGGTCCTTGCCGATCACGATCCGGGCGACGACGGCACCGGTCTCGACCGTCAAATTCGACAGCTTGTGATCGTCCAGGTAACCGATCGATGAGCTATAACGCAACCCGTCGTGGACACTCTGCTGGAAGATCGCGGCGCCTTCCTGGGACGGACCGTTATAGTCGTCGATCCTGCCGACGCCAGCGGTGTCGGCGAGTGCCGCTATGAATGCCTGCGAGGCGGGTGTAAGGTCCTTCGCTCTGGTCACCTGAATCGGCCCGCCCGCTCCGCGCAGATCGGTCGCGCCGTCCTCCCAGTTCTCCATCTTCTTGAAGCTGCTCAGCACGTCGGAGAAGCTCCAGCCCGCGCAGCCCGCCGCGGCCCAGTCGTCATAGTTCTTGCGATTGCCGCGGACGAAGAGCATGCCGTTGATCGAGCCAGAGCCGCCGAGCACCCGGCCGCGGACCTGCGGGATCTTGCGGTCGAGCGCATGGTGCTGCGGGGCGCTGTAGTAACCCCAGTCCAGTCGCTTCTTGAGGTCAGGGACATTGTGGAAGATGGCGATCATCCCTGGCTTGCGGATCAGATAGGAGCGGTCCGGCCCGCCAGCCTCAAGCAGGATGACGCTGGCACCAGACTCGGCCAGCCGCTTCGCCAGCACGCATCCGGCGCTACCGGCCCCGACAACGACGTAATCGGCGCTCTGATCCATTCGGTCCTCGCAGCGAAGGCGGGAGATGACCGCGGGACGCGGCCGATCGACTGGTCTGAGGACTCTATTGCCCCCAACCCCCGCGAAACAAGAACACGTTCTGGTTTTCCGGTTGGATGACAGCAACGGTGTGGCAGCAGACGAAGGTGGATCGCGGCAGCATCGGGCTAGGCGCGCCGTCCGTCGAGCCGGATAGTCCACGAATCGATCGTGTCCACCACCAGATGCGAACCGCTTCACGGGTCGCGGCCGAGCGTGCCGAGAACGGCGTCCGGCGACTCAGCCTCGACGACGAGCACGACCTTGTGCTCGTCGGCGAGCGGCCCGCCCAGAATTATGAAGCCGGCGTCCACGAGCTCGTCCATGAAGGACGCGTGCGCGAGCCAGTCGGCTTGCTCTTCCAACGGCCGCGACGGGGCCCACCGAGGGCCGGAACGGCTGAGCACAACAAGGAATGTCGCCACACTCGCGTTGTAGCACACGGCCGCCGCCGGAAACGCTGTGCTCACCCCACTGAGCGGTACAGCTCGTATACGTGCTGGTCGGCCGATAGGTAGATGACGTGCTGGTACCGGGTGTCGGCCCAGCTGGTCAGCGCACTTCCCCTTGCTGCTCGCGCGCTGCCGGTGTCGGCGGTGAGGTCGCCGCCGGCCCAGGTGCCGCCGGCCAGGGGGTAGTACAGCTCGTGCACGTGCTGGTCGGGGGACAGGTAGATGACGTGCTGGTACCGGGTGTCGGCCCAGCTGGTCAGCGCGCTGCCGGGGGCGGCGGCTGGGCTGCCGGTGTCCAAGGTGAGGTCAGCGGCCATCCACCCCACGACCAAAATGGCCTGGAATGGCTGCCCGCGCTCAAGCTGCTGTCCACCGGGCGCAGTGACGAAGACGCTCACTGGCTGGTTACCTTGCGACGAGGGCGCGGTCAGGCTGAGTGTGACCGTCGCGCTGCCGCCGCGAGGCACCGAGGAGGCCATGGTCGCTGTTGCGGTGCCCCAGATCCGCTTGCCGAAACCGTTGTCGGAACCTGCCACGCACCCGGCGGGCCACGTGGTGGTGCCCACATTGGTGACGGTCACCGTGATGCTGAACGAGGTGCCCGCACCGACGCTGGCCGGCTGGCTCCACACCGCCCAGCTGGCCGCGACCTGCACCGGCGGGCTTCCCCAGGCATTCCGCAGCACCGGCAGTGCCTCACCTTGCACGCCCGGATCCCAGAGCGGCTGCCCGTGGTTGAGCGGGTGCACGTGATATCCCGCCTGCCAGGGCAAAGCCGCGGAAGCCGCGGTGACCAGGATGTCGCCAGATCCTGGCACTATCTCCGGCGGAGCCTGCAGGATCGCCCCTACGTCGCCCGCGTAGTTGCGGACCGGGAAGCCCACGTCCCAGGCGGACCAGTGGTAGCTCACCACAAGGCCGGACCCGTCCCAGGTGATGATGGGTACGACAGACTGCGGCGTGAAGACGTACAGGTGCCACCGGAACAACGTGGGACTGGTGCCCCCGAACGTATGCAGCTCCAGCAGGGCGCCGGCTTCATTGCCCGGCTCATTGCCAGCCAGCCAGGTCAGGAAGCCGCTGCCTACAGTCATGTCACCAATCGCCGGGTCGCCGATCGCGCCGGCCAGGAGCAGGTACAGCCAGGGCATCGCGGCTGGATCTCCCAGTAGCTCCGCCGCTGCGGCCGCGACTGTGACTTCGAGTGCGCCCACGATGTTCGCCAGCTCGCTCCCGTGGTTGGGCGGCGCCAGCTGGACCGCGGTGCCGAGTCGCGGCCGCACGGCCGGGTCGGAACCGTGCTGCACCAGCCAGGCGCGCAGCAGCAGTCCGCCGCGGCTGTGCGTGACAAAGGCAATCCGCCGCCCAGGGAAGGTGGTGATGATGCAGCTGATAATCGCGTCCAGCTGCCGCACCGGGTCCGACGGCTGGCCATTGACCTGCGCCAGGCTGCCCCATGGCTCGATCTGGCTGTAGTTGACCGTGATGTAGCCTGCGCCGACCAAGAATGGCTGCCATCCGCCGGGAGCCGGGTTGAGCTTGCTATCGGTGCTGAAGCCGTAGCAGCCGACGCCGGGATTAGGCTGCAGGCCGAGGTCGAGCGGGCTGACGATGGGCGCCGTCATGTCGTACGTGAAGCCGGTGAGCCCGGGCTGGCTCAGGTCGTTGCTGCTGCCGCCCATGCCGTGCAGCAGGATCACCACGGGGACGTCCGGATCCGGCACTTCCGCCGGACCGATCGCGGACACCGTGTCCTGGTGCTTGATGTTGTTGTTGTCGGTCCACGTGGCAGTCAGTGTGGCCAGGGTGATCGCCATGGCATATCCCTTCCGTTACCCGGTTGCCGACGAAGCGGCGGCGCCCTGGGAGCGGGCGGCGAGTTGGTAGGTCACGGTGGCGGCAGGCAGGGCACCCGCCGTGATCACGGTGACCACGAAGTGAGCCAGGGTCACGTCGCCGATGGCGCTTCCGTCATCGACGATCGCGGCCACCTTGCCGTTGACGAGCTCCGCGTACTTGACGATCTGCAGCGGATTTGCGCCTGCCGCCGTCGCGGCGGCCACCACGCCGGTGGCGACGGCCGGCAGCCTGGCGAGCACCGCTGGCGTGGCCGGCTGAACTGTGAGGCCGGCTGCCTTGAGCGAGGCGGGGTCGGACAGCACGTGCCAGTTGGCGCGCAGCTGTGATACGTAGTCAGGAAGCGAGACGGGGATTTCAGTCATGTCGGATCCTTCTCATCGGCTTGCTGATAATGGGGTATGCGGTCGCCCGCCACATCGGGCGCCACGGCGTCGCTCCCAGAACCCGGCGAGCGACGCCAGACGCCGGCGTCAGCTCGCGGGCAGCTGCCCGTACCAGTTCCAGCGGCCGGTGGGGCCGTCCTGCCAGACCAGGTAGTTGACGCCGTGGCCGCCCGCGGCAATGACCTGGAGGTTCGGCCCGTTACCTATCCCGGTGACCACGGGGAACAGCGCTACCCCTGGCACTCCGTCCGGTAGCTGCCCGTACCAGCTCCATCGCCCGCTAGGCCGGTCCTGCCAGAGCAGGTAGAGGGACTCGGCGGCGCCACAGACGACCTGCAGATTGCCGCCGTTGCCCACACCCGTGGCCAGCGTCGCGACGTTCAGTCCCGGCTGGATGGGCAGTGTGCCGCCCCAGAACCAGCTGCCCGATCGCGCGTCCTGCCAGATCAGGTACAGCTGGCCATCGCTGGCTCCCACGCATACCACCTGCAGATTGCCTCCGTTGCCGACGCCGGTAGCCGCCTGGCGGAATCCGAGTCCCTGCGGGTGCGGCATTGCCCCGTACCAGTGCCAGCTGCCGTTGCCCTGGTCCTGCCAGATCAGATAGGGAGCGTGATCGGCGGTGCCAAGGCCGACCACCTGGAGGTTGCCGCCGACTTCGGCCGTGGCGACCACGGAGAAGAAGCCGGTGCCCGCCTGGTGCGGGAGAGCGCCGTACCAGTGCCAGCTGCCGTTGCCGTGGTCCTGCCAGATCAGGTAGGGGGCGCCGTCGGTCCCGAGCGCGACCACCTGGAGGTTTCCGCCGTTGCCCACGGCAGCTGTCAGCGCGGTGAACGTAACTCCCGCCTGGTGCGGCAGCGCCCCGTACCAGCTCCAGTTCCCGGTTCCCTTGTCCTGCCAGATCAGGTAGGGGGCGCCGTCGGTCCCGAGCACGACCACCTGGAGGTTTCCGCCGTTGCCCACCCCGGTCGCCACCGCGGTGATCCCGACCCCGGCCGCCGCAGGAAGCGGGCCGCCCCAGTGCCAGGCTCCGGTCCCGTGGTCCTGCCAGATGAGGTAAGGGGCGTGATCCGTGCCCAGCGTCACCACCTGGAGGTTGCCTGCGTTGCCTATCCCGGTGGCCAGGGCGCAGGGGTTGGCCTGCGGGCTGGGCTGCGCCTTGGTCCACAGGCCGACGAACGATTCGGCGGAGTTGAGCAGGGGCTCAAGTTCCGCATTGGTGACGCCAAGCGCGCTCAGGCAGGCGACGAAGTCGGGAAGCATGCCGACATGCGCGAGTCCGTCAGTGTTGATGTCGAAGGTCTTGTCGCCGATCTGGCTGCGGTCCATTTCGAGGCCGCTGGCAGATTTGAAGGGATAGCTCAGGCCGGACAGATGGACGCTGGGGTCCCCGACACCGCCGGGGCAGGCGTCCGGGCCTGATGTCGGTCCTGGCACGCCAGCGAAGCCATTGAAGTCGGTACCCACGCCCACGGCCCCGCCTTGCATTTTCTCGACGGCGTACAGATAGGCCTGCGCGTAGCTGTTAATGGAGCCGCCGCACACGTGCGGGATCGATGTTCCGTCCGGCCGTGGCCAGGTGACGATGGTGTCGATCGTCCCTTGGGCGATGATCGGCGAGACCATGCCGCCGAGGCTGCGGATGCGCTCGACTTCGCCGGCGGTCTGCTGGCCTTCGTGGCGCTT
>Ga0116218_1000494_pt1 | contig 27466 bp, 31 predicted proteins | sample Sb_taG_2_FD_88966 | JGI IMG/M metagenome (GOLD analysis project Ga0116218, IMG submission 88966) | Peat soil microbial communities from Weissenstadt, Germany - Sb_50d_5_LS metaG | ecosystem: Environmental > Terrestrial > Soil > Wetlands > Peat | place: Germany: Weissenstadt | collected 2010-09-21 | reverse complement strand
GCCGGCGGTCGCAGCGCTGACCCCGCCGCTCCGGCGGAAATACATGCACCAGCAGCAGCGCACGACCGATCCGCCGGGCAGGCCGAATAGCTGCTCAAGATCGGGCCAAGTAGCAGGGACCAGCGGCTGCGCTAGGAACGAACTCTGCATGCGATGGCTCGCCGACTGCGACATGTCGCCTATTCAACCAGCCGGCTCGGAATGTGTGCCGGTCCCGCCGAAATTAGTGGCCACAGGTGCGCACTCAGGCGGGACCGGCAGGTCAGGTCGTGCTCAGCACTGATCGTAGGTTCCGGGCGTCACATTGGCGCCGGACAAGGTTGGCGGGTTGTAGCCGGGTGGAAGAATGACCGCGGTAGTGCTGGCTCCCTGGTAGTAGTAGTCACTTCTCTTTGGGCAGGTGTAAGAGACGGTGCAGCTCAGAGACTTCTTTCCATAGTTGGAGCAGTCCTTGTTCGCGACAGCGCGCCCGTTCCGGCTGAGGGTAACGGCTATGAAGATGCTCGCCACGGTCGCTGAACAGTTGGTTGACGCCTTAACCTCGATCTTGCCCGAGGAGTAGAACGGCCCGAAGATCGGGTCACCGCATCCGATCGCTCCCTTGCCGACCGCGGAGCCGATATGCACCGACACGTGGGTTGGCTGCGCTGAAGGGACGGCACTGGCTGGGATCACCGTGACTGCCGCGGTGGTAAGGCTGACCAGGACGGCAGCCGCAAACCAGGTAGCGAGCCGCCGGTGCAGATGCCATCGTGAGTTCTTCAAACTGATCCCTCCTGACGATTAAGGCGGGGCGACAATGCGCCGCGCGATTGCCTGGTCGACATTGGGTCAGCGTGGCATTGCGTATTAGTGGCAGTCCATGCGGATTACCGGCAGAGTGGCGGCAGTTTTCACGCAGTGTCACGACTTAATAAACCAGTGTCACGACCTGGTAAACGCGCGGCCGGGAGCAGCGAAGTGCGACTGGCCTTCAAACGGCCACGGACGGCCGGCCCCGACCCTGACCCAGCCCTCACCTCTAGCCCGACCCCGACCCCCTGGCCCCGGGGTGAGTTATCGCGGCGGGGCACCCGGCGAGTCAGGTCACCGAACCTGCCGCCGCACCGGTCACCTGGTCCCCCCACCGGGCGATCTCGCCTTCCAGGTCGAGCGGGCCGATCATCGCTCCGGTAGCCGTCTCCTGGTCCCAGTTATCCGCCGGGACCCGCCACATGACCTCGAACTCAATGCCGCTCGGGTCCTTGGCGTACAGCGATTTGGATACCCGGTGGTCGCTCGCGCCGACCAGGGCGCCAAGCGCGGTCAGCCTGGACCGGATCTCCGCGAGCTCGGCCAGCGTCCCCACCTCCCATGCCAGGTGGTACAGGCCGAGATATGGCCCTGCCGGGGCCGTCCCTTCTGGCACCGCGAACAGGCCAAGGTCGTGATCGTTGGCCGAGTCAGGCGCCCGCAGGAACGCGGCCCTGCCTGGTATCTCGGTTCGCACCTCAAAGCCAAGAGCGGCACGGTAGAAGTCGACGGTCTCGCTGAGATCACGGACATAGAGCACGGCGTGGTTCAGGCGGCGTACGGGCATGTCAGCTCTCCTGAGGTTGCGGTCCTGATAATGCAATGCCGGTCCGGCCGCGGAGATTCCCGCCGGCTCCGAGGTCGCCCGTGCGATACGGCCTGCGCTACAGGAAGGCAGGGACGGCGCCAGCGCTGGCCAGCCCGGTCTGCTGGGCATGGCTGAAATCATCATCGATCAGCACCACACTCCGGCCTGCCGCATCCAGCAGCGAGGCAGCGACCGACGCACGGTAGCCAGCCTGGCAGTGCACCCAGACCTCACCGCCAGGGACCTCGGCGATCCGGCTGGGTAGTTCATGCAGCGGAATATGCACGGCACCGTCGATCCTGGCGGCCCTCCACTCAGAGTCCCGGCGGACGTCAAGCAGAATTACCTGCCGGTGCTCGCGGACCTGGGCGTACCCGGCGAAATCCGTCACCTGGTAGCTGGCCAGCGGCTCGCCAGCCGCCCAGTCCGGCGGCCCGCCGGTGGCCGATGCTTCGACCCGGTCGATGCCGATCCGGACCAGATCTCGCTGTGCCGCGGCCACGTCCGCTTCGGTCGCTCCGATCAGTGTCAGCGGTGTGCCCCACGGGATCAGCCAGCCCAGGTACGTCACCATGGAGTCGCCGAGCTCGAACTGCCGCGCCCCGCGCAGGTGCCCGGCCGCGAACGCGGTCCTGGTACGCAGGTCGACAACCCACTCCCCGGCATTGATCCGGCGGCGCAGCTCGCCACTTTCGGCTCGGCGAGGCAGCGTCAGATCGGGCGCGAGCGGGCCCGCCGCGTTGGCCGGTCCCATCTGGGCGTAATACGCGGGATAGGCATCGAGCCCGGCCAGCATCGTCTCGACAAACTCGGCCTCGTCCATGGTGAGCACCGGATTGGTCGTCATCTCGACCGCGATCGTCGACGCGGTGCTGACCGTCGGCGTGGCCGAGCAGAAGCTGCCGAAACCGTGCGTCGGGCAGACCGCGGTCGTCCCTGGCAGCTCAGCCGCCAGCCGTCGCGCCGAGCGATGCTGCGCCTTGGCAAGTTCAACCTTGTGCTCAGCGCCGAGGAGATCGGTCCGCCCGGTGGATCCGTTAAGCAGCGAGCCGCCGGTGAACACCGCGATGCAGTGCCCGGCCGCCGAGATCGCATAGGACAGGTGGTTGTAGGTATGACCGGGTGTCGCGATCACTCGCACCAGCATCTCGCCAACGTCGATCTGATCACCATCGGACACCGGGACCCGGTCGAAAGAGACCGGGTCGGCAGCGTTCACGTGGTAGGCGGCGCCGGTCGCGGCTGCCAGCGCCAGGCCGCCGGTCACGTAGTCATTGTGGATATGCGTCTCGACGACGTGCGTGATCCGGACGCCCCGCTCGGCGGCGAGCGCTAGCACGCGGTCGAAGTCCCGCTGGGCGTCAATCACCAGCGCCACCTCGCCGTCCGTGACGAGATAACCCCGGTCGCCGAGTGATGGAGTGTCGATGGCAGCAATCTCGATCATCGCGGGACGTCCCTTCCCTCAGCACCGGCCGACAGCAGACATACCCCCGCCAGTCCGCTGCCCACCCGCCTGGATCGGGCCGCTTGGGCGCGCTCAGCAGGCCGGCTTCAGGAACTCGCCGCAGCCGGTCCAGTGTAGATCCCGCGCGGGCGGATCGGCGTATTACGGGCGTACTCCTCCAGCGCGTGCGCCAGCCACCCCGCCGCGCGGGCCACCGCGAATATCGCCTCGCCAGCACCGCCTATCATTCCGGTCACCGCGGCGAGCGCGGCGAGTGCGAAGTCGATGTTGGGTTCGGGCAGCGCGCGCTTGCGCGCTTCCGCGAGCACGGCTTCGATCACGGCAAGCCGCTCCGACCCCGGCGCGGCCTTCCTCAGCATGTCGATAAGCGAAACGGCTCGCGGGTCGCCGGTCTTGTAGATGAAGTGACCGAAGCCGGGGATCCTCTCGCCCCGCCGGAGCAGGTCCCCCACGACCCGCGCCGCGGCGGTCGGCTGGCCGGCCGATGCCAGCATTACCTCGGCGCCACGAACCGCGATGGCGCGCAGACCGCCCGCACCGGCCTGTCCAAGTTCGGCAAGACGATGGTCAACTTCTACCTGGCCAAGCTCGGCGTGGCCCAGTCCGAGATCGGCTTCCCGTTCCTGTTTCACGAGGTGCCCTACGTCCGAGCCAGTGTTGCCCTGGCCCAGGCTGGTGCCTTCGGGACGCTGCGACTGTCCGGGTGGTGCCGCGCCGTCACGACCGACGTGGAACGCGCGATCCCGCTCGGGCTGAGCCACTACAACCTGTCCATCTCGACGTCCGACCAGATGATCGCCCACAAGTTCCGCGGCAGGCTGGACCGCTCCGCGATCATCAAAGAAAATGACGGCTGCCGTGACCGCGGCCAAGGACGGCGGCGCGCAGACCATCGGCGTGAACGCCGGCCAGGATGCGTGGGTCAACACCTGCGTCAACGGCATCGGTGAGCGCTCAGGCAACGCCGACCTGCTCTCCTGCATTCTTGCCTTCCGACACGGCTTCGGCGTGGCAGAGATCGCTGACATCGGCGACCCGATCGACCTGTCCTGGGCGCGCCGATTCGCGCTCTGGGCCAGCTACGCGTTCGGCCAGCCGCTGCCGCAGAACCAGCCGGGAACCGGCCGCAACGCGTTCGCCCACGAGTCCGGCATTCACGCCGATGGCGCGCTCAAGGACCGGAGCAATTACGAGCTTTACCACGATGACGCACTGGGACCATTCCCGCAGGACTGGCGTGCGCAGTCCGGCCGGGTCGTGCTGACTGGTGAATATGGCGGAATGGCAGGCTTCCGGCACGTCATGGGCGGACTGGGCATCGACGCGAGTGCCGATGAGGAGCTGATCTTCCAGCTCGGCGCCGCGGCGACGGGCAAGCCGCTGACCGACGACGAGCTGCGCCTGATCGCCGGATACCCGCGCGAGCTGTCCTTGCTCTACCCGGGTCAGCTCGGCTGAGGCGCGGTCAGCGGCCGATCTGCTTGCGGTTCCGCATCCGGCGGATCCTGGCCCGCTGGTTGGAATCCAGCGACCGGTAGCCGATGATCGGAACGGCGAGCGCGGCAAGGATCAACAGGACGGGCACGTACCACGGAATCCCCACGATCCACAGCACGATCGCGACCACGAACCCGGCGACTGCCAGCTGCCACTTACGCGACATAACCGGACTCCACTTCCGATCGGGATCGCTTCATCCCGCTCTGCCTGACTAACCCACTAGACCACATCCGTCATCCCTACGGTAGCTCTCCACCGGAGAGCTCTGACCAGATCCGGTGCGAGATGATGGAACGCGACTCCCAGGAGGACGACATGACGCTGTCACTGCCGATCGAGGCAGCAGCCAACGAGCTGCTGTCCAGTAACGCGCTGGCCTTGCTGCTCGCCATGATGCTTGACCAGCAGGTGCCGCTGGAGAAGGCGTTCAGCTCGCCGTATCAGCTGGCGCTGCGGCTCGGGCATGAGCCCACCGCGCAGGAGCTTGCCGACTTCGATCCGGACGTGCTGGCCGACATCTTCGCCGACCGGCCAGCGCTGCACCGGTTCCCTCGGGCGATGGCCGCCAGGGCGCAGGAGCTCGCCCGGGTGGTCAGTGACCGTTACGACGGTGACGCCAGCGCGGTCTGGAGCGGCGTCACCAGCGGAGCGGAACTCCGGCGGCGCCTCTCCGAGCTACCCGGCTTCGGCAACTACAAGGCGCAGATCACGATCGCGCTGCTCGGTAAGCAGCTCGGCGTCCAGCCAGACGGCTGGCGCGAGGCGGCGGGCCGGTTTGGCGAGCCAGGCTCGCACTACTCGGTCGCCGATATCACCGACGAGAGCTCGCTCGCCGCGGTCCGGTCGCACAAGAAGCAAATGAAGGCAGCCGCCAAGCAGTGATCAGGTACCGCGGAGAGTTTTCTGCGCTATTTGCCGAATTCTCTCCACGATCATGAGCTCCAAGTACTGCGGCACCGGCCATCGGGCCGGTTATGTCGGCCCGGTAATGTCTCGCCTCATGTCAGACTCCGAGATCCCAGCGACCGGGTCAGCGAGCGTGCACATCCTGCATGATGGCTACGTTCGCGAAGACGAAGACGGCGAGCACGTCGGCAGCACCGTGACGCTGATCGTCGACGGCCGCACCGTGGTGGTCGTGGACCCAGGCATGGTGTCCTCGCGGGCAGCCCTGCTTGGCGCGCTGTCGAATCATGGGTTCGCACCAGAGGCGGTCACCGATGTGGTGTTCAGCCACCATCATCCCGACCACACCGTCAATGCGGCGCTGTTCCCGGCGGCGCGCGTGCACGACCACTGGGCGAGCTACGACGGTGACCTGTGGGTCAGCCGGCCGGCCGACGGGGCCGTGCTCAGCCCGTCCGTGCGGCTGATCGCCACCCCGGGTCATACCATCCAGGACATCAGCACGGTTGCTTCGACCGCCGACGGAGTCTACGTCTGCACCCACGCCTGGTGGGGCTCCGACGGTCCGGCGGACGACCCGTTCTGCCCCGATCCTGCGGTCCTGGCCGCGAGCCGGGCCAGGATCCTCGCCGTGGCTTCGGTGATCATCCCCGGCCATGGACCTAGATTCGTGCCCGGGCCGGACACGCCGCGCTGACCGGGCCGCTCATCCGCCCGACAGATCGTGATCACCCGCGCCGTCGCGATCCCTGACCAGGCCACGTGATCACGGAAGACGCCCGCCTAGACGGCGTCCCCCTTCAGCGAGAACGACGCCAGCCGCCGCGCGGCGAAGGCCAGTGCCGCGCACATGACGACGACCGCCATGCCAACCGCCGAGCTCAGCGTGAGATGAGCGTGCAGCTGCGGGTTGTTCGCGACGGCGTTGGAGATCCCCAGCGCGTACTGGTCAACCGACAGCAGCCGTACCCCGCCGACGAGATTGCCGAGCAGCCCCTCCCAGACCAGCAGGTACAGCAGGCCGACCGCGATCGCCCTGGTCGTCACCGTCGAGAGCATCACGAACAGAGCGTTGTAGACAAAGCAGGCCGCGATCGCGCCGGCGAACAGCCCGACCGCGAGCTTGCTGCCCGGCCCGGTGGCGATCGCACCGGCCAGATACAGGGGAATGGCGCCGAACACGATCGTCAGGGCGACCGCGGCGATGAACTTGCTCAGCACCACGGTCAGCCGGCGAACCGGGGTGCCCAGCAGGCTGATCACGCTGCCGTCGTCGATCTCGGCGCCGAGCACGCTGGTGCCGATGATCAGCGCCGTCAGCGGGAGCACCACGGTGAACCCGAAGATCCCGAGGAACTCGGGCGGCCACACCGGGCTCTTGGCCTGGAGCTTCAGCAGGGCGGTGACGGCGAGCATTATCACCGGTGCGATCGCGAAGATGAGCGCGCGCTTGCGGCCCATGGTGGCCCGGACCGTCAGCCGCATAACCACTGTGTTGACGACATCAGTCATCAGACTCGACTCTCTCTTCCCTGGCCGCGGGTCGCGGCCACGTCGCGCGCTGCGCTGATCAGACTCGCCCCTAGCGGATCACAACGGATCATGGCTGATCACGGCGCGATCAGATAGGCGAAGACGCTTTCGAGCGACTCATCGGCCGGCAGCAGTTCGCGCAGCCTGATTCCCTCGGCCCTGGTCAGTCCCGCCAACTCCCTGGTAAAGGTGCCGTAGTCGGACGCGCGCACCTGAAGCCCGCGCCCGGTCAGTTCCACGCCGGTGACGGCCGGGCGGCCGATCAGGGCCGAGCCGAGCAGCCGGTCATCGGACGAGCGGACCAGGAACACGTGCGGGCGGCTGGTCATCAGCCGCCGGATTGCCCGGAAGTCCCCGGAGGCGGCCAGCCGTCCGCCGACGATGACCTGGATGGTGCCGGACAGCCGCTCGACCTCTTCCAGGATGTGCGAGCTGAACAAGATCACCCGGCCCTGCTGGCCCATCGCGTTCAGCAGGTCCATCATCTGCAGCCGCTGTCTCGGGTCCATCCCGTTGAACGGCTCGTCCAGCACGATGATCTCGGGATCGTGCACCAGGGCGGCGGCCACCTTGATCCGCTGCAGCATTCCCTTGGAGTAGGTCGAGATTCTGCGGTCCTGGGCGTCGGCCATCTCGACGATGCCGATCGCCCGGCGGGCGGCCGCTTCCGGGTCGGGCAGCTCATGCAGTCTGGCGATGGCGGTGACGAACGCGGCGCCGGTGAGGAACGTATAGACCGTGTCACGATCCAGCACCAGGCCGAGCTTCCGCAGGATGTCCGGGTTCCGCCAACTGGCTGATCCGGCGACGGCGAGCGTGCCGCGGGACGGCTCCAGGAAGCCGGCGATCATGTGCAGGATCGTCGACTTTCCCGCGCCGTTCGGGCCGAGCAGGCCGGTCACCCCGGGGCCCACCGTCATCGAGACGTCGTTAACCGCCACGACATTGCCATACCAGCGCGAGACGTGGTCCAGCTCGATGGTGGTCATGCCACACCCACCCTTCGGTACCGCAGGACCAGGCCGCCGATACCGGCAGCCACGAAGACGACGAACATCAGGCCGTATAGCGGACCGAAGCTGCCAGGGTCAGGGATGATGCCCGGCGTCGTGCCGCCGAGCCACATCCGCAAGCCGTCCAGGTCGGTGAACGGGCTGATCAGGCCGGAGAACCTGGCGAGCGCCGAAGGCGCGCCTGACGGCGGGCCGAACCCTTGCTGACCGATCTTCGTCAGCAGCGTGGCCAATGTCAGCGTCATCAGGAAGAAGATTCCGACCGCGCCAGTGGCATACGCCCGGCGGCCACTGAGCGAGGCGAACAGCAGTCCGAGCGCGGCCAGGACCAGCGCCCAGGCGACTCCGAGCGCCAGGCCGGGGATCAGCGCCTTGGTCTCGTGCCAGATCGTGCTTCCCCCGTGCAGCTGGGTGACCGTCCCCAGGTAGAGCAGCAGCAGCGGGATCTCGATCATGGCCAGCACGGCCAGGAAGAACCCGGCGAGCTTCGCCGCGGGATAGTCAATCCGCCGGATCGGCCGGGCGAAGTACAGCGGCAGGCAGTGGCTGCGCAGATCGCGGGACACCAGCTCGGGCGCCTGGACGGCGACAAAAACCAGCAGTACCAGGATGCGCAGCTGCGGTGTGTAGGTGTCATAGCTGACCTGCCGCGTGTGCGCCGGGTTCAAGGCAACGATCACGGCGTCGATCACGGCGGGCAGGCAGATGATGACGAACGTGATCACCGGCACGATCTTCGCCTTGACCCCGCGGCCAATGCCGAACGAGGTGCGCAGGCTGTGCCAGCACAGCGTGCGGACGATCTCAGCCCGCCCCAGGCGCTGACCCTCGTAGGACCGGTACCCGATGTCGTGGATCACGCCGCCATTGGCCAGCTCCGGCGGCCCGGCAGCGCGGGCGGCATCAGCGGACATCGGCAGCTCCTGTCGTCTCGAAAGCGGGCGGCACATTGTCGCTGAACAGCTCTTCCAGCCGGTGCCTGCGCTGCTCCAGGCGGTTGAGCGGCAGGCCAAGGTCCGCGATCGCGTCCCTGACGGTGTCGAAGGTGGTCTCGTCGGCGAGCTGGACAAGCAGCGCGCGCTGGTACCGAACCGGGGCCAGGCCGCGGCTGGTCAGCTCGGCGACCAGCAGATCCGAGCCCTCCTCCACCTCGATCAGCAGGACCTCACTTGACTGGGTGAAGGAGCTGATCGTGTCGGCCCGCAGCAGCCTGCCGCCGTCGATCGCCACCAGCTGGTCGCAGATCTGCTCGACCTCGCCGAGCAGGTGCGAGGCGACCAGGATCGAGATGCCGAATTCGGATCCGATCCGGCTGATCAGATCAAGCATCGAACCGCGTCCCGCCGGGTCCAGGCCGTTGGTCGGCTCGTCAAGCAGCAGCAGCCGCGGATCGCCGACTAGCGCCTGAGCCAGCTTGACCCGCTGCTTCATGCCCGTGGAGTAGGTCGCGATCTGCCGGTAGCGCTCCTCGTAAAGCCCGACGTGCCGCAGCGAGTCAGCCGCCCGCTCCTTGGCGGCGGTGGCCGGCAGGCCCGACATCCGGCCCATGTGCGTGACGAACTCGGTCGCGGTCACGTCCGGCGGCAGGCAGTCGTGCTCGGGCATGTAGCCGGTGCGCATCCTGATCTGATGGCCGTCGCCCGCGGCGTCGTGGCCGAGCACGACAGCGGTCCCGCTGGTGGCCGGAAGCAGCCCGAGCAAGATCTTGACGAGCGTGGACTTGCCTGCTCCGTTGGCGCCGACCAGTGCGGTAATGCCGGGTGCGATTTGGACCGTGAGCTCGTCGAGTGCCATCACCGGTCCCGGGTAGCGCTTGGTGAGCGCGGTCGTCGCGATGACTGGCGCCAGCGGATCGTCGGCCCCCGGTGGGCTCCCTGGCGGGCGCTGAGCTGGCCAGGCTGAATCTGCGGACACGTTGCTGTGGCCTCACTCTCATCGATGCGGTCGTCAGCGGGGGTCGCTGAGCGCCGACCACGCAGCCGGTCTGCGCCCTGGCAGACCGGCGCCGCACTCCAACTCTCCAGGCCCAGGTGGCCCGCTGTCATCAGCCCGCAGGCTGATCCACGGTCCGCCTGGGGTACCAGATCCGCGCTCCGCCGGTCACTCTTCCCATCCGGCGCAGCGTTCACGTCCCCACCCTGCCGGACCGTACCTGGAGACGCCGGCGGCAATGGCCGCAAGGATGACATCGAGGCTGCCAGCGGGTGCCGCAACTGGTCCCTGGCCTGCACCTGATCCGCCAGCGCCAGGTCGCGGACGGGCGAAACCGCTGGCGGTGATTGCTCGGTATCATTTGCGCGAAATGCCGGATCGACTCCCAGTCCGAATCACGCTGCTGTCGCTGCTCATCCTGCTGGCCGCGGCGGGAATCCACGCCGCCGGTCCCGCCGTCAGCTGGGATCTGCCGGCCCGCGGCGTCATCATCGCGATCGGCGTCGTCGTCGAAGCGGTCCTCGGCGGGCTGCTGGTCGCCCTGCACTGGCGATCGGCCGCCCAGCGCGAGAACGAGGACGCCGAACCGCGAAGCGACCGTGCCGCACAGCGCGCGGCCGAATCCGCAGCAGATCTCGGCACGAAGCTGCGGACCTATCTCAACGGCGCCCTGGTGATCGGACTGGTCGCGATCCCGGTAACGATTCTGTTCACGAGCGTAGAGCCAATCACCCGCCGAAGGTACGCCCCGCCTCCGGTACCGCTGCCGAGCCGCGGCCGCCACGTCGGCGCCCACGGCGGCCGGGCCGCCAATGACGTGATCAGCCTGGCGGTCGTCCGGGAAGTGCTGATCGCCGCGCTGCTCGCCGCGGTCATCGCGATCGCTATCGCGGCCTGGCGGTTGTACCGGGCCCGCCGACCACGTCATCCGAGCGGTCCACTCGGTGAGCCGGCTGATACTGCGGCCGAACTAGCCCGTGCCGTCGAGTCGGGCCGGGCAGCGCTGCGCGACCTCGACGACGCCAGGGCAGCGATCATCGCCTGCTACGTCGCGATGGAGCGGAGCCTCGCCGACGCCGGCACCGCCAGGAAGGTCGCCGAAACCCCCAGCGAGCTACTGGCGAGGGCAGTTGCCACCGGGTTGATCAGCGCAGCTCCGGCCGGCCGGCTGACCAGGCTGTTCTACGAGGCGCGGTTCTCCACCCACCTGATGCCCGGGTCGCAGCGGGACGAGGCCCAACGGGCGCTGGCCGAACTGGCGGCCGCCCGGCCGACGGCCAGCACCGGCCGGGCAGGCACGGCTGCTCCGGTCGCCGCCGCTGGCCGGCCCAGCGGCACCGGACCAGGCCAGCCGGAACGATGAGTCAGGAGGGCAGCGTCATCGAGACCGACCAGGCCACCGGCACCAGCCAGGCCACCGGCGCCAGCCAAATCACCGGCACCAGCCAGGCCACCGGCGCCGGCGAGGCGAACGGGGACAGCGGCTGGCGGGGCGCACGACGTGAGCTCGCGGTAGCTGTCGCGCTGGTGACTGCGCTGGCCGCGGCAAGCTACCCGCTGGCCGGCCCGGCGGCGGCGGGCCTCGTCGTGCTCGTCAGCGCAGCCGTGAGCCTGGTCGTCCTGCGCCTGCTGGTCGGCCAGGAAGACGAGCCGCGGGAGGACGCCGAACCCTATCCGGCCAGCCCGGTCCAGTCGTTCACCGGATTCTGGCGGGCCCGTGCCGACCTCACCGACGGGACAAAGTCGCTGAATGCCTGGGATCGCGGCCCGCGTCGCAGGCTGCAGAACCTGCTGGCCGCCAAGCTCGCCGAGCGGCACGGGATCAGCCTGGCGACCGACCCGGAGACCGCGCGGCGACTGCTGCTCGGCACCGGCAGCGGCGGCCGTGACCTGTGGTACTGGATCGACCCGCAGCGCCTGACCCCGCCCGACGCTGACACATCGCCGGGCATACCGTCGGCCGTGCTGACCGCCCTGATCGACCGACTGGAGCAGCTGTGACCGAGCCGACGGCCCTGACACTGACCCCGGCACAGACCGCGCAGCGCTGCGCCGCCGTGCTCGACGAGGTCGAGCGCGCGATCATCGGCCAGCGAACCGCGCTTGAGCTGGTGCTGACCGGGATCCTGGCAGGCGGCCACATTCTGCTTGAGGACCTGCCCGGCCTGGGCAAGACCCTGACCGCCCGGTCGTTCGCCCGGGTGCTCGGGCTGAAATTCATCAGGATCCAGTTCACCCCGGACCTGCTGCCGTCGGACGTGGTCGGCGCCTCGATGTACGACCAGCGGACCGGTGAGATGGTGTTCAGGCCGGGGCCGGTCTTCACCCAGCTGCTACTCGCCGACGAGATCAACCGGACTCCCCCGAAGACCCAGGCCGCCCTGCTTGAGGCGATGGGCGAGGGTCAGGTCAGCGTGGACGGCCAGACCAGGCAGCTGCCGCGGCCGTTCATCGTGCTGGCTACCTCCAACCCGATCGAGTACGAGGGCACCTACGACCTGCCAGAGGCGCAGCTCGACCGGTTCAGCATGCGGCTGCGGTTCGGTTACCTGACTGGAGCCGATGAGGCGCAGATGCTGCAGCGCCGGCTTGACCGGGCCGCCGACGAGGTCACGCTCACCACGCTGACCGGCCCAGACGAGCTGATCGCCATGCGCCGCTCGCTTGAGCAGGTCGAGGTCTCGCCCGATCTGCTTGAGTACGTGGTCGCGCTGATCCAGGCGACCAGACACAACCCGCAGATCCAGGTCGGCGCCAGCCCGCGCGGCAGCCTGTTCGTGGTGCATCTGGCCCGCAGCCAGGCGGTCTTGCATGGCCGCGACTACGTCATCCCTGACGATGTCAAGGCCGTCGCCGTGCCCGCGCTCGGACACCGGGTCACACTGCGTCCCGAGTTGTGGGTCCGCCAGGTCAGCGCCGAGGACGTGATCGCCAGGATCCTGGCCAGCGTCCCGGTGCCGCGGACCGACCCCGCTGGCCTTGTTACGCCATGAGCTTGTGAAAGACATGAAGCTGAAACCGGATCCCGCGTGGTAACCGCCGACCCGCCGCGACAGGTTGCGGTCAGGTGGCGGCTGTCCGGCCATGCGGGCCGGCTGGTCACGACGGCACTCGCCGGACTGTTCCTCGCGGTGATCACCAGGCGGGCCGAATTCGCTGGGCTGGCCGCTCCCGCGCTGCTGCTGCTCGCGCCCTGGCAGCGGGACCGGCTGGCCGCCGTCGAGCTGTCGCTGGCCGACGGCGGGGGGCCGGTGACCGAGGGCGAGCAGGCCGTGCTGGCGGCCCGGATCACCGGTCACCGCGATTACTCGGTGCAGGCCAGGTTGCGCCCAGCGGCCTGGATCAGCGCGGGGGCAGCCACTCTCGAGGACGACGGGTGGATCCGGCTGCCGTTCCGAGTGGAGCGGTGGGGCGCCCGGCAGGTCGGCGTCCTGGAGGTGGTGCTGCGCGATCGGTGGCGCCTCACCGAAGGACGACTGACCGTGAGCCTGCCCCGGGTGACCTGCCATCCGTTGCCCGCGCGGCTTGACTCACTGGTGGTGCTCAGCAAGCTGCCTGCCCGGCTCGGCGAGCATCCGGCCAGGACAGCAGGCGAGGGGACCGAGTTCGCCGGGGTACGCGAGTTCGTGCCCGGCGACCGGCAGCGGCGGATCAACTGGCCGGCTACCACCCGGCGCGGCACGCTGCAGCTGAACACCTACGCGGCCGAGCGGGCCCAGGTGGTGGTCGTGCTGGCCGATGTCAGCTCCGACGTCGGCCAGGCCGGAGCCAGTTCAGCGGACCTGGCGGTCCGGGGCGCGGCCGGCACCGCGACGGCATACCTGGCTGCCAGGGACCGGGTCGGCCTGGTCAGCTACGGCCAGCGAATCCGCTGGGTCGCCCCAGGCACCGGCCGCCGTCAGGCGCACCGGATCACCGGCCTGCTGCTGACCGACGCGGGTGACGGCGTCCGCACCGACGCGGTCACGTCGCTGCCGCGGGCGGCACTGCCACCCAGCGCCCTGATTATGGTGTTCAGCCCGCTGCTCAGCCTGAGCCTGATCGAGACCCTGCGCGAACTTCGCGAGCGCGGCCACGCCGTCCTGGTGATAGACGTGCTCTGTGCCGAGCCCGACCCTGGCAAGGGCCGCGGTCGCGACATGGCCGATCTGGCGCGGCGGCTGTGGCGAATGGAGCAGCAGGCAATCAGGTTCTCGCTGCGGGAGCTCGGCATCCCGGTGGTGCACTGGGACGGGCAGTCGAGCCTGGACGAGCCGCTGGCTCCGTACAGCAGGCGGGTCATGGTGACGCGGCGATGACTGCCGACCAGTCGGCGCGGCCCAGAGCGGGCTCCCAGCGCAGGCAGGGAACTCGGCCGGGGGCTGGCGCCCAGCCGGCCCGAGCCGTGGTCGCGGCGGCACTGCTCGCGGCGGGCACTCTCACCTGGGCAGCGCTGCCGATGTCCGGCGCTTCGGTCGGGGCTCGGCCCGCGCTGATCGTGGCAGTTGGCTGCGCGGTGCTCAGCGTGGCGCAGCTGGCGGATCACATCCTGGCCAACCGACCGCTGAGCGGGCCGCGCGGGGCCGCGGCCTACGTCCCGCCCATCGCCCGGCTCTGGCAGCGGATCCTGCGCGCTCTCCGGATCACCCCGTGGCCGGAGGGCATGATCATCGCTGCGCTGGCGGTCGAGGCGCTGCATCGTTCCCGCCCGTGGCACACCGCCGTGCTCGGTGTCGTCCTGTTCACCTGGCTGCTGGCCACTCACCTCGCCGAGTCCGCGGCCCGGCCGACCGTGTTCCGGCCGCACCTGCCGCTGATCGCCGCCGGCCTCGGCCTGTTGGCGCTGTCCGTCGGCGCCGCCGCCCTGCCGTCATCCGGTCTCGGCGGCATTGCCATCTGGCTCGCCGCGCTGGCGGCAATCGCCGCCGTCATCGTGGCAGCTCTCACCCTCCCCGTCTGACCCCCGCCAGGCGCCGCCGGTCCAGCGCCGGGCAACCGCCGGTCCGGCGCCAGCCGCCGCCGGTGCCCGCGGGGCGCCGCCGTCGCCTGTCCAGCGCCCAGCATCGCCTGTCCATGATCACGCGGTTCTTTCAGGAGCCCCTGCTGAAAGAACCGCGTGATCATGAAGTCGCCACCGCTGGAACGGACGACGATCAGCGGAATGACAGTTTCGGCGGACCGGACGGGCCAGCAGCGCGCCTAAGTGGTCAGGACTAGCGGCCGACCGCGTAGCCCTGCATACCGCGCGGGTTCGCTCCCGCGTACAGCAGTCCGCGGTCCCTGGCCACGGCGCTGATCCGGCCGAGCGACCACGGCGGCGACACGGTCACCTCGTGCCCGCGCCGCCGCAGCTCGCCGATGACCGCATCGCCGACCCTGGACTCCACGGTCAGCGACCGTGGCACGCTGCCCCGCGGATAGAACGACGAGGGGAAGTGATCGGTGTGGAACGCCGGCGCGTCGATCGCCTCCTGCAGGTTCATCCCGAACAGCACGTGGTTCAGGAAGAAACCGATCGTCCACTGGTCCTGCTGATCCCCGCCCGGCGTGCCGAACGCCAGGTACGGCTCGCCGTCCCGCAGCACCAGGCCGGGTGACAGCGTCGTCCGCGGCCGCCGGCCGGGTGCCAGCGTGCTGGCGAAGCCCGGGCTGAGGGTGAACATCTGCGCCCGCGTTCCCAGGCAGAAACCAAGTCCGGGCACCACCGGCGAGCTCTGCAGCCAGCCGCCGCTCGGCGTGGCCGAGACCAGATTCCCGAACCGGTCGGCGATGTCCAGGTGGCAGGTGTCGCCAGGGCCGAGCGTGACCGATCCCAGCGTCGGATCCCCGGTGCCGCCAGCCGCCCCGGCGCCCTCAGCCCCGGCGCCCTCAGCCCCGGCGCCCTCAGCCCCGGCGCCAGTCTCGTCAAGCCCAGCGAACCCGGCCAGGGCATAACCGGGCAGCGCCGGCTCGCGACCGTCCGGCGAGCCGGGATCCAGGCTGGCCGACGCGCGCTCGCCGACCAGCAGCCGCCGCCGCGCCGCATACTCCGGCGACAGCAAGCCGGCCAGCGGAACGTCGCTCTGGCGCGGGTCGCCGTACCACGCCTCCCGGTCGGCGAAAGCCAGCTTGGCGCACTCGGTGACCGTGTGGATGAAGTCGGCGCTGCCCGGCCCCATCCCGGCCAGGTCGAAGCCGTCAAGCAACGCGAGCTGCTGCAAGAACACCGGCCCCTGACCCCAGGGACCGGTCTTGCACACGGTCAGCCCGCGGTAGTCGAAGGTCACCGGCTCTTCCACGCCGACCCGCCAGGCGGCCAGGTCGGCCCCGGAGAGCAAGCCGCGGTTCCGGCGTCCGGTGACATCCATCACCTCCGCGCTGGCCAGGAAGCCGACGATCGCGTCGGCCACGAAGCCCTCGTACCAGGCCCGCCTGGCCGCCTCGATCTGCCCGTCCCGATCACTCGTGGCAGCTTCGGCCTCGGCCAGGATCCGGCTGTAGGTAGCGGCAAGTGCCTTATTGGCGAAACGGCTCCCAGGTGCCGGTGTCCCGGCCGTCAGGTAGATGTCGGCTGACGTCGGCCAGTGCTGCGTGAACAGGCTGGCCATCGCCTCGATCGTGGCGCTGGCGGTCGGAAGCAGCGGATACCCGTCGGCCGCGTAGCCGATCGCGTACTGCAGGACGTCACGCAGCCGGAGCGTGCCATATTGCTCGAGCAGCGCCATCCAGGTCCCGAACGCGGCGGGAACGGTCGCGGCGAGCAGGCCATTGCCCGGAATAAGGTCGATGCCAAGCGAGCCGAATGCGTCGAGCGTGGCAGCCGCCGGGGCTGGCCCTTGGCCGGACAGCACGAACGCACCGCCGCCGGCGGCGTAGCCGATCACCGGAACCTCACCGCCTGGCCCGTTCAGGTGCGGCTCCACCACCTGCAGGACGAAACCGGTGGCGACGGCCGCGTCGAACGCGTTGCCGCCGGCCTCAAGGACCGCCATCCCGGCCGCCGACGCCAGCCAGTGGGTGGCGGCCACCATGCCGAACGTGCCTGCCAGCTGCGGTCGAGTGGTGAACGACATAGCGGGCACGACGGCTCCTTCCAGGCGGTTCAGATCGACGTTATCGCGTTGCCGCCAGGGCCGGCCGCCGACCGGTCCTGGCTGATCCTGGCTGGAACCTGAGCAAGCGGAGTAACGTCCTAGTGGTAACGGTCAGTGTCCGGCCCTGCGCGAACGGCGTACTCACCGGACGAGAAGGCGGAGCCAGATGGTCCACGTTCCCCGCGAACGACGGTCGTTAAGCGGCCTGGCAGCCGTTGCCGTCTGCGCCGCCCTGTTGGCCGCGGCCTGCACCGGGTCGCCGCCGACGTCGTCCGGGGGCAACCCGCAGGCAGGCCCGGTGCCGCAGCCGCAGCCCACCGAGCCTAGTTACCCAGCGTCTTACTCTCCGCCCGGGCCGACTACGCCGGCCCGGCATTCGCAGAGCCGCTCGGCTCCGGCAGCCACCACGCCGTCGACGCCGCGGGCCCCGGCGCCGGTGCCTTCGTGCCCAACCGCTGACCTGCGCGGGTCGTTCGGCACCGGAACCGGCGCGGCCGGGACTTTCTACTATCCGATAGAGCTCACCAATACGTCCGGGTCGGCTTGCACGCTGTTCGGCTATCCGGGGGTTTCGGTGGTCAACGGCCCTGGCGGCTCCCAGATCGGCCAGCCCGCCGTCCGCATCTCGACGTTCGCCCCCACGCTGGTGACCATCCCGCCTGGCGGGATCGCGCACGCGCAGATGCAGACGCCGAATGCGGGCATGTTCAGCGTTTCAGCGTGCCAGCCCGTGACCGTGCACTGGCTCCGGGTCTACCCGCCGGACCAGTTCACCTCGCTCTACATCAGCGTCCCGACGACACCGAACCCGGTGCAGATCTGCACCGGCACTCATCTCGGTGGCGCCATTCCGCTCGGCATTTTCGTGGTCATGCCTGGATCAACCGGCCCGTAGCGGCGCCGCTTATTCAGCGCAGTGGCTCGGCGAACAACCTGGGTTAAGTCTGCTGCGTCGTTACCTTCGAAGGCTTGTTTCCAGCTGGCAGATTTCCGGCCCGGCCGCAGTGGCGGCCGCCGAGCCTGCCACGAGCCACGGAACTGCAAGATCGCACCCATCGATGGAGCGCAGCATGCACAACAGCAGCCTGCCGGGCCGAGCGGTCGGATCGGCACTGTGCCGCGCGGCAGCGCTCTGCGTCGCCGCGGCAGTGATCGCCGGGTGCGGCATCAAGCCGCCCTCAGGTGCCGGCGCCGGGGGCGGGGGCAGGGTCGGGGGCGGTCCGGCCAGAGCCGGCCAGACCGGGTCGGGACCTGCGGTCGCCGGTTCCGGCTCGGCGCATAAGGCACAGCACAGCGGATCAGCTAACCCAAGCCCGGATTCGTCCGGTGCTGCGGCAACCTGCCTGCCGTCGGCGATCCGGGTAACTCTCGACATCCAGGCGGCCGGCGTCGCGGCGGGATCCTCGTTCGTCCCGCTCGACTTCACCAATAGCTCGCAGGCCACCTGCCAGCTGACGGGCTACCCGGTGATCACCTTGACCAACCAGTCCGGGCAGCAGCTAGGCACCGAAGCCACCGCTGACCGCAGCCTGGCCACTGAACCAGTGGTGCTTGCCGCCGGCCAGACCGCCCATATCTGGCTTCACCTGCTCGATGTGGTGAATCTCCCGGCGGCTCAGTGTGACCCGGCGACCGCCGCTGGCCTGAATGTCGGCCTGCCCGGCCAGTCCCCCGCGACCTTCATCGGCTATCCGGTCACCACGTGCACCAAGCAGGTCCACGGCACCGAGATCCTCACCGTCGAGCCGTTCCGCCCGGGTCGGGCCGAAGCAGGCACCGCCCAGTAGGCCACGGGCAGCTCGCCCCCCGGCCCGCGTCGGTCAGCGTCAGCCCGAGTCGACCCACGCACTCTGCGGCCTGGCCGGACCCGCGGCTCTGGCCGAGGCGAGCCGGGCCACATTCGATCCGACCTACGGCAGGTACACCTGGGGCAAGCTGGAGATCATGAACCTGCGCGAGCGGGCCAGGAAGGAGTGGGGAACAGGCTTCTCGCTGCTCCGGTTCCACACGGCTCTGCTCGACCTGGGTTCTCCCCCGCTCGGCCTGCTCGGCACCGCGCTGCGGCGCGGCTGATCACCGCGGCAGGAGAACCGACGGCCGGCCACGCCGGTAGTGTGCTGGCCATGACCGACCTGGATAACCTTGACGCACTTTCGTCTATCGAGCTGCATGATCTGGCGGTTCACCGTGCCCGGCACCATCTCGACGTGGCGTTTCTCTGGGAATTGCTCCGTGCGCTGCCGGCTGGCGAGGCGATAGCCGGCCGCCCGGAGCACGCGCAGGCGGACGCGATGAAGCTGTCCGCGCTGATTGCCGACGCTATGGACACCGGAGAAAGCGACGTCGCCGACGCGCTCCGCCCGCTGTACCTGGATTACCTGAACAAGCACCGCGAGGACCTGCCCGGCTTGGAGCATCACTCCAGCCAGACTCCGGACCGCTAGCCGGCCGCCGTAGTGTTGTCGCCGCGACCCGTCAGGACTCCACCCTCTCGCCGCCTCGCCAGGGACCCAGCTGCTTCGGCGCCAGCGCACTAATTGCTCCGGCCGTCGCTCCGAGTCTCCCACCCCGCAAAGCGCACTTGTTCGAGCGAACGTGTGCCAGGTGGCAGCTGAAGTTTCACAGGTTGGCTGGTTCTAACGGGGTGGCGGCGGACACGAGCTTGGGATCGAGGCTGGTGACCAGCGGCGCGCCGGTCCACACCTCACGCTGCGCAGCGGCCAAGATCCACCAACCGGAACATGAGCCAGTTCCAGTTGACAGCAGACAGCGAGCAGGTTCCGGGCGGCCAGAAGGCCAGCCGCGGACCTGCTCGCTGTGCGAACGCAGGCGATCAGGCCTGAAGTACGGCCTCGATCTCCAGGTGGATGGCGACCTTGTCAGCCACCACGACTCCGCCGGTCTCCATCGCCGCGCTCCAGCTCACGCCGAAGTCCTGCCGGTTGATCTCGCCCGTCGCGGTGAACCCGGCGCGGGTGCCGCCGTAAGCATCCGGCCCGAACCCGTTGACCTCAAGGGTCAGCGGGACGCTCCGCGTGATGCCCTTGAGCGTCAGCTCTCCTTCAAGCACGTAGCCGTCACCATGAGGACGCAACCCAGTCGACCGGTACGCCATAGTCGGATGCTTCTCGACGTCAAAGAACTCGGACGAGCGCAGGTGCGCGTCCCGCTGCTCACTGCCGGTGTCGATCGACGCGAGGTCAATCTCAGCGGTCACCGACGAGTCGAACAAGTCCTCGGCCGTGACCAGCTCGCCGGAGAACTTGGTGAACTTGCCCCGTACCTTGCTGACCATCATGTGCCGCACGGAGAACCCCACTTCCGAGTGCAGCGGGTCGATGGCCCAGGTGCCAGTCACATAACCGGGAGCTATCCCGATCTGAGTCGCAGTCATATCTCACTCCGATGATCTTGGTCGTGCCGCCGGAGAGGTTCCCCGGAAGTTTTGTTGAATAAGCAACTACTATCACGGCCCGCAGGAACTTGTCAAATGTTCAACTAGCTTGAGGTACCCTTGGACATGTGACGATCACGACGCGATGGCTGAGCGCCAGCGAGCAGCACTGCTGGCGCTCCTTCCTGAACGCCTGCCAGTCACTGTTCGGCGAGATCGACGCACAGTTGCTGCGTGACTCTGGCCTGCCGCACGGTTACTACGAGATCCTGGTGCACCTGTCCGAGGCACCCGGGCGTGCACTGCGGATGACCCAGCTGGCTGAGGCATCGACGTTCAGCAAGAGCCGACTGTCCCATGCCGTCGCGCGGCTGGAGGAGCGCGGCCTGGTCGTCCGCCAGATCTGCCAGACCGACCGACGGGGTCAGATCGCCAGGCTGACTGATGAGGGATTCGCCGTGCTCGCTGAGGCCGCCCCCGGACACGTCGGCCAGGTGTACCGATCGCTGATCGGCGCGCTCACCCCGGAGCAGCTAGATCAGCTCGCCGAGATCAGCACAGCCATCATCGCAGCCAGCGGCTCCAGCCGCCGCCCCGCCTGCGCCGATCAGGATTTCGCCGACCAACCCGACGGCGGATCCGCTCTCAAGGAGAGCAGCTGCACCGGACCGGACACCGTGCCAAACCTGGCCAAGGACCACAGCGATCTCGATCGGAACTGACTGGACTCGATCGGGACTGACCGGCCGGACCGAGCGGGCCATTCCGACGCCGCCGGGCAGATTATCCTCGTGCTTGGGCCGGAGCCGCGGCAGCGACACCGGACTGGCTGACCCGTTGCTCGGAAGCACGATCAGTCTTGGAAGAGCCTCTGGGCAGCATCAGAAGCGAGGACACAGCGAACATGCCGCGAACTCAGCCGCATCGCGGAGCGGTAACCGTCCGGGCGGGCGCGATCGCCAGCCTGGTCGCGGCGACGGCCGGGCTGGCAGCCTGTACCAGCCCGCACGTCTTGTCCGCACCGATCAAGGTCGGCAGTGCCTACGTCATGCAGCTCAGCAGATCCGGCGACGTCGATGGCTATCTTGTGATCCAGAACTCTGGGTCAGCGGACCGGCTTATGACGGCCCGCAGCAGCGCGGGGGGCACGGTCGTCCTGCGCGGACTGGTAGGTCCTGGCACGACGGTTCGCACGGTCAGCGCGCTTAGCATTCCGGGCCACAGCACTGTTCGGCTCGATCCGACCGGCATCCACCTGGTCATCACCCGATCAGGTCCGATGCGCGAGGGAACCGATATCACCTTGACGCTCGTCTTCGCCCGGGCCGGCACAGTCCAGGTGGCCGCCGAGGTCACCAACCCCGCTACCGGCGGCAACACCTATTTCGGACCGTAGCCCGCTGCCAGCCAGGACTCCCGTTGTTGCCTGTGCCTTGCTCGCGATATATCGTCTCTATGTCGGCAGGTTCGCCGACCCGGCTACGGAGGATCAGATGGCGACACCGTCGGGCCTGAGAATCGGCGACGCCGATCGTGAGGCAGTGGCAGGTAGCCTGCGTGAACACTATGCGCACGGCCGGCTGACACTGGACGAGTTCCAGGAGCGGCTTGACGCCACCTTCGCGGCGAAGACTGACAACGACCTGGGCCGGATTACCAGCGACCTCCCGCACCCGGTGGTGTACGGAAACCCCTGGCCACCAGTTCAGCGAGCAGTCGGCCGGCAGCGCGGCAGCGGCTGGCAACGTAGCGGCGGCTGGCAGAGTGGCAGCGGATCCAGTCGGCCGCCGCGGCGGTCAGCTCTATTGGCGTTCGCGAACCTGATCTGGCTGCTCGTCGCCATCGCCCTCGTCGTCAGCGTCTTCGGGATCTTCGGGGTGCTGACGCCCAAGCCGCTGCTCATCCTGCTGGCGATTCTCACGTTCTCCAGGCGGATCTTGCGCCGCATCATCCGCCGAGTCGGGCGGTAAGCCGCCCGCCGCCCCTGCTGGGCCTTTACGGCGCGGGGGTGCAAAGAGCCTCTCTGCGCGGCAGACGCCAGTGCCCCGCCGAGTCGGCGCCGCCCCCGTTAGGCACTGATGTGCACGGGGTGCGACGCCAGTCCTCAGTCAGTGCCTAGGTCCTGACTGGAGCCCGTAGCGGCACGAGCAGATAGCGAAACGCCGGCTGGCCCGATCTGCCCACGTCTGTGCCACTGTCCTGCCCGCCAGTGCCCGCCCAGGTGATCAGCGCCGGCTTGGCCGGGCTGGTGAATTCGAGCCTGATCCGGCCGAGCTCGGGCGAGTCAGTTCCGGCGACGGTCCCGCCCCCGGCCGCCGAACCGCTCCCTTCAGCGGAACTGCCGACCCCAGCCGGGCTCCCGGCCCCAGCGGGATTTCCGACGCCAGCGCCACCCCCGGCCCCAGCGGAACTGCCGCCGCCGGCTCCAGCGCCACCGTCGGCTCCGACGACACCGGGCGTCACAGGTGCCCCAGAGGTCCCCGCCGCTGCTGCGGACGAGCGTTCCATGGCGGCTGCCGCGGTCAGCCCGTCAAGTAGGAAATGCGGGTTGAACGAGATCACCGGCTGATCTCCGGCGAACTCGGCGTCGACCGTCTCCGCGGCTCGTGCCCGACCCTCGGCATGCGCTTCGATCACAACCTGTCCAGCACCGAACGAGAGCTGCACTGGGCCGGCCCGCTCGGCTACCAGCGCCGCCCGGCGGACCGCCTCGATGACGGGGCCAGCGGGCAGGTCTGCCCGGCAGCCGAATTCGGCAGGGAACCTCGACTGGTACCTGATGAAGTCACCAGCGATCAGCCGAGCGGTCAAGCGCCGTCCGCCAGTTTCGAAGCTGATCAGCCCTTCCTGGCCGAACGCCACAGCCACCGGCAGTCCCGGCACCATCGTCCGCGCTACCTCGGTCATGATTCTGGCTGGGACAAGCGCGATCGCCTGGGCATCGGGAACGGCGGGCGCGAAGCTCACCTCACGGGCGGCCAGTCGGTACCGGTCGGTGGCTACCAGCGTCATGACCGGCCCGCTGATGTCCAGGCATACGGCGGTCAGCATCGGCAGGGTGTCATCCCGGCTAGCGGCGGGGGCCACTTGGGCGACAGCGCTGGCAAGTGCACCTGAGTCCACGGTGCCGACCGGCTCAGGCGACTCGGGCAGCGCCGGATAGTCGTCCACCGGCAGGCAGACCAGCCCGAACTCCGCGCTGCCGCAGGCGAGGTTCACCATACCGGCCTCTTCCGAGAACTCAGCAGGCTTGGCCGGAAGGCTGCGCGTGATCTCGGCGAGCAGCCGTCCGGGTACCAGCGCGGTACCCGACTCGGCGACCTCCGCATCGACTCGCACCCGAGCCGATACCTCATAGTCGAAGCAGGACAAGGTCAACCCGTCGGCCTCGGCATTGAGAAGCATGCCGGAAAGCACCGGAACCACGGGCCGGGACGGGAGCGCGCGTGACACGAACGCCACAGCCTCGCCTATCGCCTCACGCCCGACCGTGAATTTCACTTTCGCCTCCGCCAGTTCATTGCCTTTGCCCCGATACTGGCATTAACCACTGACAATTCGTAACGGCTCGCCCGCGCCAGTCCGCCGCCGAGCCGCACCCCAACCGCCCGCGCACTCCAGCCCAGCCGCTGCCGGACCGCACAACACTCCAGCCCAGTCCCACTGCTGCCGGACGGCACGCAGGCCGGTAGCAACACTTCAGCCCAGGCCCGGTGCTGCCGGACCGCACTTCAGCTGGCAGCCGCACTCCAGCCAGCCCGCTGCTGCCGGACCGCACTTCAGCTGGTAGCCGCACTCCAGCCAGCCCGCTGCCGCTGGGCGCAGCCCAGCCGGCTAGCGGCCGACAATCCAGCCAGTGCCGGCCTCAGCCAACGCCGAGCCCTCCGAGGCGGACGGCATGCCTGCGATGCCAGGCGTTGCGCCAGCAGCCGGCATCGCGAGGTGTGCCGCCCGACTCGCCTCAGCGAGGTCTGTAGTTCCTCGGGGCCAGACCGGAGGTGAGGCCCGACTCGCCCAGCGAGGTCTGTAGTTTCCCTGGGCCAGCTCGCGAGGTGAGGCCCGACTCGCCCCCTGCCCCGCGCGCCGGCGTTACACCAGGCCTGGCGGTGCCGCCGCCAGCGTCGCCTCGATCGCCTTGACCAGTGCCCGCGCCGTCTCAGCAGTCAACTCGACAGCGACCCGCGCCGACGGACCTTGCCGCGGGTTCTTGAAGTCGATGTTCAGCGTGTGATCGGCCAGCGCGTGGGCCGGATGATCAAGGTACACGCTGACCTCGCTCAGCCGGAACCATCCGTCCGAACCCTTGCCGCTGCCCGTCGCCGCGATGTTCTCGGTGAGGTAAGTGCACATGACGCCGCCTTCACCCAGCCAGATAGCGGCCGAAGAAATCCCAGACCTTTGCCCAGCCCTCGGTCGCGGCCTCGACCCGGTATGCGGCGCGGTCGACCGAGAAGAAGGCGTGACCGGCACCGGCGAAGGTGTGAAACTCATGTGCCTTGCCGAACCCGTCGAGCACCTGCGACAGCTCAGCGGTTTCCTCCGGAGTTGGGAATTTGTCGTCGGCTCCGAACAGTCCGAGCAGCGGGCAGGACAGGTCTTTGGCCAGCCCAATGAGCGGCTTCATGCTCGCCGGCGCCCCCTGCGGAACGTTGACGACCGCTCCGCCGTAACAGTCAACAGCCGCATCCAGCTGAAGGCTGCAGGCAGCCAGGAAGGACTGACGTCCGCCAGAGCAGTAGCCGATCACGCCGATCTTGCCATTGCAGCTTGCCAGACCGCGCAGGTAGTCCGCTGCACCGGCGACATCTCCCACCAGGCGCTCATCCGGCACTCCGCCGTTGGCGCGCGCGATCGCCGCGGCATCGTCCGGGCTCGCGCCCGGTGCCTCGCGGTAATACAGGTTGGGCATCGCGGCGGCATAGCCGTGGGCAGCGAACTTCCTGGCGATCTCCTTCATTGCCGAGTCGTAGCCGGGCATGTGGTGAATCACGACCACGCCGGCGAACGAGTCCTGGCCTTGCGGTCGAGCGAAATACGCCTCGATCTCATCTCCGCTATTACCGGTAATTGTCACCGTCTCGGCGGTAAGAGCCTCGTTCACTTCTAGTCGTCTCCTTCTCGTGTAATTAGCTACCTTATTGCCAAACTGGAATTATCGGATCAGCATTTACTGCTGCTAGCTCGCGGCGATTCTCCTGGTGCAGCCGTCTTCCATGCGAGATGATTTCAAACAGTCCTGACGCTGCGGGAGAGGTACCTTAATGAGCTCGGTCTCCAATGGGCTAACACTCATATTCTTGCTGGTAGGCTGCGCACTTGGCTGGTATGCGAATCGTGCTTATGCGGCCCACGGCGATGTCAAGTCAACTAAGAGGAAAATCCCTGGATATCGAAAGTCCAGGCAGCACAACGGCGTCGTCACCGTCATCCTCGCTTTCGTCATCGGCATAGTGGTGTTTGGCCTCTTGCACGTGGGCCGCTAACTGATCCGGCTGACGATGTCCGCCGACACGCCTGCCCCTTCTGGCGCACAGTTTGATCGACCGCGTGATGTTGACGAGGCGGCCGGACCCACGGCAGCCCTGAGACGCTGCAGTGCAGGGTAGTTGGCGCCGTAGCGGGCACGCTGCCAGTCTGCCAGGTTCGAGTCAGGGTGGTTCTGGCGCCTATGTCACTGACATCGGTCCGGTCGGTCCGGAGGGCTGCAAGCCGCAGTCTGATCGGCGCTAACCTCCGGCGCTGGCCCAACCCGCCATCCTGATCCCAGTCCTGAGCCGTCGACATTCCCGCAGCTCAGCGCGGTGCCTGCGAGGTCTTCACGTTTGGCCGTGACCTGGGCGAGCGGGTGCCGGTACGGGATTCACCCACAGGTTAAGCGGGCTGTGCCCACAGCATTCTTGGGTGGCTTTAACGTTTCCGGCGTATTGCGGGTGGTTTAGCGGTTCCAGCGGGGGTCGGCCTCGGCGATGGCCAGGCTGAGCGTCTCCAGTTCCGTCACCAGGGACCGCAGGCGCCGCTGGCTCTCGAGCCAGGGGCCGTAGTCGGCGAGCTGCTCGTCGGTGAGCAGCCGGGTCACCGTCTTGCCGGCGACTTTGCGGGTCCACTGGTGGTAGGGGCCGTGCAGGACCGGCGGGTCGGCGTGGCAGCGGCAGTTCGGGTGCCCGCAGCGGGTCATCCGCTCGGTCAGGGTGCCGGGGAGCGCGAAGCCGGTCTGGGCGAGCGCGCGGGCCAGCGCCCGGGCGATGCGCCGGGCTTCGGCCCGCTGGGCCGCAGTGGTCGGCACGATCTCATCCTCGCATCCGGGGTCCGCCGCTTCCCGTATTTCATACAGTATATATGCTGTATGAAAGTCCCGGCTGAGGTCACGATCCGCGCAGCGTCACCTGGGCCTGGAGAAGCTGGGCCGCGGCTACGGCAGCACGGCTGGGATTGCCCCCGACACGGCCCGATGGTCTCGGGCCAGGCCACTGAGTGAGCAGGCCACCCTCGAAGGCCACGAAGGCGCGGTCCACGGAGCGCGCGCACCAGCCCTGCCGATTCCTCATGGTCCGAGGTCTGAGCTGCTCGGCACCTCGCTGCTTTCCGATGACCTACTTAGGTGGCGGGAGGAGCGCGAGAGACATACCGACCGACCGGATGTAGGCATATCAGCGAGCAGGCATGCTGGCTGTGGGCGTCGGTCGCGGGTTCCCGCCGTGCTGTTCGCCACATTTCACCTGAATCGCCGGGCGGGCAGATCTGCGATTCGGGCACCTGCTCAAGTGGCGCCACTGTCACCAGGCTCCAGCAGGCAGTGTCCTGCGGATCGCTCACGTCGGTTCTATCTCACCGCGTTCTACCCGGCCAGGATCGAACGGCTCACCCCGGAACTGCACGCGGTCATCACGGTCAGCCCCGAACCGCAGGCCGAAGCCCGCGCCAGCGACAGGGCTGGCGGGACAGCGCGCGGGCCGCTGGAGGGCATCCCGGTGCTGGTCATGGACAGCATCGGGCCACAGGAAATACCCGTCACGGCGGGCTTCCCTGGCCAGCAGGCTGCACTAGGCGGGCACGCTTCCGCTTCTTCTT
>Ga0116218_1000493_pt1 | contig 27475 bp, 24 predicted proteins | sample Sb_taG_2_FD_88966 | JGI IMG/M metagenome (GOLD analysis project Ga0116218, IMG submission 88966) | Peat soil microbial communities from Weissenstadt, Germany - Sb_50d_5_LS metaG | ecosystem: Environmental > Terrestrial > Soil > Wetlands > Peat | place: Germany: Weissenstadt | collected 2010-09-21 | reverse complement strand
GTCGTCGCCCTTGGGGAGGAAGCCCCACTTCACGCCGGTCGGGAAGCCGGCCCCGCCGCGGCCGCGCAGCCCGGAGCCCTTCACGGTCGCGATGACCTCGTCGCGCGACATGCCGAGCGCCTTCGGCAGCGCCTGCCAGCCGCCCGCCCGCCGGTACCCGTCGAGGGTGAAGATGTCGGGCTGGTCCCAGTGCGCGGTCAGCACCGGGGTCAGGGTGTCGGTCACCGCGGCTCCTTCGCTTGGCCGCCGGCTTGGCCGCCCGCCCGCCCCGGCTGCGGCGCGGTCCAGCCGTGCTCTTTGGCGATCTTGAGGCCGACCAGGTCGGCCGGCCCCGCGGCGGGGCCGTCGGTGGCCTGATCATCGTTGAAGCCGGCCAGGATGCGGGCCGCCTCGCGCCAGGTCACCAGCCGCCCCGGACCCCGGGTCGGGGTCACCTTGTTCCCGGCGCGCAGGTCGTCGGCGAGGCGGCGGGCCGACTGCGGCGTCATGTTGTCGAAGAACTCCCAGTTCACCATCATCACGGGCGCGTACTCGCAGGCGGCGTTGCACTCGAGGTGCTCCAGGCTGACCCGGCCGTCGGGCGTGGCCTCGTCGTCGCCCACGCCGAGGTGCTCGCGGAGCTCGGCGAGGATCTGGTTGCCGCCCATGACCGCGCACACCGTGTTCGTGCACACGCCGACGTGGTACTGCCCGACCGGGCGGCGCTTGTACATCGTGTAGAAGCTGACCACCCCGGTGACGTCGGCCTCGGTCAGCCCGAGCCTGGCCGCGCAGTACCCGATGCCGTCCGCGGAGACGTAGCCCTCCTCCGCCTGGACGAGATGCAGCAGCGGCAGCAGCGCCGACCTCGGGCCCGGATACTGGCCGATGATCTGGTCCGCGTCCGCGTCGAGACGGGCCCGCACCTGGTCGCTGAACGGCATTACCGGTCCACGCCTCCCATCACGGGATCGATGCTCGCGATCGCGGGGATGAGGTCCGCCAGGAAGCCGCCCTCGCACATCGCGGCGACCGACTGCAGGTGGGTGAACGACGGGTCGCGCAGGTGCACCCGGTACGGCCGGGTCCCGCCGTCGCTCACCACGTGGGCGGCCAGCTCGCCGCGGGGGGACTCGATCGCCGCGTACGCCTGCCCGGCCGGCACCCGGAACCCCTCGGTGATCAGCTTGAAGTGGTGGATGAGCGCCTCCATGGACTGGCCCATGATGTGCGCGATGTGCTGCGGTGACGGGCCGAGGCCGTCGGGTCCGAGGGACAGCTGGGCCGGCCAGCCGATCTTGGCGTCCTGGATCATCACCGGATCGGAGTCGGACGATCCGCGGGCCGCCAGCCGGTCGGAGCACTGCTGCATGATCTTCAGCGACTCCTCGATCTCGTCCATCCGGATCAGGTACCGGCCGTACGCGTCGCACGTGTCCCTGACCGGCACGTCGAAGTCGTAGGTCTCGTAGCCGCAGTACGGCTGGGACTTGCGCAGGTCCCAGGGCAGCCCCGTCGCCCTCAGCATGGGACCGGTCACGCCGATGGCCATGCACCCCTGCAGGTCCAGGTAGGCGATGCCCTTGTTCCGGCCGATGAAGATCGGGTTCGCGTCGATCAGGGTGTGCATCTGGTCCAGCAGCCGCCGTCCGGACTCGTCGAACACCCGGATGGCCTCCAGCGCGCCGGGCGGCAGGTCCTGCGCCACCCCGCCGGGCCTGATGAAGGCGTGGTTCATCCGCAGCCCGGTGATCAGCTCCAGCACGTCCAGGCTGCGTTCCCGCAGCCGCGCGCCCTGCGTGTAGATCGTGGTCGCGCCCAGCTCCAGGCCCATCGGGGCGATCCCGCCCAGGTGCGAGGAGATCCGGTTGAGCTCCATCAGCAGGACCCTGATGATCTGCGCGCGCTCGGGGACCCGGTCCTCGATGCCGAGCAGGCGCTCCACCGCCAGGCAGTAGGCGGTCTCGTTGAAGATCGGCATCAGGTAGTCCGCCCTGGTGCAGAACGTGACGCCCTGCGTCCAGGTCCGGTACTCCATGTTCTTCTCGATGCCGGTGTGCAGGTACCCGATGGCCGGCCGGACCTCGGCCACCGTCTCGCCTTCCAGCGTCAGGACCAGCCGGAGCACGCCGTGGGTGGACGGGTGCTGCGGGCCCATGTTGACCACGATCCGCTCGCCGCTCTCGAAGTCCCCCGCCTCGTTCGCGGCCGCGATTATCTCGTCCCAGTCCTCTCCGGAGACCGTGTAGACGCGGCCCTCGGACGCCTCGGCGTCGCTGGCTCCCGCCGGCGCGTGCGGCATCTCGCTCACTGGTAGTGCCTCCGCTCGTCCGGGGCGGGGATCTTCGCGCCGCGGTACTCGACCGGGATGCCGCCGAGCGGGTAGTCCTTGCGCTGCGGGTGGCCCTTCCAGTCGTCCGGCATCTCGATCCTGGTCAGCGCCGGATGCCCGTCGAAGATGATGCCGAAGAAATCCCACGTTTCCCGCTCGTGCCAGTTGCACGTCGGGTACACCCCGACCAGCGACGGGACGTGCGGGTCGGCATCCGGCGCGGTGACCTCCAGCCGCACCCGGCGGTTGTGCGTGATCGACAGCATGTGGTAGACGGCGTGCAGTTCCCGCCCGGTGTCCTCCGGGTAGTGCACGCCGGAGACCCCGCTGCACAGCTCGAAACGGAGCGCGGGGTCGTCGCGCAGCTTCACGGCCACCTCGGGCAGCCGCTCCCGGCGGACGTGGAAGGTGATCTCGCCCCGGTCCACCACCACGCGCTCGATGGCATCGGGAACGCCGAGCGCGTCGGCGACCTCGTCGAAGTAGGACCCGTATGGGCGCGGGCTGTCCAGCGGGAGCGCCTTGTGCACCCGCAGCAGGCCGTAACCGGAGGTGTCCGGGGTGTCCTGGATGCCGAACAGGCCGCGGCGCACGACCGGCGCGTTCAGCCGCTCCTCGCCGAGCCGGGCGGGCAGGTTGCCGGCCGTCTCGTCCGGGCCCGCCTCCGGGGGCTGCTCCGGTCCGCTCACGGCTCAGCCTCGGCGGGGACGTGCAGTGGCCGCAGGCCGAGCCGGGCGTTCTCCAGTTCGGTGATCTCGCGGTCCCGGTCCTTGCCCAGCTTCATGTTCATGATCTTGTCGTGCAGCTTGAGGATCGCGTCGAGCAGCATCTCCGGGCGCGGCGGGCAGCCGGGCAGGTAGATGTCGACCGGGATGACGTGATCCACGCCCTGCACGATCGCGTAGTTGTTGAACATGCCGCCGCTGGAGGCGCAGACGCCCATCGAGATGACCCACTTGGGGTCGGGCATCTGGTCGTAGATCTGCCTCGTCACCGGGGCCATCTTCTGGCTGAGCCGCCCGGCCACGATCATCAGGTCGGCCTGGCGCGGCGTCGCCCCGGTCTTCTCCATGCCGAACCGGGCCAGGTCGTGCTTGGGCCCGCCGGCCTGGAACAGCTCGATGGCGCAGCAGGCCAGGCCGAACGTGGCCGGCCACACCGACCGGGCCCGGGCCCAGCCGGCCACCTTCTCCACCGACGTCAGCAGCACGCCGCTCGGCAGCTTTTCTTCGATACCCATGGCTAATCCCACTCCAGGCCGCCGCGCCGCCAGACGTACGCGTAGGCGACCAGCACGGTGATCACGAAGGTCACCATCTCGACCAGGCCGAAGGAGCCGAGCTTGTTAAAGGTGACCGCCCAGGGATACAGGAAAATGATCTCGATGTCGAACACGATGAACAACATCGCGGTCAGGTAGTACTTGACCGGGATCCTGCCCCCGCCCGGCGGGTGCGGCGTCGGCTCGATGCCGCACTCATAGCTTTCCAGCTTGGCCCGGTTCCATCGTTTCGGCCCGGCGATAGCGCCGAAGGTGACGGAGAAGACGGCGAAGCCCAGGGCCAGTAGGGCCAGCACGAAGATCGGAACGTACAGCCTCATCGATGTTTCCTCCCTTCGTGGGCCGGATGCCAACCCCTTATCCTAGGGACCACCCGCATGACCCCTCACTTAGGGTTAGGGGCGAGCTTGGACAGGCCGTTGACCAGCCTGTCTGCCGCATCCCCGCGCGGATCGGTCAGGTTGGCGAGCAGCTTGAGCACCAAGGCCATGACGGCCGGCCGGGACATGCTGTGCCTGGTCGCGAACCGCATCAGGCCCGGCCGGCCGATCGCCTTCACGAACACCCGGCCCACGGCGTAGTAGGCGCCGTAGGCCTCGCTGAGCGCGCGGGGATACCCGGCCAGGACCCGCTCGGTCTCCGCCCGGCGCGCCCGGGCCAGCGCCTGCGCGACCGTTCGGGCCAGCAGCTCGCCCGACTCCATCGCGTAGGCGATCCCCTCGCCGTTGAACGGGTTCACCATGCCGCCGGCGTCGCCGACCAGCAGCAGCCCCTGGTAGTAGTGCGGGGTCCGGTTGAAGCCCATCGGCAGCGCCGCGCCCCGGATCGGCTCGGTCCGGTTCTCCTCGGTGAAGCCCCACTCGGCCGGCATCCCCTGCAGCCACGTGCGCAGCAGGGCGTGGTAGTCGGTATGGCCGAACGCGGCGCTCGTGTTCAGCAGCCCCAGGCCGACGTTGGACGTTCCGTCGCCCATGCCGAAGATCCAGCCGTACCCGGGCAGCAGCCGGTCGCCGTCCCACAGGTCGAGCCAGGACTCCAGGTAGTCGTCGTCGTGCCGCGGGGTCTGGTAGTAGGTCCGGACCGCGACGCCGAGCGGGCGGTCGTCGCGCTTGCGCAGCCCCATCGCCACCGACAGCCGCGAGGAGTTGCCGTCCGCCGCGACGATGACGCGGGAGGTATAGGTACGCTCGTCGCCCGCGTCCGCGGCCCGGGCCGTCACGCCGGTGATCCGGCCGGTCCGGTCATCCCGGACGGGACCGGTCACGGTGACGCCCTCCAGCAGCCGGGCGCCGGCCTGCTGGGCCCGGCGGGCCAGCATCTGGTCCAGGTCGGTCCGGGGCCGGACCAGGCCGTAACCCGGATAGCTGGACAGCTCGGGCCAGGGCAGTTCCAGCCGCTGGCCCGCGCCGATGACCCGCAGGCCCTTGTTGCGGACCCAGCCGTCCTGCTCGCTGACGTTGATCCCCATGGCCACGAGCGCCTTGACCCCGCGCGGGGTCAGGCCGTCCCCGCACACCTTTTCCCGCGGGAACCTGGACTTCTCCAGCAGCAGGACGTCCAGCCCGGCCTGCGCCAGGTAGTAGGCGGTCGTCGAGCCGGCCGGCCCGGCACCGACCACGATGACATCCGCGTCACCGACGGGCCGGCGCGAGAGGCCGTGCCCGTTGGTCGCAGGGGTTTCGGGGGCAGCGTGCTCGGTCACTGGTCAGATCCTGAATGTCTTGTGAACCGCTTCACAAATTCTTCGCCTTCAGTTTAGACCCCCATGGTCGTGGCCCTACGCGGGGCCAGGGATGCCCGCTCAGGTGCGGCGGCCGACATGCACGGCCACCGCGCCCAGGCTCAGGTCGCGCCACCGCACCGCCGACCAGCCGGCCGTCTCGATGAGGCCTGCCAGCTCGGGCTGGGAGGGCCAGCCGGTGATCGACTCGACCAGGTATTCGTAGGCTTCCGGGCTGCGGGCCGCCAGCCGGGCGATCGCGGGCAGGACTTTTATCAGGTAGCGCCGGTACAGCATATCGACCGGGGCGATGGTGATCGTGCTGAACTCGCATACGACCAGGCGCCCTCCGGGCCTGGTGACCCGGCGCATCTCGGCCAGCGCCTGTCCCGGGTCGGCCACGTTCCGGAGCCCGAACGAGATCGTCACCGCGTCGAACGCCTCGTCGCGGAACGGCAGCCGCAGCGCGTCGCCGGCCGCGAAGCTCAGTCGCCCAGGGGGGGCGACCCCCCTGGAACCCCCCGCGAGCCGCGCTCGGCCCGCCCGGAGCATGCCCAGCGAGAAGTCACAGGCCACGCAGTCCGCACCCGCGGTCGTAAAGGCCAGCGAGGAGGTCCCGGTCCCCGCGGCCAGGTCGAGCACCCGCTGGCCCGGCCCGGCGCCCGTGACCCGGGCCACGGCCCGCCGCCACAGCCGGACCTGCCCTGCGGACAGGATGTCGTTGAGCAGGTCATAGCGGCCCGCGATGGCGTCGAACATCGCCGCGACATCCCCAGGTCGCTTGTCCAGATCGGCGCGGGTCATGCCCTCAGCCTAAGCGGGGCGCGGCACCTTAGGTGGAGGCGGGCGTCAGCTCGGATCAGGGCTGCCCGGTCGGACGTACCCATGTGCCCGGGTACGGGAAACATCCGCCGGAGCACCAGCGGGAGGTCCCGCCGACCCGCCCGAGCCTGAAATCACGCGCAAATACCTCACCAGCCCCGTATTTCGCACACAAGTACCGCCCCAGCGTGATTAACGCGGAAGATATGGCTTATACGGAGGATTGTGGCAACGTTAGCTGCCCGGATCCTCCGCGAAAGCCGGATCCTCCGCGCTAATGGGAGACGAGCGCACTATTGGGGGCTGCGGGACGACGGCACCCGCGGGCGGCGCGGCGGCGGGGCAGAGCGGCGGGGCAGGCGGCACCCGCGGGCACGATCTGCTCACAAGAGCGCCGGGCGCTGCCATTCCTGGCCGAGCAGGTGCTCAGCCAGGAAGGCGAAGACCGTCTCGTACCAGATCCGCGCGTGGCCCGGGGTGAGGATCCAGTGGTTCTCGTCCGGGAAGTACAGGAACTTGGCCTCGGCCCCGTACCGGGACAGGTCCCACCACAGCCGCAGCGCTTCCGACACCGGCACCCGGTAGTCCTTGTTGCCGTGGATGACCAGCATCGGCGTCCGGATCTGCTCGATGTGCCGGTTCGGGGAATTCGCCTCGTACATCCCGGGCTGGGTGAGCGGATCCCCGAACTGCGGCCGCCAGAACATCGGATGGTCCGTGGTGCCGAACATCTGGTCCAGCGCCCACAGCCCGGCGTGGCTCACGATCGCCTTGAAGCGGTCCGTGTGGCCGGCCATCCAGTTCGCCATGTAGCCGCCGTAGGAGCCGCCCATCATGCCGGCCCGGTCGGCGTCGATGTCCGGGCGGGCCAGCACCGGCTCGGTCACCGCCATGATGTCGGCGAACGGCCGGGCACCCCAGTCGTGGTAGCCGCGGGCGATGAACTCCTGCCCGTAGCCGGTGGACAGCGCCGGGTCCGGCAGTAGCACGGCGTAGCCACGGGCCGCCATCAGCCATGGATTCCACCGCCAGGACCAGGCGTTCCAGCTGCTCATCGGGCCGCCGTGCACCCACAGCAGCAACGGCGCCGGGTGGGCGGCCGACGCGCTCTCCGGCAGCACGAGCCAGGCCCGGACCGGCTGGCCGTCATCGGCGGCCGCCTCGACCTCCGCCAGCCGGCCCGGCACCGCCAGCGGAACGCCGGGGCTGTCCAGGGCGGCAGGTCTGGCCGCGCCCTGGCCGGAGTCCTTGAGGGTTCCGGGGTCCTTGGGGTCCAGGTCGATCCGGACCGGAGCCGGGGGCGAGTCCACCGCCGACCGCAGCGCGTACAGGTACCGGCCGTCCGGCGCCGGGTTCAGGTCGGTGTATGCGCCGTCGTCACCAGTCACGCGGGTGACCTGGCCGGTCGCGACGTCCAGCCGGAACACCGGCCGCCGGCCGCCGTCATCGGCGGCGAAGTACACGGTCCGGGAATCGTGCGACCAGGCTGGCTCGGCGGGCCACCTGTCCAGGCCGGGGAGCAGGTCGCGCCCGGTTTCGCCGACCGCGCCCGCGCCGTTGACGCCGAGCAGGACCAGGGTGAGGTCGGGCGGGCGTTCCGGGGTGGTCTGCGTTTCCCGCTCGCAGACGATGAACCGCCCGTCAGGTGAGACGCGCGGGCCGGAGAAGTTGTACTCCGGCCCGCTGAGCAGCACCTGGCGCTTCCCGGTGGCGACGTCGATCATCACCAGCTCGGCGTGCGACTGCCCAGCGGGATGCCACAGCTGCCAGCCGGTGATCACCGAGGTGCCGTCGGGCGTGAGCTCGAATGCCTCGTCGTCGAGCGCGCGGCCGGGATCCGGGGTCAGGTCACGCAGTCCGGGGAACTCCCCGGTCGGCCTGGCCGCGTTACCGGCCGGGTCCCGGAGCCGGTCCGGGTCGACGGAGAACAGCCGGACCTGATCCGGTCCGAGGTCATGATCCCAGAACCTGACCGGCGCCGACTCGTGCAAGATGGCCGTCACTCCGGCGTCGCCCCGCTCCTTGCGCAACCTGGCGTCGTCCGCGGCTGTGTTATCTGTGCTTGCCCGGGGGGACGACCCCCCGGAACCCCCCGATCCCGGGGGGACCAATCCCCCCCGACCCCCCTCGCGGCCGGCCGCGGGCAGCACCGGTGAGCTCAGCACGATGGTCCCGGCGCCGCGGGCCGCCTCGGCCGCGGTGACCCCGCCGGGCAGGGCGGCGATGACCCTGGCTTCGCCGCCGCCCGGGGGAAGCAGCCACAGGGCGGCGGTATCGGCGGACACGCCGTCCTGGCTGGCCCCGGGATCGGGCCGCCTGGACGTGAACAGCAGCGACCCGTCCGGCAGGAACCGCGGGTTGGCCTCGCCCTCGGCGGACCGGGTCAGCCGGCGCGCCGGCCCGCCCCCGGGGTCGACCCGCCACAGGCTGGTGAGGTACTTCTTCCCGTCCGCGCTGAGCGTCTGCACCGCCGCCGCGAGCCAGTCCCCGTCCGGCGACAACCGCAGGGCCGTCACTCGCGGTATCGCGGCGAACTCCGTCAGATCGTGGAACGGGGTCGTGGTTCTGTCGCCCTCGGCCGCCGCATCAGCGCTCACAGTTGCTCCCGTCCAACGTCGACAACCCGCAATCCGGACAATACCCCTCCCGCGATACCCCCTCCCGGGCCGGAAAGCATGACCGACGGCGATCAGCCGGCCTCGGTGATCATGGCGGCGCCGACCGTGGCGTTGGTGGCCTCGTCGATGAGGATGAGGCCGCCGGTAGCCCGGTTCCTGGCGTAGGGATCGCAGAAGATCGGCTGGGTGAGACGGAGCCGGACCCGGCCGACCTCATTCAGGCTGAGCTGGGTCGCGGATTCGTCGCGGTGCAGGGTGTTCACGTCGATCCGGTAGTGCAGGTCGGTGACGATGGCCTTCACCGTCCGCGAGGTGTGCTTGACCACCAGCCTGCTGCGCCGGGCCAGGACCTGATCGGACGACATCCAGCACAGCATGGCCTCGATGTCCTGCGCGACGGCGGGCCGGTTGTTGGGGCGGCAGATCATGTCACCGCGGGAGATGTCCACGTCGTCGTCGAGCAGCAGCGTCACCGACATGGGCGCGAACGCCTCGGCGACGGAGACCCCGGCCGTCTCCACCCCGCGGATCCTGGTGGTGAAGCCCGACGGCAGGTGCAGCACCTCGTCGCCCGGCTTGAGCACGCCGCCTGCGACCTGGCCGGCGTAGCCGCGGTAGTCGTGCAGCACCGCGTCGGTGGCGGCGTGCGGCCGGATGACGTACTGCACCGGGAACCGGACGTCGATCAGGTTGCGGTCCGAGGCGATGTGCACGTGCTCGAGGTGGTGCAGCAGCGAGGGGCCGTCGTACCAGGGCATGTTGGCCGAACGGTCCACCACGTTGTCCCCGTGCAGCGCAGAGATCGGCACGAAGGTCAGGTCCCCGATGTCCAGCCGGGCCGCGAAGGCCGAGAACTCCTCACAGATGCGCTCGAAGACATCGGCCCGGTAGTCGACCAGGTCCATCTTGTTCACCGCGAGCACCATGTGCGGCACCCGCAGCAACGTGGTCAGGAACGCGTGCCGGCGCGACTGCTCGGTCAGCCCGTTGCGCGCGTCGACCAGCACCACGGCCAGGTCGGCCGTTGACGCGCCGGTCACCATGTTGCGCGTGTACTGGATGTGGCCCGGGGTGTCGGCGATGATGAACTTCCGCCGCGGCGTCGCGAAGTACCGGTAGGCGACGTCGATGGTGATGCCCTGTTCCCGTTCGGCACGCAGCCCGTCGGTGAGCAGCGCCAGGTTGGTGTAGTCCTCGCCCCGGTCCCGGCTGGTCCGCTCGACCGCTTCCAGCTGGTCGGCGAAGATCGACTTGGAGTCGTAGAGCAGCCGGCCGATCAGCGTCGACTTGCCGTCGTCCACCGACCCGGCCGTGGCGAACCGCAGGATATCCATCCGGGGGGCCAGGTGCGCATTGGGGTTCGTCCCCCCGGGGCCAACAGCGTCCATCAGAAGTACCCCTCGCGTTTGCGGTCTTCCATCGCCGCCTCGCTGGTCCGGTCGTCGGCCCGGGTCTGGCCTCGCTCGGTGATCCGGGTGGCGGCCACCTCGGTGATCACCTCGGCCACGGTGGCGGCCGAGGACGAGACGGCTCCGGTGCACGTCATGTCGCCCACCGTGCGATAGCGGACGACCGACGTGAAGACCGGCTCGTCCTCGCCCCGCGGCACGTAGGGGTTGTCGGCCAGCAGCAGGCCGTCCCGCTCGAAGACCGGCCGTTCGTGGGCGAAGTAAATGGACGGGATCTCCAGCTCCTGCCGCTCGATGTAGGCCCAGACGTCGAGCTCGGTCCAGTTGGACAGCGGGAACACCCTGATGTGCTCGCCGCGGCGGATCCGGGTGTTATAGAGACTCCATAGCTCCGGCCGCTGGTTCTTCGGATCCCACTGGCCGAACTCGTCCCGGAACGAGAACATCCGCTCCTTGGCCCTGGCCTTTTCCTCGTCCCGGCGCGCGCCGCCGAACAGCGCGTCGAACCGGTGCTCCTCGATGGCGTCCAGCAGCGTCACGGTCTGCAGCCGGTTCCGGCTGGCGTGCCGGCCGGTCTCCTCAGTCACCCGGCCGGCGTCGATGGACTCCTGCACGGAGGCCACGACGAGCCGCACGCCGAGCTCGGCCACCCGGCGGTCGCGGAACTCCAGCACCTCGGGGAAGTTGTGCCCCGTGTCCACGTGCATGACCGGGAACGGGATCCTGGCCGGCCAGAAGGCCCTCTCCGCCAGCGCGAGCATGACGATGGAGTCCTTGCCGCCGGAGAACAGCAGCGCCGGCCGCTCGAACTCGGCGGCGACCTCCCGCATCACATGGATCGCCTCAGCTTCGAGCACGTCGAGCTGGGACAGCTGATAGTCAGGACGCATTCGTGACTTCCCGGATCGCTTGCAGGAGCGCGGCCGCGAATGGGGGCCGGCAGACCAGAATATCCGGCATCGTCAGGTCGGCCTGGTTGTAGACCAGCGGCGACCCGTCGATGCGCGACGCGTGGCACCCGGCGGCCCGCGCCACCGCGACCGGCGCGGCGGTGTCCCATTCGTAGAACCCGCCCGCGTGCAGGTACGCGTCAGCCTCGCCGCAGACCACGGCGGCTACCTTAGCTCCGGCCGAGCCGAGCGGGACCAGTTCCACGTCAATAAGATCGGAAATATTCTGAACGAGGCGTGGTGCGCGCGTCCGGCTCACCACGATCCGCACCCTCCCGCGGCCGCCGCCCCAAGTCCCACCGGCCCCACCGGCCCCACCGGTCTCCTCGTCCCGGCCAGCCCCGTCGTTTAGCGCCCCGGGTACGGTGGACAAGACCCGGCCCTGGGCGGGGAGAGCGACTGCTCCGGCGGCGAGGTCTCCGCCGTCGCTCGCGTCGCTCCGTTCCCAGAGGGCCACGTGCACGGCCCAGTCGGTGCGGCCCGGCTCGCCGAACTCCCTGGTGCCGTCCAGCGGGTCGACGATCCAGACCCTGCTGGCCGCCAGCCGCGCCGGGTCGTCGGCGGCTTCCTCGGACAGGACCGCGTCGCCGGGGCGGCAGGCCGCGAGCCGGGCGGTCAGGAACTCGTGCGACAGCCGGTCACCCGCCTGGCGCAGCAGGCCGGGCTCCCCGCCGGGCGCCCGCAGCTCGAGCAGCCGCTCGCCCGCCGCGGCCGCCAGGTCGCGGGCGAGCACGTGGTCGTTCCCTGTCGTCACTGTCTCTCCTCGGCCGTTACGAGTCCGCAACGGGTTCGGCGTGGTAGAGGCTCTGCGCTGCGGCCAGGCCCTGGGTGATCAGGGTCTCGGTGGCGTCCGCGCAGCGGTCGATCAGGAAGGGCAGGTCCTTGCGCTCGGCGGTGCCGAAGTCGCGCAGCACGAAGGCGGCCGGATCCATCCGGCCCGGCGGCCGGCCGATGCCGAACCTGACCCGGTAGTAATCGCGCGTGCCGAGCGCCTGCGTGATCGAGCGGAGCCCGTTGTGGCCGTTGTCGCCGCCCCCGAACTTCAGCCGGACCGCGCCGAACGCGATGTCCAGCTCGTCGTGGACGACCACGAGCCGCTCGGGCGGGATCTTGTAGAAGGCGGCCAGCGCCGCGACCGGCCGGCCGGACAGGTTCATGTAGGAGCGCGGCCACGCCAGGGTGACGGGAACCCCGGCCAGGAGGCCCTCAGCGATGTCGTTGCCCGACCGGTGCGCCTTGAAGCGCACCCCGGATCCGCAGGCCCGTTCGGCGAGCAAGGCGGTCACCATGTGGCCGACGTTGTGCCTGTTGCCCGCGTACTCCGGTCCCGGATTGCCCAGGCCGGCGATGATCCAGCGTTCCCCGGTCAGCCGGCCTGCTCCCCTTCGCCGGCCGCAGGCTGGTCAGCCACCGCCTCCGGCACCTCGGGCGCCTCGGCGCCTTCCTCCTCGCCCTCTTCGTGGACCACGTGCGCGGCCACGTGCAGGACCAGCGTCTCCGGATCGACCTGCAGGCTGACCCCGGGGGGCAGCTTCAGGTCGCCGGCGTGGACCGCCTCGCCGATCTCCATGCCTTCCACGTCGACGTCGATGCCCTGCGGGATGCTGGTCGCCTCGGCCTCCACCGGGATCTGCACCAGCTGCTGTTCCAGCAGCGCGTCCGGGGCGATGTTGCCGGTCACCCGGAGCGGCACCTCGACGGTGACCTTCTCGCCCCGCCGGACCAGGATCAGGTCGACATGCTCGAGGAAGCCCTTGACCGGATCCCGCTGTACCGCCTTCGGGAGGGCGATCTCGCTCCCGGCCTTGAGGCCGTCCAGGTAAAGCAGCACGTTCGGTGTCTTCAGCGCGAGCATCAGCTGGTGCCCGGGCAGGGTCAGGTGACGGGTATCCGTGCCGTGCCCGTACAACACGGCGGGCACCAGGCCGGCCCGGCGGATGCGGCGGGCGGCGCCCTTGCCGAACTCGTCACGAGTCTGGGCGGCGATGTGGACCTCGGGCACGGTGCTAACTCCTCATGCGGTGCGTGCGGTGCGGGCGATGCGCGTTGAAGTCTAGCTGACAAACGCCGCCCTGCCACACCGGCGATCTGGTTTGATCAAGCCCGTGGGCAGCTTCGATGATCCCGCGTTCTTCGGGGACCGATGGGCGCGGGCCTACCAGGACCTGACGATCGGGCCTGACCCCGCGCCGACGGTGGAGTTCCTCGCCGGGCTGGCCGGGAGCTCGGGGCGGGCACTCGAGCTTGCCATCGGCGGCGGCCGGGTCGCGGTGCCGCTGGCCAGGCGCGGGATCACGGTCGAGGGCATCGAGGCGTCGCAGGCGGTGGCGGGCCGACTGCGCGCGACGCCCGGGGGCGAGTCGATCCCGGTGACCGTCGCCGACATGGCCGACGTCCCGGCGGACGGGCCGTTCCGCCTGGTGTACCTGGTGTGGGACGGCCTGTTCCACCTGCCGAGCCAGGCGCGCCAGGTGGACTGCTTCCGCAACGTGGCCCGGGTGCTGGAACCGGGCGGCGCGTTCGTGATCGAGTGCTTTGTGCCGGATCCGGCGCTTTTCGGCCGGGGGGTCGAGGTGAACGACGTCACCGAGGACTGGGCGTCGATGACGCTTACTCGTCACGACCCGATCGCCCAGAGCATCTTCCGGCAGCGGATCACGTTCGCTGACGGGCGCAGGGTCCGCATGATCCCGGTGGCGTTCCGATACTGCTGGCCCAGCGAGCTCGACCTGATGGCCGCGCTGGCAGGGCTGCGGCTCCGGCAGCGTTACGCCGACTGGAGCCGCGCGCCGTTCGGTGCAGCCAGCCCCGGACACGTCTCGGTGTACGAGTTGCCCGCCTAACCGGGCCCGTTCGCGCTGCTCCATACGCGAGTACGGCGGACGCGATCTTCCGCGTCCGCCGCACTCCCTCGGTTCAGTGCGGTATGCCGTGGGGCTCGGCCTCGGGCTCGGCCTCGCCTTCGTCCTCTTCCTCTTCCTCTTCCTCGTCCTCTTCGGGCCCGGTCTCGCTCGCGTCGAGCCGGTAAAGCTCTTCAAGTTCGTCGCTGCCTGCCAGTTCCTCGGCCACGGCCAGATTCCCCATGGTGATCCTTTCGCTTTCCCGGCCCCCGAAGGAAGTGCGGGGGGAGACGCGCAGCATCGTATCGGTCCTTCATGATCGTTACCGGAATCTCACGAAAGGCCGGATGACTCCTGCTCGGCACGGACTTCCGCTGCCTCCGCGCTGTCGCCCAGTTCTTCGAAGATGGCCGCTGCCTGTGCCCAGGACTGGCGCGCCTGCGCGGTCAGGCCGACGCGGCACTCTGCGGTGCCGACCGACCTCAGCGTCGCGGCCTGGCGGCGCCGGTTGCCCGCGGTCCGGTGGCTGGTCAGCGCCTGCCGCAGGCTGTCGAGGGCTTCCGCGTCGCGTCCCACCGACAAGTAACAGCGCCCCAGGAGGTACAGCGCGTAGCCTTCGCCGTCCACGTAGCCGATCTCGGCGAAGATGCGGCGGGCTTGCAGCAGGTAATCGATGGCCTCCTCGGCCCGGTCAGCATCTAGCAGGGCCCAGCCCAGGTTGCATACGGCAATGCCCTCTCCGTACCGGTGGCCCACCTCGCGGTTCAGTTCCAGCGAACGCCGGTACAGATCGAGAGCCTCAGCCGTCCGTCCCAGCATGAGATAGACATCGGCGAGGCTGTTCGCGGACTGTGCTTCGCCTATCCGGTCGCCGATCTCACGCCGGATCGCGAGCGACCGCTCGATGTGACCGATGCCTTCGGGATCGCCGATATTGCCCAGGGCTTCGCCGAGGTTGTTCAGGATCCACGCCTCGCCCTGACCGCTGCCCGCCCGGCGGGCGCTGTCCAGGGCGATGCGGCTGGTCGCGATGCAGTCTGCCCAGTTGCCGCGGCTGTTGAAGATGAGGTACAGCGGAGCGGGCAGCCGCCAGGCGATGTCGTGGAGGCCCGACTCGGCCGCCTGACGGGTGGCGGCGACCAGGTTGGCCCTCTCGCCGTCGTACCAGGCCAACGCCTCCTCGGCGCTGGCGAAGCCGAGCGGAGGCGGATCGCCGTCGGCGGGGTCCGGCGGGATGTTGTAGCGATGTGGCACCTGTGCCGTGGCCGCGGCGTCGGCGGTGCGCACGTACCAGCGGATGAGGCGGCCGATCGCGGCGTCGCGGTCTGGCCCGGACAGGTCAGCCAGGGCCCGTTCGGAAGAATAAACCCGGAGCAGGTCATGGAACTTGTACCGGTCCGGGGACGTGGACTCGAGCAGGTGCGCATCCACCAGAGTCTCCAGCGCGTCGGTGGCCAGGTACTCCGCGGTGCCGAGCAGAGCCGCGGCGGCCACCGGCGAGATCGAGGGCCCGTGCCACAGGCCGAGCATGCGGAAAGCGTCGGCCGGGGCCACCCCGTCTGGCTGATCCGCCGCGGGCAGGCTGGCGAAGCTAACCTGGAAGCTGGCGCGAACCGCCAGGTCGCCGACTCTCAGCTCGTCCAGCCGCCGGTGCTCGTCACGGAGCCGGCCGGCCATGGCCTGGATGGTCCAGCCGCTGCGCGCGGCCAGCCGGGCCGCGCAGATCCTGATGGCCAGCGGCAGCCCGGCGCAGGCCAGCAGCAGTTCGGCGGTGGCCTCGGGTTCGGCCGTGGCGCGCTCGTCGCCCACCACCCGGGTGAACAGGGCCAGCGCCTCGTCGTCGTCGAGCACGTTGAGGTCCACCAGCCTGGTGCTGGCCAGGTCGGGCATCCGGCTGCGGGTGGTGATCAGCACCGCGCAGGACGAGGTGCCGGGTAGCAGCGGCCTGACCTGGGCGGCGTCGCGTGCGTTGTCGAGCACGACGAGGATCCGGCGTCCGGCCAGGACGGTCCGGTACCGGGCCGCGCGCTCATCCTCGTCGACCGGTATTTCCCGGCCGTCGACGCCGAGGTCGCGCAGGAACCGGGCGAGAACGTCCGCGGGCGGAACCGGCTGCGGAGTCGCGCCGAGCAGGTCGACGTACAGCTGGCCGTCCGGGAAGCTGACGCTCACCCGGTGGGCCGCGTGCACGGCCAGGGACGTCTTGCCCAGCCCGCCGGAGCCGGCCACCAGCGCGATACGGACCACGCCCGGGTCGTCGTCCGCGCCGCCGCTGGACAGCACGTCACACAGGTGCTTGACCTGGTCAGCGCGGCCGGTGAAGTCGGCGACGCCCGCCGGCAACTGGGCTGGACGAGGCACGGATCGCGGTCCCCTGGCCTCGGCTGGAGCGGCGGAGGCGGCCGGCGCCCCGGCGCCTGCCGTTACCGTGCCGGCCGAGATGCTGCCTGGTGCGTCGCCGGTGTCCTTGGCGCGCCACTCGTCTTCGGCGAGCAGGTGGGCGTAGAACTGGCGCAGCTCGGCCCCGGGATCGACGCCGAGTTCCTCGGCGAAGACGTTGCGCGCCTGCCCGTACGCATCGAGCGCCTCGGCGTGACGGCCGGCGCCGTCCAGGGCCTGCATGAGCAGCAGCCACAGGTTTTCCCTGAGCGAATTGTCGGCTAGCAGCCTGCGCAGCTCCGGGATGACCTGGGCGTGGCTGCCGCAGGCCAGCTCGGCCTTGACCCGGAGTTCGGCGGCGTCGAGGTGGAGCTCGGTCAGCCGGCCGGCTTCCGTCTCGACCAGTGCCGTCGCCGGGACATCGGCCAGCGGGCTGCCGTGCCAGAGCGCGAGCGCCTCGGCCAGCTGGGCCGCCGCGCGCTCCGGATCCCCGGCGGCATAGGCGCGCCCGCCCTCGCGCACCAGGGCCTCGAACACCTGGGCGTCGGTGTCCCCCGGGGCCAGGCGGAGCAGGTAACCGGGAGCGCGGGTGACCAGGAGAGTGCTGTCGGTGTCACCGAGGAGCCGGCGCAGCCGCAGCACGTAGATGCTGATGAGGTTGCCGGCCTTGGCCGGCGGCGTCTCCCCCCACACCTCGTTGATCAGGACGTCGACGGGAACGATATGCCCGGCGTGGATCAGCAGGGTAGCCAGGACCGAACGCCACTTCGGGGCTCCGATCCCCAGCCAGTCCTCTCCGGCCCTGATCTCCAGGGGCCCGAGCAGCCGGAACCTCATCATTACCTGGGATCACTCGCCTCCGGCTAGTCGAACTCGGCCGTCAGAGCTTCCCACTTAATCACGGCTCAAGGGATACGTAAACGCCCTGCCCGAGCATGATCGTATTCGCCTCGGCAAAGGGGCCCACGGCGAGCAAACCGCGCTGGACGGCTACGGGGGCGCCGTCCGTGGCGCCTGGAACGCCCGCTCGCCTAGCGGGGTGGGTGCGGCGGGAAGCGGTCCTGGCCCTGGCTGGGGAGGGAGGGACCGGCCTCAGGGCCAGGACCGCCCGGGACGGCCGGCACTGCGGGGGGTGCGAGGGGGTTTACGGGTTCGTCCCCCCGGGGGCATGGCCGTCGTCCTCGCGCCTCTGGCGGGGGTGGGGACGACGGTCGCCGCGGGATCGGTATCTCAGGTCTGGCCGTCGAAGAGGCTGGTGACGGACCCGTCGCTGAACACCTCGCTGATCGCCCGGCCGAGCAACGGGGCGATCGACAGCACCGTGAGCTTGTCGAACCGCTTCTCCTGCGGCACCGGCAGCGTGTTGGTGATGATGACCTCACTGATCCTGGAGTTCTTCAGGATGTCCACCGCCGCGCCGGACAGCACCCCGTGCGTGGCGGTGGCGATGACCTGGGACGCGCCCTGCTCGAACAGGGCCTCCGCGGCCTTGGAGATCGTCGCCCCGGTATCGATCATGTCGTCCACCAGGATGCAGGTGCGCCCCGCCACCTCGCCGACCACCTCGAACATCCTGACCTGGTTCGCCACGTCCGGGTCGCGCCGCTTGTGGATGATGGCCAGCGGGCAGCCGAGCCGATCCGTCCACCGCTCGCAGACCCGGACCCGGCCGGCGTCGGGAGCGACCACGGTGACCTGGCTGACGTCGAGCTTCTTCTCGACGTAAGTGGCCAGGATGGGCAGCGCGAACAAGTGATCCACCGGGCCGTCGAAGAAACCCTGGATCTGCGCGGTGTGCAGGTCGACCGCCATCAGCCGGTCGGCTCCGGCCGTCGCGAACAGGTCGGCCATGAGCCGGGCCGAGATCGGCTCGCGGCCGCGGTTCTTCTTGTCCTGCCGCGCGTAGCCGAAGAACGGGGCCACCACCGTGATACGCCTGGCCGACGCCCGTTTGAGGGCATCGACCATGATCAGCTGCTCCATGATCCATTCGTTGATGGGCGAGGTGTGACTCTGCAGGACGAACACGTCGCAGCCGCGAACGGAATCGAGGAACCGCACGAAGATCTCGCCGTTCGCAAAGTCGAAGAGCCGGGACGGCGTCGGCTTGATGCCCAGGCACGCGGCTACCTCCTCGGCCAGTTCCGGGAAGGCCCGGCCGGAGACGATCATCAGCTTCTTCGCGGCCCGCGGCAGCACGTCGTTCACCTGCCCTGCGCCTCCTCGTCCTGCCCGGAGCGGCCAGCCCGCCCTGACTCGGCGGCCTCGCGGGCTCGCACGGCGGCCTGCGTCTGCGGGCGGCGCCGCTCCACCCAGCCCTCGGAGTTGTGCTGCCTGCCGCGGGCGATGGCGAGCGCACCCGGGGGCACGTCCTCGGTGACCACCGACCCGGCGGCGGTATAGGCACCGTCCCCGACGGTCACCGGCGCCACCAGTACCGTGTCACTGCCGGTGAATACGCCCGCCCCGACCGTGGTGTGATGCTTGGCCGCGCCGTCGTAGTTGGCGAAGATCGTGGCCGCGCCGATGTTGGCCCGCTCGCCGATGTCGGCGTCCCCGACGTAGGACAGGTGCGGGACCTTCGCCCCGGCACCGACCACGGAGTTCTTCAGCTCGACGTGGCAGCCGATGTGCGCCCCGGCGCCGATCCAGGTGCCGGGCCGCAGGTAGGCGTAGGGTCCGACCGTGGCCTCCGGCCCGATCTCGGCTTGCACGGCTACCGTGAAGCTGACCGACGCGTCCTGCGCGACCGATGTGTCCGTCAGCCGGCAATGCGGGCCGATCCTGGCGCCCGGGCCGATCGCGGTGTGACCCTCCAGGCACGTCCCCGGGAGGATCTCCGCGTCCTGCCCGAGGGTGACGTCCGCATCGATCCAGGTCGACGCCGGGTCCACGATCGTCACCCCGGCCCGCATCCATTCCTCGAGCAGCCGGTCGTGGTAGGCGCGGCGGACCTGCGCCAGCTGGACCCGGTCGTTCACGCCCTGGATCTCGGCCGCATCGGCGGCGAGGACCGTGCCGACCGGATGGCCGTCGCCACGCAGGATCGCCACCACGTCGGTGAGGTACTCCTGGCCCTGCGCGTTGTCGGTCGCGACCCGCTTGATCGCGTCGGCGAGCAGCGCCCCGTCAAAGGCGTAGCAGCCGGAATTGATCTCGTCGATCGCGCGCTGCTCCGGCGTCGCGTCGGCGTCCTCGATGATGCCGGCCAGCGAGCCGCGGTCGTCCCGGATGATCCGCCCGTAGCCGGCCGGGTCGCCGACCCGCGCGGTCAGCACGGTGACCGCGTTTCGCGCCGCGTCGTGCTCCCGGGCCAGCGCGGCCAGCGTGCCGGGGCGGAGCAGCGGCATGTCGCCGCAGGTCACCAGCACGATGCCGGGCATGATGCCGAGGGCCTCGATCACCATGCGCACCGCGTGACCGGTGCCCGCCTGGCGGTCCTGCACGACGACGATCGCGTCCGGCACGTACCGCGCGGCGTCGGCCCTGACCTCCTCCCGGCGGTGCCCGGCGACGATCACCGTGCGCCGCGGGTCGAGCTCGCCGGCCGCGGCGAGCACGTGCCCGAGCATGCTGCGTCCGCACAGCGGATGCAGCACCTTGGGAATCCGCGATTTCATCCGGGTACCCTCGCCTGCGGCGAGGACTATGACAGCGGCCGGGCGAGATTCGCTCACGCGGCAAGTCTCCTCGGGTAGCGCCGATATCTGCGTTCCGGGGCCTTCACGGGTAACGCCCACACTCAGGTTCCGGGGCGGCGGCAAATGTGTTCACCCTCCCCTTACTCGCAGGATACCGCCCGGTCGCCATGATCGGATGGCCGGTGCCGTACAGGCCCGTCCGGTTCCCGCCCTGAGTCCGGTCCAAGCTTAGGGCCGGACCGGGCCCAGGCGGAGATCAGCCCGGTTTCTTCCGGCCCGGCTTGCTGATCGCGGCCGGCTGCCCGCCCGCTCGCGTCCCGTCCTGGGTCCCCCCCGCGGCCGGGTCCGGGATGACCAGCTCGCTCGGCTCCAGGCCAGCGTCCGCGGCCACCCCGGCCAGCTCGCCGCCGAGCGTCTCCGCAGGGACGGCCGGCCGCCTGATCGGGCCGGTCAGCACGGAGGCGACCGCGGCGAGGACGTTCGCCGCGATCGCGAACGCGAAGGCCACCCCGAGGCCGTCCTTGAACGGGGCGGTGATCAGCTGCGGGAAGAACTGGCGCCCGGTGACGTAGGCCGCGCGCGCGGAGGGCAGGTGCGCCAGCAGCGGGCCGAGCAGCTGCTTCATCGGGTTGTAGCCGAGGAAGGCCGCGAACAGCACGCCGATCGGCGGCAGGTGGCTGATGGTGTGCGCGGCCGCCGCCGGGATGCCCTGCGCGATCAGGCCGCTGGACAGGGACGAGGGCAGCTTGCTGGACAGCCCGGCCACCATCAGCGAGAAGAAGATCCCGATCGACAGCACGAACGCGGTGTTCATGAACGTGGCGATCATGCCGGCCGCCGCACCGCGCTGGTTGGCGGGGACGGCGTTCATCATCTCGGCCCGGTTCGGCGCGGCGAACACGCCGGAGCCGAACCCGTTGAGGACGACGATCAGCGCGAACACCCAGTACGGGAAGTTCACGGGCAGGAAGAGCAGGAAGACGAAGCTGAGCGCGGTGAGCAGTGCCCCGCCCGTGGTGAACCCCTTGGCGCCGAACCGGTCGGACAGCACGCCGGACAGCGGCGCGGACACCAGGAAGCCGGCGGTCAGCGGCAGCAGGTAGATGCCCGCCCACAGCGGCGTCTGGTTGAAGCTGTACCCGTGCAGCGGCAGCCAGATGCCCTGCAGCCAGATGATCAGCATGAACTGCATGCCGCCGCGGCCGAGGGCCACCAGCAGGTTCGCGAGGTTGCCCAGGGCGAACGCCCGGATGCGGAACAGCGACAGCCGGAACAGCGGCTCGGGGACCCTGGTCTCCACGAAGCCGAAGACGACCAGCGCCGCCACGCCGCCGAAGATGGCGCCCAGTACCCACGGGTTGGTCCAGCCCATCGGGTGCCCGCCGTAGGGCAGCAGGCCGTAGGTGATGCCGACCAGGATCGCGATCAGCCCGACGGCGAACAAGATGTTGCCCCACCAGTCGATCCGCGACCGGCGGCGCACGCCGATGTCCTTCAGCATGAAGTACGCCCACACGGTGCCGAACAGCCCGACCGGCACCGAGACCAGGAATATCAAGTGCCAGTTGATCGGCCCGAGCAGGCCGCCGAGAATCAGCCCGACGAACGAGCCGGCGATGGCCGCGATCGAGTTCATGCCCAGCGCGGTGCCGCGCTGGTTGGCCGGGAAGGCGTCGGTGAGGATCGCGGTGGAGTTGGCGAACAGGAACGCGCCGCCGATGCCCTGCACGATGCGCCAGATGATGAGCCACAGGGCCGCGGCGGTGCCGTGCATCCAGGTGGCGGCGAGGAAGATCGAGGCCACGGTGAAGACCGCGAACCCCATGTTGTACATCCGCACCCGGCCGAACATGTCGCCCAGCCGCCCGAACGACACCACCAGCACGGCCGACACGACCAGGAAGCCCATGAACATCCACAGCAGGTAGCTGGTGTTGCCGGGGCTCAGCGGGTTGAGCCCGATGCCGCGGAAGATGTCAGGCAGCGCGATCAGCACGATGGACTGGTTGATGGTGGCCATCAGCACGCCCAGCGTGGTGTTCGACAGCGCGATCCACTTGTAGTGCGGCCCGACCTCCGCGCCGTGGCTCTCGCCCGCGGGCACGTCCGCCACGCCGGAATTGGCCGTCATTGCCGGTAAGCTCCCAAAATCACGGTTCCGGACCAGCGCCTACTTGCTTCGCATTAACTAAGTAATCATAAACCGGATTCCCCGGCCGGGGCCGGGGCCCATCTCCATCCTGCTCCCCGAACTCGCTCGCTCACGTGGCCGCCGGCGCCGTTCCGGTCCTGCCACGCCGCCAGGGCCAGTTCCGCCGCCCCGGAGCCAAGGATGAGCCGCGAGCCCGGGCCCGTGAACGGCGCGGCCAGGGCACCGGCGGTGGAGACGCCTGCCGATACCGCCGCATGACACCGGCCGGTATCGTGGAACCGCGCTTACGGCGATGTCCCGTGACAGGCGCGCCAGCAATCCGGCGTAGCGTAATTGGCAGCGCACCAGCCTTTGGAGCTGGGTTTGTCCTGGTTCGAGTCCAGGCGCCGGAACTTTGTTCAGATCTGCCTGCCTGTTCGGCTAGCTAGTGCCCCAGCGAGGATGGCGCACCCAGCTTCGGACCAAGGCCGGCGCCGATCCCGTCCGATCTGGCCGGCCGGCGTCATTGGCATGACGTGACGAGAACGATACGAACCGCTATTTGTCTCGCATGCTGAGACGCGGCTGGCGGCCTTCAGACGAAATTCACGTGCCTATTTGCAGAACTTCGCCGGCCAAGTGTTGCCTAACCTACGGTTTCGTAGGCTACGGTTACGTAAGCGTACAAGCGCTCCGGCCCGTTCCGCTGCACCCAAGAGGAGCACGATGACCACTTCCCCCGACACCGTCAACCTGGCTGGAGCCGCCGTCACGGACCAGGCGCCCGCCTCATCGCCCGCCGGGCCCATCGGGGGAACCGCGCCGCGCGCGGCCAGACCGGACTTCGACGACGAGCCGACCTCGACGTTCCAGCGCTTCCTGGTCGGGCTGTTCGTCGCCGTCCCGCTGGTGGCCCTGATCGCCGCGATCCCGCTGCTGTGGGGCTGGGGCCTGGGCTGGCACGACGTCGTCCTCGCGCTGGTCTTCTACTGGGTATCCGGGCTCGGCGTGACGGTGGGCTATCACAGGTACTTCACGCACGGCTCGTTCAAGGCGAAGACCGGGCTGCGGGTCGCGCTGGCCATCGCGGGCAGCCTGGCCATCGAGGGGCCGGTGATCACCTGGGTGTCCGATCACCGCCGGCACCACAAGTACAGCGACCGGGAGGGTGACCCGCACTCGCCGTGGCGGTACGGGGACGACTGGAAGGCGCTGACCAAGGGCCTGGTGTACGCGCACGTGGGCTGGCTGTTCGACCCCAACAAGACCTCCCAGGAGAGGTTCTCCCCCGACCTGCTCGCGGACCGGAGGATCCGGCGGGTGGACGCCTGGTTCCCGGGGCTGGTGGCGGTCTCGCTGCTGCTCCCGGCGCTGATCGGCGGGCTGTGGGGGATGTCCTGGCAGGGCGCGCTGACCGCCTTCTTCTGGGCCAGCCTGGTCCGCATCGCGCTGCTGCACCACGTCACCTGGTCGATCAACTCCATCTGCCACACCTTCGGCAGCGAGGAGTTCGAGGTGCGCGACAGGTCGCGCAACGTCGCCTGGCTGGCCATCGCGTCCTTCGGCGAGTCCTGGCACAACCTGCACCACGCCGACCCGACCTGCGCCCGGCACGGCGCGCTGAAGGGCCAGCTCGACCCCAGCGCGCGCGTCATCTGGGCGCTGGAGAAGCTGGGCTGGGCCTACGACGTCCGCTGGCCGGACGAGGAGCGGCTGACCGCCAAGCGTCCCGCCACCGCCACCCGCAAACTCGGCTCGATGACCCGGCGCGCCCTCTCCCCCGCGCGCCCAAACCGCCAGGTTCCTGGCGCGGCGTCCGCGGAACCGCAATGATGACCCGGTGAGCGTCCAGCCGCCAAGACCCAGCCGCAAGCGGATGACCGGCAAGGAACGGCGGGAGCAGCTGCTCGGCATCGGGCGGCGGCTGTTCGCCGAGCGCGGGTTCGAGGGAACCTCGATCGAGGAGATCGCCGCCCAGGCGGGCGTGTCCAAGCCGGTGGTGTACGAGCACTTCGGCGGCAAGGAGGGCCTGTACGCGGTCGTGGTCGACCGTGAGGTCGAGCGGCTGCTGACCATGGCCACCTCGCTGCTGGACGGCGGCCACACCCGGGACAAGTTCGAGGCCGCGGCGGTGAGCCTGTTCCGGTACATCGACGACAACGCCGACGGGTTCCGCATCCTGGTCCGGGACTCCAACCCCGGATCGAGCACCGGCACCTACGGCACGCTGCTGAGCGACATCGCCGGCCAGGTGGAGTACATCCTGGCCGACTTCCTGGTATCCCGCGGCCACGACCCCAAGCTCGCGCCGCTGTACGCGCAGATGCTGGTCGGCATGGTCGCGTTCGCCGGCCAGTGGTGGCTGGACGCCCGCAAGCCCAGGCTGGAAGAGGTCGCCGCCAACCTGATCGACCTGGCCTGGAACGGCCTGTCCCACCTGGACGCCAACGGCCGCGAGGCCGCCCGGCGGTAACACCCCGGCGGCCCCGGCGGCCCCGGGGGCCAGGGCCACCGTGCCCGCGCCGGCCGCCGCGGTCGGCAGGCCATCGGCCGACCAGGCCCGGAACCCGCCGATCACGTCGGTGGCCCGCTGCAGGCCCAGGTCCTGCAGGGCCGCCGCGGCCAGGCTCGAGGTGTAGCCGTCCACGCAGACGACGATGAGCCGGTGGTCGTATCCGGCGACCCAGGGCAGGCGGGCGTCGCAGCCGGGATCCAGCCGCCACTCCAGATGGTTGCGCTCCACGATGACCGAGCCGGGTATCTCGCCCTGCTCGGCCCGCTGCGCGGCGGGCCGGATGTCGATCAGCACCGCGCCGCCGGCCCGCTCCCGGAACGCCTCGCGAGGTGTCAGCCGCCGCAGCCGCCCGCGGGCGGCGGCGAGGATCTCGTCGATGCCGCGGGCGCCCGGCGGCCGGGCCGTCACCACGCCGCCGGGCCCTCGGTGCCCAGCTCCACCAGCCCGCCCGGGGTGAGCTCGTAGCGGGTCATCTGCGGGATCGGCGGTGAGTACGCGTGCACGCTCACCGCGACCGTAGAGGCGGCGGCGTTGCGCACGTCGTGGATGTAGCGGGGTCCGAACGCGCGTGACCCGCCCGCCCCGACCGGCTTGGCCAGCACGTGGCCCGTGGCCACGCCGCCGACGACGCGGCGCTCCATCAGCGTGCCCCAGACCACCGCGAACGCGCCGGCCGACCCGCCGTGGTCGTGGAAGCCGGTGGCCTGGCCGGGCAGCCAGCTGATCACCCAGACCTCGTGGCTCTCGTCGAGGTGGATCCGCTCGTACCACCGGCCCGCGGGGTTCAGCCTGACCCGCGTGAGCCATTCCGCCGGGCTCGCCGCCGCGCGCCGCACCAGGTCGTCTAGTTGCCGCGCGCCGAGTCGCGGGCCAGGCGGAACCGTGGCTGGTGACGTCGGGCGGATGATCATTTTCATGTCGCTTCTCTCCTCACGTCCAAGAGACTGGCTGCGGGGGCCAGTGAAAACTGCGGTGAAGTAAGTGGCCGGTCGCCGGATAGGTCAGACGAGCCGGACGGCGGAACGGACCTGGCCGGTCAGAGCGCGTCGGCCGGACACCACTGGATGCGAAGCACCCGTGGACAGGCGCCGGCGAGAACGCGGCGACGGCAAGGCACTGATCGGGCGGACAGGCCACGGCGCATGCCGTGATCCTGCCAGAGTTTCCCTATTAAATCAATAGGAAAAACCGGGATAATTGGGTTCGGTGGGCGACGGCGAACACCCGGCGGAACGGGAAGACGGTACCGAACGAGCACGGCGGATACGCTGCGCGAAGCCGCTCGCCGGCCTCGGCCAGGAAGTCCGCGGCCTGGTCCGCGTCGAGCACGGCCAGGACCGGACGCAATCCCGTGCCCTTGTACCACTCGAGCACCGGATCGTGGCCCTCCAGGATGTGCACGTACGTCGTCTCCCAGGCGTCGACCTCGCAGCCGGCCCCCGCCAGCAGCTCCGCGTAGCCGGCCGGATCGGCCGACTGCCGGTTCAGCTGCACGTCCCGCAGCAGCGGGCGCCACCGGGCCGAGGCCACCAGCTCGCGCAGAATCACGTGCGAGGGCTGATCGAAGTTCGCCGGGACCTGGAACGCCAGCCAGCCGTCGTCGGCCAGCCAGTCCGCCCAGCGGACCAGCAGCTCGCGATGGCCGGGCACCCACTGCAGCACCGCGTTGGAGATGATCACATCAGGCAGGCTCTGCGGCTCCCAGTGCCGCACGTCGTCGAGCACGAAGGACAGCCCGGGTGCGTGACTGGTCAGCACCGGCCCCATGGACCCGGTGGACCGCAGCGCGCCGGCCGGGATCAGCTTGCGCGCCGCCTCGATCATCTGCGGTGAGCGGTCCACACCGCACACCGCGGCGGACGGCCAGCGCTCCGCGAGCAGGACCGTCAGGTTCCCCGGGCCACAGCCCATGTCGACCACGCAGGAGGGCAGCTCGGCTCCGACCCTGGCGAGCAGGTCGGAGAACGGCCGGGAGCGCTCGCCTCCAAACCGCAGATATTGGGTCGCGTCCCACATGGTGGTTAATCCTTGTCTGATACCGAGAGACACATTCCCGCTGGTCCCCTTGTACCTGACCGGCATTCTTGACGTCAAGAGATACGCTCTAGTAATGGCTCAGCGCGCCGGCCCCGGCATCCCCCTCGCGGGGGGGTCTGCCAGGGGGGCCCGGGGGGGTGGAGCCCCCCCGGGAGAAAGCGTTGTCCCCCCGGGCGATACCGACGACGCCGACGACTCCCTGCGGGACGAGGTGGACGACCTGGTGGCCGCGTGGCAGGCCCAGCGTCCCGACCTCGACATCGAGCCAATGCAGGTCCTCAGCCGGATCTCCCGGCTGGCCCGGCACCTGGACATCGCGCGGCGCGGCGCGTTCGCCGACCACGGCCTGGAGACGTGGGAGTTCGACGTGCTCTCCGCGCTGCGCCGCCAGGGCCCGCCGTTCCAGCTGACGCCCGGGGCGCTGCTCCGCGCCACCCTGGTCACCTCGGGCACCATGACCAACCGGATCGACCGGCTGGCCGCGGCGGGCCTCGTCCGCCGGGAGCCTGACCCGAGAGACAAGCGAGGCGTGCTGGTCACGCTCACCGATCAGGGTGTGGCGCGGGCGGACGCGGCCCTGGCCGACCTGCTGCGCCGCGAGCGCGCGCTATTGTCGGGTCTGAACCCCGGCGAGCGCCAGCACCTGGCGGACCTGATGCGCATCCTGCTCGCCCCCTTCGACGCTGAGTTATTTTCCTCTAGTCCTGTTCTTCGCACATCGGGTTTTACGGGGTGGACCAGCGGGGTCGGCTGATGTCGATGCCGAGGAGGTCGAGAAGCCGGGCTTGGATGCCGGCGGGTTTGGGGATGGTGGCGGGGT
>Ga0116218_1000487_pt1 | contig 27652 bp, 24 predicted proteins | sample Sb_taG_2_FD_88966 | JGI IMG/M metagenome (GOLD analysis project Ga0116218, IMG submission 88966) | Peat soil microbial communities from Weissenstadt, Germany - Sb_50d_5_LS metaG | ecosystem: Environmental > Terrestrial > Soil > Wetlands > Peat | place: Germany: Weissenstadt | collected 2010-09-21 | reverse complement strand
TCAATGTCTATGGTGTTCTCATCATAAGAGCACTGATTGGCGCGATAATTTTTGTAGCGATTTGGCATCTATTAACCTATCGTACATGGTATCGTCGTCGTCGCCACTCTTACCGCCGGTACTAATCAACCAGCAGGGTTGCAAGGGGCTTGAAAAGGACCCTGGAACCCTGCTGAATCAACCTTTCATAATGTAGCCTACTCCACGTATGGTCTGGATAAAGCGAGGAGAGCTTGGTGAATCTTCAATCTTCTCTCTTAAATATCGTACGTAAACTTCTATAATATTGGTTTCACCTAGAAAATCATATCCCCAGACCTGGTTGAGAATCGTTTGACGATCTAATGCTTGCCCCACATGACTCATAAATAAATGAAGCAGGTTATACTCTGTCACGGTTAAATCGATAACCTGACCTGCGCGCTTAACTTCGTGGGTGGCCATATTGAGTTCTAAATCGTCGGCTGTTAGTACCTGTGAATTGCCTGTCGTAGCGCCGTGATTTAGACGACGGAGGATGGCTCGAATACGAGCAACCAATTCTTCGAAGCTGAAAGGTTTTGTCAGATAATCATCTGCGCCTGTATTCAAACCCTCAACTCGACTGCCGACTTCGTCCTTTGCCGTGAGCAATAAAATAGGAATATCATGTGTCGTAGGATTTGAGCGAAGACGGCGGCAGACTTCCAGCCCATCCATATCAGGGAGCATCCAGTCAAGGATGATAAAGATAGGATTTGTCCGTTGCGCAGTAGCTACCCCCTCCTCACCATCACTCGCGGCTACTACTTCAAAACCTTCGTATTTGAGACCTAGCTTGATGAGATCAACGATACTCTCTTCATCGTCAATAACTAGCACGGCCGCTGTGGTCCGGTTTGTTTGTTGTGTTTGCATTTGAGAATTCAGATCCATCATTCGCTCCCCTCTCAATAGTATTAGCGCGTTCTACATTATAGCATGACTAACTCAAAGAAGTTGCAATTATCTCCCATAATGGTATTCTGGCCCCTTAACCTTAAAATTAGCCTAGAAACAGGCTATCTTCTCTAATGTTCGGCCCCTATTTTTAATATAATTTAGAATTATCTTAGAGATATAATTTTAGTGCTAAAATACTGTAATAACAATTGAATATTCTATCGAAACCCGCTAAGCTTGTTGTAGGAATTGACGCAGAGAAGCTTCATTCACAAGATAAGGATGAAAAACAATGCGAACACAAGAATATAAAACCAAACAATCAGCAGAGACATCAGATGGCCTGCTAGCGAACCATTGCCTCCTCGGAGAGGAACGTGCATTTGAAGGATTGTACATGCGCTATCGTCCAGCGCTGTTCAAATTTATCTTCAATATCTTACGTGATTATGATCTAAGTTGTGATATCTTGCAGCAGGTTTTCCTCCAATTATACATTTCACTTCCAACATTAAAAACTAACAAGCCTTTTAAAAGCTGGTTATTCCGGGTTGCCCGAAATCGCTGTCTGGATGAACTTAGACGTAAGCGAGTTGTGCGCTTCTCCGAATTAGATACATACAATGAAGAAGACGAGGTTGAAATGTTCACTTTTGTGCAAGATCCTTGTCCTCTACCAGAAGAGATTGCAGAGCGCCATGATGTACAAGAAAATCTGCTCAGGGCGATCCAGTGTTTGCCGCCAAAATTTCGTTCAGTTGTTTTCTTGCGCTATGCTAAGCAACTGACTTTTCCTGAAATTGGTAAAGTCCTCGATATGCCTGAGGCGACCGCGAAAACCTATTTTTCTCGAGCGAAGCCCTTGCTACGTGCGTCACTGGCTCGTAATCTCACGAAAGCGAGTTGATTATTAGAATAATAAGTATCAATTTATAATTAGATTAAAATTTTATTGTTGACTTGCATTTTAAAAGGAAATCAGGTAGAGTAATAGTAAGGTAAATTCATAGAACACTGTTTTCCGCTATCGGCTTAGCAAATTTTTTCTATGACATTTGCCTGACTAAAGAAAGGAGAACTATCACATGACATTAGCAACGTTCGTTCTTGGTGCAGCTCTTGAGCCAGGTGGTCTTATTGCCTGGCTAATAGTAGGTTTGATTGCCGGTTTCCTGGCCAGCGTCGTGATGCGCGGTGGCGGATATGGGATCATTGGCGATATTATTGTCGGCATAGTTGGCGCGTTCATCGGCGGCCTCCTGGCGAACCTCGTGTTTCCAAGCGCAACCTTCGGTTTCTGGGGCAGCGTTGTCGTTGCCTTCATTGGTGCTGTCATCTTAATCGCCATCCTACATGCGGTAGGGCGACGTAGAACAATCGTCTAAGAAGACGAGCTAAGCTCGTATAGAAAAACCTCTCCGTCAGCGAGAGGGACTCAAAGGGTGTGAGTGATGCAGGTATCGGTCACTCACACCCTGATTATTTGAAAGCAGAAAGCGAGTATGATGTGCCATCTCAAGACAGGGATTTAATTACTTTGAGGAGTCTTTAATGAAACAACAAGCATCCGCCATACGTGCGGCCATCGATATTGGAAGCATTACTATTGAGGTTCTAATAGCACGTTGTGTGCCAGATAACCTGGAGATTATTCAGCACCAGTCAACTTTGGCGCGTCTTGGAGAGAGCGTGGATAGTAAGGGAGAGATTTCGCGTGATAAATTCAAAATGGCTCTTGATGCGGTGCGTAAGTACCAGAAACTGGCTAAAAATCGTGGAGCCGAAGAGATTCTCGCAATTGCAACAGAAGCTTTACGCGAGGCCCGAAATAGTCAGGATTTTATAGAAGCCGTCAAAGGTGAAACTGGCATAGAGGTGCAGCTTATAAGCGGTTACGCCGAAGCTGTACTAGATTTTTTTGGGGCAACCTATAGTCACAATACACCCTCCAATGTGGGAATACTGGATGTGGGGGGTGGTAGTACTGAAGTTGTGACTGCTAAAAATAGGGATATCACCTGGTTAACCTCAATTCCTCGGCTCTGGTGCTATACATGATCGTTATCTTCCTTCCGACCCTCCAAAACACGAAGAGATGGAGGCAGCCCGCTCCTATCTTGCGAGTCAATTACAAATAGTACATATCTCGGAGCCGCCATCCGCATTGATCGTCACAGGATCGAGCGCATCCTCATTACTCAAACTTGCCAGAACTGCATTCAAACTCGACGAGCAGAAAGCTCGACTGACATTCGAAGATCTTGCTCTCTGCAAGGGACTGCTGTGCGCTCTTCCATCATAAGAGATAGCAAAACGTTACGAGCAGAGCCTGGAACGAGCCCGCATATTGTCTGGTGGAGGCTTTATTATTCAGGCAGTCATGCAGTACTTGCATCTCAACGAAATACGCGTTAGTTCGCATGGTGTGCGGGAAGGAGCGCTACTTGCCTACACACGCTATGGACAACACTGGCTGGAGGAGGTCAAAAGTAATGCAACCAAACGGAGCAGTGCATAATAGCTAAACCATTGATTGAGTATGATCCACAAGCTTCTACAGGCCAGTATGCCCGGTGTATCCCTCGTGCACGATTAGACACTATGTAAAGCTGGGCAGCAAATGTTGATAAACCCTACGAAGTGCGGGAATCTTGTTCTTGCCCTTCATCGAGTAGTTGATTAAGCGTCTCCAGTGAGCGGTGTGGATCGACTGTTTTCTTCAAAGCTTCAACCTGGGGATCAGTACTGCCCTTGAGATCAGGGTGAGCCTGGCGCAGTTCATTAACCATCGTTATCAGTTTGCTCATCTTCTCGTCGAGAAGGAGGCTGATCTGCAGGTCGAGTTGCCTATTTCGTTGTGTTGTCACGTCCTGCCGGTTTTGGGTAATCAAGATCAGTGTCGCCTCTAACAGCGCACCAAGGCTGAGCACCCCCACCAGCCATGTGAAAGGTGGCGGATCGAAATTCTGTAGACCAAATATAGGCAGCAAGATATTGACTACAATCCAAAGTGTTACAACAAGGAGGGTAATGAAGAGAAATCTTGGCCGACCCAGGAAATCGGTAACGTTCTCTATTGCTCGTTGCTGTGGGCTAAGGTTGCGTTCGGCATGTTTATGCAGGTCTGCGATTGTCTGAATATTCTCGCCAATCGGATCGGCCCCTTCTCTTGCCTCACGTGTTTGATGCTTAACTGACATTGCCCTCTCCCAGGTTTCTAGACTTCTGCTTCACTTTTCGGGCGTATATCTTTCGGCTCTAGATCTTTATGCGATGGAGACGCCTGTGCCTTCTGGTCTTTTTCGGACGTTGGTAAATGACTGGTGAGTTCATGCACCATAGCGGCTACATTATCAGGTGTGGCTCGGACACCCTCGACCCAGAAGGAGTTGATCTCTGCTCCTAGCAGCAAGATGACGGCAAAGTAGTAGAAGAAAAACAAGAGGATCACCGCGAAACCTACCTGGCCCGTATCGTTGGCTAAAAAGTGGCTTACGTAGAACGGGAAGATATAGAGATAGATTGATAAGGACACTGCAGCTACCACTGCTCCTCGCCAGCTATTTCGAAAACTGATGTGTTGGTTTGGCACGACGATGTAGATCGCCTCGAACAAGATCCACGCAATGACCAAGCCGGTGAGGATGCCTATTGCGCTAAAGTTGAAGCCATTCCCTGGAATCTGGCTGACAGGAGTTGCTTGTAAGATCGATTGCACGAGAGCCGGGAGGGAGGAAGCAAAGACCATCAGAGGTACGAGCACGACAAATAACAGAAGCATGGCCAGAGCCATAACGTTCTGAGGTATGATGTTTCTCGGACGTGTATGGTAAATGATATCGAAATAGTTTTCAATGGAAACGAAGAGACGCGAACCACCGAAGATTGCGATGAGTACAGCGATGATGACGAGAAAACCAGCATTTTTGTTAAGAGATTTGAGTGCAGGCTCCAGGACATGACCAGATGATAGTTGTTGTGGAAAGACACTTTCTATGCTATGGATGAGGTTTCCTTGAAAAGTAGGATCAAAGCTGCCAAAGATTAATCCAGCAATCGCAATAATAGCTATAGCGATGGGGAAGATAGCAGTAATGAGGTTAAATGCCAGCCCTGCCGCAAAGTTCATGACCCAGTCATTATTAAATTTGGTCCAAAAGGCTTGTAAGGATTTGACACCTTTTTCAGCGACTTGTTTCGCTTCTTCTTCTTCTTCAGTTTTCCGTTGCTCTGTTTGCTCAGGTGCTTCTTGTATGTGGGTTGCCATCACTGATTCTCCTCTCAAGAGAACACGGTTGAACGTACCTTTGCGTTTCAACACCTGAGTCGAACACAACCCCTTGTTCGTGATTCTAGAAAGCACTTATTCCTTGGTACAATGGATAGATGCTGAGCTGTAAATTGAGATACTTAAAAGAAGATTCAATCAAAGCGCAATCAACGAACGACCAAGTGACGACTTCTTCCTGGCAAGAGACCCAAAAACGGCAGAAAAAACAAATGAGTACATGTAGAACTGGAAAGGAGTAAAGCTATGGCTATCTGGAACAACCAGACAGTCTCAGGAGTAGAGCAGCACGCGAAAGATTGGTTGAGTGGTTTTGAAACGTTCATCTTGCGTGGGAACGTCGTAGATTTAGCAGTTGGTATCATGATAGGCGCTGCCTTTAGTTCCGTCGTGAATGGGATGGTGAGCGATATTATTACCCCTCTTATCCCCCTGCCTGGGGGCAGCCTCTCGACTCTCGTCTGGCACCCATTCTATAACACCGACCCCAAAGCGGTCGTCAATATAGGCGCGTTTATCAACGCAGTGATCACCTTCTTGATTTTAGCTTTGGTGATCTACTTCTTTATTGTGCGTCCGGTCAACGCCCTGATGGAGCGCTATAAGCCCAAGGAGGTCCAGGCTCCTCCAGCCACTCGCGATTGCCCATATTGTTTGAACAGTGTGCCACTCATGGCTACTCGCTGTGGATATTGTACATCTCCCTTACCACCTCCTCAGCAGTCCACAGCAGCGCCACAACAGCAGGAGCAGGCGGCGGCACAGAGGACCTAGCGTAGCGCTCAAATGGAATACAGGCTGAAAGGTATTGAGAAGTCTAAGCGGTTCGTAAGATTCTTTACTGTTGAGTCTTAGGTGCCTTCTGAGGCTAATTCACAGATCAGTCCGAATGAGAGTTCATGCCACTTGTTGCTGGAAGAGCTTAACATTGCGAAGTAACTCATCAATGGTGTTTGGCCTCAGAAGACTTTTCGTGCAATCTCTAGAGGTAGTTCGCTACTTTCGCCAGCAGATCATCAATTTCAAAGGGCTTCGTCAGAAAATCATCTGCTCCTGCTTCTCGTGCCTTTTGCTCGGAACTTGGATTCGCTGAGAACATTATGACCGGAATACGTTTGGTTTCCTCCTGGCTCTTCAGATGCTTGGCAATTTCGCGACCATCCTTGCCTGTAAGGATAACATCCACGAGGATCAGGTCTGGTAGGCTACCCTTGTGTAGTTGTTCGAGGAATTCGTCTCCGTCAGAGGTGAGGACAGCATATCCTTCTTCTTCTAAGATCACCTGGAGGAACTCAATAATATCTGGATCGTCCTCCATGACGACGATTTTTTTGTGCCCACTTTGCATATCTTTCTCTGTCACTTTCCTTCTTGGAGAGGTAAGCTTACAGTGAAGGTGGCTCCCTCGCCTTTGCGACTTTTTACGGTGATGCGACCAGCATGCCGATCGAGGATTTCCTTTGAGATATGTAATCCAATCCCCAATCCTGGATAGGTGCGTTCTTCTGGATCACTGACTTGATAGAAGCGCTGAAAGATGTTCTGATGATGGGTTTCGTCTATCCCAATGCCAAAATCTTGCACGCTTACAACAGCCTCATTCCCCTCTCGGAAGAGACGGACCATCACTGTGTCCGCCAGAGGAGAATACTTCACTGCATTGGAGAGCAGATTGATAAACACCTGCCCAAGCCGGTCTTTATCTCCTACGATGTACGTGTCCGTTTTCCCTTCGACGACGATCGAATGTGTAGTTGTGGCGGCTTGTACGTCTTCGACAATTTCGTCAACCAGGCTGTCCAGGTAGAATGTTTCTTTTTGCAAGGCAAGCTTACCTACTTGTATGCGAGAAATATCAAGTAAGTCGGCGATGAGCTTGGTGAGTTTATTGAGCTGGGCGTCCATCCGGGAGAGATAATGAAGTCCTTGTTGATCCCCCTGCTTTGCCAGGCGGCGTTGCAAGACGTGTGTAAAGCCCTTTAAACTGGTGACAGGGGTTTTGAGTTCATGGTTGGCCATGCTAATGAACATATCCTTGCGCTGTTCTGATACCACCCACTCTGTAATATCGTGGAGGATCGTGACCACCATAGTCACCTCTCCAAGCTCATTCCATATGGGACGTGACTTCACGAATGACCACTGTTCAAGCTGACCCTCTGTTCTATGCTTGTAGCCGATGACGGCTTCCGCCTCTGGCTCTCCGGCGAGCACGCGCAGGTGGGGGAATTGGGAACGAGGAAAGGCTTGCCTCTGCTCATCAATGATCTCAAATCTGGTGGCAGTAGCAGCGCTTGGAGTTTCCATCAGCGCATGTACCGAGGCAGAGCCGGTCATTTCGGCCGCAACTTCATTGGCATAGATGATGTGACCGTAGGCATCGTATACGATAATCCCGTCAGCTACCCCATGCAGGATGATATTCAGTTGATCGCGGGATTGCTGCACCGCTCGAAACAGTTGTGCATTTTGGATGGCGAGTGAGGCGCGTGATGCCAGCTCCTCTGCCATGGCAAGATCTGCTTGTGTATAACGACGAGCTGACTCTGCTACAGCAAACGTTAGCGTCCCTCTTGCTTTTCCATCGATGAGAAGCGGAATGGTCATGCAGGAAGTCAAGCCGATGTTGCGTAATAACCTCAGGTGCTCATCATCCACCGCTGCTGCGACCAGCATGTCGTCGCTGACAAACCGAACAAGTTCAGAGACACCGGTGCGAAGAACTTGAGCAACGCCATGAGACGCATCTATTTTGATGGGATATTTCTTTCTCAACTCTGTGGCCCATTCTACTTTTTGGGGTTCTACATGGGCGATGACCAATGGTTCAATTGAACCATCTTCGGCGAGCATCTCAATAGTGCACCAGTCAGCGATATGCGGAACCGCAAGTTGAGCAATGGTTTGTAAGGTTGTTTTGTAGTCAAGGGAAGAAGAAAGGACTTTACTTGCATCGGAGAGGAATTGTAAATGCCGGTGAAGCCGTTTGCTCTCAGTGATATCGCGCGCAATTTTTGAAGCGCCAATAATTTGCCCTGCGCTATTTTTTATCGGTGAAATACTGAGTGAGATATTGATCTTCGTGCCATCTTTTCTCATGCGTACGGTTTCAAAATGGTCAACATGCTCTCCGTTTCGCAGTTTCGCGAGAATCATCTCTTCTTCATTTCGTAGCTCCACCGGGATGATCAGCGTGATTGACTTGCCGACCGCCTCCTGGCTAGTATAGCCAAACATACGTTCTGCCGCACGGTTCCAACTGGTAATGATCCCATCCAATGTTTTGCCGATAATGGCATCATCGGAGGATTCGACAATTGCTGCCAGCCGGAGTTGATCTACTTCTGCCTGCCTGCGCTCGGTCAAATCGGTATACATGCCCAGTGCCCCGGAAATCCCTCCTTTCCCATCGCGAACGGGACTCGCACAGGCCAGCACATCCAGCGGGCGCCCATCTTTGCGCCTGAAGCGGAAATCAAACTGCTCAAAGGTGCCTTGCAGATTTTTCCCGATAGGCTCCTGAGCTTTGGGCAGATCTTCAGGAAAAACAAACTCTGGGACGGTGCGCCCGACTACTTCCTCTACGGTATAGCCGAGCATTTCTGCCATCCGCTCATTGATATAGAGTGTCCGCGCTTGCGTATCGATGAGCCAGATACCTTCGTTGGCTGTTTGGACGATGGTCTGGTACTGCTCCTCATTTTCTCGCTCTCGCTGTACGCGCTCAGTGATATCTCGATTGATCTCCAGGATGGCACTAGACTGAGTATGGGAATGATGGGTGAGCACCTGGCGGCTTTCTACCATGACCTGCCTGCCATCTTTGCAGGTATGTACAAGTTCTCCTTCCCACGGTGCGCCTGTGGTGAGAAAAGCATCAACTGTCTCGCGACTCACCGGAAAGCGCGTCTGGAGCAATGAGTGAGCGACCTGTCCGATTGCCTCCTGCGGGGTCCATCCATACAGCTCCTCAGCTCCACGGTTCCAGTAGAGGATGATGCTTGAAATATCGCGCACAATGATGGCATCATGCGCAAGGTCCATGAGGTCCGCTTGTACCTGCACGATGGGTGCATGCCACTTATTCTCCTCTTCGTTGTGTTGGCGCTCTGGAATGTGCCTGTCAACGAGGGGTTTGGTCTCATCGGAAAAAAGCGGAGAGGTGCTTATACCTTGTCTCCTTTCTCATGATGTCTACTTCTCCAGATGCGACACAGCAGCTTGCTGAGTAGGGTTTTTGTTAGTTAGACCAATAACTTGTCAATCGCTTCAAGGAGCTTAAACATGTCAAACGGCTTCCTCATGTAGAGGATTTGACGTTGCTTGATCTCCTTGAGCGGCGCGTTGACACTAAGCATGATAGTAGGAACCTGTTTTAGCCCTTCTACGTTTTGCAGCCGGTCGTAGAGTTCGATCCCATGTATGGTAGGCAGCCAGTAATCCAAAATTAAGAGCTGCGGTTTGATATTTTTGATAAGATCCAATGCTTCAGGCGCATCTGGAACTGAAAAGACCTGGTGAGGGGTTTCTTGTGTAATCATTTTCACGAGAAGCTCAACAATAACAACATCATCCTCGACAAGTAGGATTGTTTTGGTGGAGGCTTTTGTATATTCTACGAGTTGATTGTTCTTGCCAGGCATCAGGCACTCCAGTAGCTACCGCTTTATAAGTATACAACAAGGATTCTGGCAGATCGTTACTTCTGAACATCAATCGTGATTAAGAAACACTTTTCCGCTCTCAAAAGAGAGATAAGCATTCCATTGAAGATACGCGAAACGAAATTTGCCAAAGATCCTCTCCCTACTTCTATCATACTTACTACTCTCACGTTTTGACATGAAGCAAAGTTTCATGAAACTACTTAACAATAGCTTGCGTGGATAATATAAAGAGGATTATCTCGTGGCCAATTCAAGGATCAATAGCTAATGTCGCACCACTTGATTCCAACTGGTGAGTGCTGGTGTTGATGCTCTGAAGAGGCAAGACAAAGGTCTTTCTTCCATTTAATGACAAGATTCCGGAGGCTGATGCTGAACAGATCGGGCAGGTCCTAAGCAACTACCTGACGAACGACCTCAAATACTCCCCAGCAGATCGTCCTGTGGAGGTACAACTGAAGTAGGAAGAGAGCACGGTGTGGGTCTTGGTGCGCGATGAGGGACCGGGGCTTACCCCCTCCGAACAAGAGCGCACCTGGGAACGATTTTACCGGGTGCAGGGGATCAAGCGACAACGCGGCTCGAGTGTGGGATTGAGGTTAGGACTGCACATATGCAGTGCAATCGTTGAGCAACTTCAGGTGGAAACCGGCTTGGAGAGTATGAAAGGGGAGGGACCGACGTTCTAGTTTACGCTTCCTCTTGTTGCGCCAGACGATCAGGAAGTAGTGTAAGGAACAGCTTACTATTTTGTTCAATACTTACATAATCGCTTAGGCTATTAGATAAGACGGAGGAGATATTGTGATACAAACGCAAAATTATCAAAAAGAGATGAAGCCTCAGAAAAACGACATACAGAAAATTGCAAAAAGAAATGTGAGCCTTAAAGACGAATCGCGTCGACTTTTTGCTGAATTGCTCGGAACCTTTGCACTTACGTTGGTGGCCGCGGGTGGTGAAGTCTTCGCTGTAATCAGTGGAGGTGAAGTAAGCCCCGCTGCTCGAGCTGTTGCGCCTGGTTTGTTGGTGATGGCGATGATCTACACGCTTGGAAATCAATCAGGCGCGCATTTTAATCCTGTGGTCACACTCGCATTTACGCTGCGCCAGGACTTCCCCTGGAAGCGTGTCCCTGGCTATTGGGGTGCACAGTTCGTTGGCGCTGTGCTCGCTGCGTTGCTGCTACGCGTGCTCTTTGGCTTGGTTGGACACCTGGGAGCAACCTTTCCACATCATGGAACTATCGAAGCATTAGTTATGGAGGTCGTACTGACATTCCTGCTCGTTACAGTGATCCTGGGTACTGCCACCAATCATAGACTAACCGGTCCAAATGCCGCCCTTGCTGTAGGTGGAACTATTGCACTACTCGCTTTAATTGCCGGACCTATTAGCGGGGCTTCCATGAATCCGGCGCGCTCCCTTGGACCTTTCCTGGTGAGCGGACAACTTGGGGACTCATGGATCTACATAGTAGGACCTTTTGTGGGAGGGCTCCTGGCGGTGTTAGTCGCGTGGTTGCTACGTGGCCGGACTACGCCGGAGGCTGTCGAGACCGCCAAAGGCAATTAGGAATGCATAAAGAATGGTAACGTATATTCTACGCCCAGTTCAACTATTTTAGCGTATCCGATTGGAAGCTGCGAAATATGTTTTAGATGTCAGGATGACTTTCCCATTCTTCTCTCCTGAGGAGTCCAGTTCGAGTCTCTAGAGATGAGAAACCGGCACGACGACTTCCTTGAGAAACATCACCCCTTTTTTAGATCACCATCTCTTCGACCACTCCCTCCGGATCGCGTCGGACCTCCTTAACCTTCGGCTGACCCATATTGGCTTTCCCCAAATCCCTTTAGTGGCTTCTGCCTGCATACCCCCTTTTACCGCTTCCAACTCAGGCTAAGCCTGACCAATCCAGGGGTATGCTCAAGTCTGGCCTACGTCATACATTGCATGCGCCTCTCCTTCGCAATATCGGGCGCGCTGCAGAGCCGCACTGGCAGCAGTGCGTACTCTCATACATACTTGGGTGATGCGATGGAGTATGCTAACAAAGCAAATTTGATGTCCAGATCGCAAACATTCATTGTTAGCATTCTACCCCAGTCTCTCACCAACAGAGATACTCACCCGGTTGCTTTCCTGGTGCCTGCACCAAGGTGGCGAAGAAGCCTCAGATCTCGACAATGTAGTGGATAATCCGCAGGAACAGGATCTCTCCGTCTGTCCATTTGCATCTTCACTGACTATCACAAGCAGTTTTCTTGGCTCATACATCATCGTGGTATAAACCTGGCCTAGATTATAGATCAAATGTTCTATTTCATTCACATTATTGATGCATTTACCTATAGTATACGCCTGGGAATCAGCCTGGGAAGTGCATTGAAGTGGTATAATTGAAGAGGTAAGAGCGGGAGACGGGGCTCGAATCAGGAGATCAGCCTGCTTGGAAGGCAGAATGTCACAAAATCACCGCTTGCTTACTGTAGAATGGCTTCAGGAGCGCTTTTATCGCTCACATGGGCCATACGTGCGACTCTGACATAGAATGTTGCACACTTCTGGAGGCAGAACGTTACGAAATCTACCCTACTTACAACTATACACTCAGCTCGGAAAGAAAACAAGCACATTAGGAAATCAGTTCTAACATGAGGCATGTACGATTCGCTCAAGAACGGATATCTCAAGTAGGCGGGATAGACTAGCTCTTTTGAGGTTTTCTAGGTGGAAAGGCTTCGGAGTTGGGTAAGATTTGGGGGAGCTTTAAACTGGTCGATGCACACGAAGACCGCCAGTACTTGCCTGACGAGTGGACAACCATACTCAGGCCTAGCTTGTAGCCAGCAAGCCCAGCGCTCTGGCCAGGGTGACCGCAGCCTGTCGATTATTCACGCTGAGCTTGCGATAGACATGATTGGTATGCAGCTTGACTGTTCCGGGTGTGACTACCAGTTCGCTCGCAATCTCCCTATTTGTGAGCCCCTTTTCGAGCAAGTGCAGGATCTGCAACTCGCGCTCGGTTAAGGGTTCCAGGCCCTCTTGCAGCATCAGCTCTTTCGTCGACACGACCTGCGCGTGTGCCGGACCCATCGCCACCAGGATTGCTTGCAGGTAGGCGTCTTGTTTTTCATCGACCTCCTGCTGCTCCTTTCTGCGCCTGCGCAGCTCCGCGAGCACTTTCAGTAGCGGCGGTAGATCGGCAAAGGTGCGCACGAACCCACCAGGACACCCCAGGGCAAGCGCTTGTTCCAGCACGTCGAGCGCCTCCGTCTCAAGACCTTGCAGATCGTAGGCCCACGCTTGCAGGGCCAAGACCTGGATCGTCTTGCGTGTACTGTGCATGGCCTGGACATGTTGCAAGAGGTGACTGAGGAGCGCTTGCCCTTGTGCCACGCTCGGCTCATCGCCTTTGGCAAGCAACACACAAGCTTTGGTGATTGACGGGACCTCAAAGAACGTCATAGGCCCCTGCACTTCTTGATCTCCAGCCAGTTCAAGCCACTGCGAAGCCTCCTCCACGTTGTTCTGTAACAGTGCCAGCCGTCCACAAAAGGCATAAGAAGTTAAAAGTTCTCGCATATTGTTCCGACCCTGCACGACTTCGAGCAGAGCACGAGCAGTCTCTTGCGCCTGGGTACTCATCCCCTGCGCCTCGTAGGCCAATGCCAGGCCATGCATAGCATCCTGCACCATCCAAAAGTGTGCCTGGTGCTGGTTGGCGATCACGGCTGAGAAGTGATAGACTGCCCTTTCCAGGTCGTTCCATTCGTAATACACCACACCTAGCATCCAATGTGCATAATATTGACTGAGCGCCAGATCGGCTTTCTGGGCGATGTGTAATACATGGCGCGCGGTGTGTTCCACCTGATGGAGTTTACCTGCAGCCAGATAGACCCATGCCTTTGCAAAGAGCAAGCGAGCAGTACTGTTGATAGACAGCGCGTGATCTGTAAGTGCCTGTTGCAACGCATCAAGCGCGCTCTCTTCGTTCCCGCTTGCCTGGTATGCCCAGGCCAGGAACATCAGGATCTGGCTCGTGATATACTCCTCGTCAGGCGGGAGCCATTCCAGCGCAGAGCGGGCATTCTCGAGACCCACCTGTATATGCCCCGTAAAGTACTGAACCATACTCCACAAAGTCGCAACGAGCGCGTGCAAGATCCTGGACTGCGTGTTGTCCTGATCACTTCTCTCGCTGTCGCTGATCGCTAAGAGTTGCCCGGCAGCTGTCAGCCAGCGCGGCATTTCATTGAGTTGCCCCTGGGCCTGTAAAATCCACACTCTCGCAACAAGCAGGACAATGCTGCCCTGGATCTGTTCCTCTGGTAACAGACGCAGCCAGCGTTCCAACTGCACCCACTGCTCCTGCTCGAATACCCGCAAAAATTGTGCTTCCACCAGGCGCTTCGCGCTCGACTCGTCTCTCGAGGCACTCGCATGCTCGATCGCCTCATCAATCAATCCCTGATCCGCATACCAGGCACTCGCTCGTGTATGGAGCATGGCAATGTCATCTTCGCTCCTGTGCGCCTGTAACTGCCCCTGCAACAACTGCTGGAACAGGTGGTGAAAGCGATACCACCCGTGGCGCCCATCCAGGGGCACAAGAAAGAGATGCGAGCGATCCAACTCCTCCAGGGTGGCCTGCATCTGTGTGTTTGAGGCATCACTCCCCATAACCGCTCGACACAACCCGGCGCAGAACTGCTCCAATATCGACATCCGGACGACGAACTCCTGCACGGCTGGCGCTTGCTGGTTGAGGACTTCCTCCACCAGGTACCTGCTGAGCGTTGGATCAGGAGCATGGCCAAGCTGTTCCAGGAACGCCATCTGGTCAGGCGCGTTGCGCAGCGAAAGAGCCGCCAGGCGCACCATCGCAATCCAGCCCTCCGTCCGCTCTTCGAGCACACCCGCGACCTCGTGTGCCGTAACGCTTCCCAGGGCGCGTGCGAGAAAGGCTTCCGTCTCCTCCTGCGTAAAGCACAAATCGGAGCCACGCAGCTCGTGCAGTTGCCCCCGAGCTTGCCAGCAGGCAAGCGGGAGCTGCGGATCGGTGCGGCTGGAGAGTACCAGGTGCACCTGGGCAGGCAGATGCTCGACCAGCCGTTCGAGCAAGCTGTGCACCTCGCTCGTGCGAATGCGATGATAATCATCCAACACCAGGAGCAGGTCTTCAGGCATATCGGCCAGATCGTTGCTGAACAGAGCGACCAGGGTATCAAGGGCTGGCAATCGTACTGCCTGGAGCTGGCTGGCTATGGCCCCAAATGCATCGGGGAAGACGTTTTGCAGGGCTGCCGTGAGCGAACGCACAAAGCTTGCCAGCTCGTCGTCGTGCTCATCAAGGGAGAGCCAGACCGTGGGACGATCGATCGTCTCTACCCACGCAACCAGCAGTGAGGTCTTACCATAGCCGGCAGGTGCACACACCAGCGTGACCTTGCCGCCCAGTCCGGCGTTCAAGCGCTCGAGGAGACGAGGTCGGGGGATCAGATCGCTGCTCAGGCGTGGTCTATAGAGTTTCGTGTGTATTAAGGAAGTGGAATGGTCGACATCGAGCGCATTGCGTGGTGATGGGTGTCTGGGGAGCCTGTTGTTGCCATTCTGCCGCGAGGGCACGCTGGTTTGCTCGCCTAGATGATGCTCTCCGGCAAATGCCTGTGCAGCGGCTTGCAGCCGCTGCAGGGTCAGCGTGTGCGAGTGTCCCAGGTGGATACAATAGAGTTTGCCTTGACGCTTGCGGTACGCTTTCCAGTAAGCATCTCCGGTACGCAGCACGCTCTTGTGTGCCGTAAAGGTGATCGATTGCTCGACGAACGTAAAAGAGCTCTGTTGCTCCAGCCAGTGGTACCAGGCAGGGGTCCCAATGAGAATCGGATCAACCTCTTTCTCAGGCTGGAAAAGCCGACCACCTTCCACTCTCGGGATTGTTTGCCGCATATGGATCCCCCGCTCTATCGCGCTCTCTTTAGAATGCTCACTGTGAAGGTACTGGTTCTTCTCACTCATCATGTAACACCGTATGCAACAGGACAGGGTGGTGAGCCTTGATCCCGACATACACTCTTCAATGGGCATCAGTTCATCAACATTGACATCCTCATGCTCTCTACGTCATGAAGAAAGAAAGAAAGAGAAGGTCACACTCTATCATGCATGATCGTGCTCTCAGAGGTGTTGAGCAAAAGAAACGCTCTAACAGACTCCTACTCTCTTTGACGACTGATTGATATTCAATTCTCTCACATTAAGAGTGCATCTGGCACAACACAATGTAATCACAACAGTACCCAAAATACTCTCAAAAACATCACAAATCTCATCCAACGAGAGCAATTACTCTCCAACCATGCAGCCGTTTTCCCCTGGAACGGGAGGAGACCCACATCTATACCCAAAGCTATACCCTGTGGGATATAGCTTTGGCGCATGTCTTCGACTACACTGGTTCGTAGAGGGCGTCATGTCCAGGTTTTCGATGAAGCAATCGGACTATCCGACTGGAATACCAGGAGGTGTCTGATTCTGGATTCCTGATCGGGGCTGAGTAGATTGAAGCCGAGAAGAAGAGGATCTTTCGGTTACTTGACATTGTTTTCGTAAAGCGGACAATAGTATTGAGAAGAGCTTTGAACCCTTTCAATAACATGAAATATGTTACGAGCAAAAAGAGTTCCCAGCCCCTCGTAAAACAAAGGAGGATAATATGCTAGGACCAATAGATTATATTGCGGTGTCTTTTAAGGGAAATAATTTTGATGGGAGCGTGTTGAAAGCACTTGCAAACGCCACTAAGAGTGGTGTGATACGTGTTGTGGATCTGGTGTTTGTGATCAAAGATGCTGATGGTCATGTAGACTGGGCCGAGATCGAGGATCAAGAGGACGATCTCAAAGAAGTCGCGCAGTTATTAGGGCACAAGGGTGACCTGCCCCTTTTAACAGAAGACGATGTGCAAAAACTGGGTGCTCACATGGCCAACGATACATCAGCTGGCATCCTCGTTATAGAACAACTCTGGGCTCTACCTTTAAAGGAGGCTCTGCTCCATGTGGGAGGTGAGCTCCTGGCCGAGGGTCGAATTCACCCGGATAAAGTATCCGCTGCTGTTGAAGAAGTTGAGCAGCAAAAATAAGAGCGTTTGATTAGGAAAGAGGAGGGTATTATGATAGGACGACCACTGACACCAGTTTCAGTAGCAGGACGCCGCCGCAGACAGCGCCGCAATGGCATACTATAGAGCTGTAGACACCGGTGCGTTCATTGAAAATAAGGCCAGAAATGGCCTTATTTTGTTTTAAAATGAACCAACTCAAAATGTAGTTGAAACAGGAGGAGCTTGTCGAATACTGCGGTCCTGGACTACATAAGCCATTATAACAGCGAGTGGAAAGAAGAATAGGCGGAGAATAAAGTAGCCTAAAAAACTGTGTCCTTACCCAAGACTTCTAGCACATCGATGGATGGAGATGCGGCTCTTTTCGCCAGCCGCACGAATGTATTAGCGTTCGTGGACATCCAGATGTGGGCGAGAAGATGAACTCCTGCTCGCCCACTCAGGACCAGTGCATACAGCATCAGGATGGCTGTCAGACGTTGTGTGCGCTACTATCCGAGCCGCATGCCTTCGACCTCGAGCCCGCCTCCCTCAGAAAGCTTGCTCCAGCTCCTTCTCTCCCATTCCTCCTTGAGTACTTCAACCGCCGCCTGCTCCAGGAATTCCGGGGCCGCCCATTCGTCTACATCGAAGTCGTGCTTGATGTAGCCGTGGCTGAACATGAAATCTTTGCCGATCTTGATACATTGCATGTTCTGCGCACTCAGGCTCGGCACCATGTCGACGTGCTTGATGCCCTCGTACGTGTCCTCGGGGTCGAGATAGAAGGTCTGCCGGTTGAGGATGTACGCCGCGGCGCGCTTGTTCTCGTTGGCCCAGCGTCCGACCTTGATCATGGCCTTCATGTAGGCGATGACGAGCTCCGGGTGTTCTTCGGCCATCACGTCGGTGCAGGTGATGACAGCGGGAGTGTTGGCGATCTGCACCGTATAGTCCGGGTACCTGGACAGATCCTCGATCATCTTGACTTGGCCTGTCACCTCCTGGATATGCTGGAAGACCTTGCTCTGGGTGTAGATGGCATCGACCTTGCCACCAAGCAGCGCCTTCTCCAGCGGGCGGAAGGCGTAATCGTGTTTGTGGTCACGGCGCATCCATAGCTCAGAAGGGTTGTTCATCTGTACTTGCAGCATCTCGGGCTTGTCGTACCAGTCGTCCGGGTACGGGAACTCGACCAGCTCTATGTCATCCATAGTCATGTCATTGAGCTTCAGCATGTTTTCGATGCCCATATGTTCCTGGATGCGCCACCAGTCGTTCTTGAGGGTGTTCAGGCTCTTCGAGATGCCGACCTTCTTGCCTTTCAGATCCTGCATCCGGAAGATGGGGTCGCGGGCACGCACCGCCATGCACCCGCCTTCATAGACCCACGTCGCGCCCAACAACCGTGTGCGGCGAAGATCGGCGTTGACGTGGATCGGCGGGTAGAGGCCACCGTAGCGGATCAGGTTATCCAGGTTGTGGATGTAGTGCGGATACCAGTCGTTATCCGGTGAGTGGCGGAAGTAGGCGTACTCGACGCCGATCTTCTTGTACTCCTCCCGGCACCAGCCGAGCTCCTGGTCGATGTTGTTCGCCGATACCATGGGGCAGTTGGTGAACCACACCTCGTTCCAGTTCAGCGCGACGGTCTTGACTTTCTTTCCTTGAATTATCGTTTGTGTCATTGTTGTTTCCTTTCTCTCAGAAACCATTGTGATGTTCAGCGGAGGGAAGGCCGGCCTCTTGCCAGGCGGCGAAGCCCCCCTCCAGATTGGCGACATGTGTGTAGCCCAAAGTCTGCAACGTGAGCGCGGCCAGCACAGCCCGAACGCCCGAGCGGCAGTAGACGATCACCGGGCGGGTCGGATCCAACCCGGCATTGTAGCGCGGACTCGTCGGATCGGCTTGGAACTCAAGCAATCCCCGGGGAATCTGGAGCGCCCCTTCGATGTGATGCTCCCACTCCACAGGCTCTCGGACATCAAGCAGCACGGCCCTACCCGAGGTCGCCTCATCGAAGGCTTCCTGCGGAGTAAGACTCTTGACTTGGGCCCTGGCCTCCGCGACCAGTCCAGCTGCTGTCTTTACCATAACATTCCTCCTTGTGCGGCTCTCACGCCTGACGGTGCTCTTCTGAATACAGTACCGGACGGGTGACTCGACCTCGGCTGCAGAACAGCCCCGATCGGTCATCGCGATCTCTGTCAGGACTCATGTCAGGCTCCTTCCGTCTGGGCTTGCCGCACTTCATCGAAACCTGGACATGAAGCCCTCTACGAACCAGTGTAGTCGAAGACATGCGCCAAAGCTATATCCCACAGGGTATGGATGTGGGTATAGATGTGGGTCTTCGCCCTGTTCCAGGGGAAAATGGCTGCTTGGTTGGAGAGTAATTGCTCTCGTTGGATGAGATTTGTGATGTCTTTGAGAGTGTTTTGGGTATTGATGTGATGAAATTGTGTTGTGTCAGATGCATTCTTACTGAGTAACACAGCAGTAGGAACAGAGATTGATGTGCTTTCCATGAGGAGAGGTGATGCCATGAACATCTCGCATCAATATGACAGCGGACGTGTCGCCCAGATCACAGATAACGATCGTCAACGCGCGGATATGTATGGGAGCAAGCAATGAAACAACAAGTGACCTTGACACGTCAAGCCATCAAGACGCCGCGCGCCGCGGCAGTCGCAGGCATCATTTTTGCGGTGTTGTTCACGATCAGTATGGTGCTCATGCGTCTCGCCCTTCCCGAGGAATTGGGCGGGACGAATGCTGCCGCATGGGTACAAGGGAACGCGACGACAGTTACGCTGGCGCTGACGTTGGTGCCTTTTGCAGGCATCGCCTTCCTGTGGTTCATCGGTGTCGTGCGCGATCGCCTGGGTACCCTGGAAGACCAATTCTTTTCGACCGTGTTCTTTGGCAGCGGTTTACTGTTTCTGGCCATGATATTTGCCTCCGCTGCGATTGCAGGCGGTATCCTTGAAGGCTACGCCATCGAACCGGATACGTTAACGAACAGCGGCGTCATTACGTTTGGGCGAGCGGTGATGTACACGATCGCGAACGTCTATGCCATTCGCATGGCGGCCGTGTTCATGATTGCGTTGGCCACCATCTGGATGCGTACTCGCGTGATGCCGCGCTTGTTTGTGTTCCTCACCTACCCGCTGGCATTGGTACTGCTGGTGAGCAGCAACGTCACAGCCTGGTTGATGCTGGCTTTTCCGGCATGGGTGTTTGTGATCAGCGTGTTCATCCTGATCGTCAGTCTGCGTGGTGAGCACGCTGCAGCTGAGGGCGTGCTTGGCTCTCACGAATCATCATGAATGAGAGCGTTTAAGCCTGTGTGGGCACAAGCTCCTCTACTTCTGCACGCACCAATTTCTCTTTCCAACATCGAACAGCACGTTGAAAATTGTGATATTCCTGTGATATTCTCTAAGTTGCGTGTGACAGCTTTGTGAGAGCACTGAGCTAACTTTTCTTGTAGAGTATATTGTCCGCAGTGGTGATTCGAGTTTATCTCTCCCACTGCCCTTTCGTCTCAACGCTTTTGCACTCCGCTAGAGTTGCAAGAGGCGGCGAGGAATGATCAAGCAGCTCGCTTTGATCTTCGTCACCTATTCAGTACCTACTTAGGAGAAACACATGACACTCAAAGAGTACAAACCCGGGACGGCATTTCCCGGCGTGATTGGACTGACCACCGACCAGTCCAGCCCGGCCTGGCCCGAACCCCTGCGCACGAAAGAAGGCACGCCCAACGTGCTCTTTATCGTGCTAGACGACACTGGATACGGCCAACTCGGCTGCTACGGCAGTCCCATCGAGACACCCAACCTGGACAGCCTGGCCGAGGGTGGACTGCGCTATATCAACATGCACACCACCGCGCTCTGCTCGCCAACACGCGCATGCGTTCTCACCGGACGCAACCACCACTCCAATGGCATGGCATGTATCACGGAACTTGCCACCGGTTATCCCGGCTATAACGGCAATGTCCCGTTCGAGAACGGCTACCTCTCAGAGATGCTGCTGGCCCAGGGCTACAACACCTACATGATCGGCAAGTATCACCTGATCCCCTCCGAGCTCGAATCCGCCGCCGGTCCTTATGACCGCTGGCCCTTGGGCCGCGGTTTCGAGCGCTACTATGGCTTTTTGGGCGGCGACACCCACCAGTACTACCCCGATCTGGTCTATGATAACCACCAGGTCGAGCCGCCCAAGACACCCGAGGAGGGCTACCATCTGACCGAGGACCTGGTCGACAAGTCCATTCAATTTATCTCAGATGCCAGGCAGGTCGCACCGGACAAGCCGTTTTACCTGCATTTCTGTCCTGGCGCCGCGCACGCACCGCATCACGTGCCCAAGGAATGGGCGGACAAGTACAAGGGCGCCTTCGACGACGGCTGGGATGCCTACCGCGAGAAGGTCTTCGCCAGGCAGAAAGCGCTCGGCATCATGCCGGAGGGTGCCGAACTCTCGCGTCACGACCCGGACGTGCCAGACTGGGAAACCCTCTCCCCAGAGCAGAAGAAGCTCTACGCGCGCATGATGGAGGTCTTTGCCGGCTTTTTGACTCACACCGACTACCATATTGGTCGCCTGCTCGACTACCTGAAGAGTACCGGCGAGTTCGATAACACGCTGATCATGGTCATCTCCGACAACGGCGCCAGCGCCGAGGGTGGCCCTGGAGGCACCACCAACGAGGGCCAGTTCTTCAACAACGCGCAGGAAACGCTGCAGGAGAGCCTGGCGAAGCTGGATCAACTTGGCGGGCCGCAGACCTTCAACCACTACGCCTGGGGCTGGACCTGGGCGGGGAACACCCCGTTCCGTCGCTGGAAGCGCGAGACCTATCGCGGAGGCGCCAGCGACCCGTTCATTGTCCATTGGCCGAAAGGCATCCAGGCGAAGGGAGAGATCCGCACGCAATACGCTCACGCTATCGACATGGTGCCGACGGTGCTGGACGCGCTGAGTGTTGAGCCGCCAGCAGTCATCAAGGGTGTCACGCAGTCGCCCATCGAGGGCGTCAGCTTCGCGCAGAGCTTTAACGAGGCCAACGCGCCCACCAGGCATGTCACCCAGTACTTCGAGATGTTCGGGCATCGCTCGCTCTACCATGATGGCTGGCGAGCCGTCTGTCCGTGGCCTGGTCCCTCGTTCGTCGAAGCGGGCAAAGGTTTCGGCGCACCCATCTCGGCAGAGACGCTGGCCGAGTTAGATGCTCATGGCTGGGAACTCTACCACGTAGCCGAGGACGTCGCCGAGAACCACAACGTCGCCGAAGAGAACCGCGAGCGGTTGATTAACTTGATCGCCACCTGGTATGTGGAGGCAGGTAAATACAAGGTGCTGCCCATTGACGGCAGTGGTTTGCCGCGGCTGACCCAGGAGCGTCCGCAAACGACGAAAGCGCGTACCCGCTACACCTACTACCAGGACACGCAGACGGTGCCGTGGTACGCATCGGTGCATGTGCTCAACCGACCGCACAGCATCACCGCTGATGTCGAGATCCCCAGGGGAGGCGCGCAGGGTGCGTTGCTGTGCCAGGGGACAGGTGCAGGAGGCTATGCGTTCTATGTCAAGGATGGCAAGCTCAAGTATGTCCACAACTACGTGAGTCGAGAACTCTTCTACGTGGAGTCGGTGGAAGTGGTGCCCGAGGGTCGACACCAGTTGCGCTTCGAGTTCGAGCCAACCGGCAAGCCAGACATTCCACATGGCCATGGTATGCCGGGGCGAGGCCAACTCTACATCGATGGCAAGCTGGTTGGAGACGCCGATATCCCGTATACGACGCCGCTCCTCTTCAACCCGGGTGGATTGACCTGTGGCGCCAATCCCGGTTTGGCCGTGACGCCCGAGTACTCCTCGCCGTTCAAGTTCAGCGGAAAGATCTATAGCGTCACCGTGGATGTGAGCGGTGAGTTGATCAGGGACTCTGAAGCCGAGATGCGTCTGGTTATGGCGAGACAGTAGTCTCATACATGGGATGGGGCAAAATACTCTTTTGCCCCATCCTGGTTTTCGCATGTAATTCATGAGGAGGGAAAAAGACATGGGAAATGCCCTCGGTAGTATTCTACCCATGGCCATTGGTGTTGCTATCAGCCCGGTGCCGATCATAGCGGTCATCTTGATGCTGTTCAGCAAGCGGGCCAGAAGCAACGGCATTGCATTCCTGGTAGGCTGGGTGTTAGCCCTGGTAGTGGTTGGCAGTATTGTACTGATACTGGCCAATCTGGGCAAGATTTCGACTGGCGGTACACCCTCTACGTTGGCATACGTGCTCAAGTTGCTGCTCGGCCTGTTGTTTCTTTTCATGTCAGAGCGCCAGTGGAGAGGCCGTCCCAAAGAAGGCGAAGAGCCGCACATGCCCAAATGGATGGCGTCCATTGATCAGTTCACCCCAGCAAAAGCCTTTGGATTTGCTGCTGTACTGGCAGGTGTGAACCCTAAAAATTTAGGGCTGACACTTGCCGCAGCACTCTCCATTGCACAGGCGAATGTGAGCGGCGCAGAGTCCTGGATTGTGCTGGCTGTCTTCGTCATCATCGCTAGTCTCACAGTTGCCGTACCAGTGTTGTACTACCTGTTTGCCGGTCAATCAGCGGAAAAGACGCTCACCAGTTGGAAGGCGTGGTTGGCGGCCAATAACGCAACGGTAATGTTCATCTTGTTGTTGGTCTTAGGCATGCTCTTGTTGGGCCAGGGTCTGGGTGGATTGATTGGGTGAGATGAGATGCCAGAAAGAGATAACGTATGAGAACGCGCGCAAAGAGAAGAGTCACAGCCCGTTTCACCTGGGATCGGCTGAAGGTGAGCTTCTGGTTCGCCCCACTGGTTATGTCTCTGGTAGCGATTGTGCTGGCCTGGGTGATGTATTGGGTCGATGTACACATCCCCAATGCACTGCTCCAAAATAACCGTTTCATCCTGAATGGGAGTGTCGATGAACTGCGTGTTATACTGATTACCATAGCCACCACCACGCTGGCAACGGCTGGAGTGGTCTTCACATTGCTCACCTTGCCACTTTCGACCGTCGCAGCCCAGTACGGCTCGCGCTTGTTGCGCGTCTTCCTGGGCGATCGCATCACCCAGCTCGTGCTGGGTATGTTTGTGGCGACCTTTGTCTACTGCATTGCTGCTGCCATGTCTATTCCTCCGGCCACGGTACAGCCTGAAGGGCCTCAACTGACTGCCACGATTGGATTGCTCTTGATGCTGGCAACCTTTGCCTCGTTGATCTTGCTTGTCCAACATATCAGCACCATGTTACAAGCCCCCAATATCGCGGCTGCGGCAGGTGCAGCGTTGCTGGAGGTGGTCCGCGCGGAGATCCCGGATGAGATCAGGAGTGGTGATGACCACAGGCAATCCGGCCAGGAGGCGTACGATACCCTGGTAGAGACAGAGGGCTCTCCGGTTCGAGTGAGCGACACCGGGTACATCCAATACATCGATCCGCAGTACCTGCTTCCCCTGGTACAAGAAAGGGATCTCGTCATTCGCCTGCTGCACAAGCCGGGTCACTTTGTCAGCAGTGGCGAAGTGGTTGCACTGGTCTGGCCCGCCGGTCGGTTCGACGAGCAACTGAAGGGACAGATTGGCCATGCATTCCAGATTGGAAACGGTCGCACCCCCACCCAGGATGTCGAATACGCTGTCAATCAGCTCGTCGAAATGGCCGTGCGAGCCATGTCTCCGGCAATCAATGACCCCTTCACGGCGATGACGTGCCTGGATTACGTGGGGAATGGTCTGGCGCTCTTCATCCGCCAGGGTGAGAAAAGCTCCCATTACTACGACCAGGATGGCCGACTACGCCTTGTGCTCGAGCCGATTACCTTCGATGAACTGCTCAGCGCCGCCTTCGATATGCTTCGCCATGCCAGTTGCGATAATGCCAGTGTGTTGCTGCACATGCTCACGGTGATCGAGACGATCAGCCAGGAGGTGAAATCACCTGTGGCGCGTCAGCAACTGCTTCGTCACGTCAACCTCATCCAGGAGGAAAGCCATGCTGGTTCCTTGATCGAGCGGGATCGGCAGTCCGTTCACCTGCACGTTGAAGCCTTGCAGACGAAATTGCAAGCCTCGTCATGAGCGCCAACCCACCAACATGTATACAGCACAACCCTACATACCTTGCTTTTCTTGCACCTCTTCTTCACCTTTTGGCACACTCTGTGTGACATCATGAACCAGAACCGCCAGGTTCTCAGGGAGAGCCCGTTTGCCCTGTGCATAGAACGCGTTGATCTCGGCACCTGCCAACAAGATGACACCAAAATAGTAGAAGAAGAAGATAAACATAATGGCAAAGCCTACTGTACCTGTATAGCCACTTAAGAAATGTGTCGCATAGAACGGAAAGAGTTGGAGATAAGCTTGAATAGCAACTGCTGCCAGGAGCGCTCCAAACCAACTTTCACGGAAACTGATATGTTGATTGGGCACGATGACAAACATCATTACGAGTAAGACCCACGTAGCCAGTAACCCGCAGCATATCGTCAAGAGGGCAACTCCGAAACCGCCGGTACTACTCTGACCCAGGGGAGTTGTTTGTACAAATGCGTCTACTACAGCAGGAAAAGTGTCAGCGAATATCATCAATGGAGAGAGCACGACGAAGACCAGGAGCATACACAGGGCCATGATATACTGTCGGATAATGCCGCGCGTGCGAATTTGATAAATGATAGCAAATTTTCCCTCCAGCGCAAGAAAGAGGCCCATACCTCCAAAGATAGCCATGACGATAGCGATGAGTGCCAGAACACCAGCATCCTGGTTCAGGGTATTCAGGGCCAGTCCAATAATTTCTTGGGAGGGGATGGGTGGCGGGAATGCACTTTGAATGTGTTGAATAAGCTCTTCCTGGATAGCGGGATTCAGGCCGCCGTAGATGAAACCGGCGAGTGCAATGATGGCTATGATGATAGGGATAATAGCTACCATGAGGTTAAATGCGAGGCCTGATGCGAAGCTCAACACCCAATCATTATTAAATTTCGTAATCCATGCTCGTATCGATGTGAACCCTTTGACAGCAGTCTGTTTGACTGCAGAAGAGTTGGAAGGTTCAGCGTTGATTGAAGGTGTCTTTTTCATATGCACTCGCTCACTCTCTCCTGGCACTGACCAGCAACAACGGTATGGCAACCAGAATCCTGGCAGATGCCTCTGTACCACTCATCACTCGTCGTAATCGTCCAAAGAGCGCATAACCGACCTGAGCACCAATCGCTGTAGACAGGCCAGCGAAGGGAGCGACTCCAGCAAGTTCGCCGTACGTTATCCCTTGCGGCACGAGCATGGCAACGATGGTGACCCCAGCCACCAGATGAACCTGCAGCCAGCGCCGTTACTAGGAGCGAAACATCCTGATGCTTGGGATAACCGTTTCGATCACATGCAGCGTGCCAGGCACAGAACTCGGTGCCTGGCTGAAGCTTTTCGTTGTCATGCCGCATTGACCTGACAACAGGGCGATCACAAGGCTGATAGCCGCTTACGGTAAAGTAGCTGTCGAGACATCCCGACTTTTAACTAGATTCCCAGAATCTTCTGCTTCGAGGCATCAAATTCGGCGTCAGTCAGTACCCCGGATTCGTGTAACTGTCCAAGCTGCTTCAACTGCGCAATCCCCTCATCAGTTATGCCGGTAGGCGCTGGTGGTGGAGGTGGAGCAGGCTGTTGGTACACCGGTGGAGGGGGCGCTTGCTGCGGAGCTTGCTGTTGCTGCTGCACGTCAGCAATCTGCTCGTTCTGCTGGGCATCCGTCTGTTGCTGCTCTGCGGATTTCTTGGCGCTATGGTGACCAGCCGCATATGCTGCTCCTCCGACTACAGCGGTCCCTACGATAGCTCTTCTTCTCATTCTTCTTCTCATCATGATTGGTTTTCTCCTTCTTCTTTCTGCTATTCTGTTCGCCCAGGTCTGCTCAAGCAGCAGCAAGCCTGCCGCACTCTGATTGGGAATGCTGGCTGGAGCCTGCTCGAGCAGACCTGGTGAGACTCCGCATCATCATCCTTCCAGCACGCTCAACCGATGTTGAACGCTCCGCGAACATGCCTATCCGCGAAGAAGTAGATCAAAATGACCGCGGGAAAGACCATGCTGAGCAGTACTGCCCAGACATTGAAAGCGCTAAACAACAGGACGAAGCCGAAGATGAGATTCGCAATCTCGAGGATAGCCACTGCCCAGAATGCCCAGCCTCTCAAAGTCCATAAGCCATAGCCGACGAGAAAGGTGAGAAGTCCCGAGAGGAGAAAGCCCCACGGAGAAATCTGCACCATCACAGCTACACCCGACGACGTGACAAAAGTTGGTGCTGAAACCATCGCAAGTATGCCATAGACAATGTCTAAAGCTGCCGCTACAAAAAGCAGGACTGCGATGATCGAGATGCCTGTTGGGCGGCTATGTGTTCTAGTGATTTCCACTACGATACTCCTTTCCAAAATGGTCAACGACGTTTGAATGAACAATGAACACTGCTTACAAGGAACCTGCCAGAAAGCCCCGTCTCTTGAGAGCGGGGATGAATGGCTAACCCCTTGACGTGTTTGTACTGTTGGTGTATCCTATCTACATGGATTATCTACACGAACAGCATACCGT
>Ga0116218_1000470_pt1 | contig 28158 bp, 30 predicted proteins | sample Sb_taG_2_FD_88966 | JGI IMG/M metagenome (GOLD analysis project Ga0116218, IMG submission 88966) | Peat soil microbial communities from Weissenstadt, Germany - Sb_50d_5_LS metaG | ecosystem: Environmental > Terrestrial > Soil > Wetlands > Peat | place: Germany: Weissenstadt | collected 2010-09-21 | reverse complement strand
GACTACTGGCGCGTCGACAGCATCGCGGACGTGATCCGGACTGTCGAGGGCCCGGTGTTCACCGCTCCGATTCGCAACGCGCTCGGGGATCTGGCGGCGGTCGATCTCGCTGTTGCGTACGGCGTCGCCGTCAACGGGGCCGGGCGGGAGCTCGCGGTCGCCGCCGTGACGATTCGACCCGGGCGGGAGCTCGACGCGAGGGACCTCTCGCGCGGGCTGAGGCTCCTCAAGCGCGGCCAGCGTCCAGCGATCGTCCGTGTTGTGGACAGGATTCCGGTGACGACCTGGTTCCGGCCGATGACCGCGCCATTGCGCGAGGAGGGCATCCCCGAGCCGGGGAAACGGCTACGGGCGTGGTATCTGGACGCGGGGGGCGAGAACTACCGTCCGCTGACCGGTGCCGCCCACCGACGGCTGGCGGGCCAGGCGGTGGCATAGAGCGCCGGTGGACGGTGGCGTAGAGCATTCACGAACTGAAGCCTTTTCTCCCGCTTTCCGGGACAAAATGGCTTCAGTTGGGGAGATTGGCGCCCGCGCCGGCTAAGCCGCCGGCGCGCCACCTTAGGCCGGCAGCGTCTCGCCTGAATACAGCTTGATCACGCGGACCGTTCCCGCCGGCGCCGCGTTGATGCAAAGCTCGCAGAGGACGCACTCATCGAGGCTCCCCTCGACGATGCGCAGCGTGCCGTCCTCGTTCTGGGCGAAGATGTCCACGGGGCACACCTCCGTGAGCTTGGCGGCCATGCCCGGATCGCTCGCGACGTGCGCGTCGACCTCGACGTCGATGAACAGCGCCTCGCTCACACCCGCTCTCCCATCTTCTCTTTGACTATCTCTGGGATCTGGGAGATCTCCTCGGCGACGACGATTCCGGCATCCGCCAGGCGCGCGATCTTCTCGGTGGCGGTGTCCTCCTTGCCCTCGACGATCGTACCGGCGTGGCCGAAGCTCATCCCCGGCATCTCGTCCATGAATCGCCCGGCCATGAAGGCAACGATCGGAAGGCGCGAGTTGTTCTCGGTCACCCACCGGCTCAGCTCGGCTTCCATCCGCCCGCCCGGCTCGGTGTATATGACGATTGCCTGCGTATCCGAGTCGGCCTCGAACAGCGGCATCAGCTCCGCGTACGTCGAGCCGATGATCGCGTCGCCGCCGATCGAGACGGCCGTCGACTGGCCGAGGCCGGCGGCGGTCAACGTCGAGGACATCTCAGTCGTCATCCCTCCGGATCGGGAGATCACGCCCACCGGCCCCTGGCTGTAGGACTTCGCGGCATCCTTGGCGGGGCCGCCGATCCCGCCCATCTTGATCACGTCGGGGACGATGATCCCCAGGCAGTTGGGGCCGATGATGCGCGCCCCGCACTCGGTCGCGAGCTCGACCATCTGGGCGACGTCGCCGCGGGGGATCCGCTCGGTGACGATCACGACCAGCTTCACGCCGTTCTCGAGCGCCTCGAACACGGCATCCTTGGTGAACGCAGGGGGGACCGTGACGACCGAGCCGTCGATCGGCGCGCCGTGATGCTCGACGGCCTGCGCGACGGTGTCGAACACGGGAACGCCGTGGACGTCGCGGCCGAGCCGCCCCGGGGTGACGCCCCCGACGATCTTCGCGCCCTTGCCGTAGTCCAGGCACTCGCGCGTCAGGTTCACGGCCTCGCGGCCGGTGATGCCCTGCACGATGAACGTCGTGTTCTCGTCGACGAGGATGCTCATGCGCGTCCCCCTGCCGCCCGCTCGCCATCCGGGCTCGCCGGATCGGGCGGCGGGGACGTCGTCCGGCTGCCCTGAATCTTCACCACCGCGCGCCGCGCCGCCTCGTGCAGCGACACGGTGCGATCGGCGTACTCGACCCCGTACTTGTCGAGGATCTTGAACCCCTCCTCCTCCCAGGCGCCGGGGATCCGGAAGATTGCGATCTTCTCCGACGGGTCGTAGCCGAGCTCGACGCATGCCTTGATCACGCCGCGGGCGACGATGTCCACGCGCGTGTTGGAGACGATCGACATCATCACCGCGATCTTGTCCACGCCGGGCTTCTGGAGCACGAGCTTGGCCAGGCCGCACGTCTTGCTGACCGAGGGGTTGCCGCCGATCTCGCAGTAGTTGGCGGGATCGCCGCCGTGGGTCCGGACGGCGTCGAACAGCGTCAGCGAACCGCCACCGGCGCCGATCACGAGGCCGAGGTTCCCGTCGAACTCGGTCACGTTGCCCGCCACACCACGATGATCTTGGGCGTCGACCTGCTCCCCGGCCAGCTCGAATGGGGTGGGCTCGCGGGCCTGGCGTGTCTCCTCGTCGCCGACGCCAAGCTCATGGAGGATCGCCCTCTGCCTGGGGCGGGCCTCGTTCTCCATGTCCATGTGCGCGTCCAGGGCGACGAATGAGCCGTCCTCGAGCTCGCCAAGTGGGTTGATCTCCGCCAGCGTCATGTCGTACTCGATGAACAGGCGAGCGAGCCGGGCCAGGATCGGAGTCAGGCGGTTCAGGGCAGAGCCGGTCACGCCGAGCGAGGCGATCACCTGCTTGGCCTGCCAGTCCGAAAACGGTCGCATCGTCGAGAAGTGGCCGCGAGCGACGTGGTCCGGATGCTGTTCGGCGACCTCTTCGATGTCGATGCCACCCATGTCGGAGAAGAGCATCACCGGTCGCTTGCGCAGGCCGTCCCACACCACGCCGGCGTAGTACTCGTGTTTCACGGCGGCGCGGGAATCGACTAGGACGCCACGTGGCATGTGCCCGCCGATCTCGAGGTTGAGGATGTGCTCGGCCTCGGCGGCGGCCTCCTCCGGGGCGTTCGCGAACTTGACGCCCCCGGCTTTCATCCGGCCACCGCTTAGCACCTGGGACTTGACGACGACTGGCCCGCCGATCTGCTCGGCGACCCGCCGCGCCTCGTCCGTGGTCTTGGCAAAGCCGTGCTTGGTGACCGGAATCCCCGCCTTGGCGACGATCGCCCGCGATTCGTACTCGAAGAAGCGCATCGACGGCGGGGGAGCCTAGCGGAGCGCGCCCGCCCGGTGCTTCGAGCCCATGGAGCGTCGAACCCAAGGAGCGCAGCCATCACCGCCGCGAACCGGTCTTCGCGGAACAAGCACCGTACCGTGTCGCTGGCAAAGGCTACAATCTTCGTGAAGTCAATAGAAAAAACTGTTCTAATAGAGAAGGGGCTCTTGATGACACGACACCACCGGCGCCGGTCCCGGCGCCGCTTAAAGGTGGCGCTTGCAGCGCTTTCGATCACTGCCATCGGCGGCGCTCTGGCCGGCTGCGGCGGCTCGTCCGACAGCACGAGCACGAGCGGCGCCAGCTCGTCGTCGAGCGGTAGCGGCACTACGAACCTCAACCTCGTCGCCTATTCGACGCCGAAGAAGGCCTACGACGCGCTCACCGGTGCGTTCGCCCAGACCTCGGCGGGGAAGGGCGTGGCGTTCGCCGAGTCGTTTGGCGCGTCGGGCTCGCAGAGCCGGGCCGTCGACTCGGGCCAGCCCGCCGACGTGGTCGCGTTCTCGACGACCCCCGACATGACCCGTCTGGTCAAGGACGGGATCGTGTCGAGCGACTGGAACGCCAATCCCCAGAAGGGGTTCTCCAGCGACTCCGTCGTTGTGTTCGTCGTGCGCAAGGGCAATCCCAAGCACATCGCCGGCTGGGATGACCTGATCAAGCCCGGCATCAAGGTGATCACGCCCAACCCGTCGACCTCGGGCAGCGCCCGTTGGAACATCCTCGCGGCGTATGGGGCCGAGCTGAAGGAGGGCAAGACGCCGGCGGAGGCGCTCGCCTACGTCAACACGCTGTTGACCAAGAACGTGCCCGATCAGCCGTCGAGCGCGAGCGCCGCGCTTCAGGCGTTCACCGGTGGCGAGGGCGACGTGTTGCTCGACTATGAGAGCGACGCGATGGCGGCCGAGAAGGCCGGCGACGCTGTCCAGATCGTCTATCCGAAGCAGACGATCCTGATCCAGACACCGATCGCGGTCACGGAGAAGAGCTCGCACAAGACCCAGGCACAGGCGTTCGTCAACTGGCAGTGGACCTCGGCCGGCCAGACGATCTGGGCGCAGCAGGGGTACCGGCCGGTGCTCGCGTCGGTCGCCAAGCAGTTCGCGAGCAAGTTCCCGACGCCGCCGCAGCTGTTCACGATCGACTCCCTCGGCGGCTGGACCAGCGTCAAGAAGACGTTCTTCGATCCCTCGACGGGATCGATCACGAAGATCGAGCAAGCGGCCGGAGTGCCCACCGCTTCCAGCTGACCGTATCCATGTCGACGTCCACTAGCGGATACGCCGCCACCGCGCCGTCCGCGACCCCCCGCCGCCGGGCGCGGCGGGGGGCGCACACCAGCGGCCTGGGGCTGGGGCTGTGCACGCTCTACATGAGCGTGATCGTCCTGATCCCGCTCGCCGCGGTCGTCGTCCAGGCGTTCAACCAGGGTCTGAGCACATTCTGGGACTCGGTGACGACGACCGTGTCGCTGAGGGCGCTCGGCGAGACGCTGCTGGCCGCGCTGATCGTCGCCGCGATCGGAGCGGTGATGGGAACCATGGTGGCGTGGGTCCTGGTTCGCGACCAGTTCCCCGGCAAGCGATTCATCAACGCGCTGATCGACCTGCCGTTCGCGCTGCCGACGATCGTCGCCGGCCTCACGCTGCTCGCGCTCTACGGTCCGGGCAGCCCGGTCGGGATCCACCTCGCGTACACGCGCGCGGCGGTCATCGTGGCGCTGCTGTTCGTGACGCTTCCATTCGTCGTGCGCTCGGTGCAGCCGGTCCTGATCGAGCTCGACCAGGAGGTCGAGGAGGCCGCGGCCTCGCTCGGCGCCTCGAACGCGATCACGTTCAGGCGGATCGTGCTGCCGGCGCTGCGGCCGTCGATCCTGTCTGGCGCGGCGCTCGCGTTCGCGCGGTGCGTGGGTGAGATCGGGTCGCTGCTGCTGATCGTCGGCAAGGTCCAGATCGCGAGCATCGTGATCTTCGACGACATCGAGGGCGACGCGCCCCACGCCGCCGCCTCGCTGTCGGTGGTGCTGCTCGTCCTCTCGCTTCTGATCCTGATTGGCCTGCGCCGGCTGGGGGGACGCGTTGCGCATTAGCCGTCCCGCCACGCTGTCGCTGCGCGCGGTCGCGCTGCTGTACCTCGCGCTGCTCTTGCTGTTGCCGCTCGGCGTCGTGTTCGTCCGTACCTTCGAGCACGGAATCGGCACCGCCTGGAATTGGATGACCACCCCCGCCGCGGTGAGCGCGTTCTGGCTGACCGTCAAGCTGGCAGCGATCGCGGTGCCGCTCAACACGATCTTCGGGGTCGGCTGCGCGCTCGTGCTCGTCCGCGGGCACGGACGCGGCCGCGCGGTCCTGGACTCGCTGATCGACCTCCCATTCGTCGTCTCGCCGGTGATCGTCGGCCTGGCTCTGATCCTGGTCTACGGCGAGCAGGGCTGGTTCGGAAAGTGGTTCGTGCAGCACGGGATCCCGATCATCTACTCGTGGCCGGGGATGGCGATCGCCACGATCTTCGTCTCGCTGCCATTCGTCGTGCGCGAGGTCGCGCCTGTGCTGATCGAGATCGGCGACGAGCAGGAGCAGGCCGCGGCGACGCTCGGCGCCTCGTCGTGGCAGACGTTCTGGCGGATCACGCTGCCCTCGATCCGGTGGGGCGTCGCCTACGGGGTCGTCTTGACGACCGCGCGCGCGCTGGGCGAGATCGGAGCGGTACTCGTCGTCTCCTCGAATGTCGCCGGGCAGACGCTGACGCTGCCGCTGCTCGTGAATCAACGTGCTGATCAGATCGGCGCCGGGCAGATCACCGGCGCCTACTCCGCCGCCACCGAGCTCGCCATCATGTCCCTGATCGTGCTGCTCGCGATGACCGTCCTTGGACCGAGGAGGCCCGAATCCCGATGAGGATCGACATCAACGCCATCTCCAAGCGCTTCGGGGACTTCACGGCGCTGGACGACGTCACGCTCGAGGTCCCCGAGGGGTCGCTGACGGCGCTGCTGGGGCCGAGCGGCTCCGGGAAATCGACGCTGTTGCGGATCATCGCCGGGCTCGAGGGGCCCGACGCCGGATCGATCCTGATCGACGGAGACGACGTCACCGAGTCGCGTCCCCAGGATCGGTGCATCGGCTTCGTCTTCCAGCATTACGCCCCGTTCGCGCACATGAGCGTCAGCGAGAACGTCGCCTTCGGCCTGCGGATCCGCAAGAAGCCGAAGGCCGAGATCCGCCAGCGGGTCGACGAGCTGCTGGCGCTCGTCGGGCTGACGACATGGTCCGAGCAGCGGCCGCACCAGCTCTCGGGCGGCCAGCGCCAGCGGATGGCGCTGGCGCGCGCGCTCGCGGTCGAGCCGCAGGTGCTGCTGCTCGACGAGCCGTTCGGCGCGCTCGATGCGACCGTGCGGACCGAGCTTCGCCAATGGCTGCGCAGGCTCCACGACGAACAGGGCGTCACCACGGTCCTGGTCACCCACGACCAGGAGGAGGCGATGGACGTCGCCGACCGGATCGCGGTCATGCACGAGGGCAAGATCGAGCAGGTGGGAGCGCCGGTGGAGGTCTATGACACCCCACGGAACGACTTCGTGATGGGCTTCCTGGGCCCGGTCAGCACGCTCGGTGGGAAGCTCGTGCGCCCGCACGATGTGACGGTCTCGCTGGCGCCCCGCTCGGGTGCGCTGGAGGCGATGGTGGCGAGGGTCGTCCACCTCGGGTTTGAGGTCAGGATCGAGCTCGAGCTGCCCGGCGGCGAGCACGCGCGGGCGCAGCTGACCCGCGCTCAGACGGCCGAGCTCGAGCTCAAGCGCGGCGACATCGTCTACGTGCGTCCGCCGGCGATCGAGGACGCCGGGGTCGAGCGCGACGACGCCGGACCGGAGCCGGCGTCCCTCAGCGCGTGACCCACGCCTCCGGGTCGTCGGCGAGCTTGTCGATCGTCGCGGGCAGCCGGCTGTCGGCGATGTCGGCGAGCGTGACGTGCTCGGCGACGCTGCGCAGGCTCGCGCGCACGGCGATCCACACCCGGAGCAGCGCCTCCGACGCACCGGCATAGACGGCCTCCTCGGGTGGACCGCCACGGACGCTGGCGAGCGGCCCTTCGACCGCGCGGATCACGTCGGCGACAGTCACCTGGTCGGCGGGCCTGGCCAGGCGGAAGCCGCCCTCGGCGCCGCGGTGGCTGCGAACGATCCCGGCGTGGCGGAGCTCGCCGAGGATGTTCTCGAGGAAGTTCAGCGGGATGTCCTGGGCGGTGGCGATCCGCTCGGCCTTGATCGGCTTCTCGTCGGTGGCGGCGGCGAGCTCGACCGCCGCCCGGACCGCGTAATCGACCTTGGCTGAAATTCGCACGTTCGCTGGCCTCTACACGGCCGCCGGGGCGAAACCGTAGGCCTCGGCGAGTTCGGGGTCCTTGTGGGCGAGCATCTCGGCGAGCGAGACCATCACCTTGCACTGCTTCCAGGTGGCGTCGTCCTGCATCTTGCCGTCGATCATGTGCACGCCGCGCCCGTCGGGAATCGCCTCGAGCACCTTCTTGGCGAACAGGACCTCCTCGGGGTCGGGGCTGAACACCTTCTTGGCGATGTCGATCTGGGCCGGATGCAGCGACCAGGCGCCGACGCATCCCAGCAGGAATGCGGCCCGGAACTGCGTCTCGCACCCCTTGACGTCGCGAATGTCGCCGTAGGGGCCGTAGAACGGGAGGATCCCGGCGGAGGTGCAGGCGTCGACCATCCTCGCGATCGAATAGTGCCACGGATCCTGCTGCGCGCTGACCCGCGGCCGGGTGGGATCGTCGGGGTCGGGATCCTCGATCACCCGGTAGCCGGGGTGGCCGCCGCCGACGCGGGTGGTCTTCATCCGGCGCGAGGCGGCGAGGTCTGCCGGGCCGAAGCTCATCCCCTGCATCCGCGGGCTGGCGGTGGCGATCTCCTCGAGGTTGACGACTCCGAGCCCGGTCTCGAGGATCGCGTGGACGAGGATCGGCTTTTCGAGCCCCGTCTTCGCCTCCAGCTGCGCGAGCAGCCGGTCGACGTAGTGGATGTCCCAGGGACCCTCGACCTTGGGGATCATCATCACGTCGAGCTTGTGGCCGATCTCGGTGACGAGCGTCGTGATGTCGTCCAGCACCCATGGGGACTCGAGGCTGTTGACCCGGGTCCACAGCTGGGTCTCGCCGAGCTCCATCTCGCGGCCGACGCGCATGAGCCCCTCGCGGGCCGCTTCCTTGCGGTCGACTGGCACCGCGTCCTCCAGGTTGCCGAGCAGGATGTCGACGGTCGGGGCGATGTCCGGGACCTTCGCGACCATCTTCTCGTTCGAGAAGTCGAGGAAATGGATCATCCGGCTGGGCTTGAACGGGATCTCCATGACCGGCGCCGGGGCGCCGATCGCCAGGGGTTTTCCGAAGTCACGGGGGTTTCGCATGAGCTGAACAGTAATGGTGCGGTTCGGGGACGTGCATGCACGTCCCCGCCGGCGGCGCATGCGCCGCCTAGGTCAGGCCGCATGCGGCCTGACCTACCTGACATTCTCCGGTCATGAACCAAGTCGATACAGACCAGGCTGCGCGCGAGGCCAGCGGCGCGCACCCCTACGGGCGCTATCTCGAGGAGTTCGAGGTCGGGGCCGTGTACAAGCACTGGCCGGCGAAGACCGTGACCGAGGCCGACGATCACCTGTTCTGCCTGATCACGATGAACCACCACCCCCTGCACATCAACGACGTCTATGCCAGCCAGTCGCAGCAGGGCCGGAACGTCGTCGTCGGACCGCTGGTCTACTCGCTGGCGCTGGGGATGAGCGTCTCTGACGTCAGCGGCAAGGCGATCGCGAACCTGGCCACCGAGGAGCTCAAGCACCCGGCGCCGGTGTTCCACGGCGACACCCTGTTCTGCGAGTCAGAGGTACTCGAGGTCAAGCCGTCGCAGTCCAAGCTGGACCGGGGAACGGTCAGGGTTCACACCCGCGTTCTGAACCAGGACGGCGTCCTGGTGGCCGAGTTCAAGCGCGTGGTCCTGGTTCCCCGGCGCAACCCGGGCGCGCCAACCCAGGGGGCAGAGGCAAACGTTGAGTAAGTTTGCGGACTGACGTCAGTATTTCGCCCGGAGGCTTTCGTGACCCGTTCGCGGGTAGGCTTCGGGTGGCCACCGACGCTAAGGAGTATCTGAAAACGCCATGGCCCATACCGTACCGACGAACCAAGCGACGACCGATCACAAACGCCTGCACGAGTGGGTGGAGAAGGTTGCGGCGCACACGCAGCCTGACGACATCTACTGGTGCGACGGATCTGACGAGGAGTACGACCAGCTCGCGCGCACGCTAGTCGCCGCGGGGACGTTCGAGAAGCTCTCGGAGACCGAGCGCCCGGATTCCTACCTGGCGCTGTCCGATCCGGCGGACGTGGCCCGGGTCGAGGACCGCACGTTCATCTGCTCGGCCGAGGAGTCTGACGCCGGGCCGACGAACAACTGGAGCGACCCTAAGGAGATGCGAGCGGCGATGAACCAGCTGTTCCAGGGCTCGATGCGGGGCCGGACGATGTACGTCGTCCCGTTCTCGATGGGCCCGCTCGGCTCGCCGATCTCCTACATCGGCGTGCAGCTGACCGATTCGGCGTACGTCGCCGCCTCGATGCGGATCATGACCAGGATGGGCCAGGAGGCGCTCGACTGCCTGGGCGACGACGGCGACTTCGTGCCGTGCCTGCACTCGGTTGGGATGCCGCTCGTCGACGGCGCCGAGGACGTCCCCTGGCCCTGTAACGCCGAGAACAAATACATCGTCCACTTCCCCGACACTCGCGAGATCATGTCATTCGGCTCGGGCTACGGCGGCAACGCGCTGCTCGGCAAGAAGTGCTTCGCGCTGCGGATCGCCTCGGTGATGGCCCGCGACGAGGGTTGGCTCGCGGAGCACATGCTGATCCTCAAGCTCACCTCCCCCGAGGGCGAGGTCAAGTACGTGGCCGGCGCGTTCCCGAGCGCCTGCGGGAAGACCAACCTGTCGATGATGATCCCGACCCTCCCCGGCTGGAAGGTCGAGACGGTCGGCGACGACATCGCCTGGATGAAGTTCGGCAAGGACGGCCGCCTGTACGCAGCCAATCCCGAGGCCGGCTTCTTCGGCGTCGCCCCCGGCACCGGTGCCCGCACCAATCCGAACGCGATCGACATGGTCTCACGCAACACGGTGTTCACGAACTGCGCGAAGACCGACGACAACGACATCTGGTGGGAGGGCATGACCGGCGAGCCGCCCGAGCACGCGATCGACTGGCAGGGCAACGACTGGACGCCCGAGTCCGAGAAGACCGCGGCCCATCCGAACGCCCGCTTCACGGTCCAGATCGTCCAGTGCCCGTCGGTTGCCCCCGAGTGGGACGACCCGGCCGGCGTCCCGATCGACGTGATGCTGTTCGGCGGCCGGCGCGCCACCGTGGTGCCGCTCGTCCACGAGGCCCGCGACTGGGAGCACGGCGTGTTCCTGGGCTCGACGATGTCCTCGGAGACCACGGCCGCCCAGGCGGGCGCGGTCGGCAAGCTCCGCTTCGATCCGATGGCGATGCTCCCGTTCTGCGGCTACAACATGGCCGACTACTTCGGCCACTGGCTGAAGATCGGCCGCCGCGAGGACGTGAAGCTGCCGAAGGTCTTCTACGTCAACTGGTTCCGCCGCGACGACGAGGGCAAGTTCCTGTGGCCGGGCTTCGGCGAGAACTCCCGAGTGCTGGCGTGGATCTTCCGCCGTTGCGAGGGAACCGCTGAGGCGGTTGACACCCCGATCGGGTTCGTTCCGCCCGTCGGCGAGGGTGGGATCGATACCGACGGGCTGGACGTCACCGAAGAGACGATGGCCAAGCTGCTCGAGGTCGACCCCGAGTGCTGGCGCGAGCAGCTACCGCAGATGCACGAGCACTACGGGCGGTTCGGAGACCAGCTGCCGGCGGAGCTGCGCGAGCAGCTGGCCGAGCTGGAGAGGCGCCTGGGGTCGTAGCGGGGCGGTCGTAGCTGGGCGGGCGATCTTGGTGGTGGCGGTGGCGCCCGTCTCGGGTTACGACAGCCGGCGAGCGGGACCCTGGACGCGACCTCTTCTTACCACCCCCTTCAGGGGCCCGCATACTTTCACCGAGGTGGCCCTGCCATTTATTCCGTCTGACGCCGGCCTGCTGCTGCTGCAGGCCGGCTGCGTCGCCGCGCCGCGAGCCGTGCCCCGGCTGGCGCTGTTCGAGCGCCTGGGCGGGCGGGGATGGGCGCTTGTGCCGATCGGCTCGATCATCGTCGTCATCTTCGCGATCCGGTACGTCTCGGACACCGCGACCGGACTGACCTATCTGGCGCTGGTAGCCGTGCCGCCGCTTGCGGCGGGGGCGCTCGGCTGGGCGTCCCGGGGGGCGACGCGGTGGGCCGCGCTGGCGGCGATCCCGTTATTCGTGATCGCCTGGCTCGATCGGACGTCGCTGGCGGGGGAGGCGGCCGCGGCGATCCTGTCCGCGCTCAGCTGCGTGACGCTCGGCGTGCTGCTGGCCGCGGTGACGCCGTCCGGCTGGCTGAAACTGGGGATCATCGCGATGGCGGTGGCCGACACCTGGCTGGTCGTCTCGGACCTGCTCCAGTCGCCGAATGCGGCGCTCGTCGCGGCCCATCCAGCGGCCGGGCTGCCGCAGCTCCAGAGCGAGGTCTTCGGCACCGTGACGATGGGCTATGGCGACCTGTTCGTCGCCGCGGTCCTCGGCGCGGTGCTGGCGGCGAATCGCCGCAGGCAGCTTCAGGCGGCGCTGCTGACGCTGGTCATCGCCTCGCTGTTCGACCTGCTGTTCCTCACCGTGAACGAGCTGCCGGCGACCGTCCCGGTCGCGCTCGCGCTGATCGTCCTCGAGCTGGCGCCGAGGGTCAGTGCTGCCCGTCGTCGGTCGATGCGGGCGGACGCGATTCCTCGGCGAGCGAGGTGATCGCGAGCGTCCCGCGGGCAGCATCTTCGAGCACCTCGGTGGCCTCCTCGGCTGACCGGGCATAGAGCTCGACGAGCAGGTGGACGACGATCCGGTCGTCGTCGTGCTTGTGGAAACGGACGTGGGTGAAGAACTCCCGTGTCCCGTGGTCGCCGAACGCGGCGTAGGAGAGCGCGTCGCCCGCCTCGGGGCCCGAGCAGGTCTCGACGTCGTCGGCGTCGACCGTGACCGTGCACGAGGCGACCCACGGCGTACCGGCGATCATCCGCTCCCACCGGTCCTCGACCGGTTCGACGCGACCGTTGTGGAAACCGAGGTGCGGCTGGTCGTGCATGCACTCAAGGCACTGCACCACCGCCTCCTGCATCTCGTCCACGACTTCGCCGCGCTCACCGCTCTCCGGATCGATGCGGTGGATCCCCTCGTAGTGCACCTGCACTTCGAGATTCTGCGACCAGCAGCGGTAGCACCGCAACCAGCTCCGTACTTCGGTCGAGCCCTCCATGAGTTTGATTCTAGATCCCTCGGTCAGCGACCACGACGCCGGCGGCCGAGCGGCCGTCCAACGCCGCCGATTGGGGCGATTCGGCGCCTTACCCGAACGTGAAGTCGTAGGCGCTGACGCCGGGCGGAAGCTCGACGGTGATGATCGCCTGCTCGTCCTCGGGAAGCGAGACGAGCGAGTAGAGGCGCTGGCCCACGACCGTGAACCGCCCGTTGTGGACGTCGGCCCCGGCGTCCTCGTTCGGGATCGGCTTGCCCTCGAGCAGCACCTCTCCCGTGCGAGGCTTGTTTTGAGCCGAAGTCATCACGAGGTACACGTGCTGGGCCTGAACGCCGCCGGTGATCGAAGCCCCGCTTGAGACCGGCGTGATCGACTGGGCGGTGGTGTCGAACGTGCCCTTGAGCGCGAACTCGTTCAGATCGAGGTTGTCGAGGCTCACGCCCGGGTAGGAGTGCACGCCCAGCTCCGGCGTCTTGTCGAATCCCTGGGCGCGCTGTGGGTTCAGATACGTCTCGGGGGTCCCGAGCTGATTCGAGGGAAGGATCGCGTGGGCTGTCATCGGCGGCGGGAGCTGCCGGGCGCCGGCGTCGTAGAGCAACTGGCGCACGGCCGCCTCGTCCTCCCTGTAGTTCCCCTCACCGAACTGCGTGTGGCGAACCACGCCGTGGGCGTCGATGAAGTACTCAGCCGGCCAGAACTGGTTCTTGTACGCGTTCCAGGTCCCGTAGTCGTTGTCCTGGACGACCGGATAGCGAATCCCGTCGGAGCGGATCGCCTGCTCGACATTGCTCGCCTCCTGCTCGAACGTGAACTCCGGCGTCTCGACGCCGACCACGTCCAGCCCGTAGCGGTGGTAGGTCGCGTACAGGCTCTTGACGAACGGGAGCGTCCGCAGGCAGTTGATGCACGTATAGGTCCAGAAGTCGACGAGCACGACGTGGCCGCGAAGGCCGGCCAGCGTCAGGGGCTTGTCACTGGGCGTGTTGAACCAGTCCTGGTTGTCGGTGAACGGGGGTGCGGCCCCGAGGTTGGAGAGCGAAGGGGTCTTGACGCCGGGAATCGAGACACCGAGCGTGGTGGGGACGGGGGCAGTCGAGGCTTCGCGCTGGCGGATCGCGAACGGCGATTCGGGGCGCAGCGAGGCGAGCCGATTCTGGACCGCCCCCGAGTTCTCGAGCGCCCGGGTCGGATCGGTGAGGAAGCCCGGCAGGCTGCGATCCTTGGCGAGCGCCTCCTCGAAGCGGACATCGAGGTTCGCCGCCATCAGGATGCCGGTCAACACGAGCACCGCCCCGAGCGTGCGCTCGACCACATGTCCCCGCGCGTGGCGGCGCACGACGTCGATCAACCGCCGTCCGCCCACCGAGTAGAGCAGCAGCACGGCGCTCAGCCCGAGCACGTAGGAGATCGCGACCGCGACGATCCGGGCCGAGGTGTTACCCGAGGCGCTGACCGAGATGACGGCGGCGAGGATCGGTCCGGCGCACGGGGCGCACACGAAGCCGAGCGCGGCGCCGACGCCGACGCCGGTCCAGAAGCCGCTGCCGCGCGAGTGGGGCCCGAACCGGGCCAGGCGCGAAAGCGGCGCCTCCACCCGGGCCGACAGCTCCGGGACCAGCAGCACGATCCCGAACCCGATCAGGACGATCACCGCGACCGTCCGGGCGGCGCCCGAGGCGAGTCCGACGCCCTTGGCGATCTGGGCCAGCGCGACGATCGCGATCGTGAACGTGACCGCGAGCCCGAGCACGATCCCGAGCGGCCGCCGGCGGCCACCCACCGCGCTCGCCGACAGGAGCGCGGGCAGGACCGGCAGCACGCACGGCGTGATCGCCGTGCCCGCGCCGGCGATAAACGCAAACAACATAAGCAGCGGCATCGCTACTCAGATGATGCAAGGAAAGAATTGCGAAAGGGTTAACCGCCGATCGCGGACATGGTCCGTGCCGGCTGGATGAATCCTGGTTCTCCGATGTGGTGCTTGAGCTCCTTGCGCCACACGGCGTCGCGGATGATGCGCTCGAGCTCGCGATCGTCGGCGCCGGCGCGGACCGGTCCGCGAAGGTCGGTCTCGTTGATCGAGAACAGGCACGTACGCAGCCGACCGTCGGCGGTCAGCCGGATGCGGTTGCAGTCGCCGCAGAACGGCTCGGACACCGGGTTGATGAAGCCGATCCGTCCGTGGCCATCGGCGAAGCGGTAGACGCGCGCCGTCGCGCTCGGCTCTCGCGGCTCGGGCTCGAGCGGATACGCGGCGTCGATCGCGGCCCTGATCTCGTCGCCGGTGAGCACCTGGTCCGACGTCCACGCGTGGTCGGCGTCGAGCGGCATGAACTCGATGAAGCGGACCTCATACGGAGTGTGCCGGGCGAGCTCGGCGAACGGCAGCACCTCCTCCTCGGTGAAGTCGCGGATCGCCACAGCGTTGATCTTGATCGGGTGTGCCTCGGGGAAGCTCGCGAGCGCCTCCAGCCCGCGGAGCACCTGACCGAGCGCGTCGCGCCGGGTCAGCTCGTAGAAACGGTCGCGCTGTAGCGAGTCGATCGAGACGTTGAAGCGGTCCACGCCGGCGCGGACGAGAGCCTCCGCGTCGCGCTCGAGCAGGAACCCGTTGGTTGTCACGGAGAGATCCGCGACAGCTTCGATGTCGCTCAGCATGCGGGCGAGCACCGGAAAGTCGCGACGGACGAGCGGCTCGCCACCGGTCAGGCGCACATCGTGCACGCCCATCGCCGCCAGCAGCCCGACGATCCGCACGATCTCCTCGAACGTCAGGATCTCGGCGCGCTCCAACCACGGAAGCCCCTCCGCGGGCATGCAGTACTGGCAGCGGAAGTTGCAGCGATCAGTAACGGAAACACGGACGTCCTCGATCGTGCGCCCATGGCCGTCCTTCAGGGGATCTAGTTCCATCAACCACAGGCTACCCTTCCGCACATGCGGGTCGCAGCGGGGATCATCCTGGTGTCGTGCGCCGGCGTACTTGCCGGATGCGGGACGAGCAACGCCGATCAGGTCAAGGCGAAGGTCGACCAGTTTGTGACGGCCGCCGCCAGCAGGAAGTACGCGACGATCTGCCAGCAGGTGCTGGCGCCTTCGCTCGTGGCGCGACTGGAGGAGGCGGGCGTGACGTGCCCGCAGGCGATGGAGATCGCGTTCGGCAACGTCCAGGATCCGACGATCAGCATCGGCAAGGTCACCGTTTCCGGCAACCGCGCGTCGGTGCTGACGCTCAGCGCGGCCAAGAACCAGGATGCCTCGCTGGAGGCGATCGATCTGCTGAAGACCTCCAAGGGGTGGCGGCTGGCGTCGCTGGCTTCACCGCTGACGACGAGCGAGGCGAAGCACAGCTGATGCCCGCGCTGCCGAGGATCGTCCATCTTGATGAGCTCGAGGCGGTCGCCGGACCGGGCAGTCTCACGTGGCGCCCGGTGCGGCTCGCGCTCGGCATCCGTGCGTTCGGGTGCAACGCCTACACGGCCGCGGAGGAGGGCCAGGATGTGGTCGAGCCGCATTCCGAAGACCCGAAGCTCGCACACGAGGAGCTGTACTTCGTCGCGGCCGGGCGGGCTTCGTTCGCGATCGACGGAGAGACCCACGACGCTCCCGCCGGGACGTACGTGTTCGTGCCCGACCCGGCATCGCACCGCCACGCGGTGGCAACCGAGGCGAACACCACGGTCCTCAGCTTCGGCGGCCCGCCGACGTTCGAGCCCTCCGCGTGGGAGTGGGCGTTCCGGGCGACGCCGCTGATCCGCACCGACCCCGAGCGGGCACGCGAGATCCTCGAGGATGGGCTGCGCGTCCACCCGGAAGCCGGTGGCCTGTACTACAACCTGGCGTGCGTCGAAGCCGTCGATGGGAGCAGGGATAGAGCGCTGGCGGCGTTGCGAGCGGCGATCGAACGCCGTCCCCAGGCGGTGGAGTGGGCCCGCGAGGACGAGGACTTCGAGTCTCTGCGCGAGGACCCGGCTTTCCGCGTGCTAGCCGGCCTGTGAGGCGCGGTCGGTGCGCAGCACCGCGAACGCGACCATGTCCTGACGGCCGTCCCGGCCGCGCATGTACGAGCGCAGTACCGCTTCGCGCGTGAATCCGGCCCGCTCCGCGACCCGCTGGGAAGCTGGGTTGCCAGTCGAGGCGAGCAGCTCGATCCGCTCGAGGTCGAGGATCTGGAATCCCCAGGCGCAGATCAGGCTCACGGCGCGGGTCGCGTGTCCGTGGCCCCGCGCCCCGAGCGCCAGCCAGTACCCGACCTCGGCTCGCCGGCCCTTCCAGTCGAGCCAGTTGAGCGCGATCGAGCCGAGCAACCGCCCATCGGCGGCGTCGACGACCGCGAACGGTGCCGCCGTGCCGGCATGGATCGCGTCGAACCGTTGCAGCAGGTAGGAGCGGGCGTCGGACTCTCCGTACGGATTCGGCACCGATGTCCAGCGCGAGATCTCCGGGTCCTGACAGGCGGCGACCAATGCGCGGATGTCCGTGTCTCGCCACGGACGCAGAGCGGTTCGCTCGTCGAACAGCGGCTCGGCCGGCAGGACGATCCGGCTCACGCGACGCGCTGTCACGGTCGCCGCAGAATCACGAACACCGTCGCGATCGCGAACCCGATCTGCCCGAACGCCAATGCCGTCCCGAGGTTGATCGCGCCAAACAGGCCGGCGAGGGCGGAAGCCCCGACGAACGAGCCGACCATGATCGCGACATCGATGAGCACGGCCATGATTTTGACTGAAGCGAGTCAGCCGAGGCGTTGTTCGAGCGCGCGGGTCAGGGCCGGGACGTCGAGCCCGGGGTCCTGCTCGGCCAGCCATTTCGCCGCCTCGCGCCTGCCGCCGAGCACCCGCAGCCCTCGCTCCCCGTGCTCCGCGGCGAAGTCGGCCAGTGCGTGCATCCTGCGCGCGCGCAGGCGGCGGGACGGCAGATCGAGGCCGGCCCAGTGCGCGTCGAGCGCGTCGACGAGCCTGTCGATCCCGGAGGTGGGGGGGACCGAGGAGACCGCCACCACCGCGGTCTCCTGCTCGCCGAGCGACCGTAGCGCTGCCCGCAGGTCCGCCTGCGCGCGTGTCGCGATCCGACCGAGATCGGCCTTGGTGACGACGAGCACATCCGGGACCTCCATGATTCCGGCCTTCAGGAATTGGAGCACGTCGCCTGAGCCGGGCTGGACGACCACCGCGACCGTGTCGGCCAGGTCGGCGACCTCGGTCTCTGACTGGCCCACGCCGACCGTCTCGATAACCACCACGTCGAAGGCGGCCGCCAATGCGCCGGCGGCTGCCCGCGTCGCCGGCGCGAGGCCGCCGAGACGGTCCCCGGCGGCGGTGGAGCGGATGAACACGTGGCGATCGGCGGGATCGGCCTCGATGCGCGCCCGATCGCCGAGCAGCGCGCCGCCCGAGCGCCGGGAGGTCGGATCGACTGCCAGAACCGCGACCGATCGGTCCTGCGCGCGCCAAGCCGCCACCAGCCTCGAGAGCAGCGACGATTTCCCCACTCCGGGTGGCCCGGTGATGCCGACGATGTGGGCCGAGGCCTCGCCGCCGAGCTGTCCGGGGGACACGGCGGCCAGCAGCGACGCGGTCTGCGCGCGCGCCTCCGGTGAGCGGCTCTCGACCAGGTTCAGCACCGCCGGCGCGGCGGCCAGATCCCGGTCCCGCAGGCGCCTGGCGAGCTCGCTGCCGTCGAGGTCAGGACCGTTCAAGCCGCGGCGGCGATCCCATTGCGCTCAGCGACGAGCCCGACGATGTCCCGCATCATCTGGTTGAGGTCCCAGTCCTTCGGTGTGTACACGGCGGCCACGCCCGCCTCGCGGAGCTGGACAGCGTCGGCCTCCGGGATGATTCCGCCAACGACGACGGGGATCTCCTCGACGCCCGCCTGGCGGAGCGCCTCAAGCACGCTCGGGATCAGCTCGGCATGCGATCCGGAGAGGATCGAGAGGCCGACCACGTGGACACCCTCCTGCGCCGCCGAGGTGGCGATCTGGCTTGGGGTCAGACGAATCCCTTCATAGACGACGTCCATGCCCGCGTCGCGCGCACGGACCGCGATCTGCTCGGCGCCGTTGGAGTGGCCGTCGAGACCGGGCTTGCCGACCAAGAACTTCAGCCGGCGACCGAGCGCCTCGCTGACCCGTTCGACCTCCTCGCGCAGCTCGGCGACCTGTTCGCTCGAGACCGCGGCGGCCTCACCCACGCCGGTCGGGGCGCGGTACTCGCCGAACGCGTCACGCAGCGTCTGTGACCATTCGCCGGTCGTCGCGCCGGCACGGGCGGCGGCGATCGTCGCCGGCATGATGTTCTCAGACTCCTCGCGCGCCACTCTGGCCAGCTCTCCGAGGGCCGCGTCGACCGCGGACTGGTCACGCTCGGAGCGCCAGAGCTCGACGGCCGCGCGCCGTTCGGATTCGACCTGCGGATCGACCCGGAGGATGCTGCCGTCGTTGGCAGCGGTCAGAGGCGAGTGCTCGGTCGAGGTGAAGCGGTTCATCCCGACCACGGTCTGCTCTCCGGACTCGATCCGGCGCCACCGCTCGCGATGAGACTCGACGAGCGAGGCTTTCATGTAGTCGACGGCGTTGACGGCGCCACCGAGCTCGGCGACTCTAGCCATCTCCTCGCGTGCCCCGTCGATCATCTCGGCGACCAGCCCGTCCATCACCTTCGAGCCCTCGAAGATGTCGGGGTATTCGAGCATGTCGGTCTCGTAGGCCAGGATCTGCTGGAGGCGCAGCGACCACTGCTGGTCCCAGGGCCGTGGCAGCCCGAGGGCCTCGTTCCACGCAGGGAGCTGGACCGCTCTGGCGCGGGCGCTGCGCCCGAGCGTGACGGCAAGCGCCTCAAGCGCGATCCGATAGACGTTGTTCTCAGGCTGGGCCTCGGTCAGCCCCAACGAGTTGACCTGCACCCCGTAGCGGAAGCGGCGGTGCTTCCCGTCCTCGACCGCGTAGCGATCGCGGCCGAGCTCGTCCCACAGCTCGGCCATCGCACGGACCTTCGCGTGCTCCTCGACGAACCGGACGCCGGCGTTGACGAAGAACGAAATCCGTCCGAAGACGCTTCCCATCAGGGTCTGCGGGACGCGTTCGCGGACGGCGTCGAGTACCGCGATCGCGTTGCTCATCGCGTAGGCGATCTCCTGGACAGGCGTCGCGCCCGCCTCCTGCAGGTGGTAGGAGCAGATGTTGATCGGGTTCCACTTCGGGACGTGCTCGATGGTGTAGGCGATCGTGTCGGCGATCAGCCGCATGCTCGGGCCGGGCGGGAAGGCGTAGGTGCCGCGGCTCAAGTACTCCTTGAGGATGTCGTTCTGAGTGGTGCCCTGGAGCTTCTCCTCGGGTACGCCCTCCTCTTCGGCGGCGACGATGTACAGCCCCAGCAGCCAGGCAGCGGTGGCGTTGATTGTCATCGACGTGTTCATCTGGTCGAGGGGGATCCCGAACAGCAGCGTCTCCATATCGCCCCTGTGGGCGATCGAGACGCCCACCTTCCCGACTTCGCCGCGGGCGAGCTCGTGGTCGGGGTCATAGCCCGTCTGGGTGGGAAGGTCGAACGCCACCGAGAGACCCGTCTGGCCCTTCTCGAGATTGCGCCGGTAGAGCTCGTTGGACCGCTTGGCGTCCGAGTGGCCCGCGTACGTGCGCATCATCCACGGGCGATCGGGCTCGGGTAGTCGTGGCGCTGGCGTCTCCGGCATAGCGCCATTGTATGGAGGCGGGTATGGTCAAGGCCATGCCCGATCAAAGCTCAGCTGCCAACGAGCACGCCATCCTGCAGGAGATCACCGCTCCGCTCGCGACGCTGCCGGACGATCCGATGCCCCAAGTCGCAGATGTCCACTTTCCCGTGGCGCTGCGGGGCTACGATCGCCTCGCGGTCGACGCGTACGTGAAGAAGACCAGTCAGCTGGTCGCGGAGCTACAGGCGACGCACTCGCCGGAGGCGGCGATCCGCCGTGCGCTCGAGCGGGTTGGTGAGGAGGTATCGGGGATCCTGAAGCGGGCCCACGAGACGGCCGAGCAGATCACCGCCCAGTCGCGCCGGGAGGCCGAGGATCGCCTCGAGGTCGCTCGCGCCGAGGCCGCCGAGCTGATCGCCGCCACCCAGCAGCAGGTCAAGGACCTCGACAGCGACACCGACCGGATCTGGGCCGAGCGCCACCGGATCGTCGGCGACACGCGAGGTCTGGCGCAGGAACTGCTGGCGCTTGCGGAGTCGGCGGGCGAGCGTTTTCCGGCGGGCGAGGCCGAGCCGTTGGGGGTCGACGAGGAACCGGTCGCGGTTGAGGGCGCCAGGGTGGAGGACGCCGGGGTGGAGGGTGACGCGCTCGCTGTCGACGAGGAGCCGGCCGCAGTGGAGCCGGAGCTCGGCGAATCGGCGGAATCCGAGCCCGACGAGGATCCCGGGACCGACGTGACCGCGGTGCTGCCGCGGTTGCGCTCCGAGCCCGACCAAGACAATCGCTAGGCCGGCGCCAGTGCGCGTGATCGACGTCATGCACCTCGGTCACGAGCGCGTGATCGGCTGCTGGCAGGTCGATGATGTGCTGGTCGACCCGGGGCCGACCTCCTGCCTGCCGGTTTTGCTCGACGGCCTCGGCGGGTGGCGGCCGCGTGCCTTGCTGTTGACCCACATCCACCTCGACCATGCCGGCGCCACCGGCTCGCTCGTCGAGCGCTGGCCGGACCTGGAGGTCTACGTCCACGAGAACGGGGCCTCGCACATGGTCGACCCCAGCCGTTTGCTGGGGAGCGCCCGGCGCCTGTACGGCCCGGACATGGATCGGTTGTGGGGCGAGGTGACGCCCGTCCCCGAACGCAACCTGCGGATTCTCATCGGGGGCGAGCGGGTGCTCGGCTCGTTCGAGGTCGCCTACACGCCGGGACATGCCTCGCACCACGTCTCCTACCTGCACGACGACACGGCGTTCGTCGGCGACGTCGGCGGCGTGCGAATCACCCCCAGCTCGTTGGGGGTTCCGCCAACGCCCCCGCCCGACATCGACATCGAGGCCTGGCACGGGTCGATCGAGCGGATCGCCGCGTGGCGCCCGCGGCGGCTGGCGATGACGCATTTCGGCGAGAGCGAGGACGTAGAGGCCCAGCTCGAGGAGGTCGGTCGCCGGCTCGACGCGTGGGGCGACCTTGCCCGGGGCACCGATGAGGCTGGGTTCATCGCCACGATCGAGGACGAGATCGCGGCCGGCACAGGCTCCGAATGGACCCAGGCGTTCAAGCAGGCGGCGCCGCCCGATCAGCTCTACGCCGGACTGAATCGGTACTGGCGAAAACGTGCCGAGGCCCTTCCCCCGGCGAGTAGTCCGCCGGTATCCTGAGCTCGATGTCGCAGACGATCGAGTTGCCCCGAGTCGGAGGACCGGGCAGCGGAGTCGGGGGACTGTGGAGGGTGGTGGTCCTCAACGACGACTTCAACACGTTCGACCACGTGGCTGAGACGCTCGCGAGCGTGATCCCCGGGGTCAGCCTCGCGATCGGCTACCGGTTGGCCGACCGGATCCACAATACGGGGTGCGCGATCGTCTGGAGCGGCGCACGCGAGGATGCGGAGACGTACTGGGAGCACCTCGACGCCGCCGGCCTGACGATGGCGCCGCTCGAATCCGGCTAGGGAGCTGTACGGGAGCCCGCGCCCAGCGCCCGCTCCATCAACAGGTGGGGGCCGATCTCGTCCAGCTCGAACTCCTCGGATGTGGCGATTGGTGTGGCCGCAGGACGGCTTGCCGAAGCGACCGGGTCGACTCGAGTGAGACCGGGCGGGCAGTCAGAGCGCGCCGGCCGCTAAGAGGCCGTGGGCCGAGGGGCCGAGGCCCGGGGGGCCGTCGGCAGCGCCTTCGCCCGCTGGCGCTCGGGGCTGACGCGAACCACGTTCCACACGATCCCGAGCTTCTCGAGCAGCGCGATCATCACCCCGGTGGGGTCGGCCAGGCGCTCCCAGAACCGCAGGCCGTGGAACGCCGAGGTCGGGAAGGCGTGGTGGTTGTGGTGCCACGACTCGCCCATCGACAGCGGCGCCAGCCAGAACACGTTGCGGGACTCGTCCTCGATGTCGAACCGCTTGCGGCCGAAGAAATGGCACACCGAATTGATCGACCAGGTCACGTGGTGGAGCAGGAACACCCGCACGAAGCCGCCCCACAGCAACGCCGTGAGCGCTGTCCCCACCCCGCCGCCGACGATCCAACCCAGCGCGAACGGGATCACAAAGCCAAGCACGACCCACAGCCAGAACAGCTTGTCGACGGCCCGGACGACCTTGTCCTTGATCAGGTCGGAGGCGAACCGCTCTCGGTCGGCCGTTCCGACCGTCTCGAACAGCCAGCCGATGTGCGCGTGCCACAGGCCCTTGACCCCGCCCCAGAACCCCGGGCCGCTCAGGTGGGGTGAGTGGGGGTCCCCGTCCTGGTCGGTGTAGGCATGGTGCTTGCGATGATCGGCGACCCACGTGATCACCGACCCCTCGACCGCCATCGAGCCGAGCACCCCGATGATCGCCCGAAAGGCCCGCGAGGACTGGAACGCGCGGTGCGTGAACATGCGGTGGTAGCCGAGCGTCACCCCGAGCGCGGTGAGGATGTAGAGCCCGATCAAGAGGCCGAGCTCGAGCGGGCCGACCGCGCGGTCCCAAAGGAGCACGATCGCGGCGATCAGGCCGATCAGAGGGAGGGGGACGCCGATCAGGTTGACGATCTTGTGAGTCCGGGACATCTGTGACAAGGATACGTCGGAGAAGGCTAAGTTTCTCCTCGCCTCAGTACGACCATTTACCCAGAACTTGTAGCTTTCCTACGACGGATGTCCGATCAACCGTGGCACGAATTGCCCCCTGCGATCGCCGGGGTACTGCGGCCGATACTCAACGAGATCGCCGACGAGGTGATCGAGGCGGTCAGGACCGTCCCCAGCTATGCCCGGCCGCTCGAGGGAGCGTTCGGCGAGGGCCTGCGCGGCGGCGTGGAGGAGGGCCTCGGGCACTTCCTCGCCGAGATCGAAGCTGGAGGGCCGGTTCCAAGAACGGACGTCTACGTGGCTCTGGGCCGGGGCGAGATGCGCGCCGGGCGCAGCCTCGACTCGCTGCTCAGCGCTTACCGGGTATGGGCGCGCGTGTCCTGGCGGCGGTTTGCGGCGGCCGGCGTCGAGGCCGGATTCGAGCCCGACACGCTGTACCTGCTGGCGGAGTCGATCTTCGCCTATATCGACGTCCTCTCCGCGGAATCGGCGGAGGGTCACGCGCTGGAGCAGTCGGCCGTGGCCGGCGAAGCGGAGCTGCGGCGCCGCCAGCTGGTACGGCTGCTGATCCGTGATCCCCCGGCGGACGCCGCCACCGCCACCGCGGCGGCGACCGCCGCCGGCTGGTCACTGCCCGGGAAGCTTGCGGCGGTCGCGATCGCCGGCGAGGGACGGAACGGCGCGGTTTCGCACCTGCCGGCCGATGCGATCGCCGAGTCGATCGGCGAGCTGACGTGCGCGCTGCTACCGGACCCCGACGCACCCGGCCGCCGCGCCGAGCTCGAACGAGCGGTGATCGAGGCCGGCGCGCTGGGCGGGCTGGGGACGACGGTTGCGTGGCCCGCTGTGGCGATCAGCTTTGCCCGGGCACGCGGCGCGCTGGGGCTGTGCGAAGGGGCGCCGGCGCTCGTCGTGGCGCGCGAGAGGGCCGGCGAGCTGCTGTTGCAGAGCGACTCGGAGCTGGCGAAGGAGCTCGCGGCCGATCGGCTAGCCCGAAGTTCCCTCTGGTTGGGTGAAGAGATGCCCCGGAGTGGCTGGGTTTCGGGTGGGTTTGGGGTGGATGGGTGGTGACTACGGGTCCAGCGGGGCGTGTTCGGCGAGGTCGAGCGCGCGGGCTTGGAGGGTGGTTGGTTGGGTGAGTTTGTGGAAGGTCGCGTTGGTGCCGGGCAGGCGGATGGTGTTGCGGGTGAGGGTGGAGAGCTCGGCGAGCAGGCTCTTGTAGCTGTGGCACCGGTCGCCGGTGTTGGTGCGCTTGGTGCGGGCTTTGCGCTGCGCGGTCGATGAGCGGGTGGCTTTCGCGACCGGGTCGGGTTGGACCGGTGGGGTTTCGTCTTTGAAGAGCAGCGGCGCCCAGGCGTGGCGCAGATGCCAGGTGAGGTAGTAGGCGAGCATGCAGAGGAACACGTGCGCGCGGACGCGGTCTTCGAGGTGGTGGTGGATCGGGCGGATCTCGAGCTCGGGGCCTTTGAGGGTCTTGAATGCCCGCTCGACCTGTTCGAGGTTCTTGTAGGAGCGCACGACCTCGCCGGTGGAAAGCTCGGTGTCCGGGACGCTGGTGCGGAGCACGTAGATCCCGTCCAGCGCCGCTTCCACCTCGATCTGTTCGGTCTTGCGCTGGTAGGTGAAGGTGGTGTCGGTGATCTCGATCTGGAAGTGCTTCTTGACCTTGTAGCGCTTCAGCGCCGGCCCGACCGCCAACCCGATCTGATCAGCCCCGTGAAGCGTGCCGCGCTGCACGCGCTGGGCGATCTCATCAAGCCCGCGCTCGGTCGCCCCGAGCAGCTCCTCGCGTTTGCGGGCGCGCTCTGAAGCCACGAGCGGGTTGCGGCACACGATCAGCCGCTCGCCTGGGTAGTCATCCGAGGTGATCTCGCCCAGGTTGGTCTGGTCAAACAGCGAGAGCTGCAGCGCGCCGTCCCGCGCGAGCTTCTGGATCTGTGGCGCTTTGAGCGCGGTGATCCACCCCGTACCGTCAGCTTCGCGCAGCAGCTCGAGGTTGGCCTTGGTGACGATCCCACGGTCGCAGACGACCACCACGCGCGAGAGCCCGAACCGCGTCCTGAGCTTCTGAATCTGGGAGGGCAGCGTCTTGTCGTCGTGCAGCTCACCCGAGAACACCTCGACCGCGATCGGCCGGCCCGGCTTGTCGCACAACAGCCCATAGATGATCTGCTGGGTGCCGCGCTTGCCGTCTCGCGAGTAGCCCAACGCGGCCAGCTCGCAACACCGTCCCTCGAAGTAGGAGGAGGACACGTCGTAGAGCACCAGCTCACCGTCGATCAGATGCCGACGCGCGAGCCGATCCTCGATCTGCTCTTGGCGATCTAACAGCCAGTCCATCGCCGCGTACAGATCGTCCTCGTCGGCGTCGGCGACCCCGAGCTCCTCAGCCAGCGTCGACTGGCCGAACGCGCGGACGGTCGCGAGCTTGGACGCCGGCGCGATCGCCCGCTGACAGATCATCGCCAACGCCAAGTCCCGCTCCCGCGAGGGTGAGCGATCCAGCAGCCTGGCCAGCCCCAACCGCCCGGCCATCAAAAGCGCCGCGCTCACGTGCCCGGCCGGCAGCGACCGCTCGATCGCGAACGCGTCCGAAAGCACGCCGACCGGCTCGCCGCGCAACCCGGCGCGGACCAACTCGACCAGCTCCTCGGGCAGATGGGAGATGTTCCCGACCGTCTCGTTCTTGACCTTGCCGCCTTCCCGGTAGGAGCGGCGCAACAGATGCGTGACGTACTCCCGCCCCTTCCCCTCACGCCTATTGGTGACAACGTGAATCGCACCAGTCGGACGCGGCCTTCGCGACATAAACGCACCATACCGCCAACACCGGACAGAACACAGTCCGAATTGATGACTACGCTGACACCCGTGAAAAAGGCCGAAACCCCAACAACCACAGGGATTCCCGCCTCTCAACCCCCCGTTATTGGAGGGAACTTCGGGCTAGCCCCGCTGGCCGAGCTGCCGGCGGGCTCGAGGGCACGGCTGACCGAGACGCTCCGGGTGTGGCTGGCTGAACAGGGGCGCCTTGGCCAGGTCGCCGCGAGGCTGGGCGTCCACCCCCAGACAGCGCGCTACCGGCTCGCGCGGCTGCGGGAGCTGTTCGGCGAGGCGCTCGACGACCCCGACGAGCGGTTCTGGCTCGAACTGTCGCTGCGGGTGGCGGACTGAAGCTGGCTTGCTACGCGGCCGCGTGCGGGGTCGGCTCGGGCTCGGGCTCCGGCTCCAGTGCCATTGGGACCTCCGGGCCGAGCGCCCCGGCCACCAGCTCGTCATGCCACACGTACACGACCGGAATCTGGAAGTGGCCCGAGTTACGCCGGCGGAACTCGATCATCTCCGGCCCGTCCCAGTAGCGGTACCAGTCGGTCTTGGACTCGAACCACGCCATCTGCGTGATCTTGTAGTGGTCATCCTGTGAGCGGTGGACGGAGTACTGGGTGGCGCCGTAGCGAAGGGCGAGCGGGGCGATCGCCGCCACCTCCTCCGCGAACGAGTCCTTGCGGAAGAGGGTCGCGTACCAGGGGACCCAGACGACGCCGGCCACGATTACGCTCCGACCTCGGCCCGGATTGCTCCGAGTCCGTCCGCGGTCTTGCCCTGACCCTCCTCGGTGGCGCCGACGAGGATCGCGATCTTGCCCAGATGCCTGTTGTCGCGCAGCAGCTGGTGGGCCTCGGCGACCTTCTCGAAGCCCATCGTCTGCCACAAGACGGGGCGGATCTTGGACTCCTCGATCAGCTCGTTGGCCTTTGTCGCCTCCCAGGCATTGGCGAAGTGCGAGCCGAGGATCTCCTTCTGGCGCATCCACAGGTACCGGACGTCGAAGTCGAGCTGGTAGCCGGATGTCGCGCCGCAGATCACGATCTTGCCGAACGGCTTGACGGCCAGCACCGACGTGGGGAACGTCGCCTTGCCGACGTGCTCGAAGACGATGTCGGGCGGCGCGCCGAGGATCTCCTCGACCGCCTTGCAGAAGCGCCGCGACTCCTTGAACCGTGCCTTCTCCTCGTCCGCGGTCTCATCGCCGTGTCGCATCATCCCCGCGAACTCGGACCGGTTGATGTGGCCGACCGCGCCGAGCTGCTCGATCAGCTGGCCCTTCGCGTCGCTGGAGACGATCCCGACCGCGTCGGCGCCGGTCAGCGCGCAAAGCTGCGTGGCGAACACGCCCAGCCCACCGGCAGCGCCCCAGATCAGCACGCGGTCGCCCGCCTGGAGGCGGCAGCGATCGATCAGCATGCGGTAGGCGGTGAAGTACGTCAGGCCGTAAGCCGCGGCCTCCTCCCAGGCGAGGTGCTTGGGCTTGTGGAGCAGCTGCTGAGCCTGCACCTTGCAGAACTGGGCGAACGAGCCCCAGCTCGTCTCATAGCCCCAGATCTGCTGGCTCGGGGCGGCGAGCGGGTCGAGCCCATGGACCTCGGGATCCTCGTAGGAGGCCTGGTTGCAGTGGATCACGACCTCGTCGCCCGGCTTCCAGCGGGTCACGCCCTGCCCGACCTTCCACACGATCCCCGAGGCGTCGGATCCACCGATGTGGTGGTCCTCGTTGGGGTGATAGCGGAACACGGACACCGGCTGCCCGAGCGCCGCCCACACGTTGTTGAAGTTCACGCCGGCGGCCATCACGCGCACGATCACCTCGAACGCGCCGGGTTCCGGTACCTCCATCTCCTCGATCTGGAAGGCGTCGGTCGGCTCGCCTTCGCGCTCCTGTCGGATGACCCAGGCGGCCATCGTCGGCGGGAGCTCTCCGGGCTCTGTCTCAACGTTCGACACTTGGCTCAGATCGACGGCCACTCGGGATGCACCTCTTTTGGGGGTCGGAACGGCTGCAGGCCCTCGGGATCGTACCCGTCATTGGGCGGGTGTCGCGGTGAGATGGGGGCGGGTGTTGGGTGGCGTGGGGGGCGGTGGCGGTGGCGCGGGCGGGCGCCGGGGGGGGGTGGTCGGTT